>Ga0213835_101530_pt1 | contig 13625 bp, 12 predicted proteins | sample SWPATP01_FD_160576 | JGI IMG/M metagenome (GOLD analysis project Ga0213835, IMG submission 160576) | Coastal seawater microbial communities from Marineland, Florida, United States - SWPA TP0 #1 | ecosystem: Environmental > Aquatic > Marine > Coastal | place: USA: Florida | collected 2016-08-05
CGGTTTCTTTGGAAGCGATCGAGGCGATGGAACCAGAATGGCTGACTGATAATCGGGTGTTGTCTGAGGAGGGATGGAGGCAATTATTTATTAATTGGGATGAGGAATTTTTGTCATGAGAGAGGTAAAAAAGCGAAGCAGGAGGGTGAAAGACATTGTTAGAAATCGCAACTACAGGCAAGCTGTAGATGTAATAGAAAGAGAGGTCAAAAGATTAGAAGCAGACGACAAACCCAGGGCTAGAGGACCGATGTTTGCTCCCTCAGCTAGAAGAGGGAGATATTATTATTCTTGACAATGGGAGTTTTCATCACGGTGAAAGCATAAAAGAAATGGTAGAAGAAGTGGGATGCGAAATCTGGTACTTGCCAGCTTATTCACCAGATTTGAATAAAATTGAAAATTGGTGGTCTCCCTTAAAGACATGGATGAGACCAAAACTTAAAGACTTTGAAGCGGTGAGAGAATGTGTAGATGCAGCGTTCAAAAGCTGTACTAATGTATTTGCGTATTGCTATATTTGATTAAAAATGCTGACCAAGCCCTATATCGTGCTAAAGCTGCCGGACGAAATAAAGTCCAATACTCAACTACACTCACAAACCGGATTCAGCTACCTTAATCACTGAACCCGGAATTGAGAAGTTTTAGGAAATCTTCGCCACGTCAGCAAATCGAATTTTCAAATAATCTTCCTCCATTTTCGCCCCGGAAGGCTGCAAAGCCGCTAACGCTTGGGGTAAAACTAAATTGCGGCGGTGGTTCCCAATACGGATATTTAACTCATCACCCGTCTTGTTTAACTGTATCTGTTCCTTGGGAATTCCCGGTAAATATAACTCCAAACTATAGTATTCTTTATCTTGGATAACCCGCATAGTATTTTCCTGATAATAAACCAGAGTCGGGTCTTCATCTTTATACAAAATATCCTTGAGTTGCTCTAAGGCTTCAAAACCGCACATTTCCTTAGTAAATAGTTCTACTTCTTTGACAGGAAGAGGGCGGAAATTATCATGTATTTCCTGGCGATATTGCTGTTGGTTCTCCTTCCAGCGTTGGAAAAATGGATCGGTTACTGAGTCGGGGATAATCCGATTCGCAATCACTAAATCCGTGGCTACATTGTACAAACTCAGATAAGCATGGGCGCGCAAGGATTCTTTAATTACCATTTTTTCTGGGTTAGTTACCAGACGCACTGAGGTTTTCTGATTATCAGTTAATACCTTTTCTAAGGCTTCGATTTGCTCGTAAAATTCATAGGGTGCATCCATTACTTCTTTGTCCGGGAGGGAAAAACCAGCAATAGGTTTAAAGATGGGTTCCACTAAAGGACGCAGAGCGGCCGACATCCCTTGTAACGGTTTATAAAATTTTCTCATATACCACCCACCTACCTCCGGCAAACTTAATAGGCGCAGAGCAGTCCCTGTGGGCGCTGAGTCAATGATGAGAACCTCAAATTCCCCCTCGTCATAGTGCCGCTTCATTCGCACCAAGCCGAAAATTTCGTCCATTCCGGGAAGGATAGCCAATTCCTCGGCTTGAACGCCATCAAGTCCCCGCGCTTGCAGAACTTGAGTGATATAGCGTTTGACAGCCCCCCAGTTTCCCTCTAATTCCATCAGTGCGTCTAGTTCTGCGCCCCATAGGTTGGGTTTCACCTGGCGGGGTTCATGGCCGAGGGGTTCATCAAAACTATCTGCTAGGGAGTGGGCTGGGTCTGTACTTAATACCAGGGTTTTATAGCCTAGTTCGGCGCACCGTAAGCCTGTGGCCGCCGCCACGGAGGTTTTACCAACGCCTCCTTTTCCGGTCATTAAAATCACGCGCATATAGTTTTGAGTCCCGCTTAAAATATGTTTACATTATTCTAACGTTTAGGGCTGTTTTGTTGAAAAAGCTGTTTGACTACGGCGAGGCGGGAACAGTTCCAGTAGTCTATGTGGCGGTCAATTAAGCCTTCTGGGTTGATGTGTAGGTGGCTGTAACCGGGGATGGATAGTCGCGGAGCCCAGGGCAGTACAGATACGGTCCAACTGAGAGTCCATTGGGTCTCGATGGTGTCCCCAGATTCCGAAATATCATGTAAGTCTAATTGGATATCCTGAAACCAGGTGGCCATGAAGTTGATCATTTTTTGATAGCGATCGCATCCCGAAAATTCATTAACAGGGTCTTTAAAATAAACGTTTTCTGCATAAATACTATAGGTTTGATTATCGGGAAAGTTTTGATAATCTTGTTTGATGGTTTCGATGAGATCGTGGGCAACCATAGGATTGATTTGATGATTTAGTTTATGGGACTTTAGCCGAGATTTATCTGATTAATAAAAATATTAAAAATCCATCAATATGGAGGTAAATATATGGCTCAAGGTTGACGCGATTATAGCATTTATGGTAGAATATGTCAATGGCTATGTATAGATCAGTTTTCAGTTGAACGAATGATTAGAATGGTGGCGCAACTGGGTTGAATGATATGTATAAATACTCTAGCAGCTACCATTTTGGTTATAGCTAGTTCAATAATGATGCAATCGTTGTTGTTATGGGACTAGCATACTATCATCAAAATTCAGGTTAATAATTGGTGTTGATCAATTGTTAACAATTTTGATGATTGGTGTGATCTGGTTGACAATAAAGCCTAAAATTATTAAAGTTAAAGTCACGGGAGTAAAAATACCTTATGACAAATTCGGAAAGTCCCACATCCAAAACCATCACAGATTCTCTCCATCATACCATTGTGGTTGTGGGTGGGGGAGCGGCTGGCATAACTGTGGCTGCCCAAATTTTACAACAGGATAGTAGCCTAGATATCGCTATTATTGAACCCTCAGATAAACATTACTATCAACCAGCTTGGACTTTAGTGGGTGGTGGTGCTTATCGTCTTGAAGATACTATCCGGGAGGAAAAAGACTGTATTCCTACGGGTGCTACCTGGTTGAAAGCAGCAGCAAAAACCTTTGAACCAGAGCAAAATCTAGTGATTCTGCAAGATGGACGAGCCATCAAATATGATTATCTGATAGTTTGTCCAGGGATTCAAATTGACTGGGATAAAGTAGAAGGACTAACAGATGCGATCGGCAAAAATGGGGTAACTAGCAACTATTCTAAAGATTATGCCGAGTACACCTGGGAAGTGATCAAGAATTTTCAAGGAGGGAACGCGATTTTCACTTTTCCTGCGACTCCTATTAAGTGTGCGGGAGCGCCTCAAAAAATCATGTATTTGGCGGATGATACTTTCATCAAAAATGGAGTTAGGAATCGGTCGAATGTGATTTATGGAACTCCGGGAGCCAAAATTTTTGGGATAACAGGCTACTGTGAATCTTTAGAAAAGATTGCCGCGCGCCGAAATATTGATGTCAAATATAAGCATAATCTGAAAGCGATTATTCCCTCAAGCCAGGAAGCAGTTTTTGAAAAAACCACGGAGGCGGGAGTAGAGGAAATCAGGATTAAATATGATATGATTCATGTCACGCCGCCAATGAGTGCCCCTGATTTTATTAAAAACAGTCCTTTAGCGGTGAAAGAGGGACCCACGAAAGGTTGGGTAGATGTAGACAAATACACGCTGCAACATAATGTTTATCCGAATGTTTTTAGCTTAGGGGATGCTTCGTCTCTTCCCAATTCTAAAACAGCGGCTGCTATTCGGCGACAAGCACCCGCATTAGTGGAGAATTTGTTAGCGGTGATGGCTGCTAAACAACTAGGGGGAAAATATGGCGGGTATGCTTGCTGTCCGTTGGTAACAGGTTATGGGCGGACAATTATGGCAGAGTTTGATTATGATGGTGTTCCGAAATCTAGTTTTCCATTCGACCCGACGGAAGAACGTTATAGTATGTGGTTAGTGAAGCGCTATGTTTTGCCTTGGCTGTATTGGAATCGGATGTTAAAAGGGAAACCTTTTGAGGCGGATATGTTAGCGGGACAAAAATCTTAGGCTAACTTGTCAATATTAGTAAATCCCGACACTGACCTAGGGAATTAGGGGCTGTGTCGGGTGATTAATTAGGAAGCTAGAATGCTTCTTGAAGAACTCGGAGCTTTTCAAACTGTTTGTTTTGCTGATTTATCTGAACCGATAGGGAATCACAGACTAACTCACACAACTCAAATAGGAAAGGATTAGCAATTTCATAATAAACATTAACCCCCTGTTGCCGGCGAGTGACAATCCCAGCTTGAGCAAGCATTTTTAAGTGTTTGGAAACGTTAGCTTGTCCTAAACCAGTGGCTTCAATAATTTGAGTAACATTTTTGGCACCAGTTTTTAAGCAGCAAACAATCTGGAGGCGACTGACTTCGGAAAGAACTTTAAAAAAGTCAGCCATAAGAGTCAATGCCTCGGGTGGAAGTTTGGAGACTCCGCACTCCCCAGAATTGGATTCAAGCTGGAATTGTGATGCTTTGACGGAAGATGTTGTCATGATTTAAGTAGGTGAGTTGAATAAGTTATAGGAAAGGTGTGCTTACTATATTACCACACAGTAGAGGTTGTTGTCTCATTTATTTGAGGCTGATTTATGATGGGTAGAGTAGCGATCGCCTCAAGGAACCCGAAAGGAAACCCCAGCTTTGAGCTACAATTGAGTAAGTAGATGCAATTCATTATTTATCGCCATCAGGTAATTAAGCAATCTGGCCAACTACCTTCACACCCCCCGATCCCATGACTGATTCGACCGATGACACAATTTTAATTGTCGAGGATAACCGATCAAATCTGAGTTTGATTGCCGATACGATCGCCAATGTGGGTTGTCAAATAGCGATCGCCACCAATGGCATTGAAGCGATCGCCCAAGCGGAAGCGATCCAACCGGATCTAATTCTGCTGGATATCGTCATGCCTAAGATGGACGGCTTTGAAACCTGTCGCCGTCTGAAACAGAACCCTTCAACCTGTAATATCCCAGTAATTCTGATGACAGCCCTAGACGATACGGCCGATAAGGTGAAAGGCTTATCCCTAGGAGCAGTAGACTATATTACGAAACCGTTTCAGCCAGAAGAAGTGCTGGCCCGTGTTAATGTACATTTAAAGATCCGTTACCTAACCCAACAACTAGCCGATCGCAACTTCCAACTAGAACAGAGAGTAGCGGAACGCACCCACGAACTAACCCAGGCCCTAGATAACCTGCGAAAATTTCAACTACAACTGGTTCAGAGTGAAAAAATGTCTACCTTGGGTCAACTGGTGGCTGGGGTGGCCCATGAAATCAATAATCCGATTGGTTTTATTGAAGCGAATTTGAGCCATGCGAGTATTTATGTGTTCGACTTGCTGAAACACTTGCAAATGTACCAACAGATGTTCCCGGAAGCACCGCCGGATCTTGATCATCACGCCGAGGACATTGATCTTGAATATCTGATGGAGGATCTACCGCAACTGATTGCTTCTATGCGAGTGGGGACAGAACGCATCCGCAATATCAGCCAAAGTCTGAGGACTTTCTCACGCTCCGATGATAATAATGCGGTATTGTTCGACCTGCATCAAGGTATTGAAAGCACTTTGCTGATTTTACAGCATCGATTAAAAGCGAATCGCGATCGACCTGCGATCATGGTGATTAAAGAATATGGGTACCTTCCGCCGATTAGATGCTACCCCAGCCAGATGAATCAGGTATTCATGAATTTGATCACTAATGGTATTGATGCGATCGAGTATGCTAGTGAGGGTTCCAGCTATGAGGACTTAGAGAAAGACCCCCACTCGATCAAAATTACCACTGAACTGGGAGAAGATGGCACATCAGCAGTGATTAGGATTGAAGATAATGGAATTGGTATGACTGCACAAGTGCAAGAGAAAATTTTTGATTATCTATTTACGACTAAATCTATTGGTAAGGGTACAGGTATTGGGTTAGCTATCTCTCGCCATATTATCGAAGAAAAACACCGAGGTAAGTTAACCTGTACCTCCCAAATCGACTCAGGGGCTAGGTTCACGATTACTATTCCCCTGGTAACGGAGGACTCTGATTAGACCATCCATTCGGAAGCCCTACCCCCCAAGTCAATGGGAATACTGACGGCTTTTCCTAGCCGGGGGCGATCGCGAGTGTTCAGGATATAATTGGTAACCTGTTGTGATCCTCCCAAACTGGTGAGATAATCAGCGATCGCATTGAGGTGATCGAGATACTCAGCCTCACCCAAATGAAAAGAAGCCTGTTCTAGGTACTTCCACATAACTTGGACAAAAATTTTGCCCCGCGTCCGCCGCAGTTGGATATCATAGGAGACTCCCCACTTGTTTAACAGAAGTTGTCGTAAGTCCTGGCCCGTCATAAGCACCTCTTGCATGGACTGAGAAAGAACTGAGAATCCTCGCGCCGTTTGTCGTGGGAATGTGAAAAGTTGCATGATCTGGAAATACTCGATAGCCGCTTTGGCCGACTCTATTTAAAGGGCGGATGTAGCGGCAAAGGCGAATAAATTCGCTTACCTACTATTGCTATCTTTTCATTTATATGCCATAATAGCATAACCTTGTTAAGTTGGGCAATGATTGTATACAAGTTCAAAATAAAAGCCAAACCATCTCAGTACCAAGCTATAGACGAGGCTATTCGCACATCTCAGTTCATCCAAAACAAATGTTTGCGCTATTGGATGGACAATAAGAGGGTGGGAAAATATGACCTTAATAAATATTGTGCTGTCTTAGCGGCTGAGTTTCCTTGGGCTAATGAATTGAACTCGATGGCTAGACAATCAGCGCCTGAACGCGCTTGGTTGGCTATTTCTCGCTTCTACGATAACTGTCAGAAAAAAGTTAAGGGGAAAAAGGGATTTCCTAAGTTCAAGAAAAATGCTCGCTCAGTTGAATATAAAACTAGCGGATGGAAACTTTCGGAAACCAGAAAAGCTATTACCTTTTCTGACAAAAAAGGTATCGGAACTCTGAAATTAAAGGGAACCTGGGACCTCAACTACTACGATATCAAGCAAATTAAACGAGTCCGATTAGTCCGCCGGGCTGACGGATACTATGCTCAATTTGCGATCGCTGTCAATGTCAGGATAGAGACTGAACCCACTCATAAAATCGTAAGTTTAGACTTAGGAATTAGATAATTTATTGCTGACAATAAAGGCAATGTTGAACCATCTCCCAAGTTCTACCGCCAAGCTGAAAAGCAGTTAAAGAGAGCCAATCGAAAGAAGTCTAAAAAGTACAGTCCAGCTAAAAAAACAGCCCAAAAAAAGCAATCGAACAACTATCACAAAGCTAGAAATAGATATGCTCGTAAGCATTTAAGAGTAAGTAGGCAGCGAAAAGAATATTGCAAGAGATTGGCGTATTCCGTTATCCAATCTAACGATTTGGTCGCCTATGAAGATTTGAACAAAAATAGCGACGCATTCCCCCACCTCGCCGAACGGCAGGTGGGGGTCAAGGAGCTGCCGATCTGACAAGCCTTGGGGTAACAAGCGCGTTATGGCAACCAACAAATCCACATCAATCGTCCGTACAGACCGATGGAATCTTAACCCGACAGCAGCAGCGCGAGTGCTGTTGAGCCAAACGGTTGAGGTCTCCCTAGGTGTCTGTCGGCATTTGATAGGAATTCTCTTAACTCATTGGCCGTCTCTCGGAGGGTTATCGAGTCAAAAACGGGTTCTAGCCGTTGAGAAACTGATTCACCCAACCGCCAAGAACCCCAACCCCAAATACCGGCAATTTGACCAGACCTTTTACAAGTTCCCCAGCTATTACCGGAGGGCAGCGATTGTCTTGGCCGCCGGCCAAGTCAGTAGCTAAATTGACGGATTAAGCATCATTTAGGGAAGCGATCGCTTCTATAGCAGCTTCCAAAGCGATCGCCACATGAGTCCAGTGAGTCCCCCCCTGACAGAAAACAATATAGGGTTCTCGCAAAGGACCATCAGCCGAAAACTCAGAGGTACTACCATCAATAAAAGTCCCCCCCGCCATCACCAACTCACTCTCATATCCTGGCATTTCCCCCGGAACCGGATCAAGATAGGACCCAATAGGCGAAAACTTCTGCAAAATGCGACAAAAAGCCACCAACTTATCGGGTGAACCCAACTCGATCGCCTGAATAATATCGCGCCGAGGTATCAGAGGCGCAGGATTAACCCGATAACCCAACTGGTCAAACACATAAGCAATCAAATGTCCCCCCTTAACCGCTTCCCCCACCATCTGAGGCGCAAGGAATAGCCCCTGAAACAGCAATCGGTATTGTTCAAAGGTTGCCCCCCCACTGCTACCAATACCGGGCGCGGTGAGGCGACAGGCGGCCGCTTCTACCAAATCTGAACGCCCCGCCACATAACCCCCCGCCGCCGCAATAGTCCCCCCCGGATTTTTAATCAGGGAACCAGCTATCAAATCAGCCCCCACCGCCGTCGGTTCCCGGTCTTCCACAAACTCGCCATAGCAGTTGTCCACAAAACAGATAGTATCGGGATTTTGTGCCTTCACCATCTGGACAACCCTCTCAATATCAGCAATGGAAAGGGAATTGCGCCAGGAATAGCCACAAGAGCGCTGAATCAAAACCAAACGAGTATGGGGTGCGATCGCTGTTGATAAAGCCGACCAATCCAAACTTCCATCAGCACAAAGATCTAATTGTCGGTAAAGTATGCCAAACTCTATTAAGGAACCTTGACCTTTTCCGCGTAAACCGATAACCTCTTCGAGGGTATCGTAGGGAGAACCAACTACGGCCAGCATCTCATCCCCTGGACGCAGACACCCAAAAAGGGCACAGGCGATCGCATGAGTTCCAGAAACAAACTGGACTCTTACCGCCGCCGCTTCTGCGCCCATAACATCCGCAAACACGCGATCAAAAGTTTGACGACCGAGATCATCGTGTCCGTAGCCGGAAACTCCGGCAAAATGATGGGTTCCTACCCGGTGAGTACGGAAAGCATCTAACACTCGTCGGAGGTGGTGCTTGACCTTAGTGTCAATTCCCGAAAAAATTGGGGATAATGCCTGTGGCGCTTCATGTAGTGACTCTATGCTGTGTCTCATTACCTGACTAAAGCTGAATTAGGGGTGCTGCATATTATGCCGCCAACAGGTCTGGTCTGTTCAAAAATTTGATATTCATGACGATTGCAACTGAAACCAAACTCAAACTCGACTGGATGACCATAATATTTATGGCATTCCTCCACATTGGCGCACTTTTTGTCCTAGTCCCGAGTAATTTTAGCTGGGCTGCAATTGGTGTGGCCGTATTTTTGCACTGGGTAACTGGTGGCTTAGGAATTACCCTAGGGTTTCACCGCTTAATCACCCACCGCAGTTTTGAAACTCCCAAATGGCTAGAATATTTCTTGGCTTTTTGCGGCGCTTTAGCCTGTCAAGGAGGACCTATCCAGTGGGTCGGTTTACACCGTATGCACCATCTGTACTCTGATCAAACCCTTGACCCCCACGACTCTAACAAGGGTTTTTGGTGGAGTCACATGGGTTGGATGTTGCGGGAAATTCCTGCTGATGCTGATGTTCCCCGCTTTACCAAAGATATCAACGAAGACCCAGTTTATCTGTTCCTGCAAAATTATTTCATTCCCATCCAAGTCGCCTTGGGTGTGGTTTTATATCTTCTCGGAGGATGGCCGTTGGTCGTCTGGGGCATCTTTTTCCGCATCGTTGTGGTTTTTCATTGTACCTGGTTTGTCAATAGCGCTACTCACAAGTTTGGCTATCAAACATATCAATCTAATGATAACTCGAAAAATTGTTGGTGGGTTGCTCTTGTCACCTATGGGGAAGGCTGGCACAATAATCACCATGCTTTCCAATATTCCGCCCGTCATGGTCTGAAATGGTGGGAAATTGATTTAACCTGGATGACTATTCAACTTCTACAATTTTTGGGTTTGGCTAAAAAAGTTAAATTGGTGGAAAACTAGCCCCGGCGACAAAAGTTGTTCCTGAGTAGGTCAGAAGCTAACTTAGACTCTGACAGCCGGGTTAAGTTCACACTCTGCCATTACCCTGTACAATATGTTTCAGGGTCATTAGGCTTTCTAGGCTAATTAAACCCCGTCGATATCCTTTCTGATTCGACACTCCTAAAAACAACGCATCCCCTCGGTTTTGATGACGTGAAAATTGGGGGGATGTGTTCATGAAGGTGAGCGCACTATTGGAATTTTGGGCAAATATACGACTTTCGCTATAGGATTCGGTCGCTATACAATTGGCGTGGTTGCTGCTACACTGATTCATCATGCCGATCGCATTTTCGAGGTTTTCCACAAATCGGAAGGCTATGGTTTTTGACAAATAGGGATGATACCATTCTGAGGGTTCGGCTTCCGTTAATTCGGGAAAGTTTTGGATGAAATCGCGATCGCCTCGTAATTGGAAACCTTCTTCCTGCAAACTATTTAAGAGTCGCACTAGGGAAGAGTTTTTTTGATGAGGGTCAATTAAGACCTTTTCGATCGCATTTACTGGGTCGGGTTCACTTTTATGGCTATCCGTAATCATCCACCGGACTAAATCCATACTAGCGGTAGCAGACCAGTAAAGATAACAATTCCCCATGGCTGTTTTCAGAATGGGAACTGTGGCTTTATTAATCACTTCTTGGATTAATTGGGGTCGCCCGTATGGTATAATCAGGTTGATATATCTGTCTTCGGTGACTAAATCGGGGATAGGATGATCAGGGTCAGCGGGAACAAATTCTAAACATCCCGGCGGCATTCGCGCATCTTCTAGGGCTGATTGTAGGGTTTCGGCGATAATTTGATTGGAAGAGTTAGCCTCACTACTTCCCTGGAGAATTAAACTATTAGCAGTTTTGAGAGCAAAACCGGCGGCGATCGCCCCTAATTCAGGAAAAGCCTCGTAAATGAGGGCAATGACTCCCAGGGGTATATACTGATAATAGCCCTTATACTGTTTGATTTGGTAAGGAGCGCTAACCACCCGACCGATAGGATCGGAGATGGTGCTTAACCTTTCCAATACCTTAATCGCTTTTTCTAGGCGAACTGGAGTCAGTTTTAACCAATCTCCAATCACTTCGGAAACCCCCATTTCTCTGCTGGCTTCCAAGTCAAGGGTGTTCGCTTCCAGAATGTCATTTTTTCGTTGTTTGAGACCATCAGCCATTCTGTTTATTGCTTGACCCCGATCTTCTCCTGATATCTGTGTCAATTCAAGACTGGCAAAATAGGCCCGACGAGAAGGGTTTAATGGATCTGGGGTAGAAGAAAAATCATCAATGATCATCGAGCTAACGCCTGTAAGCAAGCCAAACCATGATTGCTGGCAACATCGCCAGCATAACAGCAACTATTGCCCAAAGCAAGATGTTGCCCCCGGGAGAGTACATGGCTAGGGGTAGCCAAATCACCAGGGGGACTAGAAGCATCCCCAAAGCTAAGGGTAGATAGTGCGATCGCATTCCTGGGGTGGCGCGATACCATTGTTGTCCAGTCCACCACCAAGCCTGTTTGTAGGGGTAGTGGGTGGCTAGTTGTTCTAGGGAATAACCGCTCTCATCAACTACAAAAATCTGCTGACAGCGACCGCAACCGAAAGCCTCGGTCAAGGTAATCGGAACCAGATTACCCTTTCGACGACAGGGACAGGGATAATCACTATGTAAGTCGATTTTCTCAGGTTTGGGAGATGACACAAGCTCGCGTGGTCTTATTTAATGGAGTTAGAAACAAAAGCAAATAGTAGCTCCCATGATAGTTCAGGAACAAGAGATCTAACAACTGAAATGGAGCTAAGCGGGCTCGAACCTGATACATAGCCTATAACCCCTATTCTACCGTTACTTAGGTGTTACTCAAAACCGTAGTAGGATCGATCAATCTGTAGCCATAAAATAACCCCTAGGGGTTTAATCTAGGGGTATTGGCTTATAGGGTTGTAACGGGTAGATTAATCTATCTGATATAGCATAAGACAGAAAAGTTAGGACGTATAATGGCAAGGATATCTACAGAAGACCCAAAATGCCAGCCCCCTACAGTTACGACCTTAGACAAAAAGTTATCAATGCAATTGAACTATACGGTATGTCCAAAACCAAAGCCAGTCAATTTTTCCATCTCTGCAGGAACACTATCAATCTCTGGCTGCAAAGAAAAGAACACACCGGAGACTTCCTCCCTAAACCTAATCGCCCACCTGGTCATAACCACCAAATTACCGACTGGCAAAAATTCAAGGCTTTTGCCCAAGAGCATGGCGACAAAACCTCCGCTCAAATGGCTCAACTTTGGGATGACGACATCTCTCCTCGCACCATATCCAGAACCTTGAAGAAAATTGGCTTCACCAGAAAAAAAACTTACGGCTACCAAGAAGGTGATCAGCAACAGCGAGAGGCGTTTATTGCTCAGATTCAACATATGGAGCCGGAAGGGTTGGTTTACCTCGATGAAGCTGGCATGAATAGTCAAGACTCGGATTATCCTTATGGTTACTGCCAGGAAGGACAACGCTTCGATACCCTCAAATCCGGGAAGAGGCAGGGCAGGGTGAGCTATATGGCCGCATGGTGTTATCAACAACTCTTAGCTCCCTTTACCTTTGAGGGTTGTTGTAATCGGACAGTGTTTGAGTTGTGGTTGGAGTTCATCTTAATTCCAACATTGAAGCCAGGTCAAACTCTAGTACTGGACAATGCAACGTTTCATAAAGGGGGGCGGCAGGCTGAACTGGTGGAGGCAGCTCAATGCCATTTACTCTATCTTCCGCCTTATTCGCCAGACCTCAACAAGATAGAGAAATGTTGGTCGTGGTTGAAAGCCCGCATTCGCCATTGCACGTGAGCAGTTTGATTCTCTCCATGATGCCATGGATTCTGTTCTCAAGGCTGCGTCCTAACCGTATTGACTAGTGCTATATATACAACCACGTAGTCATTAACTCGCTCTCGTCATAAACACTCTTAGTTGTCGCAGTCTCTATATCCACACCGTGACTAGTGGGCATATCCTAACCATTACAGTTAGGTATTGGCTTTCAGTCACATCCTTTCCCCTAGGAGGGTTAGGGGTCGAGAGTGAAGTCACCTTCCCGAACTCCTATTCAGAACCGTGCTTGATAGTTTCCCATCACACGGCTCCTGGTGTGGATACCCTATTTGTCAAAGGAGCAGAATCAACAGACCTGCTTTCTACTTCGATGTTCAGAGCTATATGCACCACGTAGTCTTTAAACTCGTCCTCGCCATTATACTCTTACTGACCGCAGTATCTATATCCCCACCGTGACAATTGGGCATATCCCAACCATTACAATTGGGCTTTAGCTTCTGGTCACATCCTTCACCCTCTAAGTATGCGCTTACATTTTTCACTACTGCCTTGTGAATAGCATTACTCACTTGTTTATAGGCAGAGCATTAGAGGGATTACAACGTTCCGATTATATGGGCATTCCATCGTTAGATTTGTCCTCAGAACCGGGGTACTTTTCAAGGTCTGTGTAGGTAGTGTAAGTAAACTCCTACTTTTCCCCTTGCTCTTTTGAGCGCAGCGTTTCAACCTGTTTCGCTACTATAAATTGACGATGGTTCAAGCCGGACATTCGGTTTCCCT
>Ga0213835_101533_pt1 | contig 13602 bp, 9 predicted proteins | sample SWPATP01_FD_160576 | JGI IMG/M metagenome (GOLD analysis project Ga0213835, IMG submission 160576) | Coastal seawater microbial communities from Marineland, Florida, United States - SWPA TP0 #1 | ecosystem: Environmental > Aquatic > Marine > Coastal | place: USA: Florida | collected 2016-08-05
GACAGTAGCGGATCCGACCGTCCCGAAAAAGCGGAGCTGCGGATCGGCTTCATGCCGCTCGCCGATTGCGCGCCGCTGGTGATGGCCTCGATCCTCGGCTTCGACGAGAAATACGGCGTCAAGCTGGTGCTGGAAAAGCAGCATTCCTGGTCGGGCATGCGCGACCGCCTGACCAGCGGCGAGCTCGATGCCGCCCATGCGCTGTATGGCCTGCTGTACGGCCTGCAGATGGGGATCGGCAGCACCGCGCGCGACATGGCGGTGCTGATGAACCTGAACCAGAACGGCCAGGCGATCGTGCTCTCGCGCACCATCGCCGCAGCCGGCGTGAAGGACGGCGCCGGGCTGCGCGCGCTGATGCGCGAGCAGCCGCGCCGCTACACCTTCGGCCACACCTTCCCGACCGGGAACCACGCGATGTGGCTGTGCTACTGGCTGGCCGCCGCCGGCATCGACCCGGCCGGGCAAACCCGGCTCGTCACCGTACCGCCGGGCCAGATGGCGGCCAACCTGGAAGCCGGCCACATGGACGGCTTCTGTGCGGGCGAGCCCTGGAGCCGGCGCGCGGTGATGGAGGCGAGCGGGGTGCTGGCCGCCACCAGCGGCCAGGTCTGGCCGCACCACCCGGGCAAGGCGCTCGGCGCCCGTGCCGACTTCGTCGCCCGCCACCCGAACACCTGCCGCGCACTCGTCGCGGCCCTGCTCGAGACGGCGCGCTGGCTGGACGCCTCGCCGACCAACCGCGAAGCCGCCGCCGAAGTCCTGGCCAGCCCCGCCTTCGTGCACGCCGACATTGAACTGATGCGTGCCTGCCTGGTCGCGCGCCTTGGCGATCAGCCCGGCCTGCGCTTCTTCGGCGAAGGGGCGGCGACCTTTCCCTGGCTGTCCGACGGGATGTGGTTCCTGACCCAGCAACGGCGTTGGGGCTTGCTGCGCGAGGATCCCGATTACCTCGGCGTGGCGCGTGCGGTGAACCAGGTGGCGCTCTACCGCGAGGCGGCGCTGCTGGCCGGCGTGGACCTGCCGGAATCGGCGATGCGCAGCAGCCGGCTGATGGATGGCCGGGTCTGGGACGGCAGCGATCCCGCCGCCTATGCCGCGTCGTTCGCCATTCACCAGCGCGACCCGCAGCCGGTCGTCGCGTAGGGCGATGCATCGACCATCCCGGTGCGCAGTTCCGCATCATTCAAGCGCATTGTGCACTGCAATGTAGCGCCTCGCTGAAAACCTCCGCACCCCACACCCCGCACACGCTCTGGCACGGCTCTTGCACTTACCCCTGTCAGGATCAACGGCGATCCCTTCAGTCATTCAGCCGGTCCAGTGCTGGACCGGCTTTCCGGACAACGGCGTCCGCCTCCCAGCTAGCACAGCCCCGGGACGCGGACGCCGTTTTGTTTTCAAGAGAACGAGGGATACCATGGCCAGCAAAGCGACAAGCATCACACTCACCGACTTCCATACGCCGCACATGCGGGCGTTCCACCTGACCTGGGTCGCCTTCTTCATCTGCTTCTTCGCCTGGTTCGCCTGCGCGCCGCTGATGCCGGTCATCAAAGGCGAGTTCGGCCTGTCGGTCGCCCAGATCGCCAACATCAACATCGCCGCGGTCGCCATCACCATCCTGGTGCGCCTGATTGTCGGCCCGATGTGCGACCGCTTCGGCCCGCGCAAGACCTACACCGGCCTCTTGGTCCTGGGCGCGATTCCCGTGCTCGGCGTGGCCTTCGCGCAGAGCTACGAAGCCTTCCTGCTGGCCAGGCTCGGCATCGGCGCGGTCGGCGCCAGCTTCGTCATCACCCAGTACCACACCTCGGTGATGTTCGCGCCGAAAGTGGTCGGCACCGCCAACGCGGCCGCCGCCGGCTGGGGCAATGCCGGCGGCGGCGCGGCGCAGGCGGCGATGCCGCTGCTGCTGGGCGCCCTCGTCATGGCCGGCGTCTCCGAAACCCTGGGCTGGCGCATCGCGCTGATCGTGCCGGGGGTGGCGATGCTGGTCATGGCCGTCGTCTACTGGCGCTACACGCAGGACTGCCCGGCTGGTAACTTCAGCGAACTGCGCGCGGCCGGCATCGCCTTTCAGGGCGGCGGCAAGGGCGGCTGGGCGAGTTTCAAGGCCGCCTGCCGCAACCACCGCGCCTGGCTGCTGTTCGTCACCTACGGCGCCTGCTTCGGCATCGAGATCTTCATCCACAACATCGCCGCCATTTATTACGTCGACCACTACGGCCTGTCGCTGAAGGCGGCCGGCATGGCGGCCGCCAGCTTCGGCCTGCTGGCGCTGTTCGCCCGTGCGCTCGGCGGCTGGCTGTCGGACCGTTGCGCCGCGCGCGGTGATCTCAACAGCCGCGTCACCGTCCTCTTCGTCCTGATGGTGGGCGAGGGCCTGGGCCTGCTCTTGTTCGCGAACGCCGACGGCGTCGCGTTTGCCTTGCTGGCCATGCTCTGCTTCGGCCTGTTCACCCACATGGCGTGCGGCGCCACCTATGCGCTGGTGCCCTTCGTGGCGCCGACCGCGCTCGGTGGCGTGGCAGGCATCGTCGGCGCAGGCGGGAATGTCGGCGCGGTGCTGGCCGGCTTCCTGATGAAGGGGACGGGCGACCTGCGCCAGACCCTGATGATCCTCGGCGGCCTGGTCGTCGTCGCCAGCCTGTGCGCACTCGGCGCCCGTTTCAGCAGTACCGCCACCGTTGCCGCAGCTTCGGCCGCGCGTGCATAAGGAGAGCAGCATGAACATCATCGTCATCGGCCACGGCATGGTCGGCCACAAGTTTGTCGAGTCGCTCGCGGCAGCCGCGCCCCACCTGCACATCACCGTGCTCGGCGAAGAGCCGCGTCCTGCCTACGACCGCGTGCATTTGTCCGAATTCTTCGCCGGGAAGACGGCCGAGGATTTGTCGCTGGTCGCGCCGGGCTTTTTCGAGCGCACCAATCTGGATCTGAAGCTGAACGCCAAAGTAGTGGCCATCAACCGCGCTGCGCGCTTCGTCATGCTCGATAACGGCGACGTGCACTTCTACGACAAGCTGGTGCTGGCCACCGGTTCGTCTCCCTTCGTGCCGCCGGTGCCGGGCCGCGAACGCGCCGACTGCTTCGTCTACCGCACCATCGAAGACCTGGAAGCGATGCGCGAATGTGGTGCACGCTCGCGTACCGGCGTCGTGATCGGCGGCGGCCTGCTCGGCCTGGAATGCGCGAAAGCCCTGCGCGACCTCGGCTTGCAAGCCCACGTCGTCGAATTCGCGCCGCGCCTGATGGCGGTGCAGGTCGATGACTTGGGTGCGCGCGTGCTGCGCGGCCGCATCGAGGAACTCGGCGTGAAGGCGCATCTCGGCAAGAACACGCTGGCGATCGTCGATGGCGAATCCGCCACGCACCGCATGGAATTCGCCGACGGCACCCATTTAGAGACCGACATGATCGTGTTCTCGGCCGGCATCCGCCCGCGCGACGACCTGGCCCGCGCTTGCGAGTTGACGCTGGGCGCGCGCGGCGGCGTCGCCATCGACGACGATTGCCTGACCTCCGACCCGCACATCTACGCCATCGGCGAATGCGCGGCCTGGAATGGCCAGCTGTTCGGCCTGGTCGCACCGGGCTACGACATGGCGCGCACCGCAGCCCGCCACGTGCTCGGCGCACCCGGCGGTTTCCTCGGCGCGGACATGAGCACCAAGCTGAAACTGATGGGCGTGGACGTGGCCAGCATCGGCGACGCCCATGGCGCCACAGCCGGCAGCCGCAGCGTGCAATACCTGGACGAACGGCGCCAGACCTATAAAAAACTGGTCGTCAGCGACTGCGGCAAGCGCCTGCTGGGTGCTGTGCTGGTGGGCGACGCCGCCGAATACGGCACGCTGCTGCAGATGGCCTTGAACGGCATCGCGCTGCCGGATGCACCGGAAAGCCTGATCCTGCCGCAATCGAACGGCGCCCCGAAAACCGGCCTCGGTGTCGACGCGCTGCCGGACGCGGCCCAGATCTGCTCCTGCAACGACATCTCGAAAGGGAGCTTGTGCGCGGCGGTCAAGGACGGCGCCACCAGCATTGGCGCGCTGAAGAAGTGCACGACGGCCGGCACCGCCTGCGGTGGCTGCGTTGCGCTGGTCACGCAGGTGCTCAATGCCGAGCTGGCGAAGCAGGGCGTGACCGTCAGCCGCGCGCTTTGCGAACATTTTGAGCACTCGCGCCAGGAACTGCACCACCTGGTGCGCGTTGGCCGCATCAAGAGCTTCGGCGAACTGCTCGCCAAACATGGCAAGGGCCTCGGCTGCGATATCTGCAAGCCGGTCGCCGCCAACATCCTGGCCTCGACCTGGAACGATTTCGTCTTGAAACCCGAGCACGCGAGCCTGCAGGATTCGAACGATTACTTCCTCGGCAATATCCAGAAGGACGGCACCTATTCCGTGGTGCCGCGCATGCCGGGCGGCGAAGTCACGGCCGACGGCCTGATCGCGGTCGGCATGATCGCCAAGAAGTATGGCCTGTACACCAAGATCACGGGCGGCCAGCGGGTCGACCTGTTCGGCGCGCGCGTGGACCAGCTGCCGCCAATCTGGGAAGAGCTGATCGCCGCCGGCTTCGAGTCCGGCCACGCCTACGGCAAGTCGCTGCGCACGGTGAAGTCCTGCGTCGGCTCGACCTGGTGCCGTTATGGCGTGGGCGACAGCGCCGGTTTCGCGATCGCCCTGGAGAACCGCTACAAGGGCTTGCGCACGCCGCACAAGGTGAAATTCGGCGTCTCCGGCTGCACCCGCGAATGCGCCGAGGCCCAGGGCAAGGATGTCGGCCTGATCGCCACCGACAAGGGCTGGAACCTTTACGTGTGCGGCAACGGCGGCATGAAGCCGCGCCACGCCGAGCTGATCGCCTCGAACCTGGACGAGGCGACGGTGGTGAAGCTGGTCGACCGCTTCCTGATGTTCTATGTGCGCACCGCCGACCGCCTGCAGCGCACCAGCACCTGGCGCGAGCATTTGGAAGGCGGCCTGGATTACCTGAAGCAGGTCGTGGTCGACGACAAGCTCGGCATCGGCGCCGAGCTCGAAGCCGACATGCAGGCCGTCGTCGACACCTATTCCTGCGAATGGAAGAACGCGGTCGACGACCCCGAAGTGCGCAAGCGCTTCCGCCATTTCGTCAACAGCCCCGCGCAGGACGAGAACGTCGTCTTCATGCCGGAACGCGGCCAGGTTCGTCCGGCCACCATCGAAGAACGCCGCCGCACGATCCCGATCGTGCTGGCCAACTGAAGGAGTCGATCATGCACCGAGACATACAGCTCAATACCTGGAGCGCGGTCTGCGCCTTCGACGAGATCGTTCCCGACACCGGCGTCTGCGCTTTGCTGGGCGGCCGCCAGGTGGCCGTGTTCCGCGTCGGCGAAAAGCAGCTGTTCGCGATCGATAACTACGACCCGAATTCGAACGCGGCCGTGCTCTCGCGCGGGCTGGTCGGCAGCCTGGGCGAACGCATCGTGGTCGCTTCGCCGATCTACAAGCACCATTTCGACCTGCAGACCGGAGAGTGCCTGGAAGCGCCGGCGCACTCGGTGAGCAGCTTTCCGGTGCGGGTCGAAAACGGCACCGTCTGGGTCGCGTCATAATGGGTACCGAGATGCGGCCCCGCCTCGTCGTGGTCGGCAACGGCATGGCCGGCATGCGCACGGTCGAGGAACTGTTGAAGCTGGCCCCAGACCTGTACGACATTACTGTGTTCGGCGCCGAGCCCCACGGGAACTACAACCGCGTACTGCTCTCGCCGCTGCTGGCCGGCGACAAGAACGTCGACGAGATCATGCTCCATCCGCGCGCCTGGTATGCCGAGCATGGCATCACCCTGCATGCGGGCGACCCGGTGCTGCGCATCGACCGCAAGCGCCGCGTCGTCGTCGCCCGTTCGGGCCTGGAAGCGCCGTATGATCGCCTGCTGCTGGCGACCGGCTCCACGCCCTTCGTGCTGCCGGTTCCTGGCAATACCTTGCCAGGTGTGGTCGGCTTTCGCGACCTGCAGGATGTCGACACGATGCTGGCTGCGGCGCGCCGAGGCGGGCGCGCGGTGGTGATTGGCGGCGGCCTGCTCGGGCTGGAAGCGGCGCACGCCTTGATGCGGCGCGGGATGGATGTCACGGTCGTGCACGTGGCGGTAAGCCTGATGAACCAGCAACTGGACGGCGAAGCAGGGCGCCTGCTGAAAGAGACGCTGGAGCGCGACGGCCTGTCGATCCTGCTCGAGGCGCAGACGCAGGAAATCGTCGGGGCCGGCAAGGTCGAAGCAGTGCGCTTCGTGGACGGCAGCGAACGCAAGGCGGACCTGGTCGTGATGGCCGCCGGCGTGCGCCCCAACGTGGCGCTGGGCCGCGACGCCGGCCTGCACTGCGAACGCGCGATCGTCGTCGACGACACGCTGCAGACCTATGATCCGCGCATCTATGCGGTCGGCGAATGCGTGCAGCACCGCCGCGCCACCTTCGGCCTGGTCGCGCCGGGCTGGGAGCAGGCGCGCGTCTGCGCCGCCCACCTGGCCGGCGCCGGGCACCGCCGCTACGTGCAGGCCGCCACCGCCACCAAGCTGAAAGTGACGGGCATCGACCTGTATTCGGCCGGGGACATCGCCGGCGGCGTCGACACCGAAGAGCTGGTGCTGCGCGACCGCGGCAGCGGCGTCTATAAACGCCTGGTGCTCGCCGGCGGACGCGTGACCGGCGCCGTGCTGGTGGGCGACGTCGGCGACGGCCCCTGGTATTTCGACCTGATCCAGCGCGGCGCCGACATTTCGAGCTTCCGCGACCGCCTGTTGTTCGGCGAGGCGCTGTGCGCGCCCGCGGACTGAATAATCAAGGAACCATCATGGACATGTCTCTTCCCGTGCAGACCGTGCGCACCACCTGTCCATATTGCGGCGTCGGCTGCGGCGTGACCGCTACCGTGCGACCGGGCACGATCCCGATCATGGCCGGCGACAGCGCCCATACGGCGAACCAGGGGCGCCTGTGCGTCAAGGGCGCCGCGCTGGGCGAAACCCTGGATCTCGACGGGCGCCTGCTGTATCCGATGGTGCGCGAGGATAGCAACAACAGCGGCGCCATGCGCCGCGCCGGCTGGGACGAGGCGCTCGACCGCGTGGCGGGCGGCTTCGCTGCCATCATCGCCGAGCACGGGCCGGATGCGGTGGCGCTGTACGTGTCGGGCCAGCTGCTGACCGAGGATTACTACGTCGCCAACAAGTTCATGAAGGGTTATGTCGGCAGCGCGAACATCGACACCAATTCGCGGCTGTGCATGTCCTCCAGCGTGGCCGGCCACAAGCGCGCCTTCGGCGAAGACCTGGTGCCCGGCTGCTATGAGGACTTCGAACTGGCCGGGATGATCGTGCTGGTCGGCTCGAACACGGCATGGTGCCACCCGACCCTGTTCCAGCGCATCCTGCGCGCGAAAGAGGCGCGGCCGTCCTTGCGCATCGTGGTGATCGATCCGCGCCGGACGGCGACCTGCGAGTCGGCCGACATTCACTTGCCGGTCAAGCCGGGCACCGATGTCTGGCTGTTCAACGGGCTGCTCAGCTACCTGGCGCAGCACGGCGCCGTCGATGCCGCTTTCGTTGCGGCGCATACCGAAGGGCTGGACGCGGCGCTTGCCGTCGCCAACGTCGATTGCAGCGACCCGGCGCAAGTGGCGCGCATCTGCCGCGTCGACCCGGCCACGCTGCTCGCTTTCTACGAAGCCTTCGCCGCCACCGACAACATCGTGACCGCCTATTCGCAGGGGGTGAACCAGTCCTCCAGCGGCACCGACAAGGTCAACGCCATCATCAACTGCCATCTGCTCACGGGACGCATCGGCCGGCCCGGCATGGGGCCGTTCTCGCTGACCGGCCAGCCGAACGCGATGGGCGGGCGCGAAGTCGGCGGCCTGGCCAACATGCTGGCCGCGCACATGGAGCTCGACAATCCTGTGCAGCGCGCGGCTGTCAAGGCATTCTGGAACGCGCCCGCCATGGCGGCGAAGCCGGGCCTGAAGGCGGTCGACCTGTTCCGCGCGGTGGAAGCGGGCACGGTCAAGGCGGTCTGGGTGATCGCCACCAATCCGCTGGTCAGCCTGCCGGACGCCGACCAGGTGCGGCGCGCGCTGGAAAAATGCGAACTGGTGGTGGTGAGCGACATCGTCGGCGCCACCGACACCACCGCCTGGGCCGACGTGCTGCTGCCGGCCCTGGGCTGGGGCGAAAAGGATGGCACGGTGACCAATTCCGAGCGCTGCATCTCGCGCCAGCGCGCCTTCCTGCCGGCGCCCGGCGAGGCGCGCGCCGACTGGTGGGCGCTGTGCGAAGTGGCGCGGCGCATGGGCTTCGATGGCTTCGACTACGACAGCCCGCACGCGATCTTCGACGAACACGCGCGCCTCTCCGGCTGGCGCAACGGCGAGGACGAAGCGGGACGACGCGTCTTCGACATCTCGGGCATGAGCGGCATGAGCCGCCAGGCCTACGATGATCTGGAACCGATCCAGTGGCCGGTGCCGCGCGCAGGCGAGGGCACGCGCCATCTGTTCGCTGACGGCCGCTTCGCCCACCCGGGCGGCAAGGCGCGCTTCGTCGCCACGGCGCCGCGCCTGCCCATGCACGCGGTCGACGAAGACTATCCGCTGGCGCTCAACACCGGCCGCATGCGCGACCAGTGGCACACCATGACGCGCACCGGCAAGTCGCCGCGCCTGGCCGGCCACACGCCGGAACCGATCGTCGACCTGCACCCGAACGACGCCTTGCTGTGCGGCGTGCGCGAAGGCGAACTGGCGCGCGTCACCAGCCGCTGGGGCGCCATGGTCGCGCGCGTCACGCACAGCGGCGCCATCGCGCGCGGCAGCGTGTTCGTGCCGATCCACTGGAGCGACCAGACGGCGTCCGACGCACGCGTGGGCGCCCTGGTCAATCCGGTGGTCGACCCGGTCTCGGGCGAGCCGGAATTCAAGCACACGCCGGTGCGCGTCGAACCCTTCGTGGTCGAGTGGCAGGCCTTCGTGCTGAGCCGCACCGCGCTGGCGGTCGATGGCGTCGCCAACTGGACGCGGGTGCAGGGCGACGGCTTCGTGCGCTATGAGATGGGCGGACGCGGCGCGGCCCATGCCGACTGGGCGCGCGCGGTGTTGAAGGCCGATGGGGAAGCGGACTGGATCGAATACGACGACGCCGGCGCCGGCGCCTACCGCGCGGCGCACCTGGTGGAGGGTCGCTTGCAGGCCTGCGTGTTCGTCGCGCGCCGCGCGGCTCCGCTGCCGCCGCGCCAGTGGCTGGCCGGTCTGTTCAAGCAGGAGACGCTGGCGCCCGCGGACCGCGGCACGCTATTGGCCGGACGCGCGCCGCAACTGGGGCCGGATCCGGGCCCGACGGTCTGCTCCTGCTTCGGGGTCGGGCGCAACACGATCTGCACGGCGATCCGCGAACGCAATCTCGAGACGACGGCGCAGGTGACGGCCTGCCTGAAGGCGGGCGGCAATTGCGGTTCCTGCGTGCCGGAGATCGGCAAGCTGCTGGTGCTGGCCAGGTACGGCGAGAAGGCGGCGTAACGGGGAGGATGAGATGCGACCCGGGCGCGGCGGGCGCCGTCGACCCGGGTAGGGGAGGGAGGTTTGCGCTGCGGCTGCCGCTGGCGCGGCGAACGCCGCAGCGCGAGGTCCTGCGGGGTGCTGCTTAGCGGTTTGCCAGCCAGCGCAGTTCGGCGGCCAGGTTAGGCGAATGCTTGTCGGCGTCGGCGGCCAGTGCGAACAGTTCGGCGCGGCCTGCGCGCTCGGCGACAGCGTACGATGCCTTGGCGGCGCGTTCCTGGCGGGCTGCCAGCCAGCCGCCGTGGGCGGCGAAGAGCTGTTCCGAGAAGCTGCGGATGGTCGCGATGATGCCGAAGGACTGGGCCTTGTCTTGCGCCTGGGTGATCGTTGCTGCGTTCATGTGTCGCTCCAATAAATACTGTGATGTTGCAGTGCAGTATAAATTCTTCGGAGCTATAAATATACTTTCGGTTCGTGATGTCGTCGATAATTCCTGCGCATAATTGTCGATGCGACAATCCTGGGTTATCCGATCCGCGAATGTCCGCCTGCGGCCGGCGCCGCACTGCGTTCGAAGCGCCATTTCATTACCAGCACGCTCGAGGCCAGCACCAGCGTCACGGCGTTGTTGATCGCGATTGGCCAGGCGCGGATCGCGATGCCATAGCAGAGCCAGAGGAAGACGCCGAAGCAAAAGGCGGAATACATCCCCATCGAAATGCCGCTGGCGTTGCGCGTGCGCCAGACGAGGACGACTTGCGGGATGAAGGCGGCGGTGGTGCAGAAGGCGGCGAGGTAGCCGACCAGTGTCATATCGAAATGCATGGAAAACCCTCTCGATGAGATGCCGGAATATTAAATCACATTGATTTATTTAGTCCTGAAAATTATACTCGATGCTTCATTTCGACGCTCGCTCCCATCCCGTATGCTGCCTTCCCCGACCGACCACCCGACCACTCCGCCCGGCATGCCGGGCTCGAACCAGACCGGCATGCGCGAATTCAACGAGCGCGTGGTGCTGCATGCGATCCGCCTGCATGGCAGCTTGCCGAAGGCCGAGCTGGCGCGGCTGACGAACCTGAGCACGCAAACGGTGTCCGTCATCATCAACCGCCTGCTCGAAGAAGGCTTCGTCGTCAAACGCGACTCCTTGCGCGGACGAATCGGACAGCCTTCGCAGCCGATCGCCCTGAATCCCGAGGGCGCATTCTCGATCGGCGTCCAGATCGGCCGCCGCAACCTCGACGTGGCGTTGATCGACTTCACCGGGGCCCCGCGCTACCGCAAATCGATCGTCTACGGCGCGCCCTCGGTGGACGCCGTGTTCGGCGAGATCGGCGAGCACCTGGAGCGCATCGAACAGCAACTGGGGATGGAGAAGTGGCGCCGCATCAGCGGCATCGGGCTGGCCGCGCCGCTGGCCTTCGGCGGCTGGCGCGAGCTGGTCGGCCTGTCTCCCCAGGAGGCCGATGCCTGGACGCGCACCAACATGCGCGAGCGCTTGCAGGGCATGACGCGCCTGCCGGTCAGCTTTGCAAAAGATACCGCCGCCGCCTGCGTGGCCGAACTGGTGGCCGGGCGCGGGCGCCACCTGAAGAATTACTTGTATGTGTACGTCGACACCCTGATCGGCGGCGGCCTGGTGATTAACGGCGAGCCGCACCCCGGCGTGTACGGCAACGCCGGCGCGATCGGCTCGATGCCGCTTGCCGCCGCCGACAGCGCCCGCCCCGGCGGCGTGCAGCAGTTGCTGGCGTGCGCCTCCCTGGCCACGCTGGACGACATGTTCGCTGGCGCGGGCCTGGAAAGCCTGGCCGCCGCCGACCCGCGCCTGCTGCAGTCTCCCTGGGCGCCGCTCACGCAGCGCTGGGTACGGGAGGCCGCTACCGCGATCGCCTTCTCGATCAACACCTCGTCCTGCCTGCTCGACCTGGATGGCGTGATCGTCGACGGCGCGCCGGGCGCAGCGCTGCTCGACGCACTGATCGACGCCGTGCGCGTGGCGCTGGGGAGCTACAGCTGGCAGGGAATCATGCGGCCGCAGATCATTCCGGGAGCGATCGGACGCGATGCCAAGGTGATCGGCGCGGCCTACCTGCCGCTGCACGCGAACTTCGCGCCCGGACATGCGTCCTTCCTCAAGCCAGGCAAGGGCTGAGCCCGCGACAAACGCGATGAACCTGCCGACCCCAAGAATGCAAAAAGCCAGTCGATGACTGGCTTTTGAAGGAGATGCTGGTCGGGGTGAGAGGATTCGAACCTCCGGCCTCTACGTCCCGAACGTAGCGCTCTACCGGGCTAAGCTACACCCCGACTGGTTCGAGGCACGCGCCTAACAACGCCGTCATGGCTGCGTTGCATTCGTCTCGCCGTACTAGCGTACTGTCTTCGACGATGCGCCTTGCCCTGACGGTGTTATTAGACGCTTTTATACAGGCGCCTCAGGAAGTATTAATATAAATTTGCTTAATGGTTCCTGTCAACCGCGAAGCTGCAGAGCTGCAACAGGCTCTGTTTGTACACGCTGTCGGGCAGGTCGGCGATCGATTCCGCAGCGCGGCGGGCGGCCGTTTCCGCTTCGCGGCGCGTGTAATCGAGGGCGCCGCTGGAGGTGACTGCAGCCAGTACGGCGTCGAAATGCTGCTCGTCGCCCTGCTCGATGCAGGTGCGCACCAGTTCGCGCTGTTCCGGCGTGCCGTGTTCCATGAGGTAGATCAGGGGCAGGGTAGGTTTGCCTTCGCGCAGGTCGTCGCCGACGTTCTTGCCGATTTCGCTGGCGTCGCCCGCGTAGTCGAGCACGTCGTCGATCAGCTGGAAGGCCGTGCCCAGCGAGCGCCCGTATTCGCCGGCCGCCGCCACCTGGGCAGCGCTGGCGCCGGCCACCAGGGCGCCCAGCTCGGCGGCCGCTTCGAACAGTTTCGCCGTCTTCGAGCGGATCACGTTCAGGTAGTTCTCGTGGCTGACGTCCGGGTCGTGCATGTTCAACAGCTGCAGCACTTCGCCTTCGGCGATCACGTTGGTCGCGTCCGACAGGATCTGCATGACGCGCATGTTTTCCAGGCCGACCATCATCTGGAACGAACGCGAATACAGGAAGTCGCCCACCAGCACCGAGGCGGCGTTGCCGAACAGGGCGTTCGCCGTCTGGCGGCCGCGCCGCATCGAGGATTCGTCGACGACGTCGTCGTGCAGCAGGGTGGCGGTGTGGATGAATTCGACGACAGCGGCCAGTTCATGGTGCGCCGTGCCCTTGTAACCGTGGGCATTGGCCAGCAACAGAACGAGTACGGGGCGGATGCGCTTGCCGCCGGCACTGATGATGTATTCGGCGATCTGGTTGACCAGGCTCACTTCCGAATGCAGGCGCTGGCGGATCACCGTATTGACCGCGTCCATGTCGGCGGCGATCGATTGGGTGAGGATGTTCTGTTGTGCTTGGGGGATGGCGGCGGACAAGGCAAACCTGCTGATAACGTTGAGATGCGGTTGACGTGAGAGTGCGGGGCGATTATACGACATGCACGCATGAGCCGTGCCATTTCGCCAAGCGCGCCTCAATCGTCCCCGTGGGCGCCCGGCATGCCCCGCCTTTGACCCGCGTTGCCACGATGCCACGGCAACTGCAGGGCGATCCCGGCTTTTGACGCAAGAGATCGAACCGTGTATAATTCCCTGTTCCCCGGCACCAGAGAAGCACGGCACGTTCGTCGCCGAAGGGATTTTTATTAAACAATTGATGAGGTTTTCAATCATGTATGCGGTCATAAAAACCGGTGGCAAGCAGTATAAAGTTGTCGCTGGTGAAAAACTTAAAGTAGAACAGATACCGGCAGACATTGGTTCCGAACTCACCATCGATCAGGTCCTCGCCGTTGGCGCGGGCGAAAGCATCAAGTTTGGTGCTCCCCTGGTTGAAGGTGCGACGGTTCTGGTGAAGGTCGTTTCCCATGGTCGCCACGACAAGGTCCGCATTTTCAAAATGCGCCGTCGTAAGCACTACCAGAAGCGTCAGGGCCACCGCCAGAACTTCACCGAAATCCAAGTGGTTTCGATC
>Ga0213835_101537_pt1 | contig 13548 bp, 15 predicted proteins | sample SWPATP01_FD_160576 | JGI IMG/M metagenome (GOLD analysis project Ga0213835, IMG submission 160576) | Coastal seawater microbial communities from Marineland, Florida, United States - SWPA TP0 #1 | ecosystem: Environmental > Aquatic > Marine > Coastal | place: USA: Florida | collected 2016-08-05
TCGGTCGACAATGACGATCTCGTTCTCAGGCCCGGCATGACCGCGACGGTGGATATCGTCACCCGCGAGGCCGAGGACGCGCTTTTGGTGCCGGCGGCTGCCTTCCGCTTCAGTCCTCCGCAGGAAGGAGCATCGCAGTCCGGCTTCAGCTTGCCCAACATCTTCTCGCCCCAGCGCATGTCAGGCTTCCGGGGTGCCGGGCGCGGTGGCGCAGGCGGTGGCCAGGGGCCGCGTGGCGGTCGCGAGGGCATGCGCACGATATGGCTGTTGGAAGACGGACAGCCGCGTCCGACCCGCGTCACAACCGGTGCCACGGCCGGCGACCGGATCGAAGTGCTATCGGGCCTCAATCCGGGCGACCGCGTCATCACCGGCATGACGGAGCGCTGAGCAGCCGGATGAACATGATCGCCGACATGCCCCTTCTGGCCTTCCGCGACATCTGGAAAACCTATGGACGTGGCGAGGCCAAGGTGCATGCCCTTGCCGGCGTGGATCTCGACATCGCGCGCGGCGAGTTCGTCGCCATCATGGGTCCCTCGGGTTCCGGCAAGTCGACGGCGATGAACATCATCGGGTGCCTGGATACCCCCACGTCCGGCCGCTATGCCTTTCTCGGCACAGATGCCGGTAGGCTCGACCGTTCGCGCCGTGCGGTGCTGCGCAACCGCTATATCGGCTTCGTATTCCAGGGCTACAATCTGCTTGCCCGCACGACCGCGGCCGAGAATGTCGAACTGCCGCTTGTCTATCGAGGGGTGCCCGCTCGCCAGCGACGCGAACTCGCCATGGAAGCGCTGGCCCAGGTCGGGCTCAAAGGCCGCGAGCGCCACACGCCGGCGGAGCTTTCGGGCGGCCAGCAGCAGCGCGTGGCCATTGCACGCGCCATCGTCACCCGCCCCACACTTCTCGTCGCCGACGAACCGACCGGAAACCTCGACACCGAGCGCAGCCACGAGATCATGCAATTGCTGGTCGGCCTCAACCGCGACCACGATCTGACCGTGGTCATGGTCACCCATGAGCCCGACATCGCCGCCTATGCCGAACGAACCGTCGGTTTTCTGGACGGCAACATCGCCTATGACCGGGTCAACACGGAGCCGGTCCATGTTGCTTGAGAGCGTCCGCCTGGCACTGCGTTCTGTTTTACGCAATCCGCTGCGCTCCTTCCTGACGCTTCTCGGCATCGTCATTGGCGTCGCCGCCGTCATTGCCATGATCACGATCGGTTCCGGCACGACGGAGCGGGTCAAGGAAGACATCGCACGACTGGGCTCCAATCTGCTCATCGTCTCGGCGAGCCGTCCGGCGCGCGGTGGCGCCTCCTTCACGCCGCGCCGTCTCGACCAGCGCGAACTGGAAGCCCTGCGCGACGGGCTGACCGACGTGACGGCCGTGTCCGGCACCGCCCAACGCCAGCAGCGTATCGTTTTCGGTGCCCAGAACATGGGTGCAGATGTCACCGGCACTGATGCGCAATATTTCATCGCCCGCGACTGGAACGTGGCCGAGGGCCGCGCCTTCGGCGACATGGAGGGCGGTGTGGGCGGCAATGTCTGCCTGATTGGCCAGACCGTAAGGCAGGAACTGTTCGGCAATGGCGATCCGCTCGGACAGATGCTGCGCGTCAACCGGATGAGTTGCGAGATAATCGGCGTGCTCGAGGCCAAGGGCACCACCGGCTTCGGCCAGGATCAGGATGCCACCGTCCTGATGCCGCTGACCACCTTCCAGCGCCGCATCGCTGGCAACCGCGACATCGGCGCGATCTATGTGTCGGCCCGGGACGGCGTGTCGACGGAGCGCGTAGGCGCCCAGATCGAGGACATCATGCGCCAGATCCGGCGCATCGGTCCCGACCAGGAAGACAATTTCTCCGTCCGCGACATGACCCAGATCGCCGACACCATGGCCAGCGCGACCGGCGTCATGACCGGCATGCTGAGCGCGCTGGCCGGCGTCAGCCTGCTGGTAGGCGGCATCGGCATCATGAATATCATGCTGGTTTCCGTCACCGAGCGCACCCGCGAGATCGGGATCAGGCTCGCCATCGGTGCGCAGGAGCGCGACATCCTCTGGCAGTTCCTGGTCGAGGCCACCGTCCTTTCCGCTCTCGGCGGCATTTTCGGCGTTCTCTTCGGCCTGGGCATAGCTGGCGCGGCATCGGTTGCGCTAGGCATCCCCTTCGCACCGAGCCTGGCCGTCATCGCACTTGCAGTCGGCTTTTCGGCCTTGATCGGCATGGTCTTCGGGTTCTTCCCGGCCCTGCGCGGCGCCCGCCTCGATCCGATCGATGCGCTTCGCCACGAGTAGGCGATTGACGCAGACGGCGCGTGGCGTAGCATCGATTCGTCCATTCGGGGAGAGACACCATGCGGCCAGCCCTCAAATTGCTACCAATCCTTGCGACCCTCTTCGCCATAACCGGATCTGCGATCGCCGAGGAGTGGAGAGGCTCCGACAACGAGATGATACTGCGCGGACGTGCCCTCGTGGTTGAGAACTGCTCGGGCTGTCACGCCATCGGCCATACCGACGAAAGCCCGCACCCGCAGGCCATGCCCTTCCGCACCCTGTCGCAGTTCTATCCGATCGACGCGCTCGAAGAGGCCTTTGTCGAAAGCATCGACACCGGCCACCCCGGCATGCCGGTCTTCATCGCCTCGCCCCAGCAGATCGCCGACATCCTCGAATACATCTACTCGGTCATGGAGTAACCCTGAGCGTGACCCGTCTGCGCCTGCCGCTGCTCCTTGCCGGTGGCGCCGTTCTCCTGATCCTTGGCCTGCTCGCGACCGGCCTGTTTCGCCGGGATGTCGAGCCCGAGATCGATGCTGTGCTCGCACGCCAAATCGGCCAGATGCTGATGGTCGGCTTTCAAGGCACCGCGCAGGATCAGTCCGGCCCCTCCCGCCTTGCCCGCCAGATCGCCGATGGAACCGTCGGTGGTGTCCTGGTGCTCGGCCGCAACGTGGAAAGCCTCGAAGCGGTCGAGGCGATGAACCGTGCCTTCCTCGCCGCTTCTCCCAGCAGCCCGCCGCTCATCGCCATCGATCAGGAAGGCGGGCGCATCCAGCGCTTGCGCGCCACGATAGGCTTTCCCGAAACCCCGTCGGCGGCGATGCTCGGCCGCTATGCCGATCCTGAGACCGCGCGCGACCTATATGCACCCATGGCCGAGGCGCTGGCCGGCCTCGGCTTCAACGTCAATTTCGGCCCTGTCGTGGACCTCGATCTGGAGCCCGGCAATCCGATCATCTCGCGTCTGCAGCGTGCCTACAGCGATGATCCCGATACGGTCACCGACTTCGCCCGCGCCTTTGTGGAAACGCATCGCGTCGCCGGGTTGCTGACTGCCCCAAAGCATTTTCCCGGTCACGGAACCACGCTACTCGACAGCCATGAGACCCTGCCGGACATCTCCGAAACCTGGGACGACATCGAACTGGCCCCGTATCGCCAGCTCATCGCCCAGGATCTGGCCGACATGGTGATGGTCGGCCATCTGGTGCTGGATCGAGGCGACGGCGACCGATTGCCGGCCACACTGTCGCCGGGCCTCGTTACCGGGCTTCTGCGCGGCGAACTCGGGTTTGAAGGCGTGATCGTTTCCGACGATCTGCAAATGGGCGCCCTCATGGAAACCATGACGGTCGAGGCCGCGAGCGTTGCGGCAATCAGGGCCGGCATCGATCTCCTGATCGTCGCCAACTATCCTCGACCGGACCCTGGTCTTCCCGAGAGGCTTGTCCGCGCGATCGCATCGGAGGCTATTTCGGACACCGCCCTTCGTGAGCGGATCGAAGAGTCCGCTGCCCGCATCGGTACCCTCAAGCGAGAAAGGCTCGGCGCGCCGGACATTTGAAACCGGCCCAGGACCTCGCCCGTCAAGGGTTTGAAAAATGCCAGTCGATCAGCGCCGGCATGTGAAAGGCCAGACCCTCGGGCAACTGCTCGTCCTCGCGGATGACGACCGCATCGGCGATCTCGTCGTCGCCCCCGTTGGCGGCATGGTGGCGGATCGCTTCCGCGAGGTCTTCGCCCGGCAGATCTGCAAAATACCGCCGGAACAGAACCGTGCCCGTCGCCAGGGACAGACCGTGCAGCCTTTTCTCGGCACGGCATTGCGCTAGGTCGATCCCTGTCTCCTCCATCACCTCGCGCCGCATGTTGAGGTCGACATCGGCGCGGCCGCCTGGAAAATCCACCGGCTCGAAGGAGCCGGCGGCAAAATAGACCAGCCCCGCATTGATCGTGTGGCTGGCCATGCGGATCGGCACGAGCGTGTTGTCAGCGGCCACCAGCACAGCATGGGCATAGGCATGTTCGGCACTCGCCACTGGCCTGCGCCCACGCCAGTAGAGAAACTGCGCATAGGAGACGGGATGGCACCTGCCCTCCATGCGACCCTCGCGATGAACCAGGCGCGACAACAGCACCACTTCGCCGTTGAACAGCGCCGGATTGGCCGCAAGCACGCGTTCCCAATGCGCCGCGACCTCGTCATCCTTGCCGACCAGAAAGGGATGCGGCGCCGCATCGAGAACGATGTCGACCGTATCGATGCCGAATATCTCGCCGCGCGGCAGGTCGAATACGGTCATGGCAGCACCAGCGACACGGCCACGGGGCAATGGTCGGAAGCCTTCGGCCTGTCCCAGCCGGTTCGGGGGTAGCGCTCAACCTCCTGGCTCGGCGGAAAGATGGTGCGGTAAGGCTGCCCGTTGCGGATGATGTCGGGCACCACGTCGGGATTGGCCGCCGTCAAGGCCGGCGAGGCGAGCAGATAGTCGAGCTGGCACAGATGACGCTCTTTCGGGCCCCGCGTGTGGTAGAGCGTCCACCGATCGAGCTCGGGGCGTCTCGCAACGAGATTTTCGGCGAATCCGTCGCCGGTCAGAACCTCGACACTGCTTTCGGCCTCGTCCACCGCCTCGAACCGACGGCTGCCGTCGGCGTCCTCCGTGATCACCACCCGCTCGGCATAGTCGTTGAAATCGCCCGCGATGATCCAGTTCGAACGCGGCGTGCGCGCGCCGAAACGTTCGGTGATGATGTGTTTCACCGCGCCGGCCTCGGCGATCCGAATCGGCATGGAGGCCTCGCGCCCCGGCACCCCGTCGCGTGGCGGCCCCATCGACTTGAAGTGCACGCAATAGACGGTCAGCGGGATGGCGCCGATCCGCAGTCTCAGTTCCAGGCAATCGCGGCGGAAGACGCGCGAGGACGGATCGACCCCCGCCTCGGCCAGCGCCGGCGTGAAGAGGCCGGCATCCTCGAAGGTCAGATGGGCGTGGCTGACCATCTCCTCGACCTCGATCGGCTGGCCGTCGGCTGTTTCCTCGCGCAGCATGATCGCGACGTCGATGCCGCGCCCGTCATTGCCGGGCGTCGTATATTTGTGCCGGTAACCGGCTCCCGTCATCTTGTAGAGATATCCGTATTCGAAGGCCTGCAGCGCGGCGATATTGTCGACTTCCTGCAGGCACACGATGTCGGCGCGCGTTGCCGCAATGGCCAGCGCCGATAGCTGGCGCGCATCGTCGGCATGGGTGATGGCGCGCGCCATCTCCAGCTGGCGGTAGTCCGCCTCGTCTCGGATATCGAACAGAGACAGCGCCCGGTCCTGCAGCAACTGGTTTCGGAAACCCGAGAAATCGAAGCGATTCATCAGGTTCTCGGCGTTGAACGTGGCAATTCGAAACGGCATGGGACGAGCTTTGAACGTTCACGACGCAACTGGCAAGGCGCGGCAACGTTCATCCGACGTTCAGGTTGGGAAAGCAAGACTTTCCGCACAGGGGCGATCACATCTGTCCATTCAAACAGTGGGAGGTTCCCAAAATGAGACGATTCTTCAAGTCAATCGCCATCTTCGGCGGCACGGTCGGGCTGGCGCTCGGACTTGCTGCCATGGCGCCTGCGCATGCCGCCGGGCCGGCCAATGGCGCCAGCCAAGCACGTGCCGCACTGGCCCCGCTCGCTTTGAAGGCGGTGGATGCTGAGGTGCAACTGGTCCACGACCATCGCCGTTGGCATCGCGATCGCCGTCACAGGCACCGGGACAGGCGCCATCACTATCGCGGCGGCACCTCTTTCTACTTCCACTTCGGCCCGCCACCACGCTACCATGCCCCGCCGCGCTACCGGCATGCACCGCCGCGCCATGCCTACAGGCTGCCGGCCGCACATGTGCGCTGGTGCCACAACCGCTACCGGTCCTATCGGGTCTCGGACAATACGTTCCAGCCCTATCACGGACCGCGCCGGCAGTGCCGTTCGCCGTATTTCTGAGCTGAATGCCGGAGGGCGGCAGCCGCAAGGCCGCCGCCCTCACCCCCTGCCCTATTCGAATGCGACGCCGACAGCATCGACGCTGCGCCAGCACACGCGTGCCGGCTTGGCCTCGTTCTCGCCGGCAATCAGCAAGTCGAAGTGCTGGGGAACCCCCGTCGTTTCGCCGAAAACGATGCGCGCACCACCATCCGAGAGGTTGCGCACCACGCCTTCCATGGCACCAAAACCGCGGTTGAACTCCAGCCGCGCACCTTTGAGCACCCGCCTGCGACCACACTTGCGGCGTTCGACGAAGACTGTCCCATCATTCGCCATCGATATCTTGGTGATCGGCGTCAAATCGGCCTCCATCTGCTCTTACCGATAGCCTAGCGAGAACCGTGCCAATCAAATCCGTGCCGAAACGAGACAGGCCGGGGTTTCCCCCGGCCTGTCAAACCTGTTTCCTTGCCTTGACGCGTCAGCGCACGAGAAAAGAAACCGTGGATTTCCCGTCAGTTCCTGGCCTTGTCCACCCGCCGGTTCGCGGAAATCACCCGCTACGCGTCAGCGCGCAAGCAAAGGAACCGTGGATTTCCCGTCAGTTCCGCGCCTTGTCGACCAGCCGGTTGGCGGAAATCACCCGCGACGCGTCAGCGCGCGAGACAAGGAACCGTGGATTTCCCGTCAGTTCCTGGCCTTGTCGACCAGCCGGTTGGCCGAGATCCACGGCATCATGCCGCGCAGCTTCTCGCCGACTTCCTCGATCTGGTGGCTGTCGTTCATGCGGCGGATGCCCTTGAAGCGGGCCATCCCCGAACGATACTCCTGCATCCACTCGGAGGTGAACTTGCCGGTCTGGATGTCGGTGAGCACCCGCTTCATCTCGGCCTTGGTCTCGGCGGTGATGATGCGCGGACCCGACACGTATTCACCCCACTCGGCGGTGTTGGAGATCGAGTAGTTCATGTTGGCGATGCCGCCCTCGTAGATCAGGTCAACGATCAGCTTCACTTCGTGCAGACACTCGAAATAGGCCATTTCGGGCGCATAACCGGCTTCCACCAGTGTCTCGAAACCGGCGCGGATGAGCTCGACCAGGCCGCCGCAGAGCACGACCTGCTCGCCGAACAGATCGGTCTCGCACTCTTCCTTGAAGTTGGTCTCGATGATGCCCGAGCGACCGCCGCCGACGCCGCAGGCATAGGACAGGCCGAGGTCGAGCGCGTTGCCCGAAGCGTCCTGATGGACAGCGACCAGGCACGGCACGCCGCCGCCCTTCTGGTATTCGCCGCGCACCGTATGGCCGGGGCCCTTCGGCGCCACCATCAGCACGTCGACCGAAGCTTTCGGCTCGATCAGGCCGAAATGGACGTTGAGGCCGTGCGCGAAGGCAATCGCCGCGCCGTCACGGATATTCGGCGCGATCTCGTCGCGGTAGATATCGGCCTGCAGTTCGTCCGGCGTCGCCATCATCATCAGGTCAGCCCAGGCGGCGGCTTCCGCCACGCTCATCACCTGCAGCCCATCGGCCTCGACCTTCTTGGCCGTCGCGGAACCCGGACGCAGGCCGACCGCGATGTTCTTGGCGCCCGAATCCTTGAGGTTGAGCGCATGCGCCCGGCCCTGGGAGCCGTAACCGATGATGGCAACCTTCTTGCCCTTGATGAGATTGAGATCGGCGTCGCGATCGTAATAGACACGCATTGGATTTTCCTTCCCTTGCCTTTGGTTTCAGTTCCGTTTGGTTGCGTTCCGCGCGCCGTGGAGCGCGAAGAATTGAGTGGTGGCGCGTGCAGCCTCGCGCGCGATGTCGGTTGCGCCGAGTTCCAGCCCATCGCCGAGCAGCAGGCGAAGCTGGATGTCTCGCCCGACCAGCCCGAAGAAGGTGCGGAAGGCTTCTTCCGCGTCGTCGAATTCCAGCAGGCCCGCCTCGCGCCCGGCCTCCAGCAGCGGCTTCAGCCGCTCGCCGATGGCAAATCGTCCGTTCGCCAGCACGATGCCGCCCAGATTGCTTTTGGCGCTGCCGGCATGGCTGATCGCCACCCTGTTCAGGGCGATCGAGGTGCGGCTGGCAATCACGCTCAGCCAGTTGGCCCAGAAGGCGCGCAGGCTTTCCTCCAGCGACGAGGCATCGAGCTTCTGGCGGTCCCAGTTGCCGGCCCGCACTTTCGACGCCTGCCATTGCACTGTTGCCGTCAGCAGACCGTCACGGTCGCCAAACCATTTGTACAGCGTCTCCTTGGAGCAGCTTGCCCGCCGCGCCACGGCCGACATGGTCAGCGCTTCCCTGCCCTCCAGAAGCAACGACAATACGGCATCAAGCACCTCGCCCTGGCGGGGGGAGAATGCTTCGCCCTCTTGTCTTGTGTCGATCTCGATCATCTGGCAGAGCCGTACCGTACGTTACGGTTCGGCTCATAAGCCAATGCGACACGCCCCGCAAGAGTCTTGCCTTCAAGACCGGAAAAAGAATTCTAGAGCCGGCAGCCGCGAAGCTGTTGGGCGTAGCTGTTGGCCATGTTGGCCGCTCGCCTCGCCGCTGTCTGCATGCCGGGATTGCTGCGCCACACGCCGCGCCGGAAGCCGGCATGCCCCGCGTAATAGGAGAGATAGAGATTATAGGCGTCGTTCAGCGCGATGCCGTTCTGCTCGTGGCTGCGGCGATGATACCAGCCGACGAAATCGACCGCGTCGGCGAAATTCGTCCGTGAGGCCAGACGGTTGCCGGTGGCGCGGCGATACTCGTCCCAGGTGCCGTCCAGCGCCTGCGAATAACCGTAAGCGGTCGAGGCGCGAGTCCAGGGGATGAACCCCAGAAGCTGGCGACGCGGCGGACGCGCCCGCTGTTCAAAACCGGATTCGATGCGGATGGTCGCCATCAGCACATGAACCGGCACCCCATATTTGCGTTCCGCCGAGCGGGCGGCGCTGTGCCAGTTGCCCACCCAGCCATTGTTCTGGGCGAACACCGCGCAGACATTATTGATCTGGCTGGGCTTGGTGGCACAGCCAGCGAGCGCCAGAAATACGGCGCAGACAGCGATGACGCAATACGAGGAACGCATGCGTCAAGCCTATCGATCAAATCCTAACGATTGGCGACGGCTCTCATTAACCACGTGCAGGAGCGCATCAGTGTCCAAGAGCCTTCAGGAAGCGTTTCACCGTCCCGGACATGCCGAATTCCAGCGCATCCGCGGCCAACCCGTGGCCGATGGACACCTCGGCAAGGTCAGGGATCGCGCGGGCAAGCGCCGGCAGATTGGCCACGGTCAGGTCGTGCCCGGCATTGACGCCAAGCCCGAGCGCGGTTGCCAGCAAAGCCGTTTTTTCCAGCTTCTTCAGCTCATTGACGGCCTTTTCGGAATCGTCGTGGCAGGCGCCATAAGGGCCGGTGTAGAGCTCGATGCGATCCGCGCCTGTCGCCCTCGCCGCCTGCAATTGTTCCTCAGATGCATCCGGATCGCAAAACAGCGAGATGCGCGCGCCCGACTTCTTCAACCGAGCCACGATCGCCTTCAGCATGTCCCGATTGGCCACGAAATCCCAGCCATGGTCCGAGGTCGGCTGCTCGGGATCGTCCGGCACCAGCGTGATCTGCTCCGGTTCGGCGGCTTCAGCCAGCGCCAGGAAATCGCCCGTCGGGTAGCCTTCGACATTGAACTCGGCCTGAGGGAACTCGTCGTCGATCAGGGCGCGGATCTCCGGCAGATCGGAGAAGCGCGTGTGCCGCTGGTCCGGCCGGGGATGCACGGTCAGCCCATGTGCGCCGGCTGCAAGCGCGATGCGCCCCAGACCGGTCACGCTCGGCCACGGCAGGTCGCGCCTGTTGCGCAACAGCGCGATGGCGTTCAGGTTGACGGAGAGTTTTGCGGGCATTCCAGCCTCTCGCACGGACCAACTCACAGGGTGGAAGCCGTGTTCTAGCGCTGCGGCGCGGGAACGAACAGGGTTTCCCCGTGTTCACCACGGGGTTAGTCTTGGTCCAGCGAGAAGGAGAAGCCACGCAAATGTCCATCCACCGGCTCGACCGCGTTCCCGCCATCCGGCGCATCGACACCGACCGTTCAAGCGTCTTCGCTGTCGAGATTTCAGGCTATGTGACCTCCGCCGACGTCGAAAACCTCTACGGACTGCTGGAAGGCGCCTATGAACTGCATGACCGGATCGACGTTCTGGTGCGGCTGATCGACTATGAGGGCACTGACTGGTCGGCCGTTGACGCCCACACCACCGAGGAAGGCCGCAACCACGCGCTGCAGCATGTGCGACGCTGCGCGGCCGTGGGCGAGCCGGACTGGACGGGCCAGGCAGGCGGCTTCTTCAGCCCTGATCTGCCGGTCGAGTTGCGCCATTTCCCGCTCGATGCCGAAGACGAGGCCTGGGCGTGGCTCGGGGCAAGCGAGCGCCCGCTCTGACCCCTTTCCGGCAGGTGTGACCGGCGCTAGACTGGGCGATCCGGTTCTCGGAGCCATGCATGAGCCTGAGCCTGCGCCCCAGCCGCGTTTCGATCCAGGGGAAGAAATATCTCTGGCTGATTTCGGTTGCCTCGCCCGCCATGGCAGGCATCGGCGCGCTCATGCTGATTGCGGGTGCGTCCCCGCTATGGTCATGGTTCGCGATCGCCGTCTATTACGGTCTTGTGCCGGCGCTTGACCTGCTCATCGGCGAAGACCCCTACAACCCGCCGGACGAGATGGTCGAGGAACTCAGCCTCGACCCCTGGTACCGATCCCTTCTTTTCGCAACGATACCGATTTCGCTTCTGTCGCTTTGCCTGTCCGTGGTGGCGGTCGGCAGTCTCGACCTGCCTTTCTGGGCGGTACTGGGGGTTCTGCTGGGCGCGGCCGCGACATCGGGTCCGGCCCTCGTCATCGGCCATGAACTCGGCCACAAGCCCGGCAGGCTGGACCAGTTCGGCGCCAAGATTGCCTGTGCGCTGAGCGGCTACGCGCATTTCTGCATCGAGCACAATCGCGGACATCACGTGCAGGTCGCCACTCCGGAAGATCCCGCCTCTGCCCGTTTCGGCGAAAGCCTCTATGCCTTTGCCCTTCGGGAGATACCCGGTGCCATGCAGCGCGGCTGGCAGCTGGAGGCCAGGCGCCTGGAGCGCAAGGGTCTCTCCTTCTGGCACTGGCGCAACGATCTCCTGCAGGGCTACGCGCTGCATGCGGTTCTCGTCGCCGGGTCGGTCGCAGCCTTCGGTTGGCCAATGCTGGTGTTCTTCGTCTTCCATGACGCGCTGTCATGGTTCCACCTGACCATGGCCAACTATGTCGAACACTATGGCCTGCTGCGCCGCAAGGATGCCAGCGGCCGCTACGAATCCTGTCAGCCCCGCCATTCCTGGAACACGAACCACATCGTGTCGAACCTGATGCTGTTCCATCTGCAGCGCCATTCCGATCACCACGCCAACCCGTCGCGACCCTATCAGGCGCTGCGCAATTTCGAAGAACTGCCCCGGCTGCCCAGCGGCTATCCCGGCTGCTTCCTTCTGGCTCTGGTGCCGCCCCTGTGGTTTGCGGTGATGGATCGCAAGGCGCTCGAATGGGCCGGCGGCGACATGACACGGCTCAATCGTGGCTTCACCGCAGACCAGCCCCAGCCTGCGGGGACGATCGGCGCAGGCTGACTACCGCACCACGGTCAGCCGCTGCGAGGCACGCGTGATGGCCGTGTAGAGCCATCGCTGACGCGTATCGCGGAACGCGAAGCTTTCGTCGAACAGCACCACCTCGTCCCATTGCGAGCCCTGTGCCTTGTGCACGGTCAGCGCATAGCCGAAATCGAAATCGTCGAACCGCTTCTTCTGCTGCCAGGGAATGTCGGCGTCCGGGTCCTCGAAGGCGGCCTTCATCAGCTTGATCTTGGCCACGCCCCGGTCGGGATCGTCCTCCTCGGGCGAGACGAGCAGATTGACACCCGGCTTCACGGTCTCGCGCGAGGCCGTCATCACCTTCCAGAGAGAACCGTTCAATAGCCCCTTGGACGGGTCGTTGCGCAGGCAGACCAGCTTGTCGCCCGCCTGCGGCAGCATGCCGTCAAAGCCCTTGAGTTCGCGAAGGCGCTGGTTGTAGCGCCGTCTCGTCCGGTTGGTGCCGACCAGCACCTGGTCGGCGGAAAGCACCAGATCCTGGTCCACGTCCTCGCGCCCGATCACTTGGGCCGTTCCGTAGTCGCCCTTCATGAACTCCCTGCCCTCGCGCACGTCCATGGCAAGCCGGATGATCGGGTTGTCGCGCGCCTGACGGTGGATTTCCGTCAACAGGTGGTCGGGTTCGTGCTCGGTGAAATAGCCGCCGCCCGAGATCGGCGGCAACTGCGCGGGGTCGCCCAGCACCAGGATCGGTGTCCCGAAACTCATCAGGTCGCGGCCGAGTTCCTCGTCCACCATCGAGCATTCGTCGACGACGACGAGCTTGGCCTTGGCGATCGGGCTCTGCCGGTTGAGCGAGAAGGTCGGCGAAACGGAGGTCTTGCCGGTCGTCTCGTCCTCGACGGCCTCCTCGCCGCGCGGGCGGTAGATCAGCGAATGGATGGTGCGGGCATTGGTGGCGCCGCGCGCCCGCAGCACCTGCGCCGCCTTGCCGGTGAAGGCGGCGAACTGCACATGCCCGTCAATGTCTTCGGCGAAATGGCGCGCCAGCGTGGTCTTGCCCGTTCCGGCATAGCCGAAAAGACGGAACAACTGCCGGTCCGGCGCTTTCAGCCAGCGCGAAACCGCCTTCAGCGCTTCGTCCTGTTGGGGAGAGAATTTCATCCTGCCTCGGTCAAGCCGGTGATCCAGATTCGGCCGGCAAGCTAGCGCCCGGCACCCTGGAACACAAGTAGAACGAGGATTATCTCAGCATCGGCCATAAGCTGGCCGCGAGAAGGATGCCCATCGCGATGTTGAACCATTTGAGGCGAACCGGGTCTTCGAGGAAGCCACGCATGGCGATGCCGAAGCCCGCCCAGATGGAGACGCTGGGGAAATTGACCAGCGTAAATGCAAACGCCACCAGAAACACCGACAGTATCGGCGCCTGCGGGCTGGTGTAGATGGCCATGGCGGTGACCGCCATCATCCAGGCCTTGGGATTCACCCACTGGAAGGCCGCCGCCTCCATGAACGTCATGGGACGCGCTCCCTTGCCGTGCTTTGCGTCGAGCGAGCGTGAGATGGCAATCCGCCAGGCCAGATAAAGGAGATAGGCGCCGCCGGCGATCTTTAGCACCAGATGCAGTGCCGGAAAGGCCGCAAGAACTGCACCCAGCCCA
>Ga0213835_101539_pt1 | contig 13545 bp, 10 predicted proteins | sample SWPATP01_FD_160576 | JGI IMG/M metagenome (GOLD analysis project Ga0213835, IMG submission 160576) | Coastal seawater microbial communities from Marineland, Florida, United States - SWPA TP0 #1 | ecosystem: Environmental > Aquatic > Marine > Coastal | place: USA: Florida | collected 2016-08-05
GACTAGAGTCTCAAAGCCACCTGGCTTTTTCAACGGCTCTGGCGCTCCTGGGTTTCTTGGATGTCATTACGATACAGGGATGCTGGGGACTTGAACAGGTTTTCGCCAAAATGAGAATTGCTGGGGGGGGGTGGTATGGGTATTTGACAGATTGATTAAGTTGTGCTTGTTGACTGAGTAATCATCCTATTGACAGAATTATTTTCCTGTGCTAGGACTAGATTGTGAGTAATATCTGAGTAACTAGGTATAGTTATCGGGTTAAGTAAATCCCGGTTATTCCTACCAGCATTAGGTCAGTTAATAGTGGGCAGAGTCGGACTCGAACCGACATGACCGAAGTCGCCACATTTTGAGTGTGGTGCGTCTACCAATTTCGCCATCCGCCCGAATTGGTTACTTTATCATTATACACGATTTTTCGAGATTGCAACAAAAAATTATAATCGGGGCTACTGGCCCACCGATAGATCTCTCTGGCCCTTAGTACAGGTAGAGGATGGGTGAGTTGAGCGGTTTGGGCTTGTTTAAGTAACTCTCCCAACTCATCACTACTCATTTGATCATAGGCGATCGCTTGTTCAAGAAAAGCATCCAAATTGAGTTGAGGGGCCAAAGTTGGGGAACCTCCGGACAACTTCATCAAAACCGACATGACCACTCTAGGGTCTTGGGTAGCCAACAATGCAGCGCGATCGCAAGTAAACTCAGCACAGCGGACCCATTCAAGAATCTGAGTTTGTAGGGACTGAACCAAAAGCGCACCCAAAGTAGAGAATTGACCCGCCGCCAAAATAATCAAATTCGCCAAAGTCAGATAAACGCCATGCTCACACTTGAGATGTCCCAACTCATGACCAATCACGGCTTGAATTTCTTCAGGAGTCAACAAATCCACTAAAGAGGTATGTAGGACAATAAAAGGCTGTTTTCCCCGCATAGCCAAAGTGTAAGCATTAGGGACTGGGGAAGACCTAACATAAAGTTGTGGCGGTTCCAAGTCCAAAGTATCACAAGCCGACAACAAGAGATTATGGAGATGTGGAAGCTGTTTTTGACCGACGAGAACACTGGAAGCAATATTTTCCAAATAGAAAAACTGCTCACCGACGGAACCGAGCAACTGACGGACGATCACATCTAAACCGGGAATTTGCTTTAAAGCATTAGTCGCCTGTAAATCAAGGGGATGGCGGAAATGATCTGCTTTCAGGCCAATGAGAGGATTAGGAGACAAAGCCATAGTATTGAATCAAACATTGGGGAAATACAACAAGGGGCGGGTTAGCAATACCTAGGGAGTACCTGGAGGTTAGCTATCGGGCCCCTATAGTTAATTATTACCCTAGTTTACTGATCTTGGGAAGAAGAATTTTCCGATTCAGGTAGTGGCTCTATACGTTCTATGCGAGCCCCTAAATCTTTCAACTTGAGATCTATGCGTTCATAACCGCGATCGAGATGTTGTAAATCGGAAATGGTAGTTTCACCCTCAGCGGCTAAAGCAGCCAATACTAAAGCAGCTCCGGCTCTTAGGTCTGTAGCCCTTACTGGCGCACCAGATAAAATAGGAACACCACTAACGATCGCCGTATTACCCTTCATGCGGATATCAGCCCCCATGCGAATCAACTCAGCCACATGGTGTAGGCGGTTCTCAAACACAGTTTCCGTAATCAGACTATTACCCTTACTCAGAGTCAGCAAAGACATAAAAGGAGCCTGCATATCTGTAGGGAAACCAGGATAGGGGAGGGTTTCGATATCTGTGGGTAGGATTTCCGGACCCGGAATAACCCGAATCACTTGATTATCTTCGGCGAGAATAGTTGAGCCAGTTTTCCGTAACTTAGCAATCACGGCGGTGAGATGATCGGGAATAACCGGAGCCAGGGTTAGTTCAGAGCCAGTAATGGCGGCGGCTAATAAAAAAGTCCCCGCCTCAATGCGATCGGGGATGATAGAATAATCCACCGAGTGCAGATGGCTAACTCCAGAGATGACTAATTTCTTAGTTCCCGCCCCCTCAATTTTAGCGCCCATAGCCCGACAGAAATTAGCCAGATCAATAACTTCGGGTTCTTGAGCCGCGTTATCAATAATAGTTTCCCCATCTGCTAACACTGCGGCCATCATCAGGGTTTCCGTGGCTCCCACACTGGGATAATCCAGATAAATCTTAGCGCCTTTGAGACGGCGATCGCTCCCAGTCACGTATGCTTCAACTATGCCATGATCAATTTGCACATGAGCGCCCATCGCTCGTAGTCCCTGAACATGGAGATCCACAGGTCTAGCACCAATAGCGCATCCTCCCGGTAGAGGAACCTTAGCTATCCCTAAGCGAGCCAAAAGCGGTCCGATAATAAAGAAACTAGCTCGAAGCTGACTAACTAACTCATAGGGTGCTTCAGAGTGAGTAAGTTCTCTGGCATTGATATCAATAATGCTACCATCTCGTTTGAGGTCTACCCCCACAGCCGATAGAATTTGCCCCATAGTGCCGACATCAACCAATGACGGAACATTCCGTAGCCGGCAATCTTCCGAACACAGTAGAGCGCCAGCCATGATGACTAGCGCCGCATTTTTAGCACCGCTGATAGCTACCTGTCCTTTCAGGGAAGAGCGGCCCGCTATTTTGATAATAGGCTGATCGGCATCATACGCCGTAGGAACCTTAGATGAATTGAGAGTGAGTGTAATGGGTTTACCCTCCACAATTGGGTTTTGACTGTGCATTGGTGGTTAATTTTTTTGTTCTGATTCTACCGGAAAGATTCTAAATGTCTAGGGGTAAAACAGGACACCATTCGTATAGATGGGGTTAAAACCCCTATTATACAAGGATTTGCGGCAATAATAAAACAGTATTAAGTTGGATGCCAATTTACCGTCGCCCCATAGACAAGGTAAAGATATCCCTGGGGAGGGGGGGGGTTGAATGTAGGGGCGGGTTCCGCTAAACGCTTGGCCACCACCGCAGCAATTTGGTAAACCCGCCCCGGCTTATAGGGGGTGTTTCTGGGAGGTGCGCCACCACCGCAGCAATTTGGTAAACCCGCCCCGGCTTATAGGGGGTGTTTCTGGGAGGTGCGCCACCACCGCAGCAATTTGGTAAACCCGCCCCGGCTTATAGGGGGTGTTTCTGGGAGGTGCGCCACCACCGCAGCAATTTGGTAAACCCGCCCCGGCTTGTAGGGGGTGTTTCTGGGAGGTGCGCCACCACCGCAGCAATTTGGTAAACCCGCCCCGGCTTGTAGGCGATCGCATTATAGTGACATACCTCCTCGTCCTGAAGGAGCGAGGATTCCTTGACGCTTCACAGCAATGTGCTACCTAAGTATTCTTACCCTGGCTCTGCGTCCGTTTAGAGTCTCCCAATCCCCTGTGGCGACTATGTTTAATTGTACTCAAGCCCAAAGCTGTTTGTCTTCAGGGATGTAGTTAAATATTGCCCCTCGGAACTGTCTAGGTGCGCTCTCATCGTAGCTATTTCAACGGGTCTTGATCCTTATGACTTCTCTATTTGAGAACCAAGCCGTCCTAGAAGGCTATGCACTGAGTGTCATCGAAGTGCGATGCAGTGAGCTTGTCGAAGTGACGGGGTTTTAGACCCATTCTTCTGATAATGGTATTGATGCAGAGGTAGTACACAACAAGTTCTAATGTCGGAACTCGGTTTGTCGGGGCGATTTTTTGGCACTTTTGGTCTTAGTCCGGTGTTTTCAAGATAACCCAACCTATCGGATCTGCTGGATGCCAGAAAGCCAATGCTAGGCTATATTTTACCTGGTTGCCACACCTGCAAGGAATTTGTAGGGTGTGCAGTTCGGACATTCTCAGAAAATTAAGGTTGAGGTTATATGGAAATTGGTGTCCCCAAAGAAGTTAAAGATCAGGAATTTCGGGTGGGATTAAGCCCCAGTAGTGTCCGAGTCTGTTGTGAAAAAGGCCATCAGGTTTTTGTGGAAACACAAGCGGGGGTCGGGGCGGGATTTTCTGACCAGGACTATCTCGAAGCAGGCGCTAAGGTGGTTTCCTCACCCACAGAAGCCTGGAATCGTGAATTGGTGGTCAAGGTCAAAGAACCCCTACCCTCAGAATATCCCTTTATTCAGAAGGGACAACTTCTATTCACTTATTTACATCTGGCGGCGGCTAGGGAATTGACCGAACACCTGATTAATAGTGGCGTGAATGCGATCGCCTACGAATCAGTAGAATTATCAGACCGACGCTTACCACTACTCACTCCCATGAGTATCATTGCGGGTCGCCTTTCCGTACAGTTTGGAGCCCGATATCTGGAACGCCAACAAGGGGGGCGAGGGGTTCTCCTGGGTGGTTTCCCCGGTGTGAAATCCGGTCATGTGGTGATTTTAGGTGGTGGTATCGTCGGCACGGAAGCCGCCCGCATTGCGGTTGGTATGGGTGCTATGGTGACAATTATTGATATTAATGTCGATCGCCTCTCCTATTTAGAAACTTTGTTTGGTTCCCGGGTAGAATTGCTTTACAGTAATTCAGCCCACATTGAGGCTACTGTTCCCCAGGCTGATTTACTCATTGGTGCGGTCTTGGTTCCAGGTTTTCGGACTCCGATTTTAGTTTCCCGTGAATTGGTCGCTAAAATGCGCCCCGGTTCTGTATTAGTTGACGTGGCGGTTGACCAAGGCGGTTGTATTGAAACTCTGCGGCCTACTTCTCACACTCAACCAACTTATATTGAGTATGGGGTGGTTCATTATGGGGTTCCCAATATGCCGGGGGCTGTACCCAGTACGGCTACCCAAGCCTTAAATAATAGCACCTTGCCTTATGTTCTCAAATTAGGCGATCGTGGCATTCGCGCTTTAGCTGAAGATGCCGCTTTAGCTAAGGGTTTAAATGTCGAAAATCACCAACTTGTTCATCCCGCCGTTAGGGAAGTTTTCCCTGATTTGGCTTAGGTTTAACTATCTATCTATCGCCGCCAGTTACTGATGGGGTGGTTGGCTCAACTGCCCCATTCTCTAAAGTTGATTTTTTATTCAAAAAAAAAATTTTGTTCGGCCCCCCTGAGCAGAGGGTTGACAACAGCCGGGAACTAATGATAAGATATTAAGATACAGTCTTATAATGTAAATATGTTTAATAATTTCAAAAAAGTCACCACTCCCATTATTTAAATGGTAGCACGAGCCCCCCGCAAAAGCAACCCCACCCCCCGAAAAAAAAAATTTCGCAACAAAACTTAATTTTTTTTTACAAAAGTTAACACAAAGTTATTGACGCATATTGCGCTTGAGTTGTTCGAGTTCGTCATCCATTTCCCACTGACGAAACTGCTGTTCGAGTGGGTCAGGGGTGGCTTGAAAGCGAGTGTAATCATTTCCTTGGTTCCATCCCTGGGTTTCCCAAGATTTAGTTTGGGTAGTTTTAGCACTGTTGATTTTTTATTCAAAAAAAAATTTGTTCGGCCCCCTGGGCAGAGGGTTGACAACAGCCGGGAACTAATGATAAGATATTAAGATACAGTTTCATAATGGAAATATGTTTAAAAATTTCAAAAAAGTCACCACTCCCATTATCTAAATGGTAGCACGAGCCCCCCGCAAAAGCAACCCCACCCCCCGAAAAAAAATTTTTCGCAACAAAACTTAATTTTTTTTTACAAAAGTTAACACAAAGTTATTGACGCATATTGCGCTTGAGTTGTTCGAGTTCGTCATCCATTTCCCACTGACGAAACTGCTGTTCGAGTGGGTCAGGGGTGGCTTGAAAGCGAGTGTAATCATTTCCTTGGTTCCATCCCTGGGTTTCCCAAGATTTAGTTTGGGTAGTTTTAGTGCGGTTGGCGGCGGATTCCTGCTGTTTAATTTTAACCTCTTTGCGTCGCTGTTGAATCTGGCGATAGAGTTCCTTAGACTTTTCGATGCGGTTTTTAACGCCCTGCATTTGTCCCCAGCGCTGATTTCCCTGTCGCAATAGGGAGGCTTCTCTTTCTTGTGCGGCTTCAGCGAGGTCAGGGCGGTTGGCGGCTTGTGCTTTAGCGACCCATTTATGCCATTTTTGGATATCTTGTGCGATCGCCAAAATTTCTTCAGTGCATTTCTTTTCCTCACGCTGTAGGTCAGCAATTAATCGGAGGGTGTCCTCTTCCTGTTGACGCAACTGTTCCTCAAGGGCTTGCAATTCCAGATCAGGATGATCTCGCAAAAATTCCTCTAGGCGGGTTTCCAGAAAGCGGCTGAAATCTTCAAATAAGCCCATAATGATTGTCGGTGATGGCTATGACGGCTAATTATATTTTAGCGAAATCTAGGGAGATCTCAACCAAAAGGAATAAGTTATTGGTAGGGTTGTCAGTACCTAGGCCATAGATGATAGTGAACCAGGGGAAGATTTAGGGGAAGCTGTGGTAGCTAATGCGACGACTCCAGCTACTTTAATTTTTCTCAACTTCAAGGCTTGAATAGCAGCATTAACCGTAGCCCCAGTGGTATAAATATCATCAATAATCAACACAGAACTGCGAGGGGGAAGGGTGTCTTTTCCGACTCGTAAAGCCCCCAGCAAATTTTGTTCTCGTTGTTGTCGGGATAAGCCGTGCAGGGCTTCGGTATTTTTGACCCTTTGTAAACCATGGGGTTTTATAGGTAAACCTGTAATTTCACAGAAGCCGCGCCCCAATAATTCTGCCTGATTAAAACCCCGTTTTTTGAGTTTATCGGGATGTAGGGGAATAGGAACTACAACTAAATTCTGGGGAACCCGGTTGACAGTATTGAGCCACCCCTCGGCTAGACAATAGCCTAACATTTTGGCGATTTGTGGGTTGCCATCATATTTTAAAGCAGCGATCGCTCGTTTGAGGACTCCCCCATAGCGACCCCAAACAAAAATCGGCACCTGACCAGGGAATAGTCCTGGGTGGGTAAATTGACATTCTAACAATTGTTGTTGACAATAGTGGCAGAACTCCTGATCTGTAGGTCTTGCACAGAGGGGACATTCTGGCTTTAAAAAGAGATTAAAGACAGATTGAAGAATAGAATTAGTCATGGCGAGTTAAAAAACAGAGAATCAGACAATTGCGGTGTTGGGCAATTTTGGTGGATAATCATAGATTAAACCAAGGTTAACTGGGACTGTGCAGATTAAACAAGTCATCATTGCTCATAAATCTAGGGATAGGCTGAGTCAGCGTTGGGCGCAACAATACGCCCGAGAATTTGAACGGCGGGGATGTCAGGTTTTGATGGGACCGAGTGGGGCGAAAGATAACCCCTACCCGGTGTTTCTAGCTTCTAGTAGTAGTCCTATCGATTTGGCGGTGGTATTAGGGGGAGATGGAACGGCTTTAGCAGCGGCGAGACATTTAGCGGAAGCAGGTATCCCCATTTTAGCGGCAAATGTGGGGGGGCATTTAGGATTTTTAACTGAGTCCTTTGAGGATATAGAGGATACGGAAACGGTTATAGCTCGTTTATTTGAGGATCGCTACGCTATTGGACAGCGGATGATGTTACAGGCGGCGGTTTTTGAAGGTTCCCGCGATCACCTAGAACCGTTAAGCGATCGCTTTTTGGCCCTAAACGAAATGTGCATCAAACCGGCTTCTGCGTATCGAATGCCTACTTCTATCTTAGAGATGGAGGTTGACGGGGAAGTAATTGATCAATATCAAGGGGATGGCTTAATTGTGGGAACCCCCACGGGGTCTACCTGTTATAATGCGTCTGCAGGCGGTCCGATTGTGCATCCGGGGATGGATGCGATCACTGTTAGTCCCATTTGTCCCCTCAGCTTTTCCAGTCGTCCTGTGGTAATTCCTTCGGGGTCAGTGGTCAGTATTTGGCCCCTAGCTGACCTCGAACATGATACTAAATTATGGACTGATGGGGTATTGGCTACATCGATTTGGCCGGGACAGCGGGTTGATGTGAGGAAAGCAGACTGTCAGGCTAAATTTATCATTCTGCGGGAGGACTATTCGTTTTATCAAACCCTGCGGGAAAAATTGCAATGGGCGGGGGCGAGAGTTAGACATATTAATAATCACCGGAATTAATGCAATTAGACTAGGGTGATCAAGGTTTTCCAACTTCCACATTTTGATAAATGGTGACGGGATGATCAATGCCTTTAAAGGTGTAATCTCCCATTAGAGCAAATTGCTCAGGCGATCGCAACATTTGATAAGTCGCCTGACTAATGACACACTTTCCTGGGGGACAAATCGGCTCCATTCTCGCCGCCAAATTAATTGTTCCCCCCAAGACGGTATAATCTACTCGTTGGGAGCTACCGACATCCCCAACTACCGCCCTACCGCTATTAATAGCAATACGCAGTTGTAGTGGTTCTGATAACTTACCTTCAGCGTTGAGTTTTTCTAGGCGTTCTAACATTCCTAAAGAGGCATGAACAGCGCGTTCTGCGTGGTCTGATTGCGCTTCAGGCGCGCCAAAAAACGCCATGATACAATCACCAATAAACTTATCTAAAGTTCCTCCCAGGGCAAAAACTTCCTGCAACATTTCCTCAAAAAAAGCATTAAGTAATGTCGCTAATTCCTGAGCAGGTAAGCGTTCAGAAAGGGCAGTAAAACCGACAATATCAGCAAATAAAATACTAATTTCAGCATCTGTGGAAGGCAAACGGCCATTGTCTAAAGCGCCCACATTGATTAAGTGCTGTACGACCGCCGGGGTATGGTAGCGTTCCAGACGTTCACGGATAGTGCCTTCCCGCTGTAATTTTTGAGTAAGTAACCAACGTTGAACACTAGCCGCGACTAAATTTCCTAAGGCTGAGAAAAAGCTCAAATCTTCATCTCCGCCACGAGTCCAGTAGTCAAAGGAAAAATGAGCATCTCCATATAAAACACCTACGACATGATCCTCATCCCATAGGGGAACTGCCAGACAAGATCGGATATCTTTAACTAGAATACTGGGTTCACTTTCAAAGCGTGTATCCTGTTGAGCATCAGCGGTTTTAATAGCAATTTTATCACGAAAAACTCGCTGACAAATACTGCGACTAATCCAGCTTCCATCAATAGATATATCTGGGTTGTTACCGGATTTTTTCGAGGCTACTTTGACGAGTTCTAGTTGTCCGTCACCATTGAGATCAACGAGTAAAGCCAAGCGTTCAATAATGGGGATATCATGAAAAATCACGGACTGAGTTTGTGAGAAAATGGCATCAATAGACTCAGCACTATTCAAACATTTAGCAATTTCTACTAGGTCTTGTAGGCGGGCTACAGAGCGACGATAATTATTAATATCCTCATCAAATTGGGTGTTACTTTGAATCCATTGTTGTTTAAGATCCTGAACCCGACCAATTAAATTAGTTCCTTCCACCAGAGTCCCAATTTTGCGCCCGCCATTTTTCTTGGTATCTGGTGCTAGGATATCTAAGCGGATCTGATCAATTCGCAACTGGTCGTTAAGTTTGAGGGGGTGAGGCTGGGTTAAGGATATATCATTTAGACAAGTGCCGTTTTTACTACCTAAATCTTCCACCCACCAACCACCATCAGTCCCTTTATAAATGCGGGTATGACGGCGCGATACTTCAATAAAAGGCAGTTGCAGGTTACACTCAGGCGATCGCCCAATAATAAATTCATTGCGATCGACCGGAATTAGCCTTTCGGGTTGGTTTTCAAGAATTAGTCGCAGCCTGAGTTCAGCCATGAAAAATGATTAAAATAAGAATGTGGTACGCAAAACACCGATTACAACTGTGTCATTATTGGCATTATGTTCTGGATTGGTGACCATAAATACACCCGGTGTCACCCAGATATAATCACTGACACGGAAACGGTAGAAAGTCTCGAAGTGTAAGGAGGTATCGCGATCTTCTCCCAAGGGCAAATTACGGCCGGCTACCAGTTTAGGCGGTTGACCAAAGATAAAGGCAAATAGGTCGCCATTACGGCCGAAGGGTTCAGACCAACCGAGAGAAAGGCTGTAGGTGGTAGTGTTGGCATAGGCGTTGCTGGTAGTTGATTCCCCAAAGGTCACGCCTCCAAAGGCGGCGAGGGTAATATTCGATTTGATGCGCCACTGGAAGGACCCCCCTACTGCATTAAAGTTCATGGGTTCATTGAGTAACCCGGAGGTGTCGGCGCTCAAACTTCCGGTGAGGGTGTCTAGGCGACCATTGGCAGAGTAGGCGTTAATATAGGTTAAACCTGCCAAGGTGTTAGCACTGGGTTTGAGTAACAATTGTACTCCTAAAGCACTATGATCGGAATGACTAATGCCGAGTGTGGCATCGGAGCTGCTGCGAGCGCCATAGGCTACCTGTAGTCGCACTTTATCGGAAACTAACCAATCAAACCCAGCGCCTCCGTCTAAAGCGCCCATTTTAAATAGGGGGCTACCCTCGCCAAAGCGGGAAATGGCACCGCGACCGCTATCGAAAAAGGGTGAGTTAGCAGTGAGGACGTTGCTGAGACTAAATCCTACGGGGCGGACGGTGAAGACTACCCGGTTATTAAAGGCGGGAAATCTGTATTCTAGGTAATCGAGGAATAGTTGATTATTGCTATCAGTTTGGTATGACAGCAGGGCCATATCTCCCAACCCTGGATCTTCTACGGTTCCGGCTAATCCTCTATTTTCAAAGTTACCGGAAACGAAGCCTATGCGGAGGCGATCGAGACCACTAAAGGAAGATACGGTTCCGAGACGCAGGAGATAGTGGAGGGTAGCTTGATGGTTGTCTCCGGTGCCGGGAGGGTCTCCGCCTACGGCACCAGCAAAGCCGAAGATGGCTTCACCACCGAATATGGTGGTAGTGGAAAATTGGTTAGCTTCTAATTCTGCGGTTCTGGCTTCTAGGGCGAAGATACGACCTCCTAAGGTGGCGAGTTCGGCGGCAAATTCCTCTTGGAGACGTTGGAGGACGGCGAGATCTTCACGGGTAACTCTATCAACTACGGAGGCGGCGATCAGTTCGTTAATTCGCTCTAAACAGGCGTTGAGTCCGGCGGCGAATTCGTAGCGGGTCATCGCGCGGTTGCCTCTGTAGGTTCCGTCGGGATATCCTGCTATACAGCCATAGCGTTCAACAAGGGATTGTAGGGCTTGAAATGCCCAGTCTGTGGGTTGAACGTCTGAGAGTTGGGAAACGGAGGTAACTTGTCCCTGAACTTCTACTAGGTCATCGGTGCTAATGATGTCTTCGGAGAGTTGGGCGATCGCTGTATTGGTATGGATAATAGAAGCGATCGCACTGGTAAGGGGAAGAATCATTGCTACTTTTGACCAGAAACTATAGCCCCATAATTTGCTCATTTGACAACACTCCTCAGAATTAACAGCGTCTATATAGCCTACAACCCCTATTCTACCGTTACTTAGGTGTTACTCAAAACCATAGCAGGATAACAAGTGAGTAAAAAATGAGTAACGATATCAATACCCCTACTGTAGGGGGAAAGGGTAACTATAATGAGAGTTACACTAGGTTCGTGAAAGCCTATCAGGAGTTTAAGGGGGAATGTCCCAAAGGAGTGACACTCAAACTACAAAAGTCCGGGGCTAGGTACAACCTACTATTGCAGTTTAAGCAACCACCTACCGGGAAACGGCTACCCAAAACGGCTAACCTTGAATGTACTCCAGAAGGGGTTATTGATGGAGTCAGGAAAGCTAAGTTGGTATCAGAAGCCCTAGGGACTATCACTAGCGCTAGTGAATTTTGGGATTGGTACGATGCGACTATCTTAGGAAAGAACCAGATTGAGGATAATCTGATAGCCTACCGGGAAATATTCCAACAACTGGAGGATGAGTATTTTGCCGGGTAAAACCGCAATACAGGACGACCGCGTTCTCGCGATATCGCTAGCGACTTAGCGTCTTACGAGTCTACTAAAGGGGCGCATTTCAGGCTGTTCCCTAACTGGGATGAATATCCTAGCTGGGAGAGTTTCAAGGCTATGCTATATATTCCCCTACGGAACGGAGAACAATTAATAGGCTCCAAAACCTTCAGGGAACGTTACTACATCTTAAAAGCCATAGCTGAGAAATCACCTAACAAAGACCATTTACTCAAACAGCTTGAACCTATTAACGCCAAACAAACACAATTCAAAAAGAAACAACGGATAGGCATCGATGCCTTTAAGGATTGGTGGTATAGCGCCAAACAAGAAGCCTATACTGTTAAAGGTCACCAACATCAATTAACAAGGCATAATTGGTTATGGGTGACTGGTATGGCGGTAATGTACGGGTTAAGACCTACTGAGATAGCCGCCGCCGTTAATCTAACTAAGCCATTTGTAACGGATGATGGTATCACTATCAAAGCACTATCAGACCCCGATAATCAAGACAATTACTTGGTGCTAGGTGACTATGTTTACTTTACTGACGCAGAAGGTCGGAAAGTGAGTATTAAAACAGGGGGAAGGATTGTTGCTCCCATTCCCAGCCCTGAAATGTTTGATTTCCTAGAATTGAAACGACCGTTATTGCCAGAATATAGTCCTAGAAAAGGTAGTAAACCCAAAAGCATAGTTACAGGCTTTGAGACAATATTTAGTCAACGACTTCAATTCATGAAATGCCCGGTGACCCAAAAATATGCTTTTCGTAGGCTGTACAACCTGTTAGGTGAAAAGTATGGACTACCTATCGAGTTGCGAGCTAGACTTATGGGACATAGCACAATCATTAATGAGAGTAACTATAAAACAAAAGGGATTGACGCTACCTTAGAAGTTCTCGAAGGATGCTCTAAGTTACCTATACCGTTAAACGTAGCCATAGAACGGTTAACAGCGTTAGGGGTTGATATTGATGCTCCAGAAGCTAAATTATTTCTCAGAGTTATCTATCAGATAGATTAATCTAATCGTCAACCTTTCATAAATTAACACCCCTAGATTAAACCCCTAGGGGTTATTTTATGGCTACAGATTGATAGATCCTGCTATGGTTTTGAGTAACACCTAAGTAACGGTAGAATAGGGGTTACAGCTTATGGGTTAGGAAACTCTCCTTTCGCCTGCATTGCCTTTAAACCCTTATCCTGACAGCGATAGCGGGTTATTACTCAACCCCTATATCCTATTGAGTTACTCAGATACTACTCACAATCTAGTCCTAGCACAGGAAAATAATTCTGTCAATAGGTTGATTACTCAGTCAATAAGCACAACTTAATCAATCTGTCAAATACCCATACCACCCCCCAACCAAACACCGATAGGGTAACTCTCTCGTGATACCCGTCAATGGCAAGCCTATCGGTTCGTTACGAACCATTGACTGCTATCACATCGGTCGCACCCCTAAGAGTGTTTGTTTCGGTTATGGGGGGAGGGTATGGCTCAAATTTCAAAACCCATAGGGGTAGTCAGATTATTAGTGAAATATTGAGGAGCCTACTCACTACCAACAAAATGCGATCGCATAATCACGACTAACCTGGCTATGACATACTGAAGCGATACCCCCAAACAACTTTTCAACTGGTGACTTGTTTCGTCATCTCTCGCTGATACCTACATAATCCTCA
>Ga0213835_101540_pt1 | contig 13540 bp, 9 predicted proteins | sample SWPATP01_FD_160576 | JGI IMG/M metagenome (GOLD analysis project Ga0213835, IMG submission 160576) | Coastal seawater microbial communities from Marineland, Florida, United States - SWPA TP0 #1 | ecosystem: Environmental > Aquatic > Marine > Coastal | place: USA: Florida | collected 2016-08-05
TTCCGGCGAACGTTGGTGCGGCGAGGAGGCAGGCGGCGAGGGCGGTTGCGCTGACGCGTCCGGCAAGGCCGTTACGGTTCAGGTGTTGCTGTAGCATGTCATCCTCCGTGTTGCGCTGCGCGGGCGGGCCCGCCCGCCAGTTGCTTGGTTTCGTGACTGTCCGTCGCGTCATGGTTCGTGATGGTGTAGTTCCGGCCGTTCATTAGAGACGGAACCTGCGCGCGCGCGCGGGCCACCTCCCCAAGATCGAGCCTGACCACCGCTAGCGCCGGTGCCTGACGGCCCATGTCCAACACCGTGCGACCCCACGGGTCCACTACAAGCGAATGACCCCAGGTCGTGCGGCCGTCGGCGTGTCGACCTGCCTGCGCGGCAGCGATGATCCAGACACCGTTCTCGATCGCCCGCGCGCGAAGGAGAGTTTCCCAGTGCGCGGCACCGGTCTGCATGGCGAAAGCCGACGGCACAAAGATCAGGTTTGCCCCGCGCTGCGCGTAATCACGGAACAGCCCAGGAAAGCGCAGATCATAGCAGATCGTCAGCCCCCACAACCCCCAAGGCGTCCCGAGCAGGAAGCCGGCGGCGCCCGGCGCATAGCGATCCGACTCCCGGATCGGAGCGGCGCCGTCGAGATCGACGTCGAACAAATGGATCTTGTCATATTCCGCGACTCGCCGGCCAGCCGGGTCGAAGATGGCAGACCGGTTGTAGAATTTCCCGTCCGCTGCCTTCACCGGCGAAGACCCGCCGTGAATCCAAAGGCCGTTTTCCGCCGCGATGCGAGCGCAGGCCGCCTGCCACGGGTCAGTGCCGGCCGGGCCCACGATCCGCGCCGCAGCGACCGGGTCGCGCTCCATCAGCCCGGCGGCCTCTGGCGCGCACAGCAGCGCGCAGCCTCGGTTACGCGCCTCGACTGCGAACCGCTCCAGCGTCGCAATGTTCGGCTCATGGCGGCAGTCGGAGGTCATCTGAGCAACCCCGACGGTCAGGCCCTCTGCCATACTGCAAGCCCTTTGATGTGCCATGCCTTCATCATTGGTTGAAATGCCCTGCGAAAAAAGCGCAAATTTCGAACCTCTCGTCGAAAAGGCTGACATATGGAGCCGATTACCCGCCTTCCGCCCCTGACCGCCCTACGCGTGCTCGAGGCCATCCGCATCGCAGGATCGGTCACCGCGGCAGCCCGCTGGCTACACCTGTCGCATTCTGCGGTGAGCCATCAGGTGACGGTTCTGGAAGCCTGGAGCCCGACCCCCCTCTTCCTCCGGCGCGGCCGCAGGACGGAACTGACCGAAGCCGGTCACAGCCTCGCCGAAATCACCCGACAGGCCTTCGATTCGATCCGTCATGAGGTCGACCGGCTACCGATCCGCGGCCTGCAGGTAGTCAGCATCGGCGCGATTCCGATGGCGGCGCAGTTGTGGCTACCCGGAGTTCTGCCGGACCTGACCCGCGACCTGCCGCAGATCAGCATTCATCTAGGGCTTGCACTGTTCGACCGCCCGGCGCGGATCCCACCCAACCTCGTAGTGTCGTTCGCCCATCGCAGCCGGCTGCGCCGCGGCGATCGGCTGCTGTTTAGCGGGCGGGCTGCTCCGGTCTGTGCGCCCGCCCTACTTGCGCGATACGGCAACGACCCGAACCGAGTGCTGAGGCAAGCACGACGGATCCACGACGAGGACTCTCGCTTGTGGCGGACGTGGCAGGCGCGCGGGGGAGTCGACGGCGAAGGACAGGGCCAGCCTCTGCGTGTGTCGATCGAGGAGTCGAGCCTTATCCGCGCGGCCGCGGTAGCGGGGGTCGGCGCAGCCATCTGCCGGCTTGAACTGGTCGGAGAGGACCTAGCCAGCGGCAAACTCGTGCAGCTGTCGGATCTGGAGATCGACCGCGCCTTCTACTACTTCATCCGCTCGACCCCGGTGTTGCGCGGGCATCCGGATGTCCTTGAAGTAGCGAGGTGGCTGGTGCGGCGGGCGCGGCAGGACCGGCTGCGAGAGGGATAACCGCGGTTGCCGGAGTAACGATAAAGGCACCCACGGCTCATGCGCGACGCTGGGGCCATGGGCTTGTTGGCCGCGATTGCGCGGGACAAGCTGGCCGGCGATACATGTTGGCCGGCGTAGGGAATACTCGGGGAGAAATGCAGTGAAGCTTTATGGCGCCGTCCGATCGCGGACTACGCGTCCGCTCTGGGCGCTTCTGGAGTCCGGGCTGCCTTTCGAGCATGTACCGGTGCTGCAGGCATACCGGCTGGACGAACCAGCTGCGCTCGATGCGCCGCTTAACACGGCTTCGGCAGCCTTTCTTGCGATCAATCCGATGGGACAGATCCCGACGCTTGTCGATGGCGACCTGGTTCTGACCGAAAGCCTCGCTTGCGTGCTGCATATCGCACGCAAGGCAGGCGCGCCGTTCGGCCCTGCGGACCAGGCCGAGGATTCATTAATGCAGAACTGGGCATTCTTTGCAGTCGCCTCGATAGAACCGGCTGCAATCGAAATCCTTTATCCTCTGTCGGACGGAAGGGCGGAAACCCCCGAAGGACAAGCGCAGATTGCGCGCGGTTTGGCAGCTCTTGATCGACCGCTTTCCAGGATAGAGATGCACTTGGCAACGCATGTCTGGATGATGGGCGGGAGGTTCACCGCGGCCGACATCTGCTTGGCTGAAACCTTGCGTTACGTGCAGCGCCATCCGACGGCCATGGCGCCATTCGCAGCTGTGCGTGGCTGGCTTTCACGTTGCCAAATCCGTCCGGCCTTTGTCGACATGATAGCCCGGCGCAACGCAGAGACCCAGTGAAGTCGGCCGGATGTGTTGTAGTCTTGGTTCCTGCAGTGGTGTCCAACGCCTTCGTTAGCGACCTGGCTGGTGGCACCCCAAGTCGGGTGAGGTGACGGTGAGCGCGAGATTGCAGACGTCCTATGTCATATGGCGGCACAGGTCTGGCGACAACTGCTCCAGAATCAGTATTCCGGGACGCGTTCATAACGGAAAGCAGGGGCGCGTGAGGGCCGTTCCGCGAGCGCCGCCAACCGAATCCGGCTCGGTGACCATTCCGAGGCCGACGCATAGGGTGTCAGCAAGGCATAGGTTGATTCAGAAAGCGGGACTGCGTGGCGGAAGGAGAGCTTGAAGCTGTGTCGGAGGAACTGGCGCGGTTGCGGGACGACGATGCCTCGCGCTGCGAGATTCTCGATAGGGCCAGTGTCTCGATGCTCCATCGGTCGGCGCTGGGCGGCCAGATGATTGAAAGGATCTGCGCGACCCAAGAAACCGCACCGGACCTGGAGCCCCTCATCGAAGCTGGGGTCGACTCTGGCCGCCACCCGCATCGCGCGCGAGAACCGGAAGAAGCGCGGCAGAGCCTTTCTGCAGACGGTGGCCCATGCGGTTGCCCTGGCGTCCGGGCAGGGTCGGTTGTCCCCGTCCCATCGGCTGCTTCTAGCCGGCGCGTGGATCCGAAACGGACTGGCTGCGCCGGGCTTCTCCGGAACTGTCTGCCACGGATGAACCAGTGGATCGCGGCCTAGCATGTGCGGAATTGTCGGGCCTGATGCACGCGACTGCCGCCGAATGCACGCCAGTGCACGCGAATGCGGTTTTTCTGGTGCGGTGTTGACGTGGCGTTGACGTAAACGCGAAAATGGCCTGTGGTACAATCGCACCACCGGCCAAGCATTTGTAATATCTCGAAGATTTGGTTGCGGGGGCTCGCAAGCGACGATTGTTGCGATTGGTGGAGCGCCAGATACCCAAACTGGCCGCTTGATTTAAATCACTGACAACACGTCATATTTTGAATGTTTAGCGAGATTATTACGTTTTCCATCCGACCTCGGATGTCGTGTTCTTGCGGTCGCGTACTGCTCCTGTCGGCACGAAAAAACATTCAATGCTCTCCCGCACCATCCGAAAAGAACACAACCGAAATCCGCCGTCCGATCTCTGGCTCATGAACCCGTGACATGAGCTCAGCTTCCTCGATCACCTTCGACATAATGTCATATAACTCGTCGGCGCGAGGAGCGTTTCCGTCCAGCTCTTGAAGAATTGCCTGGATCGCGATGTAACCCTTAGGGAGGTCCTCATAGGCGAAGCTGTCGCGCACCGCTTGCTTGGCCTGCTCCCAGAAGGGATCAAGCAGCCGGCTCCAAGACTCGCAGATCATTTCAATGGCGGGTAAGGATAGGTGCCCGAACAGCTCTTGGTCATCAAGGTTGCAGTCGCTGCGCCGATTCATGAACTCGGCACATGCTTTCATCAGGCTCTCGACCCGCGCAGGACGCAGATCCCATTCTGTGAGCTCTCCAAGCTGCCCTGCTATGGCTTCGAGCGCGCTTGACAGATCTTCCAAGGGCATGTGGACCTGTTCCATGCTGAGGCTCCTGGTGCGCTCGTAGGCTGCCTCAAGGGACTTGGCGCAGGCCAACTGATCCCTGATCAGCAAGACACCATTCTCGGAATGTCGCATCATCAGTAAACGCGGGGGGAAGAAATTGGCCGGTTTGTCGACGCCCTTCAGGTGCAATGCGGTGAAACGCTCTCTTGCAGTCAGCAGCGCCAGTTCAGCGCCCCAGGTGCCCTCTATTCTTGCCTTGCTGATCAGATCATATCGTTCTGGAGAGATCTTCTGCCTGGTGCGCACGAGAACGTCGTGGAAGTTATGGTCACGCAATCGTCTGGGTGAACCCAGATACTCTATGACGCTTTGCAGGATTACTTCAGCGTCTTCGGAACCGTCCTCTTGCACAGCATCGATCAGCTCTTCTCCGGCAAGAGTCCTGTAGTTCTCGATCCGATTGGCGACCTTTTCGTCAGATGCAAACTGACCGACAGGGATATCGACAAGATGATAGTTGACGATCCCAAATTGACTGTCGATCCGGTCAATCCGGCCCAAGCCCTGGATGAGTTCCTTGAGGTTCGACGTCACTCCAAGAAGCACAAGCGTATCGGCTGACTGAAGGTTGATGCCCTCCGCCATCTTGTAGGTTAGGAACACCGATGCCGGGCCATCCGGGGCGTTCTTCCCACCAGGGCGGAAGTAGGATTCCACGGACTTGCCTTGCTTGATCCTCCGGAAGCCGTCAGGGCCATCTCCAAGGATGGCCTTCACCGCTCTTTCATCGCCCTTCGTCTGGTTGCCGACAACGAAGTTCGTGTGGTGACCGCGGCGCGAGAGCGCCTCAGCGAAGATTTCGAGCGTATCGGTGCGCTCTGCGAGGAAGACAACGCGATCCTTCTGTTGCTGGATACGCAGGCAGGCCTCATATCGTTTTTCGTCAAGCTCGCGCAGCACCTGTGAGTTGAGTTTTCGCGCTAGGGCGTCACATTTCTCGGGTGCCGCCAACACGTCGATGCCAAGCTGCGCGAACATGTCGGCCTGACCTGCGTGCGGTGCCCTTCGCCCGTGCCTGGAGCCTTGTTCAAACTCTCGCAGCCACTTTCCAATGACGCCGTGAGACATTTCCCACGCGGCCTGCGCTGCGTTCACGCGTAGAATATTCAGCAAGTTTCGTATGTGAAGCTGATCTTGCGTGCTCTGTTGCGTCTTGACGTTACCGAACCGGCTCTTTTCGACTGCTGTAACCCTGCCGCCAGGCGCTAGTTCATGGCAGAGCGCAACGATTTCGTCGAAACGCGCCTTCTGCGGCTTGGTCAGTGTCAGCGTCTTCGGTCGTCCATGATTGGTGAGCTTCGGGTAGCTGTGCTTTAAGCGATCCTCGTCTTGGCCAATGCACCGACGCTGGCGGCGTGTCAGAAACGGCGAAACAAGCTGTGAAAGTTCGGTACGGGCCTGCCGAGAAAGGGCTGTTTCCGGTTCCGAAAGGACAGCAAGCGGCGCCTGCTGATCGAAAATATCAGGCGATCGTTGCATCTCTCGATCGAACAGCTCACCCATCTCTTGGATGTAGTCGGGCGTCATGAAGATGGACGCGCGCTTCTCCTGCATGTGGGTAAGCCAGTCGACGTCGCGATTGCCCAGCAGAGTGGCGGACAGGCAGACGTTCCAGCATGGTGGCACGAGTTCGACTGCTGCAGCCATCTGGGAGGCATGTTCGAAGCCTGGCGTGACAGTATGGCTTTCATCGATGATGAGCACGCCGCACTGATCGAGTCTCAGACCGTCCTTGCGATCGTCCCCGGCACCGCGCAGGTGTTGTCTTGCTAGGTCGGTGTTCGGAATCACCTCTACAGAATTCGTTGAGTGCTTTTTCCAGCTCGGGATGACCTTTGGCGGCGCAATGACAGCCGCGTTCTTCCGGGCGACACCATGGACTGGAGATTGCGGAATCACCCTCCTGAACGTTTCAGACAAAGCTTCGGCAAGGTGGCATCCGATCTCAGTTTTTCCGGACCCTGTAGGCGCCTCCACAAAGACAATTCCGTGGTCATATGTGATCGAACAAGCCTCATAGGTGAGCTCCTGCTGGTATTCGTAGAGCGTGTGACCAGTGATTTCCCGGCGACCGCCTGTGAGCCAGGGTTCAAAGCCCTTCTGCTCCACGATCATGCGCGCCATGGCGTCTTCAGCGGTGGCAGGCTTGATAAGTTTGTCGAGAATTTCAAGTGCTTCTTCGGTCCAGTCAACAGACACGTCCCATATTTGCTCAGCGGCCCGGGTGCGCTCGATTTGAAGCTCATGCGAACCAGCATCCAGGCCATCCGCATACTCGATATTGCTGTAGAGGCCTGATCTGGAAAAATTCGCCGAACCCGCGACCGCGCCTTGCCGTGAACTGACAATCTTGGAATGCATACGGCGATCGCCAGTGATCCCGAGATTTTTCTGGGCCAACAGCGGGTCGAAGACACGAAGCTCAATCTTGCGGGTCTGGATGGCGCGCTTTGCCAGCACCGCCATCAAGTCATCGTGGTCTTCGACCTGCAGACCTGATTTCTCGAGCCAGTAGAGCTTCATTTCTTCAGACACAGGCTTAGGCTTGGCAAGTCGACGGGCATTCGCCGTATCAATGCCGAATGATATCCGAATTCGAATATCATCGTTCGCATCTGGGTTTTTGAGTTCCTCAACTTCGTTTATGAGGATGGCGAGCGAAGACAGAAAATCCTGATAGCCGGTTACGATCAGGCAGTCACCAGAAGTGATGTGTGGTCGATAGAGGTCAATGACGGGACGGTCGATATTGGTCCCGACTTTGGGCGCAGCATCGATATCGCCCTTGCTCAAGGGAGCTGCCCTCGGCTGGCGGATACTCTGTGGCTTCGATCGAAGCCAATTTGGCAAAGAAAACAATGGCCAATACCAGACTAAGGGCGGTTGCGCAGCAGTATTGCGGTTGTATCTAGTTTCGGGCAAGGACTCTTTTTTGAGCAATCCCGTCACGGCGTCGAGATGTTCGGCGAGATGTCAGCTTGACGCGTCGTCACTTGCCGCAGCATCCTGTCAGCTTGGGAAGCTTGTACTTCATCCTGTTCTTTCAGGGAGCAGGCATAGAAGCGGCAAAGCACGCGGCCGACGAAACGGCACAGCTAATGACTGTATAGCCCCGGGCAACAGCTCGAGTAATGCCTGCGTCTCGGCGCGTTCCACGAATGTCAGCGGAGCGGCCTGATCGTCTCCAGTCAGACACGCATTGAGGCGATCGAGCGCTTGCCAATCGGCAAGCGGCGGCTGCCCGTCAGCTTCAGATTGCTCCACAGCAATGACTATGCGGTGCACGGTACCACCTGTTCCGGTAACTTCGTCTTCGACAGCGGCAAGAAGCATGGATTGGGCAAGGTTGCGGACTCGGGCGATCAGTACGGGGCGACCTGCCGACTCGGCGAGCGCATGGTCCAGAAGCGGGTGTCCGACGCCTATAAGACGGTTCATCCGCTCGTTTCCCGGCAGATTCCTATCAAAGACAAGCCCTTCGTATCGCGGCTGCAGGTCGAGGCTACGCTTCCATTCCTCCGGGGTCTTGACGGAGAGCCCCTCTTCGCCCCGCGTGACACGTCGGCCCATTAGCACCATGCCATTGCGGAAGAACGGCTCGAGTGCCGGAAGATCGATCCGGGGAATGCTGCCTCCGATTGCGCCGAAGTCGAACCGGGCGACCTGACCTAGCATCGCGCGAACTGTCTCGAGAGCATCACGTCCACCGAATGTGGCTGTACGCGCATCGAACCAGTCGGCCAGCCGCTCACGCTTGCTATCAGGGGCGGCGGCAGCTCCTTCAGCGAAGAGTTCGTCGAAGAACCGCCCGCCCTGCATGCCTATCACGAGCTGGGCGATATCTTCGGCCTCTTCCATGGATGCTGAGAGCGCGGCCTGAATGCGCGCGAGCTTCGCCTCGAGCAACGCCCAGATGCGAGCCTCTACGGTGGCCGGGTTACGGAGCAGGAAGACTCGCACCGCCCGCTTCTGTCCGTAGCGATTGAGCCGTCCAACTCGCTGGTGCAGGCGCATCGGGTTCCAAGGAAGGTCTACATGCACGAGGGTCGCGCAGCGATCTTGCAGGTCGATCCCCTCGCCTCCCGCCTCAGTCGAAACAAGAAAGCGGGTGCGGCCGGCATTGAAATCATCCGCGGCGGCGTCGCGAGAAAGGCTTCGCACCCTGATTGCCCCATCCGGCTCCTGCACTGCCAGCCGTTCGTCTCCGTTAATGAAACCTGCGCAGCCCTTGCCGAAGCGCGCCTCAAGCGCGGCAATGACGAGTGCTTGAGTGGCCTTGTATTCGGTAAAGAGAAGAAGTGGCTCGTTCGCGGGCAGCTGTGCGTCGATCAGCGCGATCAGACGGGCGATCTTCGCCTCCGCTGTGATCCCACGGGCCAACGCGATGAGGTCGTCGAGCCGCTCGATTTCATCCTGTATAAGGAATAGGGCAACTCGGTCGGGCAGTGCCTCATCTTGCTCTGCCGCTTCGTCGAGTGTCTCAGCTTCTTCGGGCAAATCTGCTGTCGCCCGCTGCACCGCCTCCGTCAGCATCGCGCGTCGGCGTTCGAGAGCGCTGCGGATCGCCGCGATCGAGCTCGCCGCCAGCTTCTGCAATGCAATGAGCAACAACATTCGGGCCGACTGCTCGCGGCCCGTCAGACTCAACGCATAGGCGCGGCCACCGAGGATGAAGGCACTCATGGTCTGGTAGAACGCAGCTTCGGCTGGAGTATATTCATAGTCTACGGTTTCAGTGCTCACGGGTTGAAAGAGCCGGTTGCCCTCCAGATCAGTTACTAGCGCCTTGTTGTTGCGGATCATTGCCTCGCGAAGCTTCGGAAGCTGATCTCCCACAGGTTGCCGGGGGTCGAAGAGATCGGGCCGGATGAGCCTCATGAGCGCGAGGAATCCGAAATCCTTGCCGCGGTGAGGCGTTCCCGTAAACAAGACGAGTGACTCTATCCGGCCCCTGTCCTGGAGTTCCCGGAGCAGGTCGTAAGTCTGAGTCGAGAGACGTTCCTGCGATTGGAAATGGTGCGCCTCGTCAACCATCACCATGTCCCAGGGCTCGGCAGCAAGAAGACGGTCCCGAGACGCAGGCTGACGCAGCGTGTGGAACGAGGCAACGACTTGCGAGGCCGTGTCCCAGAAGCTGATCTTCCCGCGGTCCTGCTCGCGCGTGTATTCGCTGAGCCGGATGTCGAACATCGACTTTAGCCGCGCGCGCCACTGCGGGACGAGGCGCGCAGGGGCGAGGATCAGAACCCGCTGGATACGCCCCCCTGCCATTAGAGGCGTCAGGATCAGCCCAGCCTCGATCGTCTTTCCAAGGCCCACGTCATCCGCTACCAGCCAACGCGCGGGCCAATGCTGCGTGACCTGGCGACACACCCAAAGCTGATGCGGCAGAAGCTGTACCCGCGAACGTGAAAACACCCCCCACTGGTCGTTGATCGAATGGATCAGCAGCGCCTGCGCGCGGGCGAGCACGGCGAGGGGATCATCGAGCTTGCCCTCGGTCAGAGCATCGGCGAGCGACCGGACCACCTTGATCTCGCCGCGCTCGACCTGTTCAAGTGCCGCGCCGAAACGGACGATAATCGTATCGCCCAGATCGTGAACAACACGGCCATCGCCGTGTCGCGGATGTCGAACTGGACAGTCTGGTGCGAGTGCGGTCATTCTTCGGTCTCGTCGTCGTATTCGGTTACGTCGGCGTGTTCTTGAGTGTCGCCATTCCAGAGCTGAAGCGGAAGGTCCAGATCGCCAAGGAAAGCGGCGTCCGGGCCAATCTTACCTTCGACGAAGCCGTGGATTTCTGGTGAAAGATCCATCAAATACATGCGTTGGCCTATAGGATTATCACGCCAGTCCTCAAACATTCGTCGCAGACGACTGGTTGCTGCCCAAGCATAAGGATGCATCAAGTTCGCCTCATCGACGTCCCAAAGGCCGTGCCGGATAGCCTCGCGGATCATCCAGTTGGCCCCAAGTCCGAGGCTTTGCGCAAGCGGTGAACCCTCTAGAGCGTGTTGCGGCTTATCCGATTCAGGATTCCCATAAGTGCTGATCTGTGATTCCCTGTCCGCAGGGCAGATATGGGGGTCAGTGATGGGCAAGCCACTTCCTGTAGAGCTTCGTGAGCGCGTGGTCGCCTTTGTTGAAGAAGGTCATTCGCATCGGTCTGCGGCGGCGCGGTTTCGGGTTTCGGTGAAGTTCGTGAACGACATGGTCATTCTGAAACGCGAGACTGGTGGGTTGGAGCCGCGCGCCCAAGGCAATGGTGGCGGCCATGGCAAGCTGGGTCGTCTGCGAGGCTGGCTGCAGGCGCGAATGGAGGCCAAACCCGATCTGACGCTGGATGACCTGGTGCTGGAAATCTCCGAAGCGCACCAAATGACGGTCCATCGCGTGTCGGTCTGGCGTGCGCTCCGCAGCCTCGGCCTGACACATAAAAAAAGACCTTCAAGCCGTAGAGCAAAAGCGGCCTGAGGTTCGCAAGGCCCGCCATGACTGGGTCATGCGCCGCCAGCCCTTCATGCGTAACATGCTGTCACGCATAGGATTTATTGACGAGACGTCTCTCAAGACGAATATGGCCAAGACCACAGGCTGGTCGATAAAAGGCGCACGCCTGATCGACCATTCGCCTTTCGGCCACTGGAACACCCAGACCTTCATCGCGGCCCTGCGCCATGACAGGCTGGATGCGCCCTGGGTGATCGATGGCGCGATGAACCGTGAGATGTTTGAACTCTACGTCGAAACCCAGCTCGCCCCGACCCTGAGCAAGGGTGACGTGATCATACTGGACAACCTGTCATCGCACAAAAGCCCCAAGGCCGCAGAGGTCATGCGCGCCGTTGGCGCATGGTTTCTGTTTTTGCCACCCTACAGTCCCGATTTGAACCCGATCGAGATGGCATTCGCTAAGCTCAAGGCCTTGATACGGCGCGCCGCCGCTCGGACATACGACGATCTATGGCGCGCCGCAGGGCATGTCTGCGATCTCTTCACCGAAGAGGAATGCTACAACTTCTTCAAGGCGGCGGGTTATGAAACCGATTGAACGCAACACGCTCTAGCCCGCGTCTTTGCCAGACCTCACTGCCGCTCGGATGCAGCACATTGCTCAGTGAAATCCGGCCATCACGCTCGATTACTCGTGGTAGCAGCTGGAATGCCTCGACGTAGTCGGGCAACCACAGTGCAAGAGCATAAAGGTCCGCAATACTTCGACGCCATTGCGGAAAGTTGATGCGCACAACATCGGGTTTTGCAAATTCCTCTAGACGCTTCATCCATGGTACGGGATCGCCTGGAAGACGGGCGGTCGCCATTTCTTCCCACCAGCCCGCTTGGGTTGCGGCTTCGATGAAACTCTTGTGAGCCGCCTCATTATTCCAAGGCAACGTGCGGAAGATGCCGAGAGCGAAGAAAGTGAACCAGCCGAGCCGGTCTTCTGTGGCCTCGCAGTCGCGAAGGCGTCCCGGAATGAACCCGTCGGGCCAGACGCGGGTGTCGTAGTTGCGCCGCTGATCGGTGTGCTCCCGTCGCCACCAGTCGCGGATTCGGGCGAGTTCTTCAGCCGGATCAGGCGGCGCGTCCCAAGGTTCTGCCGTGTCCAGGTCGAATGGCGACCACCGGCCCGAACCGATGCTACGAGCGAGAGATGGATAGAGAATGGTCATGAGCCGACCGCGCGCGTCGTCATCAAGGCCCTCTAACAGTGCGCTTTGACGGAGCTTGTCCGGATCGTCGGGTAGCCAGTGCGGTCGCGCGCTCGCCAGCAGCGAACCTAGGCGCTCGCCTTGGCTACCCGCGACAACATAGGCCAGCAGCGCACACTGAGCAGCATGTTCGGTCAACTGCTGTGCCCAGCGGGCGAACGTGTGTTCGTTACGATTAAATTCGCTCTGCTGCCGGGCCGCCAAACGGTAGAATGACAGCGCGGCGCCGCAATAGGAAGAATCGGCAACGTGAGAATTGGGCGCGAAGGCGAGGATGCGACGTTCTTCCGGGTCCGCATCTGAAGCATCTTTCGGCACAAGACGCGCCGTACCCCATCTGCCATCGGCCATTCGGAACTTGGCCCGAGCCGCCGCCTTGAGCAAAGCGTCTTCTTCTTCCCGCGACAGGGCCCGAAGGAAATCTTGGTCGATCAACAAACCGAGCCGCGCCGCGGCCTCGGGCTCGACCTGCTCGTTGGCCTCCAGTTCTGCCTTGACCAGCTTCGCCGCATCGAAGGTTTGCGGGGCCTGGAATCCGAGCCGCTGGAGCAGCTCCGCTGCCTTTAGGCTCACCGCCGAGTGCGCGATGTCTGCGATCCCCCGCCAGCCCGTGAGCCGCCTGAGCCGGCTCTGCTCAGCAAGCGGCCCGGCGATCTGCCAGCGAACCTGATCCAAGCGCAAGAAAGGTGCGAAGGGTGCCGGCAGCCCGGTTGGCAGTGCCTCACGCTCGCGGAACAGGTGCGCTAGGCCACTTTCGCGGTGGAGGTGCGTCTCGAGCCGTTCGTCATCGGCGTCGCGGGACACGTCCGCCGCAAACAGCCGTGAGAGGCGTTCAAGAAACACTGCGCGCCCCGAGGCGGCGTTCCGGTCGGCAAGCCCAGAACCTTCCGCAAAGCCCGCCCAGTCGCGTTCGATGAGGTCGTAGAGTTCGACCAATCTTTCCCCTAGCGCCCGACCCAGACGACTGAAGAGCACCGCGCGCTCATCGACACTGCCCGCAAGCCGCCCGCGTCCCGGATCGACACGAAAGCCGTAGGAGTTGAGAAGCCAGCCGGCCCGGCACTCCTCTTCAAGTGGCGCAAGCAGCCAGAGCCTCGGCAGGTTCTCGGGCAGCATATGAGGGCCGTCGGACCCGAGGGGTAAAAACAACGTCGTATTTCTGTCCAATACTAGCGCGAGCGCCTGACCGGGTTCTGCGCCCTCGAAGACAACGTGCCTGATCCCCGTCGCGCCCGTCTCGCCGAAGTGGGCTTTAAACCTGCGGCCACTAAACTCGATCTCCCGGATCGCCCGCGCCGTGGCTGGCAGCCACCGAACGCAACTTGCGAAGGCCGCTCGCGCCTCTTCAGCCTTAGCATGGAGTTCAGGGTCGATCTCCAGATCGATAAGCGTTGCGCTCCTCCCATCTCGCTTCTCGTCCATCGAG
>Ga0213835_101544_pt1 | contig 13523 bp, 10 predicted proteins | sample SWPATP01_FD_160576 | JGI IMG/M metagenome (GOLD analysis project Ga0213835, IMG submission 160576) | Coastal seawater microbial communities from Marineland, Florida, United States - SWPA TP0 #1 | ecosystem: Environmental > Aquatic > Marine > Coastal | place: USA: Florida | collected 2016-08-05
ATAATGCGTGCTTCGGGCGGCTGTAGCTCAGCTGGATAGAGTACTTGGCTACGAACCAAGGGGTCGTGGGTTCGATTCCTGCCAGCCGCACCACAGTTTCAAGAAAATGGCTCAGAAGCGATTCTGAGCCATTTTTCTTTTCCGCTGCGCTTTTCCTTCCCGCGCGACTCCAGAATGGAGCGCGAGCACGATCGCCCGCGCTCCATTCCAGTCAAGTACGCAGCTTCTTGATGATGGCGCGGTTGCCCAGGATTTCCTCGATCTGCTCGAAACGCACCGGCTTGACCATGTGGTGGTCGAACCCCGCCTCGAAGGCGAGCTGGCGGTCTTTCTCCTGGCCCCATCCGGTCACCGCGATCAGCACCGTCATCGGCCCGCAGGAGAGCTTGCGGATGCCGCGCGCCAGGTCGTAGCCCGACATCGCCGGCAGGCCGATGTCGAGGAAGGCGTAGTCCGGGCAGAAGCGCGCGGCCGCGGCCAGCGCGTCGGGGCCGTTATGGGTGATCACCACGCTGTGCCCCATCGCGGTGAGCAAGGCGCCGATGCTGTTGACGAAATCGACGTTGTCGTCGGCCAGCAGGATGCGATAGGTCTCGGTGCTGATGAAGGCGGCCGGCGTCGGCTTGGTCGGCAGCTCCGGTTCGACCACGATCGGCAGGCGCACCGTGAAGCGGCTGCCGCGTCCCAGTCCCTCGCTCGACGCCGCGATCGTGCCGCCATGCAGCTCGACCAGTTTGCGCGCCAGCGACAGGCCCACGCCCAGGCCCGCATTCGTGCGCTCCAGGGTCGAGTCGACCTGCACGAACATCTCGAACACCGAGTCGAGCATGTCGGGCGACAGGCCGATGCCGGTATCGGCGACGTCCAGCACCAGGGTCTTGTCCTCCACATGGGCCGACAGCGTGACCCGCCCGCCGCGGTTGGTGTACTTGGCCGCGTTGTTGAGCAGGTTCGACAGGATCTGCGCCAGGCGCGTGGCGTCGCCGTGCAGGAAGACCGGACGGTCGGGCAAGTCGATCGCCAGTTCGTGCCCGTGCAGCTCGATGTAGGAACGCACCACCTCCAATGCATCGTTGACGACCGCTTTGAGTTCGACCCGGCCCATCTTGATGGCGAACTTGCCGGTATTGATGCGCGAGACGTCGAGCAGGTCGTCCACCAGGCGCACCATCTGGCGCAGCTGGCGTTCCATGATGTCGGTTGCGCGCTGGGTGGCCTGGGCGTCGCCGCTGCGGATGCGCAGGATGTCGAGACCGGTGCGGATCGGCGCCAGCGGATTTCGGAGCTCATGCGCGAGGGTGGCGAGAAATTCGTCTTTCCTGCGGTCGGCCACGATCAGCGCATCCTCGGCCTTCTGGCGCACGTCCATTTCGTGTTCCAGGGTGCGGTTCGCCAGCTGCAGGGCTTCGGCGCGGCGTCCGATCTCGGCCAGCATGTCGTTGAAGGCTTCGACCAGCACCCCGATCTCGCCGCTGTTATTGCCCGGCACGCGCAGCGTGAAGTCGCGCTGCTGCATCACCTGGCGCGCCACGTTGGTCACCGCTTCCAGCGGACGCGTGATCGCCGCCTGCAAGCGCGAGGCCACCAGCGCCGCGATCACCAGCGCGCCGAGCATCACGCCGCCGAGGATCGCGCCGTAATTGAGCAGGCGCTCGACCAGGCCGTAACGCGAGCGCAGGAACACGGTGCCGACCAGCTCGCCGTTTTCGACGATCTTGTGCCAGACCTCGAGGTGGCCGCGCTCGATGCGGTAGCCGGCAGGCTGCGGGCGCGCCGGCAAGTCCTGCTCGGCGCCGGCCTTGGCATAGGTCGCGAAGCGCGCGCCGCTGGCGGCGTAGACGGCGCCGGCCACGATTTGCGGGCGCGCGCGCAGCACGGCCAGCTGCTGGCGCGCGGTGATGGCGTCGTTGAAGGCCAGGGCCGGCGCGGTGACGCTGGCCATGATGTCGGCCTGGGTGGTCAGGTCGTCGACCCAGTAGCGCTGGAAGGTGCGCAGGTCGAGCACGAGCATGGCGATCGACGCCGACAGGAGCGCGGCGAGCGTCGTGAAGACCGCCATCTTGATCAGTTTACTGCGGACCGAACCGCCGTCGTGGGAGTGCTGGCGGGACTGCATCAGGAATTTCCCTTTACTACGCGGTTGGCGACTGTCAGCAGGCGCGAACTGAGTTTCACGTTATTCCTTTCGGCGGAGTCGAGCGAGACGTCGAAACGCACGCGCTCCTCGATGATCCTGAAATTGATGACACTGCCGTACTGCAGGCCGAGTTCGCACTCGGTGACCGGCAGCAGGGCCGTGGTGGAAGTGGCGGCGCTCGACGCCAATGCGGCGCGCAGGATGCGCGCCGAACGCGCATTGTCGCTGCCGGCGACGAACAGCAGGTGCACCTGGCCCGGCTCGCCTTCGCGCAGCGTGCGCACGACGATCGCGCGCCCGCGCACCTGGCGCCCCGCCACCACCTGCGCCAGTTCGGACGCCATCTCGTCGGAACCGATCACGCCGATCGTCAGCGGCGAGGCGCTGTCGGCGAAGGAGGCGGCGGGGAAATCGGCATAACCGAGGAACTTGTACAGGAAGGCCGCCTTCACGCGGCGTTCGAGCGCCTGGCTGGTCGCGCCCTGCGCGAACGCCGGCGCGCTCGGCAAGGCGCCCGCCGCGAACACGGCGGCGGAGCAAGCCAGCGTCCAGCCGGCCATGCGGCCGAGGACGCGCCGGCGCAGGCGGCTGCCTGGCGTCGGCTGTGGAGTACGGGGAATGCGGTGTTGCATCATGGGCCGGGGTGAGGGTTGCAGATCCGCGCCGCGATCGCATGCATGATAGACCGGCGCCGTGGATTCGGGCAGCGCGCCATGCGGCGCGCCACACCCTGGGCCAGGGAGGGGCTTGTGCGGGACCGGGCTTTCGATGTTGCGAAGCCATGATTGTTTCTTGACATATGCCATGGTAAAACATTTTCTCTCGTGCACCAAGCAAGTGCGCATTCGCGTGCGCATATGCACGAGCCATATGCAACGTCAATGACGGTCATCAGGAATCTAAATTGGCAATTGATATTGCGTTGCAGCATAATTCTTCCTGTCTCCTCTATCTCCTTCTCGGAAATAGATTCAGCCCGCTCCCACCGAGCGGGCTTTTTTTTGGCCAGGCGCGTTATCATCGGCATACCATGTCGATCCCCCTTCCCCGCATCGAATTCTGGTTCGAATTCGGCAGCAACTACAGTTATCTCTCGGCCATGCGCATCGAAGCGCTGGCAGGCGCGGCCGGCGTGACGGTCGTCTGGCGCCCTTTCCTGCTCGGCCCGGTCTTCCGCGAACTCGGCTGGAGCAGCTCGCCCTTCGTGCTGCAGCCGGCCAAGGGGCGCTACATGTGGCGCGACATGGAACGCGAAGCCGCCAAGTACGGCTTGCCATGGCGCCGCCCGAGCGTCTTCCCGCGCAGCCCCGTGTTGCCGATGCGGGTCGCGGCGCTCGCCGCGGACGCCCCCTGGATCGGCGAATTCTGCCGCCGCGTGATGGCGCAGAACTGGGTGCACGATCGCGAGATCGACGACCCGGCGCAGGTCGCCGAGGCGCTGGCCGGCCTGGCGCCGGATCCGGAGGCCGTCATCGCCGCCGCGCTCGCCCCGGCGGACAAGCTGCGCCTGCGCGCGAACACGGAAACGGCGCTCGCGCGCGGCGTATTCGGGGCGCCGACCTTCTTCGTCGGCGACGAGATGTTCTGGGGTAACGACCGGCTGGAGGACGCCATCGCACTGGCGCGCTGCCAGTCGGCCGCCTTTTAGTGTACGATTCGGCCATGTTTTTGAATACACAACAGGCCGTCTCCATGCTCGCTTCCAGTAACTCCCGCACCGCTTCTCGCAGTGTTTCCTCCTACGACTGGAGCGCCAGCACGCTCGGCGACCCTGCGCGCTGGCCGCAGCCGCTGCGCATTGCCGCCGACCTGATGTTCAACACCCCGCTGCCGATGCTGCTGGCCTGGGGCGAGCAGCCGGTCGTGCTGTGCAACGAAGCCTATGGCGAACTGGCCGGCCCGGCCTTTGCGCGCGTGCCGGGCGGTTCGGTGCCGGCGATGCTGCCGCCGCCTTTCGCCGCGGGCGCCGACGCCTTCGCCGGCGCCCGCGGCGGCGCGTCCGCCTGCGTCGCCGGGGCCGCCCTCAATTTCGGCAACGGACAAGCCCACTTCGACCTGTATTTCACTCCGGTCGCGCATGGCGGCGTGCTGTGCGCGCTGGCGCCGGCCCAGGCCCCCGCCCAGGCGGCCCAGGATCCGGGCACCCTCAGCATCCTGGTGGTCGAGGACAACCTCGATTCCCAGTATCTGGTCTGCGAGATGCTCAAGGCCTTCGGCTACGAGGCCGACGGCGTGGCCCATCCCGACGACGCGCTGGCCCACCTGGCGGCGCGCCATTACCACATCCTGTTTACCGATGTCAGCCTGCCGGGCATGTCCGGCGTCGACCTGGCGCGCCTGTCGCTGGAGCGCTACCCGCACCTGAAGGTCATCTTCGCCTCGGGCTACGGCGACATGCTGCTGCGCCACCTGGACTTCCCGTACCAGTCGCTGCAGAAGCCCTACGAGCTCGATCAGCTGCAGGACGCGCTCGGCAAAGTCGGCAACGCGCTGCGGGCGGGCGGCTGAGTGCCGTGCGCGTGTGTGCCCATGCTGCGCGGGGCCGGGCCGGCATGGCTCGCCCGGGAGATGCCGCGTGAGCGATAACCGCGACCACCTCGAACCGCCGCGCCCAGGCGCGCGCGAGCACGCCGAAGCCGAGCTGATGGCGGCCAAGGAAGCGCTGCGCCAGGCCAATGCGCGCATGGAAAACATGCTCGAGAGCCTGACCGACGCCTTTTGCGCGGTCGACTTCGAGTGGCGCATCACCTATGTCAACGGGCGCGCCCTGCAGCTGCTGGCGCCCCTGAACAAATCGCGCGAAGGCTTGCTGGGCCGGCGCCTGTGGGACGAGTTCGAGGAACTCAACGGCACCAACCTGGCGGCCGAACTCGAGCGCGCGATGCAGTCGCGCCAGACCGGCAGCCGCGAATTCTTCTATGCGCGCCTGGCGACCTGGATCGAGGCGCGCATGTACCCGTCGCCCGACGGCCTGACCCTGTATTTCCAGGACATCACGCAGCGCCGCGCCGACCAGCAAGCCCTGATGGACGGCAACAGCCGGCTGCAGGTGGCGCTCGCCGCCGGCCGCCTGGGCGACTGGCGCTGGGACGCCGCAAGCGAGTTGATCAGCCTGGGCGAACGCGCCGCCGAAATTCTCGGCCTCGACCCCGAGGTGGCCCACTCCTGGCACGACGTGCGCGCCCGCCTGGACGAACCGGACCGCGAAACCGTGCGCCGCGAAGTGCTCGACGCCTTCGCCGCCCACGCCGACCTGAACATCGAATGCCGGCTGCTGCCGGACGGCGGGCAGTCGCGCTGGATCGGCCTGGTCGGCCGCGCCGACTACGCCGACCCGACCCTGCGCGACAGCGTGGTCGGCATGACCGGCGTGATGCAGGACATTTCCTCGCGCAAGAATGCCGAGGACAGCCTGCGCCAGAGCGAAGAAGTGCTGCGCGCACTGGCCAACACGATCCCGCAACTGGCCTGGATGGCGCAGGCCGACGGCGCCATCGTCTGGTTCAACGAGCGCTGGTACGACTACACCGGCACCACGCCCGAGAACGCAACCGGCTGGGGCTGGCAAGACACGGTCGAGCCGGACGCCCTGCCCTCGATGCTGGAACACTGGCGCGCCTCGATCCAGAGCGGCGCCCCGTTCGAGATGGAATACCCGATCCGCGGCGCCGATAGCCAGTACCGCTGGTTCCTGACCCGCGTGAACGCCGTGCGCGACCGCAACGGCAAGGTCGTGCGCTGGTTCGGCACGAATACCGACGTCGACCAGGTCAAGCGCGTCGAGCAAGCCCTGCGCGAAGAATCGAAGGTGCTGGAACTCCTGAACAGCACCGGCGGCGCGCTGGCCTCGACGCGCGACCTGCGTTCGCTGCTGCAAGTGGCGACCGACGCCGCCAGCGGCATCGCCGGCGCGCGCTTCGGCGCCTTCTTCTATCACGGCAAGGAAAGCGACGGACCCAAGTTCTCGCTGTATACCTTGTCTGGCGGCACCGGCACCGAATTCCAGAGCTTCGGCGAGCCCCAGGCCAGCGCCCTGTTCGGCCCCGCCTTCCGCGGCGCCGGACTGATCCGGTCAAGCGACATCCTCGACGATCCGCGCTACGGGCCGAGTCCTACCCAGTTCAGCCTGCTGTCGGGCCAGCCGACGGTGCGCAGCTACCTGGCCGTGCCGGTCATGGCGGGCTCCGGCGAAGTGCTCGGCACCATGTTCTTCGGCCACCCGGAACCGGGCATCTTTACCGAACGCACCGAACGCATCGTGCGCGGCATCGCCGCCCAGGCCGCCGTCGCACTCGACAATACCCGCCTGTACGAAGCGGCCCAGCAGGCCGCCGAGGAACGCAAGGTCTTGCTGGAAAGCGAACGCGAGGCGCGCGGCGAAGCCGAACGCTCGAGCCAGATGAAGGACGAATTCCTGGCCACCCTCTCGCACGAGCTGCGCACCCCGCTCTCGGCCATCCTCGGCTGGGCGCAAGTGCTGCGCCGCGGCGGCAAGGACGAGGCCGACCTGCAGCGCGGCCTGCAAACCATCGAGCGCAATGCGCGCGCCCAGGCCCAGCTGATCGAAGACCTGCTCGACATGAGCCGCATCACCTCGGGCAAGGTGCTGCTCGACATGCAGACCCTGAAACCCGAGGGTTTCCTCGACGCCGCGATCGAGACCGTGCGCCCGGCGGCCGACGCCAAGAACATCCGCATCGAGAAGCGCTATGCGCCGAACCCCGGCATGGTCGCCGGCGATCCGGCGCGCCTGCAGCAAGTGGTCTGGAACCTGCTTTCGAACGCGATCAAGTTCACCCCGCGCGACGGCCTGGTAACGGTCGAGCTCGATGGGCGCGACGGGTCGGTGGTGGTCACGGTGCGCGACAGCGGCTCCGGCATCCGCCCCGAATTCATCACCCACGTCTTCGAGCGCTTCCGCCAGTCCGATTCCTCGATGACGCGCCGCCACGGCGGGCTCGGCCTGGGCCTGGCCATCGTCAAGCACCTGATCGAGCAGCATGGCGGCACGGTGCGCGCCGAGAGCGCGGGCGAAGGGCTGGGCGCCAGCTTCTCGTTCGAACTGCCGCTGGCCAAGGCGATGACGCGCGCCGAGCGGCGCGCCGCCATGATCCTGGGCGCCCCGCCGCCGGCCGCCCCCGACCTCACCCTGCGCGACCTGACCGGCGTGTCGGTGCTGGTGGTCGACGACGACCGCGACGCGCGCGAACTGATCCTGCGCATCCTCACCGATTGCCACGCCCGCGTGCGTATTGCCGGCAGCGCACGCGAAGCCTTCGACGCGATCCGCTCCAGCATGCCGGATCTCCTGATCAGCGACCTCGGCATGCCCGAAGTCGACGGCTTCGAGCTGCTGTCCTGGGTGCGCGCCCTGCCGCGCGACCGCGGCGGGCTGCTGCCGGCCATCGCGCTGACCGCGTTCGCGCGTTCCGAAGACCGCCTGCGCGCCCTGGAAGCGGGCTTTTCCTCGCACATTTCGAAGCCGGTCGAGCCCAGCGAATTGATCGATGCGGTGGGGGCGTTGGTACGTCCCGCGGACGGGCGAAATCGTTCATGAAGTTCCTACTACCGGACGCGGCGCTGTCCTACAAGAAATTCTTTGGCGTTTGGTAGACTAATTGAAGTGGGAAAGTTGGATTTCTGAAGTGAAACTAGTTTCCTTCAAGTACCTATTTCGAAGAGACAAAGCATGCCGAGCCGACAAGAAATTCTGAACGCCAAAATCCTGGTCGTGGACGATTCGCCCGACAATATCGAATTGATGGAAGAGATATTGCGCGAAGAAGGCTACGCGAACGTCAGCTCGACCATGGAGCCGGAGCAGGTCTGCCCGCTGCATCGCGAGCACAACTACGACCTGATCCTGCTCGACCTGCAAATGCCGGGCCTGAACGGTTTCCAGGTCATGAAAAGCCTGAAGGAAATCGAAAAAGGCGGCTACCTGCCGGTGCTGGCGCTCACGGCCCAGCCGAGCTTCAAGATCGCGGCGCTCGAAGCGGGCGCGCGCGACTTCATCAGCAAGCCCTTCGACTTGCTGGAAGTTCACAAGCGCATCCACAACATGCTGGAAGTGCGCCTGCTCTATAAAGAGCTGGCCCAATACAGCCGTGCCCAGCAGGAACTGGCGCTGCACGACGCCCTCACCGGCCTGCCGAACCGGCGCCTGCTGGAAGACCGCATCGAGACGGCCCTCCAGCACGCCAACCGCAGCCACGCGAAGGCCGCGATCATGTACCTCGACCTGGACGGTTTCAAGTCGATCAACGACACCTATGGCCATGCCTACGGCGACGAGATCCTCAAAATGGTCTCGCAGCGCCTGTTGGCGACCTCGCGCAAGGAAGACACGGTCGCACGCCTGGGCGGCGACGAATTCATGGTCGTGCTGGGCGACATCCACAGCCTGGCCGACGCCCAGGGACCGGCCGCGAAACTGGTCGAAGCCCTGGTCGAGCCCTTCTTCATCAACGACCTGACGCTGCGCCTGTCGACCTCGATCGGCATCAGCATCTTCCCGGACGACGCCGAATCGGTCGACGCCCTGATCAGCATCGCCGACTACGCCCTGTACGAAGCCAAGCGCTCGGGCAAGAACCGCTACTGCTCGACGGGCAGCGCACCGAGCTCGGCGATCATCAAGACGCCGGCCAAGCAGGCCGTGCCGGAGCTGGTGCCGCACCGGTAAGCTTGCGCGGCGCATACTAAAAGGCCCAGTCCGAGGTATCGGACTGGGCCTTTCTTTTGTATTCCACACGACCGTCAAACGACAACGGCGCCCGCACCCGCATTCCTGCGAGCGCGTGCGCCGCCGTTCAATCCAACCCGATCGATCAGGCCGGACCGGCATCCTTCGGAGTGCCCACATTCGCGTGCCCGCACGCTTCCTCGTTGTTCGCGGCAATGCCCAGGGCGTTCTGGTGGTCGCGCGCGGCTTCCACCTTCTCCGGAGCGACTTCGATGCGGGTGATGCCGGAGTCAACCGAGATCGGGTCGCTGGCCGGGAAAGTCATCTCGACTGCGTCGTCGAGCAGGGTTTCCTTGGCCGTTTCGGACGCCGACAGCGAACCCGGGGCAGCGATCATTTCGATGGCGAAGGCATTGGCGATAACCTGGTGCCGGGCCAGCTGACCGATGGTCGTCACGTTGAAGGCCTCCTGCAGGGCGCGGGCCTCCTTTTCGCCGATGCCGCACAGGGCAGTCAGCGGAGCATCCACCAGTTCCGCGAACGATTTATCACGGTACTGCCCGGTAACGATGGTATCGATATTCATTTTTTGTCCTCTCAAGTAAGCAGCTTGTCGTCAATCCCGACTCGCTTCCACTATCGCATAGGGCGCTGCGTCGGTATGTGCGCTGGCGAACACGCAACAGCGAGCACGATTGCCGATAAGCACCAGAAATTGCCGTGATATTATTCGCACGCTTGATTTGTGTCTTTACTTTGGAAAACAAAGCCGCTCTGCTATCCTTTCAGTCCCGCAGAAATCCTGGCCCACTAGACGAACGCAGCAGGAACGACGTGCCAACTATCGACAAACCAAAAATTCTCGTCGTCAATGACGATGCGGCCAGCCTGCTTGCCTTGAGCAGCCTGCTGGACCAATGGGCCATTGATACCGGCTACACGGTCATGTCGGCGCGCTCCGGACAGGAGGCGCTGCGCCAGGTGCTGTTGCACGACTTCGCCGTGATCATCCTCGACGTCAACATGCCCGGCATGGACGGCTTCGAGACCGCGGAAGCGATCCACCAGCGCGCCCGCTCGGCCGACATCCCGATCATCTTCGTCACCGCCTTCCTGGCCGACGAGATCGACCGCCTGAAGGCCTACCAGCGCGGCGCCGCCGATTTCCTGTTCACGCCGGTGATCCCGCAAATCCTGCACGCCAAGGTCTCGGTGTTTGTCGCCCTGGCCAACAAGAACGAGCAGTTGCGGCGCCAGACCGAAAAGCTGTCGCAGCGCACGCTGGAACTGACCGGCACCAACGAGCGCCTGATGCGCGAGATCGAGGAACGCCAGGCGGCCGAGGCCAAGAGCCATGCCAAGGACGAGTTCCTGGCCATGCTCGGCCACGAGCTGCGCAATCCCCTGTCGGCCATCAGCAGCGCCGCCGCCCTGATCGACATGCCGGGCGCGCACGCCGAAATGGCGTCGCGGGCGCGCCAGATCATCCAGCGCCAGACCCAGCACTTGTCGCGCATCGTCGACGACCTGCTCGACCTGTCGCGCGCGATGTCGGGCAAGATTCTGCTGGCCCGCAAACCGGTCGACATGGCCAGCCTGGTCGGCGCCTGCCTCGACACCTTCCGCGCCACCGGCCGCACCGGCGGCTACCGCATCAATGTCGACCTGGCGCCGAACTGGGTCGACGGCGATCCGACCCGGCTCGAACAAATTGCGACCAACCTGATCGACAACGCGCTGAAGTACACGCCGGCCGGCGGCACGATCGACATCACGATCGGGATGGACGCCGACGACGTGCTGCTGCGCGTGCGCGACACCGGCGTCGGCATCGCGCCCGACCTGCTGCCGCACGTGTTCGACGTCTTCGTGCAGGGTTCGATCAGCCTGGACCGCGCCCAGGGCGGCCTCGGCATCGGACTGTCGCTGGTGCGGCGCCTGGTCGAACTGCACGGCGGCAGCGTCAGCGCCACCAGCAGCGGCGCCGGCGAAGGCAGCGCCTTCGCCATCCGCCTGCCGCGCGCGAATGCGCCGCAGGACCAGCTGACCCCGCACGTGGCGGCCCCGAACGAAGTCCCCGGCAAGCCTGCCGTGCTGCTGATCGAGGACAACGACGACGGCCGCGAAATGATGGCCACCATGCTCGACGTCTACGGTTATCCGGTGCTGCAGTCGGCCGACGGCCTCGACGGCGTGGAACTGGCCACCGCCCACCTGCCGAACGTGGCCCTGGTCGACATCGGCCTGCCCGGCATCGACGGCTACGAGGTGGCGCGCCGCCTGCGCGCCAATCCGGCCACCAGCGCCATGCGCCTGATCGCCCTGACCGGCTACGGCCTGGCCGAAGACCAGCGCCGCGTGCTCGAAGCGGGCTTCGACATGCACCTGGTGAAACCGGTGGACATTGCCCAGCTGCTGGGCGCGCTGGGAGAACCGGCGGCGCTACCGGCCGCCTGAGGCCTCGGGACGAAAAAAAACGGCGCCGCGGCGCCGTTTTCATTGTTGCCCCGCTTATTGCGTGGCTTCGATTTCCATCTGGCGCGCCTTCATTTCCTGGCCCAGTGCCTTCAGGTCCAGCTTCAGCTTGCGCGTTTTCGGGAACATTTCCTCTTCTTCTTCCTGGACATGGTGTTCGACCAGCTCGCCCAGCACCTTGACCTTGGCGTCGTAGAGGTCGTCGCCCGGGTCCATTTCCATGATCTGGGCGATCAGGTCTTTCGCCGACGCATGCTCGACGATGGCCTCGTCGACCATGTCTTCGGTCTCTTCGCTCGCTTCGCGCGTGGCCGGGTAATAAATCTCTTCTTCGATCGTGGTGTGCATGATGAGCGCATTGCAGATCTCGTCAGCCAGCTTCTTCTTGCTGACCTTGGCGCGGTCGGTCATGTTTTCGAAGCGGTCGAACATCTCCTTGACCTCGCGGTGCTGTTGCGTGAGCAGTTCGATGGCGTCGATCGGTTCATTCGTTTTAGGCATGGGAGCTCCCTGAGGTGTTTATGGTTTTAACAAGATATTCCAGGACTCCAGCATCGTCTTAAATGGCGCGCCCTACCGTTCGGCAGCGCACGGAGCGGGCCGGGTGTGCGCACTTGGGTGCCGAAGCTGTTGTATGATTTGGGAAACATTCAACCGAGCCCACGATGACCGCACCGGACCCGCAGCACCCCGACCCGGACCTGGAACGGCTGGTTGCAGAACGCACCGCCGCCCTGACCGAGCTGGTCACCCACCTGATGAACTGCTGGGACGAAGAACGGCGCCTGCTGGCGCGCCAACTGCACGACAGCCTGGGCTCGTCGATGACGGCCCTCACCATGCACCTGGGCCTGCTGTCCAAGGGACTGACCGACGCCAAGTCCCTGGACCGCGCCGGCCAGATGAAGACGCTACTGAACGGCATCATCGAAACCAACCGCCAGGTGCAGCTGACGCTCTGGAACGACAAGCTCGAGTTCCTGGGCGTCAAGGCGGCCCTCTCCGAGCTGGTGGCCGAGTTCGGCCAGGAACACGGCATCGCGGCCCACGTGAGCCTGCCCGACGACGACGACGCCTATGCGCGCGGCCAGGGCGTGGCCCTGCTGCGCTGCGCCGAGGAAGGCTTGCAGAATGCCCTGCAGCATGCGCGGGCGTCGCGCGTCGATGTGATCCTCGACGACGACGGCGAGCAGCTGATGCTGACGGTGCGCGACGATGGCGTGGGACTGGCGCGGCCGGGACAGCCGGAGCCGCTACGAAGTCATGGCGTGCGGCTGCTGCGCGAGCGGGCGCGGGCGCTGGGCGGGAGCGTCAGCCTGGCGCCGATTGAATCGGGCGGGACGGCCTTGACGATGGTGTTACCGCGGCATCCAGCCATGTAAACGGCGTGGACTCAATGCAGCTTCACCAGCGGCGTCGTCCTGCGAATCAGGAAGCGCGCCAGCGCCAGCACCCCGGTGCGCATCGCGCCCAGCACCGCCTGGTGGTGCATCAGGTGCAGGCTCGTGTACATCAGGCGCCCGATCATGCCCTCGACGAACCAGCTGGCGCCGCTTAGCGAGCCCATCAGGCTGCCGACGCTGGTGGTCTTGCCCAGCGAAACGAGCGAGCCGTAGTCGCGGTACAGGTAGGGTTTTTCGCCCGCCGGCTTGCCGGCGGCGGCGCGCAGGAATTGCTTGACCAGGTGGTCGGCCTGCTGGTGCGCCGCCTGCGCGCGCGGCGGCACCGGCTTGCCGGCGCCGTCGATACAGGCCGCGCAATCCCCCAGCGCATACACGCCCGTCACGCCTTTCACCCGCAGTTGCGGATCGACCTCGATCTGCCCGCCCTTGTTGACCGGCAGGCCCAGCGCGCTCAAGAATTCCGGCGCGCGGATGCCGGCGGCCCAGACGCACAGGCTGGACGGGTAGACGTTGCCGTCGGCATCGACGATGCGGTCCGCTTCGATGCTGGTGACGCGGCAGTTGTTGACGACGCGGATGCCGCGCTCGTCGAGCAGCTTCAGGGCCGCGATCGAAACCCGTTCGGGCAGCGGCGCCAGGATGCGCGGCGCGCCTTCGAGCAGGGTGATGCGCACGTCGCGCTTGACCTGCAGGCGCGAGAAGCCGTAGGTGGCGTACACGCCCGAGGCTTCGCGCAGTTCGGCCGCCAGTTCGACCCCGGTGGCGCCGCCGCCGATGATGACGACGTCGAGCGCCGCACTGGCGTCGTCGCGCTCTTCCCTCG
>Ga0213835_101547_pt1 | contig 13505 bp, 21 predicted proteins | sample SWPATP01_FD_160576 | JGI IMG/M metagenome (GOLD analysis project Ga0213835, IMG submission 160576) | Coastal seawater microbial communities from Marineland, Florida, United States - SWPA TP0 #1 | ecosystem: Environmental > Aquatic > Marine > Coastal | place: USA: Florida | collected 2016-08-05
TCGCGTTCGAAGCCACGACGGGGCGGCCGAACAGGGTGGGCACGCCTGGCAATGCAGGGTCGCCCAGCAGGTAGCGGCCTTGGCCGTCTTTCGCCAGACGCATCGACCACCAGTCGCCGGTGTTGACGATGACGACGTCGGCCGGGTAGTCGGCCAGTGCGCAGTCGCCGATCATCTTGCCGATCAGGTCGAAGCGGTTGGTCGGCGACAGTTGCGCGGCAGTCAGCGACGCAGCGGTATAGCCGTGTGCGGTGAAGTTGCCGGCGAGGGTCAGGCCCGACAGGTTCGGGTTAGTGCCGTTGCCGCCGATCAGCTGGGTTTCAGCGCGCAGGTTCACGCCATAGACCATGCGGCGGTTGATGAACGCGGCCATGGCGGCATTGTCCATCGACAGCTGACGGGTGATCTTGATGAAGTGGCCGATGTTCTGCACCGGCATGGTGGCGTTCGCGAACGTGATGCTGGTTTGCGGCAGCTGCAGGCCCTCGGCCACTTCGGCCGCATTGTTCGTGAAGACGTTTTCACGGACCCAGTCGATCGCATTTGCGCTGGTCGGAATCGAGGTCAGCAGGTCTTCGATGGTGAACACGCGGAAGGCGTTTTCGACGATACCGGGGCGACGCTCGCTGAAGGTATTGGCGATCGCGTTGGTGACGGTGTTCTTCACTTCCATTGACACGCGGCCGAACTGGGCGGAGACGCCAGCGTCCTGGACGCTCTTGTACTGGGCGCCCTGCACGAATTGCTCGCCCAGCGACTTTTCGGCCGGGGCCTGGTCCTGCTGCGCCGAGCCTTTCTGCTCGACGGCCAGCAGACGTTCGGCGAGCGTGCGCTGTTCGACGCCGATTGCGTCGATAGCGGCCTTGGTCTCCTGCGAGACCTTGCCGAGGGTTGCCATTTCGCCGTCAGCCTTGGTAGCCATGGCAGTCATTTTCGCTTCGACGCCGTCGAGCGCCTTCATGATTTGGTCGGACATTGTTTTCCTTTGGGCGTAAAAAAAGCCGCTCAAGGCGGCCTGTCTGGTTTGATGCGGGTCTATCGGCTGAGCGCTTCCAGGCGCGCGACGATCGCGGCCTCGGTGCTTTTCGCTTCGTCGTTGCCGCCTGCATCCCGCAGGGTGAACAGCGCCTTGGCGCGGGCGGTCAGCGCTTGCGCCGCCCCTTTGCTGAACTGTCCCGCATCCCGCAGGAACATTTCAAAATCTCGAATGGTTTCGATCTCGGCCATCTCGTCCGCGAACTTCACGCTCGACAGGTCAACCCGGGCGAACTTGTCGGCCGGGAAGGTCACGATCGACGTCTCGGACAGGCGCGCGACCTTCTTGATGGTGCGCCCGGTATCGCTGTCCACATAGTCGCCCTTACGCAGCGCGTAGCCGATGCTCATCGAATCGACGGTGCCGTGCTTGAGCGCGGCCTTGACCTCGGCCGCAAGCGTATTGCCGGGCGTGAATTCACCGGTCAGCAGCAGGCCGTAGTCGTCTTCGGCGGCCTTTACCCACTTCCCGATTGGGACGGCAAAGGTGTTGTGGTTGAAGAACATCTTCGGCAGGCCGTTCACCTTCAGGGTTTCCTTATAGGCGCCCTTGAGGATCGTGTCGCCGTAGGAGTCAACGTTGCCAAAGGTAGAGGCATAGCCGACGAAGCTCGTGTCATCGTCCTGCAACTTGAATTGAGCATCTGCCAGGGGTAGTACTTTATGTTCCATGCTGTTTCCTTATTGAGCGATGTTGCTGCCGGCGCCGCCCGATGCGACGACCTTGCCGAGCATCCCGAGCGGGACCAGGTTGCTTTGTGCAGTCAGCACGTCGGTGCCGGCGATATACGGGTCGCCTTCTAACTGCCGAATCTCGGCGCGCGACTTCAGGCCGTTTTGTACGTTCTTGGCGTTGATGTCGGCACGCTTGGTCGGGTCGCCGCGCAGCAGGGCGTCAAGGCTGAACTCGACCGTCATTGTGACGCGCTGGCGCGGCGTCAACACCCGCTTACGTACTGCCTGCTCGATGTTGATGACCATCGGGCGGATCGCCAGCGTGTAGAAGCCGTCCTTGATTTCGTAGATGCCCGTACCCCAGGCTGTAACGTTCGAGTGGTGGACCAGCACCGGCGGCGTGTCGAGCCAGCGGCACAGTTCAGCCACGCCGTAGTTGCGCGTCTCCAGCAGCTGCTGCTGTTCCGGCGACATGCTGAGCTGCTCATACTTCATGTTCGCTTCGAGCACGTACAACCGCGACGTGTTGCCCTCGGCCATGCCAGCGAAGTTTGCAGTGACGGCGGCGCGCTGCTCCGCGTTCAACACCTTGTCCAGCATGAGGATGCCGGTGGGCTTGCCGCCCGATCCGAACACCTTGCTCGCGGCGCCCTGGGCCTTCGCCGCTTCGTCGGTCGTCGCGCGCATGAACTCGAGCTTGGCCAGGCCGACCGTGCCGTTCCCGAGGTTCTTCAGGTGCAGCACGTTCTCGGCGGCCAGCACCGCGACATCGTTGGCAAACGAATACAGGTAGACCATCGAGCCGTCGGGCAAAACCTTCGGCTCGACCTGGTCGGATGGCATTGGCCACAGCGCCAGAGCTTCGCCGCCAGCGTCACGATCGATGCGCGCGTATGCGTTGCCGCGCAAGTCGTGGTTCATCATCATTGCGCGCCAAAATTCGAACGGCGTCATCCTGCTGTTGGGTGAGTCATGCAGGATCGAGTACAGGCGGGACGAGCGGGCCAGGACCTTCTCCCCGTTCTTTTGCTCGTACACGAAGAATGGCAGGCTGGCGACCGTCATTGCCCGGCGGTCGATGCACGCCCACACGGTGCTGATCTGCAGAGCGCCGTCGACGGTCACGTTCGCCGTCTCTGGAATGAGCGGGGCGGCGGGTACGCCCGACTGGGAGCCGGTCGTTTCGGCGATTGCTCCACCGCGCCCCCACCAGCTGCGGAAGGAATTAAGTATGTTCATGCGCTGATCGGGGCCTTGAGGAAGTCATCAATATTTTCTTGCGGTTCGACCGTTTGCATCACGCCAATGGCCATCAGCAGCGCGACCATGTCGTCGATCTTTTCGGGCGCACGCTTCTTGTCCGGCGCCGTGTTCATATTCGGGTCCGTGCGTGCCACCAGGTTCGATGCGCACCAGTTCAGGACCGGGTCGCTACCGTGCGCGAGGTTGCCCTCGACGTAGGCCAGCTCGAGCGCCTGCATCGCTGGGTGGTAGCTCTTGCCGCCCTGGATGAATTCTTGCAGTGGCACTTCCTCGGCCTGCAGCTTCTGCACCAGCTGCTTCGCATTCCAGGAGTCATAGCCGATCATCTGGATGTTGAAGCGGGCCTTCGCTTCCAGGATGCAGGCCTGCACAGCGTCGTAGTCGGTGACCTCGGCGCCGGCCTCGATCAGGTGACCGGCCTGCACCCACGCCTGGTATGGGACCAGGCCGCGCTCGGTGCGGCCTACCACTGCGGCGGCCGGCACGAACCGCCAGCCGTGCGTGTACAGCACGCCGTTGACGTGCCAGACCAACCGGAACGATGTCAGGTCGCGCGTGCTGGCGAGGTCGAGGCCGCCCCAGCAGGGGAACTGCCGCAGCCATTCCAGGTCGACGGCGCCCTTGCAGGCCTTCCACTTGACCAGGTTGACCCAGCCGCCGGCAGCCGCCGACGGTCGGTTCAGTCGCTTGATCTTGAATTCAGCGTGGCGTCCGGGCATAGCCTTCGCCTCGACCGCCTCCTTCCGGATCTCCTTCATCAAGAGGGGATTGACCTCCATCAGGGGGTTCGCCTTGATCCACTTCGTTTCGTCGAAGTCGCCGTCGGCCTCGATGCCAGCGGTCTTGTCCTCGTCGTCCAAGGCGAAGTAGACGGCCAGGAAGTGATCGGCTTCGACCACGCCCTGGAGCACCTGCTTGGCGAAGTGTCGGATCTCGCCCCACGGGCCGGGGTTGGTGTAGCCCTCGGTTGTGGTGTAGACGAACAGCACGTTCTTGCGCGCGCCGGCCGCCGACTTCAGGACGTTCAGCAGGTCGTGATTCTTGTGGGCGTGGATCTCGTCGATCCCGCAGTGCGACGGGTTCAGACCGTCCTGCGTGCTGGCCTTCGCGTTGATCGGCTTGAAGGTGCCGCCGACCTCGTAGCGCGCGATCGCGTTGGCGAACGGTTCGAGGGTGAATGCCTCGCGCAGGTCCGACACCAGCTCGACCATCCGCTTCGCGACGTTGAACACAATGCGCGCCTGCGAGCCGGTCGTCGCCGCGCTGATCACTTGCGGGCCGTTCCCGGCCTCGCAGCAGAAGCAGTAGAGCAGCACCGCCGAGCATAGGAAAGACTTCGCGTTCTTCCTAGCCACGGCGAACAGCGCAGTGCTGAACCGGCGCGTGCCGTCGTGGTTGCGGAACCCGAACAGGTTCACGACGAAGAAGATGTGCGACTCGTGCATGACGACGTTCGGAGTGTCCCATTCGCCCTCGACGTGCGGCAGCTTCTCGATGAAGTCGCACGGGTCCCAGGCGTGCCAGGCGTCGAACATGAAGGGTGCGTTCTTCCGCGTCGCCTTCGATGTGCCCTTGACGTGGTCATACCGCGCGCGCTTCAGATCGTTCAGGAACCGCTCGGCGGCCAGGCGTACCCAGCGTCCGAAGCGCTTGCCCTTCTTGTCGGCCACCGCATCCTTCGCGTAGTCGATCGCGACCTGGACGTAATCACGCTGCTCCGGCGCGCTTGCCGTTGGAAGCGAACTTGTTTCCTTTCTTTTCCTCGCCGCCATTCATCTTTACCTTCCCCTGTGCCACCGGCGTCAGGCCGAAGTCGTTGATCATGCTTTGCAGCGTGCTGGCCATGCTGGCCGTCGGCGCCTCGCCGGCGGCGTAGAGCTGAACGATCTTCCCGTGCATCGCGCACAGGTGGGCGAGCGCCGACAGGCCGCCTTCGGTCAGCAGCTTGTTCGCGGTCAGGAGCGGCGCGAGCCGGTTCCATTCCTTGACCGCATGCGCGTTCGGCAGCCAGTCGGGCGCCTCGGGCACCTTGTCGATGACAGGCAGCTCCACCACCGACGTCGGCGCCGCGCGGCACGGCTGCTGGGTGCCGGAGATCGACTTCAGCGTCGCAGCTTTCTTCGGTGGGCCTGGCATGGTGGGTTCCTCAAAAACCGTTTTTCCTATCCTGCACGTGCGAAATAATGAGTACTCGGACGGTCCCCAAGGCGCAAGGCCTCAGACTTTTGACCCGCCCTCCCTTGCGTCGGAGAAACATTCTCAGGATGCCTAATTTTTATGCAGCTTGCGCGTGCGGCTACTCGACGGGGAAGCCATCGACGCCGATGCGCACCGCTTTGTGCTTGACTTTGCCCTGCTCAGCCTCGGTCTTTACGAGGTGGCAGGGGTTGCATATGGCCTGCAGGTTGGTCTCAGCATCGATCTGCGCCGGCGTCCACTTCATCCGATAGGCGTTGGCCTTGCTCACGATGTGGTCGACCTGGTTGGCGACGGTGACGCGGCCGGCGCGCCGACATACCTGGCACAGGCCGCAGTCGCGCTCCATGATCCGCTTGCGCAGCTTTACCCAGGCGGCGCCGTAACCGCGCTCGTGCCGGCTCTTCGTTCCCCAGACCATCAGCCGCAGCGCTCGATGAAGTCGGCTATCGATTCAGGTGAGAAGCGTGGCCAGTCACAGGACAAGCTGTACGAGGTTCGTTCCATGTATCTGGCGTGGGCAACGTTGATGCGGTGTCGCATCCATCGGTCGAACTCAGTCTCCTCGGCCTGCTGCATGGCGAGCGCGTGGCTGGCCTGCATGACGAAGTGATGCGAGACCGAGTCGACGCCCATGCGCACCTCAGGAATAAAAAAGCCCAGCGCAAGGCTGGGCGAATGGGCTGCTGGTCAAGCAACCCAGGAGACAACTTGTGGCGGCCGACTGGCGGCCTCGCGCATCAGCGCTTGACCACACGGCTGGGCTGTCCCATGCGTGTGGTGCCTCCGAAGAGGCAGAGTGTTGGTGCCGCTGCTGTTCCCGGCTGGTAAGAAGCTCCCATAAGGCAGGGTCTCGAAAGAAATTCCCACTGGAGTGTGATGCAGCGGGGCAAAGCCGCTGTGCTTCGGGTGATTCGGAAAGCAAAAAGCCCCACGTCATTGCTGATCGCGGGGCTTGAGATATCTGCCAGAGACGCCGGTGGCTCCCAGTGGGAAGCTTTACACGTCGAATTTCTGGACGGAATTAAGTTGTGAATTGGAATGTACTGCTGAGCCATTGTCGATGTCAACATATTTCGCTCAGGAATGGTGGAACGTGTTGCTTGGCGCCGTCAGCGCCTCTACCTTGGCCTGTGCCTTACGGAACAGATCGACGAAGATGGTAGCTGGGCGGTGCGCGATGCTGAGCTTTCGACACACAGCTTCTGGCCGATCCTGGTCGATGTAGCAGTACTTGAGCATCAGTCGGTCGCGGCGGGTGAGTAGGCGCATGGCCTGCTCGATGGCCTGCGCATCTGTCTCGTCCAAGCTGCGGCGTTCGCCGGTCGGCCTCTCTCCGTGTGCCTGTCGCTCGAGGTGGTCGCAGAACGCACCAGTCGGGCTGACGCCGATGGTGCGCCCTGGGCGGTAGACGCGCGCCCAGTTCTCCAGGCGGGCGCCGATGTCACGGCGTTCGTTGTCGGTCAAGTGCGCCCCTTCCTTGCGCGGTCGACCATGCCGGCGCCGATGATTTGGCCGATCACGCAACCGAGCACTGGCGACAGGGCGATCCACAGGACGAGGGCGGTCATGCTGCCACCTCGAGCAGGCTGGCCTGCGGCTGCGCGGTGGCGATCGCCGTGATGGTCACGACCACGCGCGCTTCGCCGTCCGGTTCCATGCGCTCGCTCGTGAGGCGCCGGACCCACTTGTCGTCCTCGATCGCCACGTCCTTGAGCGCGTCGAGCAGCACCTTGTTGGCGTTGTCGATGTCGATGCAGCGCACAGTGTCGTCCCAGGCGGCGCCGTTCAGGCGCATGCGCTTCTGCCAGTCCAGCGGCCTGGCGGGGAACAACTTCACGTCGATGTGCACGCGGCCGGTGATCGGCGCAGTCACGCCGTGGGCGCGGCAGCGGGCGACGATGTCAGCACGGAACTGCTTCGCCTCCTTGGTCGGGACGATGCTGATGTGCGCGCCGAGCTTCACCGGGCGCCAGTAGCGATTGGCCGACAGCGGGTAGGGCAGGGTAAGGGTGATCGGTTTCATACGGCTCCTGTCGTTGTTGTTGCCCGGGCTGGCCGGGTTGGTGGTGGCGCTTTGCGATCGCGTGGGAACTGGTCCCGGCTGATCGCCTGCTCCTTCTGCCTCGTCGCCCAAGTCCCGCGCTCGAGGAACAGCGCACAGGGCCGCTCCACGTTGGTCGACAGCACGGGCTTGTCCCAGCCGCTGCAGTGGCCCTTGCGCTCGGTCGCCTCTTCCTTGGCGGAGACTGCTGGAGGGAAGCGGTTGCACATGCCGCAGGGTTGGAACTCGCGGGTCATGGGTTGCCGCCTTGCCGCATGGCGCGTTCAGCGGCGTCGACGCGAGCCAGCCAGTCGTCGTAGCTCTCGTCCGGGCCCTTCGGGTCGGTGCCCTGGGGCTTGCGGATCGCGATCGGGTGGGGTGTCTGGATCGGCCGGCCTGGTGTTGCCGCCGGCGGGTTCAGCAGCTTCTCGACGATCGGCATGAGGTAGTTCGGCGGAATCTTCGCCGTTGGCCCCTTCTGCTCACGAGCCAGGCCGACAGCTGCGATCAGCACCTCCATGCTGATCTTCCGGTCCGTCCAGTCGCGCACCGTGGGATGCGTAAAGGTCGCGTCGACACCGAGCTTGCGCAGGGCGACAGTCAGGACGATTGCGGGGTCGGCGCTCACTGGCGGGTCTTCGAGCGGCGGCAGCGGAGCAGCACCAGGATGCGAGAATCCGGGGGCATCGAATTCGGGCGGCAACGACGACGCGCGACTACTGTCCGTTGAGTTGTCGTCGTCGTAAGGTTTTATGTTTGGTGTATGGGTATTGGGTACTGGTGTCTGGGTAGCCGTTGCAGGCGTTGCAGGTGCCGTTGCAGGTAACGGCTGGACAGGTGTTACAGTTGCCGTTGCTGCAACGCGTTTCACAAGCTCCCGCAACTCGTTCATGCCGATGTTCCAGGGCGCGTGCTGGCCTGCGTCGGTCAGCACCTTGAACAGGCGCGCGCGCTCTTCGCGGTGCCGTTTCATGCGGTTGTCCTCGTTCGCCTTCTTCGCTTCGCGTTCAGGCTCACCCTCGCGGAACCGGGCGATCTCGCTGTCACAGCGGGCGTTGTGCCAGCCATCCTCGGCCAGCACGAAGAACTCTTCCAGCACCGTGGCGACGGCTTCCCGCTCTTCCTTCGCCCGTGCGCCGACCAGGCGCTGCACAGCCTTGACGTCGGCCGGCAGTGGCTTCTCCTGGGCGTAGTACTTTCGGATCATGCGGCTGTAGGCGGCGTCCTCGACGAACGTCAGGTGCGCTGTGGCCTCGGCATAGTCGCCGATGTGGTGTTCGAAGTAATTCATGCGAACAGATCCCCTTGCTGCGCAGCTGCCCGCGAGGCAAAGTCGATTACGGTCAGCGCCCGCGGCACCCGACCACGCGACTTGGCTTGTGGCGCAGCAGCCTGTTGGGTAATAGCGGCTGGCCGATGCGCGCGCTTGTGCGCACAACCGCTGCATTCGCATGTTTCTGTGCGGTGCCATGACGACCAGGGAAATCCGAACACATCTGTCCCGGGTTGGTCGCACCATGCTTTCCACTCGGCGTCCGTCATGGCGGCGACACCTCCGCCAGCTGCGAGTCGACGGTGCGCCGGCCTTGCTGGGTCCACAGCGCGTAGCAGCGGTCGTATTCGTCGAGCCAGTCTACAAGGGCCGGTGCGCCCGGGTTCATGCCGTGGGAATCGCGCGCGGCGCCACGCTCGAATGCAGCGCGGGCCCGGGTGCGGATGGTGTCGCGGGAAATAATCGAATCGTGCATCGTTTCCCCTTATGCTTGGTCGACCGCGGTGCGGCGGGCGATCTCGGATTGCAGGTCGCGCTTCGCACAGGCAGCCGAATCCTGGGCGTCCTGCAGCTCCCTGCAGGCGTGCTGAAGATCGTCCACGGTCGCGTCCGGCCCGATGGCCAGCAGCGAGGTCGTGGCCTCGGCCGATTCTTTTACCAGGGAGCGGAGGTGCGGCGTCACGTCCAGAACAGGGCAGGGCGCCACCTCGACCAGGCGCAACTCGACGCCGCGGCGTGCCAGGCGCATGTTTTCGAACTTCAGGTAGATGTCGATCGGCATGGCCTCCTCGATCGACGCTTCGAAGTTCGCCGGCAGCAGGTTCTTGTCCTTCGTAACGTCGTCCAGCCAGCGGAAGATCCGCTCGGCGTTCACCTTCTGGCGCTCGTACGCGTCGGTGGTCGGCGGCTCGAAGCGGATGTCGGTCGTGGCCGGGCCGCCGATACGCTCGTGGGCCTCGACGATCATCTGGCAAACGGTCTCCCGGCTCCAGCCTTCGCGCTTGCGCCATTCCTCGACGCACTCGCGGTACATGGCGATTCGGGTCTTCGTGGGGTTGTGTGGATTGCTCCGCATGCTATTCCTCTAACGCGCTGATACTGTGGCAACACTGGGGAAACGTGAGGCCGAGAAAATGAAAAATAAGTCGCAAAGTAAACTGCCCGAGTGCAACTTTTCGGACGAAGAAAAGCCGCTTGGTTACTGCTGGGGCTGCTCCGTTGCGGGAGGCGATGTTGCCAAGTTGTGCTCTGTCGCCAGTCTCTCCAAGCCGCTGATGACTTGGTAAGAGGGACGCTTTGTTCCGGCCTTGCCGGTGGCCATATCGCTTACAGTCGGCTGCTTCACGCCGATCGCGCTAGCGATTTGGGTCTGTGTGAGTCCAGCTCGCTGGAGCTCAGAAAGGATGTAGGGAATGTTCATGAGTCAGAGTATAGGAACTCCGATTTTATTTGTCAATCGGGATTCCGATCTAGTGCCCGCAGATAATATCGGTATGTCTATAGGCTCAAGAATTAAAGATGCACGTCGTGCTGCAAAGCTGACGCAAAAGGCGCTCGCCTCAAAAGTGGGGATGTCTCAGGCATCCCTGTCGGAGTTGGAAACCGGAGAATCTCAGGGCACGACCATGATCGGCTCCTTCGCGGCGGCGCTCGGTGTGAGCGCGCTGTGGCTGGAGACCGGGAAAGGCGCGATGACAACAGAGCAGCCGGTTCCTGCGGAGAGCGGCTCGCCATTCGTTGAAGCTGACGAGGATCTCGCGGGCCGGCCTGTTCGCGCTGGTGAAGAGAGCGACACCGTCGCGATCCCTCGGGTCAAGCTGCGGCTGCGCGCTGGCATAGCGAACTACGACACCGAGCCGGACATGAACGGCGACGGGCACGAGTTGGTCCCTCGTCAAATCTTGATATCGCTGGGCTTGGCCGAGCGAAACCTACTAGCTGTTCGCGTTCGCGGCACCAGTATGGAGCCCATGATGTTTGAGGACGACGTCGTTATTATCGACAAGTCCGATACAAAGCCAATTAGCCGGGAAGTTTATGCAGTTAATTTTGATGGAGACGCGTGTGTTAAGCAGTTGCTATATCGCGGTGGGCAATGGTATCTGCATTCACTTAATCCAGACCATGCACCGGTTAATGTGAAGAGCGGGCAGTGCAGCATCGTGGGGCGTGTTGTGATACAGCCGACGCGCGTGCTAACCGGCCGCTTATAAAAGGCGCACCGGCACGCCGTAATGCCGCATGGAGATCTGATGAAACACGCATTGACCTTCGCATTATTGATTGCTCTTGCAGGTTGCGCTGTAACTGCGCCGCCAGGTGCATACCCGATCACCGACGAAAAACGCGAATTCACCTTTGATTACACCGTTCCTGGAAAGTCACAGCACGAGCTTTTCCGTTCAGCTCGGAATTATCTCGCGACTGCTTACAAGGACAGTCGCGCTGTAACTCGGGTGGAGGATGAGGCTGACGGAACGATAATCGGTAAAGGGATAGCACCTTGGAATATGACGATCGATTCGTCCCTGATCCCATCTATGCCGTGCAGTTCCAATTACGACGTCATCTTTATCGCCAAAGAGGGGCGCGCCCGCTTGCAGCTGACACTGAGGGAGGGCGCTGCACAGCCGGCAACGTGCAACTGGCCATTGCCGCCGAAACGCGATTACCAGCAGATCGTGAGCCAGTTCAATGAAATGTCAGCTGGACTGGAGAAAGCCTTGAACGGTCAGGGCGTGGTCGACCAGCTCCGGAACTTCTAAGGCGCAGCGGCACGCCTGGATGCCGAATTGAGGACTAATTTTGAAACTCGAAACCAAGTGCCCGAAGTGCGGTAAAAACCTCATCGAGAACACCGCAGATTTGAACCTCGATCGTGAGGTTACCTGCGCGGTCTGCAACCACAGGGCCAATCTTGCTGAGTTCATCACTCCCGCCGCGCGTAAACGCCTGCAAGAGGCGGTCAATCAGGCCGTCGCCAAGGCGTTCGCGAACGTCCCTGGATTCAAGAAGTAACGCCATCCATTCCAGCTTCCGCTGGAAGAGCGAAGTGCCTGCTCTCACTTGTAGTTCCAACATCCCGTTCTCCATGCCCCGCAAGCCGGGGCTTTTTTTCGCCCGGACGATCCGGACGAGATGAGTCTACCAAACTTCCGAGAATAAATATCGGGAAACCTATTGACACCTAATATCGGAACCCCGATACTATCTCCAACGAAACGAGCTCAGCACTCAGCAGAGCCGCCAACCGGGAGAACGCGATGCGCACCACCGATACCACCCTCAAGCTGCACGAGCAGCGCTTCATGGTCAGCCCGTGCGGGTTCAAGTCCGACCACTTCCATACGAAGGACATCGCGATCAAAGCGCCGAGCTGGACGGACTGCACTGACATGGGCGACGCACAGGTCAACGACCTGATGGTCCGCCGCATGAACACCTCGTCCCAGAAAGCGGCTTGACCATGGCCCTCTACGACCCAACCGAGGCCGACGAGAAGCGCGACGAGCGCTTGACCGAGCTGACCCGCGAAGCCGCCGACGGGATTACCCAGGCGCTGGCCGCCGGCCTGCCAAAGACCATGCAGCTGATCGACGAAGCCCTGGGCGAGCTCATGCAGGACGACCAGGCTCGTTTCGAGCTGCTGAAGAAGACCGCCGCTGGCGGCGGAAACGCCTTCGCCGTGGTGATCAAGGACCTGGTCTGGAACGAAGCGCTGGTGCGCGCCGAGCAGGAGCTGCAGCGCCTGGAGCGTGAAGGTGCGGAAGAGGCGGACGACGCCAAGATTGATCCGCTGCTCTGGCACCGCGAGACAGCCTGACCGAAGCGCCGCGCCTCGGAACACAGCGCGCGGATAGCCCTGATCTCGGGTGAAGAAATAGAGGGAGTGGGATCTCGAATGCCCTGGCAGCCTGGAACAGACAGGCACTCCCGATAAGCGCATTCCCAAGAGTGCCTTTATCGGGACTGGATGACGGTTGAGGGTACTCAAGACGGTCCCCGTAAATGTCTAGCTGAACCCCGGGTTGGTGACCGAAAAACCTGACAGTCCGGAAAGACGGATCGCTAGCGTGATTGCGCATACGCCCATGCCGGACATGGTTAAAGCCGGAACACCGAACAACGAAGCCGGCCGCGCCGGCGCCAACCAGGAGAGCAGCAGGATGAACCAGACGAACAACGGCGGAGCGGCGTTCCCGGTCCAGGACATCGGCGTCCACGGCTACTACGGCATGACGCTGCGCGACTACCTCGCGGCGCAGGCGCTGCCGGCAATCCTCGCGGTACCAGAGGACGGAATTCAATCCTGGGCGCCAGACGCGAAGGGCGGTGGCGAATTGACAGCCGCGGAAGCCTGGGCACGCAACGCCTACCAGATCGCCGACGCCATGCTCGCGGAGCGTGCCAAGTGACCGCCCTGACCCTGATCCGCGTCCCGCGCCGCATGTTCCGCAAGCTGGCCAAGCCTCTGGTCTTGTGGCTGACCACCATGCGCCTGGAGCACTCGGACATGGAAGTGTTCCGCCTGCAGCAGCTGCGCGCGTCGCTGGCCGAAGCAGAAGGCGCCCAGCACCTCCGCCAGGTGCAGCTCATGCAGGACCGCCGCGCAGTGGAGGCATGGTGATCCGCTTCGTCTTCTACCAATACAAATACGCCTGCCGGGCTGGCCTTGGCCGCCGCAAGGCCGCGCGCCGCGCGCTGCGCACCTACATTTTCGGCTTTTAACCACAAAGGAAACCATGAACGATCTCACCATCCAGGGCGAACCGACGTTCTCCCTCACCCCTCGCAACTTGGCCGAAGCCATGGAGTTCGCGAAGGTCATTGCCTCTTCGGACATGGTCCCGAAGGACTACATCAACAAGCCGGGCAACGTGCTTGTGGCGGTTCAGACCGGCGCCGAGCTGGGCCTGAAGCCGATGCAGTCGCTGCAGGGTATCTCGGTTATCAACGGCCGCCCGGGTGTGTGGGGTGATGCGATGTGGGCGCTGATCATCAGTCACCCGGAATACGTGG
>Ga0213835_101549_pt1 | contig 13489 bp, 12 predicted proteins | sample SWPATP01_FD_160576 | JGI IMG/M metagenome (GOLD analysis project Ga0213835, IMG submission 160576) | Coastal seawater microbial communities from Marineland, Florida, United States - SWPA TP0 #1 | ecosystem: Environmental > Aquatic > Marine > Coastal | place: USA: Florida | collected 2016-08-05
ATTCATGCGCCGACTCTGGGGCTGACGCTGCTGGCCTGCCCCGGGGTTAAAACCCCGGGCTATCACGAATCGCCCTTACAGGGCTATTCTTTATCCATTGCCATGTAATGAAAAAGAAAGAAGTGCATTTCAAGCTCGGAATTAGTGGAAATTCGTAAGCCCCGCGCCTAATTCTTTTTCCCCTTTGATGGCTTTGATCACTTATCAGACTAATCCATTAAGCATTTTTCCCTATTGGAAAAGCCATTGGTGTCGGTGATTTCTACCCTACTTTCAAGGGAACTAATTTTACCTCTTTGGCCAATTGGGACTGAAAGTAATCTATGGTTTTTTCCAAGCCCTCCCTCAGCTGCACTTTAGGTTCCCAGTTCAATACCTCTCTGGCCTTACTGATGTCCGGTCTTCTTAATTTAGGGTCATCAATAGGGAGTGGTTTGAAGGTGATTTTACTTTTACTGTTAGTGAGCTCTATAATGGTTTCTGCCAGTTCCAACATGGTAAATTCACCAGGGTTTCCTATGTTGATAGGACCGGTAACATGGTCACCTGTATTCATGAGCGCATACATGCCCTCTATCAAATCATCTACATAACAAAAGCTTCTGGTCTGACTTCCATCCCCATAGATAGTAATAGGCTCATTGTGAAGGGCCTGCATGATAAAGTTACTGACTACTCTACCGTCATTGGCCTGCATATGGGGGCCGTAGGTATTAAAAATCCGCATCACCTTGATCTTTAGATTGTGCTGCCTGTAATAATCAAAGAATAAAGTTTCAGCGCAACGTTTGCCTTCATCATAACATGCCCTGGGGCCAATAGGATTGACATTTCCCCAGTAGGACTCCGGCTGCGGATGTACCGCAGGATCGCCGTACACTTCCGAGGTACTGGCCTGTAAAATTTTAATTTTTAACCTTTTGGCCAGACCTAACATATTGATAGCTCCTAAAACGGAGGTTTTGGTGGTCTGTACAGGATCAAATTGATAATGAATCGGACTGGCGGGACTTGCCAGATTGTATATCTCATCCACCTCTACATACAGTGGATTTGTGATATCATGTCTTATAAATTCAAAATTGGGATGATCCAATAAGGGTGCAATATTTTGTCTTCTGCCAGTGAACAAATTATCTGCACACAAAACTTCATGGCCATTATCCAAAAGTTTTTTTGAAAGATGGGAGCCTAAAAAACCTGCGCCTCCCGTAATTAAAATTCTCTTCATGGTGATAGGTGGTTAAATTCATTTGCCGACACAAATAAAAAAAACATTTTTGTATATTCAAAATACAATTTTAAATATTTAATATGAATTTTTAAACCACTTTCAAAAAGTTGTAACAATTACCAAACAACAGAAATTCAAATCTTTATGTTTTACTCTCAGGCGTATGTGGTCCCAGTTGTCCTGCGTTTGCACCGCAGGACAAATGATCATTGAGCTTTCAGCTCTTTTTAACCGCAAAGGACGCAAGGGTTTTCGCAAAGGGTTTTTTAGTCGATCCGGTTTCATTTCGTCGGCGGTTGGCGGTCAAACTTCTTAATAGATACCTGCGCCGACTCTGGGATCGCGATGGTCGCAATTAACCCCAGGTTCCTACCCTCTCAATTGGCCATCGCATTGAACCTGGGGCTAATCAGCCCTACAACCTGGCCCTGGCCTGAATCCCGATAACTATCGGGACCACCGGGTATTTTTTTTAAGGCCAGTCCCCCTGTTGGGGCTGTTCTTTATCCATTGCCATGTAATGAAAAAGAAAGAAGTGCATTTACAGCTCGAAATTTGTGGAAATTAGTAAGCCCCGCGCCTAATTCAATTACCCCTGATGGCTTTTGATCAGAGAAAAACCAGGAGATTCCAAACCTACTTTTAAATCTAAATAATTAGTGAAATTCGTGTAATTCGTGGTTGAAGCAGGCGGGAGTGGACCAAAAAAAGCGCAGCTTTTATCTGTGTTAATCCCCATTCATCCGTGGTTATAAAAAATATTTATCAGCTTTTTTTTTAATCGACCTGGTTACATATCGTCGGCGGTTGGCGAGTCATTTCTTTAGTGGATTCATGCGCCGACTCTGGGGCTGACGCTGCTGGCCTGCCCCGGGGTTAAAACCCCGGGCTATCACGAATCGCCCTTACAGGGCTATTCTTTATCCATTGCCATGTAATGAAAAAGAAAGAAGTGCAGATACAGCTCCCAATTAGCGGAAATTCGTAAGCCCCGCGCCTAATTCTTTTTCCCTTTGATGGATTTGATCACAGAAAAACGAGGAGATTCCAAACCAACTTTTAAATCTAAATAATTAGTGAAATTCGTGTAATTCGTGGTTGAAGCAGGCGGGAGTGGACCAAAAAAAGCGCAGCTTTTCCATCCCAGCCTGCGTCTGGCAGGTGTATCCATCCTCATCCATCGGTGGTTAAATTCCAAAAGCGAAGCTTTTCAACCCCTTATCCAGTTTAATTCAACTCCTACCGGAGTTGGGCGGACAGGGGACTTAAAACCGGCTTCAACCACCGGGTTGTACCCGGGGTAAATAACCTTCGGTATTGGACGCTTTCTGCGTCCTAATCCCCATACAGAACAAGACCCGCAAACCTTCCAAGCTCCAACCCTTTTGCCTTTTCCCTTTTGCCTTTTGCCTTGGCTCTTTCTTCCTCCCCTGCATCCTGGCCCCTCACTACCCCGAAAGCTTTCGGGGGTCCTGGACATTTTCTTAACGTTCGGTCCTCCTGCATCCTGGCCTCCCGAATCGCTCTGCTCTCGGGACAGGCTCTCACTACCCCGATAGCTATCAGGGTCAGCCCTACTGGACATTTTCTTAACGCCTGCCTGGCGGACAGACAGGTTCGGTCCTCTTGGATCTTCACTCTCCCCTTCTCACGGAATCCACTTAATCTTCCTGAAGTTGGGCTTTCGCTTCTCCAAGAATGCATCCCTGCCCTCTTTCGCCTCTTCGGTCATATAGGCCAATCGGGTGGCTTCCCCTGCAAACACCTGCTGCCCCACCATCCCATCATCAGTCAGGTTCATGGCAAACTTCAACATCTTGATGGAAGTAGGCGACTTGTCCAAAATCTCCTGCGCCCACTGAAAAGCAGTAGTCTCCAACTCCTCGTGGGGGATCACCGCATTCACCATGCCCATCTCAAAAGCTTCCTGGGCAGAATAATTTCTTCCCAAAAAGAAAATCTCACGGGCTTTCTTTTGCCCCACCATTTTGGCCAAATAAGCAGACCCATACCCTGCATCAAAACTGGTTACATCGGCATCCGTCTGCTTGAAAATGGCATGCTCCTTACTGGCCAAGGTCAGGTCACAGACCACATGCAGGCTATGGCCACCGCCCACTGCCCAACCGGGAACCACCGCAATCACCACTTTGGGCATAAAGCGGATGAGCCGCTGCACCTCTAAAATATTTAACCTGTGGTAACCATCTTCTCCTACATAACCCTGATGGCCCCTGGCACGCTGGTCACCGCCCGAACAAAAAGCATACACCCCGTCTTTGGGGGAAGGTCCTTCCCCTGACAACAAAACCACCCCAATGCTGGTATCCTCATGGGCATCTTTGAATGCATCCAAAAGTTCAGAAGTGGTCTTCGGTCTAAACGCATTGCGGACCTCGGGCCGGTTAAAGGCAATCCGGGCCACGCCGTTGCATTTTTTATAGGTGATATCTTCGTATTCTTTGACAGTTTTCCAGTTGATCTCCATCTTAATTTGATTTAAAATTTCCCTGCAAGATAACAGCCTTCCAGGAATTTTGTTGAATTTTAAAGCGGGAATGATCATTATGGGCAAAATCATCATCGAAAACAGAACCTACACCAAAGCAGACCTCTTCCAAGGCCATTGGAAGGAAGCTGACCCCTATTTCCATCAGGCCCTGACCTTCTGCCAGCAATGGTTGGAGGGGAATCAAAGCTTTGAATTACCTAGCTCCGGTTCTACGGGTGCGCCAAAAGACATCTTGGTCCATCGGGCACAAATGGAAATTTCCGCCGCAGCTACCCGGGACTTTTTTAATATCCCTAAAGGTGCCCAAGTCCTCTGTTGCCTGAATACCTGGATGGTCGCCGGAAAAATGATGCTGGTGAGGGCCTTGGAATGGGAGGCCAATCTGTATCTGGTAAAACCCTCGGAAAACCCTTTACTGGATAGCTCAACCGCTAATTTTGATTTTGTGGCCATGGTGCCCATGCAGGTCAGTGCCTGTCTTGCCAAAGCCCAAAGCTTGGCCGTATTGAAAAACATCAAAAATTTGATCATTGGCGGAGCGCCCTCCTCTCCTACTTTGATAAAAAAAATCATACAGGAGGACATACAGGCCTATCAAACCTATGGCATGACCGAAACCGTCTCCCATATCGCCTTGGCCGAGATTACCGGAGAGGAATTGATTTATCAGGTGTTGCCTGGAGTGAAAATCGGTACCGATGCCCAACAAAGGCTGTGGATAAAAGCACCCATGGCAGGAAGCAAGACTTTGCAGACCAATGACCTGGTGGAAATGGTTGATGGAAAAAGTTTTAAATGGTTAGGCCGGGCGGATTTTACCATCAACTCAGGGGGCATCAAACTGCAGCCCGAAGTGATGGAACCCAAAATGGCAGCCGCTTTTGAGGGGATTTTTGGCCACCAAAACTTTTTCCTGTATGGAAAGGCAGATGAAAGATTAGGGCAAAAACTGGTACTGATTATAGAAGAACAACGTATACAAGAAGAAAAGGAACAGGAATTGCGGGAAGTATTGAAAACCCTGTTCAACAGGTACCATTTACCAAAGGAAATCCTCTATGCCGAGGCATTTATCAGGACCCCCTCAGGTAAAATCAACAGACCAGAAACCTTTAAAAATTGCCTATGAAACTGTTTATATTGATTTTGACACTATTCGCTTTTGCATTCCAACCTGAGGAGGACAACACCTTGCAACTCACTGTAAATAATGTGAAAAATAATCAGGGTGTTGTCCGCGTGCTACTATTTAAGGGCCCTGAGGGTTTTCCCGATGTGGTGGAAAAAGCCCATGGCAATGCTTCTGTCAAAATAGAAAACGGTAAGGCTAAAATCACCTTTGAAAACCTTCCAGAGGGTACTTATGCCCTTTCTGTTTTCCACGACAGCCAAAATACAGGCAAATTAAGGACCAATGCCTTTGGGGTTCCCCGGGACGGATACGGCTTTTCCAACAATGCCACAGGCACCTTTGGTCCACCAAGTTTTGAAAAAGCTGCATTTAAAGTTACCGCTGGTAAAAATCAGGTAGAGATAGATTTGCGTTAAGCTAAATTGCGGGAAATTTCGACCACATGATTTTATTGGATTATCCCTTTGTTTCTGATTTTCTAAAAGAGACCGTTTCACGCAACCAATTCCCAGTCATTGCTACCCCTGAGGCCCAGTCCATTATGGATGGCTATGCCGTGAATTGGATCCAATCGGAGGAAGCGGTCAAAATAATACAGGAAAACCCGATTACCCCTGTGTATACCAATTCGGAAAACAGCATTGCCTGGATTCAGAAATACCTCCCTGATAGCCCATTAATGGATAAGATCAGGGTGTTCAAAAATAAATTCCAGTTCCGTCAACTGGTGCAGGAGCTTTATCCCGATTATTTTTTTAAGACGGCACAGTTGAGCGAACTGGAAAACATGGACATCAGTCAGTTTCCCTTTCCCTTTATTATCAAGCCAGCGGTTGGCTTTTTTAGCATTGCTGTCCATAAGGTGGATAGGGCGGAGGATTGGCCAAGCGTGGTCAAGCGCATTCAGGAGCAGATCCAAAAGACCAGTGCCCTATATCCGGAGGAAGTGGTCAGTCAGACCGAAATGATTTTGGAGGGGTATATCTTGGGAGATGAATATGCCTTTGACTGTTACTTTGATGGGAAGGGCCAACCAGTGATCCTCAATGTACTCCACCATGTTTTCAAATCTGAAATAGATGTCAGTGACCGGGTCTACAGCAGTTCCGAGGAAATCATCCGAAGGCTCAGTCCGGCCATCATGGACTTTTTAGAAGGTATTGGAGCGCAGATAGACTTGAGGAATTTCCCTTTGCATATTGAAATCCGGGAAACTACACCCGGAAAAATCATTCCCATCGAGGTCAATCCTATGCGTTTTGGCGGTTGGTGCACCACAGCTGACCTCACTTGGTTTGCCTATGGGATCAATTCTTACGAGTATTTCTTCCAGTCCAAAAAACCAGATTGGGCGGAGGTTTTTTCCAATAGAAAGGACAAGCAGTACAGTTTGATCCTCTTGGACAATCAGAGTGAGGTACCTATGGATGCCATTGCCTATTTTGATTTTGAGGCTTTGGCTCAAGATTTCGAAAACCCCCTACATGTAAGGAAGGTCAATATGGGTCAATTTGGTGTTTTTGGGTTTCTCTTTACTGAGACCAGCAAGGGCAATGAGGGGGAGTTGATCGAAATTCTCCACTCCGACCTGACCAAATACATGGTCTTGAGGGAGTTTTCGGATTAGGTGGCCTTGGGTAGGGTCAAAAGTTGTTCAACGCTTGTACCTTGACGATTACCTTGGTTCAAGGTTCAGCTTGCTCCGAAGTATTTCGGAGGGTTCAAAAGCATCAAGAATATTCTACAAAACCGGAAAAACAATGAACAATTGAACAATGAACGTTTGAACAAAATAGGTTCAGGGTTAACGGTTAACGAGTTAACGGTCAACGTATTTCAGGCACTGACAGCTGCTCCAAAGCATTTCGGAGTGGTCATTGGTTCAATTGTTCAGAGTTCATGGTTCAAGTCTTCGGACTCATAGTTCAAGTCTTCAAACTCATAGTTCAAGTCTTCAGACTCATAGTTCAAGTCTTCAGACTTGGACTCTCACAGTTGTCCCGCTGTTGCACCGCTGGACCACGGTTGGTGAGCTTGTCGAACCATGGTTGGTGAGCCTGTCGAACCATTGATAATTGAGCTTTCAGCTCTTTTTAACCGCAAAGGACGCAAGGGTTTTCGCAAAGGGTTATTTAGTCGATCCGGTTTCATTTCGTCGGCGGTTGGCGGTCAAACTTCTTAATAGATACCTGCGCCGACTCTGGGAACGTGGTGGGCGCCTGATACCCCGGGTCTTTACCGCCCACAGGGCCATCGCCTTAGACCCGGGGCTACTATGGGTTCAGCCCTATTAGGACTGTTCTTTATCTACAGCCGTAAATTGAAAAGGAGTGGAAAGCATTTACAGCTCGGAATTAGCGGAAATTTGTAAGCCCCGCGCATAATTCTTTTTTTTCTGATGGCTTTGATCACAGAAAAACATCAAGAACCCTAACCAGCCTTAAATCAAACCAATTCGTGCAATTAGTGTAATTCCTGCCCGAAGCAGGCGGGAGTGGTTCATAAATTCCATTTCCTTATGAGAACAAGACTCCCAAGCTTTCAAAGCTCCCAATTTTTCGAAATCCCACTTCCGAAATCCGACTTTTTCCTCTCTCTCCACTTCTCATTCTACATCATAATAGACCTCTCCTACCGTCGAGGTGACAAGGATAAGCCTTTAACACTAGTAACCTGGTGAATATTAAACCGCCTCTGACTAGAACCTCCAGGGCTGTTTCGTGTCAATTCCCAAGCCCCGCGCCTAATTCAATTACCCCTGCTGCTCTGATGACCAAAAAAGGCCAAGACAACCAAAAAACCTCGAAATTCGGGTAATAAGTGGAATTTGTGTAATTCCTGCCTGCAGCAGGCAGTCGTGACTTAAAAAACTCTGGTTATCAAGCGTTTGAACCGCTAGACCTAGACCCTTCTTAGTGGTTGTCTTTAATCCTTACCTTCCACCCATCTGAGTTCATCCTCATTTATCCCGCCTTGCGGGACAAGTTCGGTGGTTCAATTCGTTAACCAAATAAAATTTCTGAGGGATTCAGGGCTTTTTTAGTGGATTTCTCCAAGTATTAAAAACTGAATAAACGATTACCCTACCATCTTTTAATTCAAAAATTACTAAAAACGGAAACTTTTCTACCAATGCCTCCCTGTAAGGTGCCCTTCGGATAGAAAAATGAAGAGGGTTTGAAATCATCCTGTTAAAACATTTATCGAGGTATTCAAGGAAAATGTCACCTAAACCGGGTTTAGCATTCTCGTAAAAATTATAAGCATCAATCACTTCAAACTTTGCTTCCTCCTTTATTATTAGCTCATGCTTCATGTAAGAGACTCCTTGGCAGCTTTTTTTACTTCCTCCCATGAAAAAGATTTTGATTCCCCTGAAAAATGCTTTTCTCTTCTTTGGTCAATTATCACATAATCCGCTTCCGTCAAAGAATAATTAGGGGAAGACACATCCTCCAAAAGAGCTTTCACTTTCATTAAAACACTTTCCTCTTCAATCTTCAAAAGCATTTCAATTAGTTCTAATTTGGTAGCATACACATCCATCACCGGCTAGTTTTAAGTAAAGATAAATATTTGAAACAATTTATACCCTACTCTGGCTCAATTATCAAAAAAACCATTCATTTATCTGACTATTCGGAATGTTACACGTATCAATTTGAGGGCCTCGGCAAGCTCGGCCACCGGGACTTGAATAAATAGGGGGGTAGGGAAGAAATGCGGCTTTGCCGCATTTCTTCCCTACCCCCCACTCAAGTTTGGCTAATATCTGGCCTGAAATAATGCGGCTAGGCTAGGATTATCTGATTTTTTAAGGGTTTGCAGTTTTTTTTGAATGTTGACGAAGTCGGAGAAATTGATCCTTATGAGAACAAGACTCCCAAGCTTTCAAAGCTCCCAATTTTCCGAAATCCAACTTCCGAAATCCGACTTTCAAAATCCCACTCTCATAACATTTCCCTAAATTTACCCCCTCAAACCAACAAGCATGAATGATTCCCAAGGGACCCGGATCAACAAATACCTCAGCGAAGTGGGTTTTTGTTCGAGAAGAGCGGCTGACAAATTGATAGAAGAAGGCAAAGTCACCATCAATGGCAAAGTACCGGAGATGGGCACCAAAATACAGCCCGGTGATGAAGTCCGTGTCCAAGGGAAACTGATTTCCCCTCCTAAGGAAGAACATGTTTATATCGCTTTTAACAAACCTGTAGGCATTGTCTGTACCACAGATACAAAAGCTGAAAAAGACAACATCATTGATTATATAGGCCATCCCAAAAGGATATTTCCCATTGGGCGCCTGGACAAACCCAGCGAAGGACTGATCCTATTGACCAGTGATGGGGATATTGTCAATAAAATCCTCCGGGCCCGTAACAACCACGAAAAGGAATACATCGTGACCGTGGACAGGATGATTACCTCCGACTTTATCAAAAAAATGGGCAGCGGAATCCCTGTTTTGGGAACCATGACCAATCCCTGCGAAGTGGAAGCCCTAAGCAAATATAAATTCCGGATCATCCTGACCCAGGGGCTCAACAGGCAGATCCGCCGGATGTGTGAGTATTTGGGTTATAACGTCACCAAACTGAAAAGGATCAGAATCATGAATATCCCCCTGGACCTGCCCATAGGCAAATGGAGGGAACTTAGCGAAAAGGAAATGGGTGAACTCAACCGGCTATTGGCAGATTCTGCCAAGACGCATGAAGAATATTGATTAGTAAACAGAATGGTTGCGCCGATGGTTGAGGCCTTGCTTTTGCTTTTTAAAACCATTTAGGACACCAAAGAGACAGGTAAAATAAGCTCTCTTTTTAACGCTTTTTAATAAATCGTTTAAGTTTTTTTTAGAATTATATCTTCTTTAAGTTATAATTTTTAAAGAATTTTATTCCAAATTCAGAGTGTATGAAAATAAAACAATTACTTGAACAAAGGCCACCATCTGTATTAAACGACAGAATATATGATCCAACTTCCTACCGTTTGGGTTTTGAAAAAAGCGTAAAACTATTGGAACAGTCTGAAAAGACAAAAGCTTTAGCCAAGTTGTCTTCCAAAACCCTGTAAAACCTTTTTCTTCCAAATCATTTGCTGCCATATCGTGCTTCAGATCATCATTTAAAAACTCAACAACTTTGTCTATATTTAAATGCATATAAAATTTGTTTCCGAATATATATTATATTTTTTTACATATAATTTACCATACTTGACCTGTATTATATTTTAAAACATATAATGATAAGGCTTTCTGAGTTTGTTAAAGAAAAGAGAAAGGAAACAAGAATGACCCAAGAGGAATTAGCAGACCGCTGTGGAGTAGCGCTTACTGTGATCAGAAAAATTGAACAGGGCAAAACAAATTTGAATATGGATAAGGTAAACCATGTTTTGCTCATGTTTGGAAATAAGCTTGCACTTGTGGGCATTAGGTTATTGAACGATGGGACAAGCAGAGATTTATTATAAGGATATACTTGCTGGGCTGCTTATCGTAACAGACGATGAAGGATAAGTGTTTATACTGTTATGAACCAATAGAAGGGCAAGCCCTAAAGAAAATGTCCAGGGGACATTTTCTTTAGGGCTTGGGCCAGGTAGCAGGGCTGCTCCCTCTTCCTCAAACAAAAAAGGCTGAGCAAATGCTCAGCCTTTTTGTGCAGAGGAGGAGGGATTCGAACCCCCGGTACCTCTCGGTACAACGGTTTTCAAGACCGCCGCAATCGACCACTCTGCCACTCCTCTATATTTCCCGAAATCTTTATCGATTTACGGTGTGCAAAGGTAGCCCTTTGCACGGAAATTACAAATAGAATTTTTCTAAAAATGTCATTCAACCTATTAAGATATTGATTATCAAATTTATTAATAACTCATCAGCAAAATCATCTGCTGTTTTTTCTTTTTCCTCTATTCAAGCAGTACACCCATTAAAAAGGCAAAATCAATGGGATCAAAAACATGCTCAACAACAGGATCAATATCGTGAAAGGAACACCCATCCTGATGAAGTCTCCAAATTGATAGCCCCCAGGTGCCACCACCAAGGTGTTGACCGGAGAAGATACTGGAGTCATAAAGGCAGAGGAAGCAGCCAAGGTCACAGCCATCGCAAATGGATAGGGGGAAACGGCCAATTCCTTAGCCATAGAAATAGCCAATGGAGCCATCAATACCGCAGTAGCCGTATTGGATATAAACAAACCCAACACAGCAGTTATCAGAAACAATGCCCCAATGGCAATCTGCGGGGCACTTTCCCCAACCAAAGAAACCAGGGCATCCGAAGCTAGCTCAACACCACCTGTTCTTTGAAGGGCAATAGAGAAAGGCATCATCCCTACAATCAACACAAGGCTTTTCCATGAAATGGAATTGTAAGCACTGTTCATGTCAATTATCCTGAACAATCCCATTAACAATGCTCCTAGAAGGACAGCATGTACATTGGGTAATATACCTGTGACCATGGCTGCTACCACAAGACCTAAAATGATGAGCGCATGAGCACCTTTGTTACCAGCGGGCAAAACATCATCAAACTCCATTGGTAAGTGAAGCAATACTGCATATTCATTTCCTTCTTGTTGGAATCTTTTGATATCCTCCCAAAAACCTGCTATCAATATGGTATCACCAACCCTCAATTCCTCATCCAAAATAGCTTCCTTCAAAGCACTTGAACCTCTCCACAAACCCAATACGGTTACACCAGTATCACTTTTTAGCCTGGCTTCATGGATCGTTTTACCGGTAAGCTGTGACTCAGCAGGTATGATGGCTTCTGTCATTCCAATTTCCTGGGAAAGGTCGGTCAGGTATTTTTTCCTATTTGATAAAGTCAATTTGGAAAGCCCATAGACTTCACAAATTTCTCCTATAGGCAGACTATCAGAAGCATGGTCCAAAATTAATATATCTCCCGGAAGCAGATCCATTTGCTTATTAGCACGGATAAACAAAGACTTCCCACCCTCTTTTCTCTCCACTGCAAATAAGTGTAATCCTTTTTTACTGAAATCCAGCTCAAAAATCTGTTTACCCAATAATGGCGATGTTGGTAAAACCTCCAACCTGAAAAGTCTTCCTTCCAACTTGTACTTCTCAATCCAATCTTTAAATGTGGGCTTTTTGCTCCTTTTTTTACCTTTCTCCAGGTTTTCAGGCAGCCATTTTTTAGCAAACTTCATGTAAATCAACCCAATAATCAAAATCGCAACCCCAAATGGTGTAATGGCAAAAAAGGAAAATCCATCAATACCCTGCCGCATCAATTCGGAATTGACCACCAAATTAGGGGCTGTTGAAATCAAAGTCATCATCCCGCTGATCAAAGCAGCAAAACTTAAAGGCATCATCAGCTTACTGGGAGCTATTCCGGTATTGTTACTTATCCTCAGGACAACTGGAATAAAGATAGCCACGATTGCAGTTGAACTCATCACTGAACCAAGTCCAGCCACAGCAATCATCAATAAAAAAAGCAACTTATTTTCATTCTCCCCTGCTTTTAAAAAAATCCAATCTCCAATATTTCTGGCCACCCCTGTCCTTACCAATCCCTCTCCCAAAACAAATAATAGTGCAATCAAAATAATGTTGGGATCTGAAAAACCTGTCAGGGCTTCCTCCACAGTAATAATTCCGGTGAAAGGCAATGCAGCAACCATTATCAAGGCTACGGCATCCATCCTGGGTTTATTCTGGACAAACATCACGATTGCCAACAAAAGAAGCGTAATTACCCAAACCAAATCCCAATTCCAAGTGGTACTATACAATAAACCTGACATTTAACTAAAGATTTTTCACGAATATAATCTTTCCAAACTTTAGTTTCAGTAAAAAATTGTTTTAACAAGAAAAACAAAAGCATAAAACCACCCTCCATTTTTCTTTTAAAAAGGAAAACTAAACTCTGGAGTAAAGTACATCTGATTCTACCGCTCATAAAATACAGGAACATCCTTCTTTTTCTTTCTGATTTTTAACCTTTTACAAATAGATTATTTTAAAAAATGTATTTTTTTAAAAAAATACGCGGTCAAAACTTGGCAATATTATTTCCCCACATTATCTTAGGTAAACCATTAACCACATAGTAATGATATTGGCATACAATTTATTGTATCTCCTTCTTTTTTTATTAACAGTCGAAAATCAAACCTTTACCCCCTCCCCAAGCACGATAGTAATCGAGGATGAAACCCCTCCCCCTAAAGTAATCAAAGCCAAAATAGCCATCTCATTCGACGATGGAAATACAGGTGATATGCCTGGATTGCCTTTAGATGAATGGAATGACCGTATCCTCAAGCATCTCGATAAATACGAGGCCAAGGCCCTATTCTTTGCAACAGGCGGACAGTTAAATGGCCCTAGAGGCCGGGCCATGCTTCAAAAATGGAATGATGAAGGCCACTACATTGGTAATCACACCTATACCCATCCCAGTTTCAGTAACGAACAGGTGAGCTTGGATTTCTACAAGAAGGATTTCTTGAAGAACAATCCATTCGTATCCCAGTTTTCCAACTTCGTTCCCATATTTAGATTTCCTTATTTAAAAGAGGGAGAAACCATTGAAAAAAGAGAT
>Ga0213835_101550_pt1 | contig 13481 bp, 17 predicted proteins | sample SWPATP01_FD_160576 | JGI IMG/M metagenome (GOLD analysis project Ga0213835, IMG submission 160576) | Coastal seawater microbial communities from Marineland, Florida, United States - SWPA TP0 #1 | ecosystem: Environmental > Aquatic > Marine > Coastal | place: USA: Florida | collected 2016-08-05
ACATGATCAGCGTGCCGCCGGGCAACAGCGCCGCGCTCAGGCGCTGCAGGTAGGCGGCGCGATCCGCGTCGTCGGTCAGGAAATGAAAGACCGCCCGGTCGTGCCACAGGCTGTAGCGGGCGGGCGGGGCCCAGGCGGTCGCGTCGGCGACGATCCATGTCACCGCGTCGGCCGTCCGGCCGATCCGCGCCTGCGCACGGGCGAGGGCCGCCGCGCTCAGGTCCAGCACCGTGACCGGGCCAAGGCCGCGTGCGAGCAGCGCATCGACCAGCAGCGACGAGCCGCCGCCAACATCAATCACCGCCTCGCCCGGTTTCAGACGTGCCGCGATGAGGTCAAGCGACGGTTGCGGGTCGTCCTGATGCCACGTCAGCGCCGCCGCATCGCGCGCGGCATGAACGCTGTCCCAGTGTTCGGCTCGTGTGGTCATCGTCCCGATACCTCCGGTGGGCGTGCAATCACATGATATATTGTGAATGTGTTCCCGGTTGGCAAGTTGCGCATCGCCCATGCGCCGGGCAACTGCGTCACATTCGTGACGGCCCGGAAATGCCGCCCTCGACCCTGCGATTGCCAAACGCTATGCTTTGGCAAGGTTTCGGGCAATGGGCGCGCGCATGATCCGTCCGGTCGTCGGCATCATCGGCAACACGCAGCTGATCAACGGTCACTATCCCGCCCATGCCGGCGGGCGCATGAACTCCGAGGCGGTGGCCGAGGTCGCCGGTTGCCTGCCGCTGGTCATTCCCGCCGATCCGCGGCTGGTCGGGACGGCCGAACTGCTGGAGACCTGCGCGGGGTTCCTGTTCACCGGCGGGCGGCCGAACGTGCATCCCGAGGAATATGGCGAGGCGCCGACCGAGGCGCATGGCGCCTTCGACCGGGCCCGCGACGCGGTCGCGCTGCCGCTGATCCGCGCGTGCATCGAGCGCGGCCAGCCGATCCTCGGCGTCTGTCGCGGCTTTCAGGAGATCAACGTGGCGATGGGCGGCAGCCTGTGGCCCGAGATCCGCGACCTGCCTGGCCGCATGAACCACCGCATGCCCCCCGACGGAACGCTGGAGGAGAAGTTCGCGCTGCGCCACCGGGTGCATTTCCAGCAGGGCGGCGTCTTTCACCGGCTGATGGGCGCGCTGGAGGTGATGACCAACACCCTGCACGGGCAGGGCATCAAGCAGCCGGGCCGGCGCGTCGTGATCGATGGCTGGGCCGAGGACGACACGCCCGAGGCACTGTATGTCCGCGATGCCCCGGGCTTTGCGCTGGGCGTGCAGTGGCACCCGGAATACAACGCCGCCGCCGATCCCGTCTCGCGACCGCTGTTCGAGGCCTTCGGCGCGGCCGTGCATGCCTGGGCCTCGGGTGGCCGCATCCGCCCGGCGCTGATCGCCTGAACGGGGGCCTGCGGGTCGTCCTGCGGCCCCTGGCGCGTCCGTGGCGCGCAACACGTCGAACGGAGGGAGCACCATGAGCCGTGCCATCGTGAACGCCCACTGCGCCACGCTGCCCGGTGCCGAGGTCTCGGATTCGTGGGGCGGCGGGCACGATGCCTGGAAGGTCGGCGGCAAGTTGTTCGCCGTGGTGGGCAGCATGGATACCGGGGTGTCGGTCAAATGCGCGGACGTTGAGACGGCCGCGCTGCTGATCGACCTCGGCCGGGCCGAGCGTGCGCCTTACTTCCACCGAAGCTGGGTGCATCTGCCTTGGGGGGTGGTCGATGCGCCGGAACTGCGCGACCGGCTGACCCTGTCCTACCGCATCATCCGCGGCGGGCTTCCGAAGCGGGATCAGGCGGCGCTGTCGCCGCTGCCCGATCCGGATCAGGGATAGGCGACGACCTCGTATTCGATCCCGTCGCGGTCGTGGAAATAGAACCGCCGGCCGGGTTCGTAATCGGCATGCGAATGCGGCGCCAGTCCCTCGGCGCGCACGCGGTCCTCGACCGCCGCCAGATCGTCCACCACGACCCCGATGTGATTGAGCCCCCCGCGCATGGAGTAGCTGTCGGATGGCAGCGGCTGCGGTGCGGCCGGGCCGCGGTAGATCGCCAGATAGGTGTCATCTCCGCCCAGGTGGATCGTGTGGCCGCCGTTCTTGGCCGATCCCTGCCAGCGGATTTTCCAGCCGAAGATGCGCCCCAGCATTGCCGCGGTCGCCTCCGGGTCCGGGACGGTGAAGTTGACGTGTTCCAGCGTTGCGGGCATGGTGGCCTCCTTGCCGGCTTGGCATCGGTCGGGGCCTTGATGAAACGCGCCGCCGCCGCCCTTGGCAAGCCCGCGGCGGCAAAGGGGTCACCGCAGGGCGGTAATCCGCCCCGCGGCATGGGTCCGGGAACCGGCGGTCCTCAGGTTTCCGAGGTCACCCGCCCGCGCAGCAGCGACTGCGCAACATAGACCAGCATCGCGAGGCCGATCGCGCCGGCGACGGCCACGCCCAGCAGCACGATCCAGTCGATCGGCCCGCCGATGTCGCGCATGCCCGAGTTGGTGATCCACATCACGAACCAGACCGCGCCCACCGCGCCCACCGGCATCGACAGTTGCGCCAGCAGGAACTTGCGCCACGACACCCGCCGGTCGCGGATCAGCACGTACAGCCATGCCAGCGTGACGACGACCGCCGCCGCCACCAGCGCCCACCACAGCACGCGGCCGAACATCTCTTCGAACACCGCGATCAGGGTGCCGAGGGTCATCTCTTCCATGGTCTCGATCCTTTCGGGGGCTCAGGCGCGGCCGCGCAGCATGGCGTTGTAGGTGGCTTTCAGCGCGACTTCCTTCATCAGCCAGGAAATCCAAAGCTCTTCCAGCGGCGCGATGATGCCGGGGAAGGACGGCGTGAGGTTGTCCTTGTAGTCGAACTCGACCAGCATCGCCCGCCCGACCCGGGTGATCAGCGGGCAGGAAGTGTAGCCGTTGAAGCTGCGCGTGCCCTCGCGGCCCTGGATCTGGGCGATCAGGTGATCCTCGACCACCGGCAGGTGCCACTTCACGCTGGCCGCGGTCTTGCCCTTGGGCACGCCGTTGATGTCGCCGATGCCGAAGACGTTGGCATAGCGGGCGTGGCGCAGGGTGTGCATGTCCACCTCGATCCAGCCCTGGTCGGTCCAGCGATCGGCCCAGGACAGCCCCGAATCGCGGATCACCTGCGGCGCGCGCTGGGGCGGGACCACGTTGATGAAGTCCCAGCGGTCCGTCTTGTCGCCGTCCGGCGTCGTGTAGGTGGCGGTCTTGGCGCCCGGGTCGATGGCCTTGAGCACGTGCTGGTAGCGGTAGGAGATGTCGCGCTCGTCCATGATCTGGCGGACGCGGTGATGGATCACCGGCACCCCGAACAGGTTCGGCGCCTGGGCGTTGTAGACGAACTGGCAGCGGTCGCGGTTGCCCTTGGTGGTGGCGATGTCCTCGGCCAGCAGGCACAGCTTTACCGGGGCGCCGGCGCATTTCATCTCGGTCGCGGGGCGGCCGAACATGCCGATGCCGCCGCGGCTGGTGAAGGCGTCGAGCGCCTGCCAGCTGCGCGCGGCGTGCTCGGGGCTGGCGTAATGGGCGCTGATGCCGTGCTGCGCGCCCACGAGGTCGAGCGAGAAGCCCTCGATGGCGTCCCAGTCCAGCGTCAGGCCGGTCGCCACGATCAGGAAGTCATAATCCAGCCGCTGCCCGCCGGTGGTGGTGACGCGGTTGGCCTCGGGGTCGATCTCGGCGGCGTATTCGCGCACCCAGTTGATCCCGCGCGGCAGCCATTCGCCGGTGCTGCTGGTGGCATAGCGCGCGGGCTTCAGGCCGGTCGCGACCAGCGTGAAGCCGGGTTGGTAATAGTGCTCGGCCCGGCCGTCGACGATGGTGATACTGGCCCCCGACAGGCGCTCGGACAGGCGGTTGGCGATGGCGGCACCGCCGGCGCCGGCGCCGAGGATGACGATTCGGGCGCCGGTTCGCACGGTCTGCGCAGGCGCCATGCCGCTTCCGGCGGCCAGTGCCGCCGATCCCGCGGCCAGTGCCAGGAAACCGCGCCGCGAGGCGGCAATCTTGGAAAGGTCTGTCATGTCTCCTCCTCGGACGATCTGGCGGCCGTGGCGCTGCGGATCAGCATACGGCGGTATGCGATGCCTACCAGATTCGGGACATACATTCAAATATCATTTTTTTTGTCCAACCTGCCGGACAGGCGATTCCAGTTGATCGAAGTCAAAGCGCGGGGGTGGAAATCAGGTAATTCTGGTGGAAGTTTTTTGTGTCTCGGGGATCGACCATGCGCCTGACCACCCGCACCAGCCTTGCCTTGCGCACGCTGATGTTCTGTGCCGTCAACAACGACCGGATCGTGCGCAAGTACGAGATAGCGGAGCGGTGCAACGTCTCGGAGAACCATCTGGCGCAGGTGGTCAACGGCCTGTCCCACGCCGGATACCTCCAGACCATCCGCGGCCGGCGCGGCGGCATGCGGCTGAGCCGTCCGATGGACGCGATCAGCGTGGGGGCGGTTGCCCGCAGCTTCGAGGGGGGCGTTCCGCGCGAGGGCTGCTTTGCCGGCGGCACGGACGATTGCACGATGCATCGCGCCTGCCGGCTGCGCGGCGCGCTCGCGCGGGCGGTCAGCGCCTTCTACAAGGCCCTCGACGACGTGACGCTGGCCGATCTGGTGGACTGCAACGACGGGCTGGAAGAGCTTCTGTCGCTGGAAAGCCAGTTGCCGCCGGGCGCTGCGGAATCCGCCTGCACCACCCGTGCCGCCTGACCGGGCGGGGACGGTTCAGCGCAGCAGGACCAGCCGGTTGCGTTCGATCTCGATGCGGTCGAAGCGGCTGAGATAGCTCATTCCGAGCAGCGAGACGTCCATCTCGCCCTCGTTCACCCAGGCGGTCACGCCGCGGTCGCGGATGCCGTCAAGCGACACCTCGTCCAGTCGCACCCGTGCGGTGCGCACGGTGCCGTTGGCGGTGCGCGCGATCCCGGTGAAGCGCAGCGCGTCAAGGTCGAGGCCGGCGCGCGCCGCATCCGCCCGCGACAGCACGATGTCGGTCGCCCCGGTGTCGACGACAAAGCGCACCGGCGCGCCGTTCACCTCCAGCCGCAGGTAATAGTGCCCGTCCGCCGCGCGCGGCACCTCGATCCGCCCGGCCTGGATGGCGACGGTCTGGCTGGGGCGGGCCACCTGGTCGCGCACCCCGTCCCACAGCCCGTAGGCGGCGATCACACCGACAAAGATCAGCCCCCACAGCACCGCCGCCCGCGCCAGCACACCCAGCGTCCGCCGGTGCGACAGCACCAGATAGCCCAGCAGCGCCGAGCCGAGGATGGTCAGGTAGATCAGTCGTCCGATCTCGACGTCGGTCATGGGCGTGCCTCCTGACCCATCGATATAGGGCGCGCCGGCCGGTCTGTCAGGCGCCGGTGCGCGCGATAAGGCCGATATCGACCAGGCCGTCGATCACGAACTGGACAGACAGCGCCGCCAGCAGCATTCCCAGCAGCCGGGTGATGACCACCACGCCGGTCCGGCCCAGCGCCCGTTCCAGCGGCGTCGCCGCCAGAAACAGCAGCCAGACCACGGCCACGACAGCGCCCATCACCAGGTGGATCGCCAGAACCCCCGCCCAGCCGCCGCCCTGCGCCGTCACCTGTCCGGTCAGCAGGATCATCGCCGCCATCGCCCCCGGCCCGGCGATCAGCGGCATCGCTAGCGGAAACACCGACGGGTCGGCATCGGGCGGCGGCGCCTCGCCCTCGCCGGCCTTGCCCTCGCGCCGTTCGGTGCGTCGCTCGAACAGCATGTCGAGGGCGGTAAGGAACAAAAGCAACCCGCCGGCGATCTTGAAGGCGGGCATGGAGATGCCGACGAAGGCGAGGATCTGCTCGCCCAGCAGGCCGAAGGCGATCAGCAGGGCGACCGCGATCAGGCAGGCCCGCAATCCTACGGCACGACGCTGTGCCGCGGTCATGCCTCGGGTCAGCGCGACGAAGATCGGGGTCAGCCCGATCGGGTCGATGACCACGAACAGCGTCACGAAGGCGGTGATCAGAAAGGCCGTGTCGAGGCCGGCTGGCATTCGCGTAGCACTCCCCGGATCGCGCCCCGGCAGCGGGCGCCCGCGCTCACCTTGGGGCGCGCCGCCGAACGGCGCAAGCCCGGCCGGCGCGATCCGGCGGGCGGGCACAGGAGCGGGGCGCGCGCCGGGGGTCATGCGCCGCGTGCGATTGGCGCGGGGGGGAACGTCGAATGAGGGGAACCCGGAACGCCGCGCCCGGCGATCTTGTCCTGCGTGCGGAACGGGGCGCCGCAGTCCGTCGCCCCCATCGCCGGCCAGCCCCCCGGGCTGGCGATTCCGTGCCACCTCCGCCGACTCCGGCCCTCGTCCGGGGCTGCACCATGAAGTGCCGCGGATCGGGCCGGTCGTCACCATCCCTCCCGCTGGCGCTGCGTGCGACTGGCGCGGGGGGCTGCAGATGGAAAGGAAGAAACCGGAGCGCAGCCTTGGCTTGACGCCCCGGCCAAGCGCGAAGCCGAACAGGGCAGGGCGGTGTCAGCCCCCCGCCGCCTCCAGCCGTTCCTGCGCGGCCAGCCACAGCGCCTCGGCCCGTGCGATCCCGTCGCGCAACTCGGCGAACTTGCGCTGGTAGGCGGTCGCCTCGGCCACCCGGTCGGGGCCGTAGAGCGCCGGGTCGGCCAGGATCGCCTCCAGCCGCGCGCGCATGTCGGCCAACGCGTCGAGGCGTTCCTCGCAGCGCCTGACCTCGGCGCGCAGGGCCATCAGCCCGTCGCGCGCGGCGCGGCGGTCCTCGCGTGCCTGCGCCTTTTCGGCGGCCGGCGCGCGCGCGGCCTCGGGCGCTGCCAGCAGGCCGGCGCGGTACGCCTCCAGGTCGTCCTCCCAGGGCTGCACCCGCCCGCCCTGCACCAGCCACAGCCGGTCGGCCACCAGCCCGATCAGGTGCATGTCGTGGCTGATCAGGATCACCGCGCCGGAATAGGCGGTCAGCGCCTCGACCAGCGCCTCGCGGCTGTCGATGTCGAGGTGGTTGGTCGGCTCGTCCAGGATCAGCAGGTGCGGCGCGTCGATGGTGGCGATCAGCAGCGCCAGCCGCGCCTTCTGCCCGCCCGACAGGTCGGCCACCGCCGTTTCCGCCTGCGCGGCCAGCAGTCCGAAGCCCGCCAGCCGGGCGCGCAGCCGCGCCTCGCCCTCGTCGGGGCGCAGGCGGCGGACATGGGCCAGCGGCGTGTCGGCCGGCACCAGATCCTCGATCTGGTGCTGGGCGAAGAAGCCCACCCGCAACCGGGCGGCGCGCGCCGCCTGGCCGGCCATCGGCGCCAGCCGCCCCGCCAGCAGCTTGGCCAGCGTCGACTTCCCCTCGCCGTTGCGGCCCAGCAGTGCGATGCGGTCGTCCTGGTCGATCCGCAGGTCGAGGTTGCGCAGGACCGGCCGGTCGCCATAGCCGACGGACGCGCCCGCGACGGTCAAGATCGGCGGTGACAGCGCCTCGGGCGCGGGGAAGGTGAAGACGCTTGCCGCAGCCTCGGCCGGGGGGGTCAGCACTTCCATCTTTTCCAGCATCTTCAGCCGGCTTTGCGCCTGCCGCGCCTTGCTCGCCTTGGCGCGAAAGCGGTCGACGAAGGCCTGCAGATGCGCGCGCCGCGTGGCCTGCTTGCGCGCCTCGGCCCCGGCCTGGGCGCGGGCGGCGGCGCGGGCGCGGGCGAAGGCGTCATAGCCGCCGGCCCAGAGCGTCAGCTTGCGGTCCTCCAGATGCAGGATCGCCTGTACCGCCCGGTTCAGCAGGCCGCGGTCGTGGCTGATCACGATCACGGTTTGCGGATAGCGGGCAAGGTAGCTTTCCAGCCACAACGCGCCCTCGAGGTCGAGGTAGTTCGTCGGCTCGTCCAGAAGCAGGATGTCGGGACGCGCGAACAGCACGCCGGCCAGCGCCACCCGCATCCGCCACCCGCCCGAGAAGTCGGCGCAGGGCCGCGCCTGTGCTTCGGCGTCAAAGCCGAGGCCGCGCAGGATCGCGCTGGCCCGCCCCTCGGCCGACCAGGCGTCGATGTCGGCAAGCCGGGTCTGGATCGCGGCGATGCGGGCGGGGTCGGTGGCGGTTTCCGCCTCGGCCAGCAGCGCCGCACGCTCGGTATCGGCGGCAAGCACCACGTCGAGCAGCGATTCAGGCCCCGCCGGCACCTCCTGCGCGACGCCGCCGATGCGGGCGCCGGCGGCAAGCCGGATCGCGCCCCCCTCCAGCGCCAGATCGCCCCGGATCAGGCGGAACAGCGTGGTCTTGCCGGCCCCGTTGCGCCCCACCAGCCCGACCTTGTGGCCCGCCGGGATGCGCGCCGAGGCCCCGTCGAACAGGGGGCGCCCGGCCATGGAAAAGCGGATCGCGTCGATCTCGATCATGGCGCAGCCCTGCCGCAGCGGCGCGGTGGCGTCAACGGGCCGCGGACGGGGCGCGGCCGGGCACTTGGCGTCTTTTCAATCCGCGCGCCGACGTGCTAGCAGTCCCGCGACCAACGCGGCGGGCAGACCCCGCCCTCATTCACAGGCAGGACCATGGCGACCGAACGCACCCTTTCCATCATCAAGCCCGACGCCACCGCGCGCAACCTGACCGGCAAGATCAACGCCAAGTTCGAGGAGGCCGGCCTGCGCATCGTCGCGCAGAAGCGCATCCAGCTGACCAAGGCGCAGGCCGGCGAGTTCTACAAGGTTCACGCCGAGCGTCCGTTCTATGACGAGCTGTGCACCTTCATGGCCTCGGGCCCCGTCGTCGTGCAGGTGCTCGAGGGTGAAGGCGCCATCGCGAAGAACCGCGAAGTGATGGGCGCGACCAACCCCGCCAATGCCGCGCCGGGAACGATCCGCGCCGAATATGCGCAGTCGGTCGGCGAGAATTCGGTCCACGGCTCGGACGCGCCCGAGACGGCGGCGGAGGAGATCGCCTATTTCTTCTCGGGTCTGGAACTGGTGGGCTGAAGCCGCGCCGCCGGCACCACGCCCAGCGCATCGAGGGCCGCGTCCAGCCGGGCGCGGCCTTCGTCATTTCCGGCGCGGGCCTGCGCCACGAGGGCGTCGAAACGCTGCCGCAGCGCTGCCTTCTCGGCGCCGCGGCAGTCGTTCCACGGCCGACCCTGAAGGCCCATCACCAGCACGTAGTAGGCGATGAAATGCGGCCGCTCGCCGGCCTGCAGCAGCCGCAGATAGGCGGCATCGGCCCCGACCGCCCGCAGCGCATCGGCGCTGTCGATGCCGACGCGGGCGAAGGCCGCCTCCATCACCGGCCCGAGGTTGCGGATGGACGAGACCGGCTCGGCCACGGCCGCGCTCAGTCGCAGGGCCAGACGGCGATGGCGGGATCGATGCGCGGATGGCGCAGCTCGCTGCCCGGCGCGATGCCAAGCTGCGCGGCGATGCCGCCGTTGATCTCGAGCACGTAGAGCACGCCGGGGCCACCGTCGATCGGCGTCTCGTCCAGCGGCACGGCGCGGTGATGCACATGCAGAACGCGCCCGGTCGGGTCGACAAAGATCATGTCTAGCGGGATGAGCGTGTTGCGCATCCAGAAGACGGCCCTCTGCGGGGCGTCGAAGACGAACAGCATCCCCGTCCAGCGCGGCATCGATTCGACGAACATGAGCCCCTGCGCACGGGTCTCGGGCGTGTCGACGACATCGACGGAAAAGCGCGCCTGCCCCCAGGGGCCGCGCAGGTCCACCGAACCGTCGCGGCAGGCCGCCGCCGCCGGCACCGCCCACAGCAGCAGCAGGACCGCGAGCGCGGCGCGGATCACGCCCTGGGCTGCGTCGAGGCGGGGTCGACCGCGCGTTCCCACGGCAACACCTGCGCGGCCAGCGCCCCGCGACGGCCCTCGATCATCTTCAGCGCGATCGCCTCGCCCGGCAGCACCTCGGGCAGGCCGGCCCGGCGCAGCACCTCGGCATGCAGGAACACGTCGCGTCCGCTCCCGAAGACGTTCGCAAAGCCGAAACCCTTGAGCCTGTCGAACCATTTCACCCGTGCCGGCAGCAGTGGCAGTTGCGCCAGTTCCTCGGCCCCGATCTCGGCCAGCTCATGCATGGAGGGGGCGGCTTCCTCCGGTTGCGGCCCGGCGATCGAAAGGATCGTGACCGCCTGCAGACCGCGCGCGGAACGCTGTGCGATCAGCCGGATCTGCGCCCCGTCCTGCACGGTGTGCTGGCCATAGGCCCGCAGAACATTGACATGCAGCAGGATATCGCCCTCGCAGGCCTCGGCAAGCACAAACCCGAAGCCGCGGGCCGGATCAAACCACTTGACCTGCCCCTCTACCTCGATCTCTTCGGCCTGGCGAACAGGCTGGTTGTCGCACATTGTACCGGGGCCCCACCCTTGTCCGGATGACGCCGATGCGACAGGGGGGGCGCAGGTGCAAGGGATAATGCAACTATTCACATATTGTGTGCAATCCGAGAGACCCCGGCGCCCGCCCGTCACGGGCTGAGGCGGACGACCTCCCACGGGGCGCCCGGCGCCGCGCGGGTCCAGCGGAAGCGGTCGTGCAGCCGGAAGGCGCCGTCGGCCCAGAACTCGAACTCGAGCGGCGTCAGGCGGTAGCCGCCCCAGAATGGCGGGCGGGGCGGATTGGTGCCGAGCTCGGCCGTGCGCCGGGCGACCTCGGCCATCAGCGCCGTGCGCGAGGACAGCGGCTGCGACTGCCGCGAGGCCCAGGCGCCCAGCCGCGACTTCAGCGGCCGCGAGGCATAGTAGGCGTCCGCCTGCGGCCCGTCCTCGCGCGCCACGGTGCCGCGAAAACGCACCTGCCGGCGCAGGCTTTTCCAGTGCAGCAGGCCGGCGGCCTTGCCGGCGTGGTCCAACTCTTGCGCCTTGGGGCTGCCGTAGTTGGTGTAGAAGACCAGCGCGTCGGCCTCGATCTCCTTGACGAGGACGGCGCGGACGTTGGGCATGCCGCCCGCATCGACGGTGGACAGCGCCATCGCGGTGGGATCGTTGACCTCCGATGCCTCGGCCTCGGCCAGCCAGGCGCGCGCGATCACGAAGGGATCGTCCCCCGCAAAGATGCCGCCACGTTCGCTCATGCCGCCTCCCTTTGCGCCGTCCGGTCCCGCGCGCCCTTGATGCCGCAGGGTCAATCGCCTAATCACCCCGTCACGGTGCCATAGCTGTTCGGAGCGCGGGGAATGTCAACAGGGCTGATGACCGGCAAGCGCGGCCTGATCATGGGCGTTGCCAACGACAAGTCGATCGCCTGGGGCATCGCCAAGGCCTGCGCCGACGCCGGCGCGACGCTGGCCTTTTCCTATCAGGGCGAAGCGCTGAAAAAGCGCGTGGCACCCCTGGCCGAAAGCGTCGGCGCCACCGCGCTGCATGAATGCGACGTGGCCGACGAGGCCTCGCTCGATGCGCTGTTCGCGGCGATCGAGGCCGACTGGGGCGGTCTCGATTTCGTCGTCCACGCCATCGGCTTTTCCGACAAGGGCGAGTTGCGCGGCCGCTATGTCGACACCAGCCGCGGCAATTTCACGATGACGATGGACATCTCGGTCTATTCCTTCACCGCCGTCTGCCGGCGCGCGGCGGCGATGATGCCCCGTGGGGGCAGCCTGCTGACGATGACCTATTACGGCGCCGAGCGGGTGATGCCGCACTACAACGTCATGGGCGTGGCCAAGGCCGCGCTCGAGGCGTCGGTGCGGTATCTGGCCGAGGACCTCGGCAAGGACGGCATCCGCGTCAACGCCATCAGCGCTGGGCCGATCAAGACGCTGGCCGCCAGCGGCATCGGCGATTTCCGCTACATCATGAAGTGGAACGAGCTGAACTCGCCCCTGCGCCGCAACGTGACGCAGGAGGAAGTCGGCAAGGCGGCGCTGTTCCTGCTGTCCGACCTCGGCAGCGGCACCACGGGCGAGAACCTGCACGTGGACGCGGGCTATCACGTGGTGGGGATGAAGGCCGCGGACGCGCCGGATATCGACGCGGTGACCGGGCGCAAGGAGCAGGGGCAATGACCGACCGTCTGCCGCATGAAAAGGGGTTCCACATCAGCTGGGACCAGATCCACCGCGACAGCCGGGCGCTGGCGTGGCGGCTTGACGGGCACGGCCCCGACAACGGCGCGTGGCGGGCGGTGGCGGCGATCACCCGCGGCGGCATGGCCCCGGCGATGATCGTGGCGCGCGAACTGGACATCCGCACCGTCGATACGATCAGCGTGAAAAGCTACAACTGGCAGGAACAGACCGAGCCGCGCCTGATCAAGGCCCCGCAGGCCGAGGTGATGGGCGACGGCGAGGGCGTGCTGATCATCGACGACCTCGTCGACACCGGCAAGACGCTGGAACTGGTGCGCAAGCTTTATCCCAAGGCCCATTTCGCCACCGTCTATGCCAAGCCCGAGGGGCGGCGGATGGTGGACACCTTCATCACCGAGGTCAGCCAGGACACCTGGATCTTCTTTCCCTGGGACATGGCGCTGCAGTACGTCGAACCCTATCGCGGCGCGTGACGCGCCGGGGCGGGCGGCGCCGCACTGCGGCGCGCGCGCCACAGCTCCGCGCGCCCGCGTGGTCCGACGGGTTGCGGCCGGGCGGCAAGCCCCGCACTATCGGGTGCCCTGCCACCCGAAAGTTGTTCCAAGTCATCCCATGCACAGCCGCCGCGCCTTTCTGTCCGCCGGACTTGCCGCCACCGCCCTTGCCGCCTCGGGCTGCCAGATGGCCGGTCCGGCCCCCGAAATCCCGCCGCTCGACTATGCCGCGCGCCGCGACGGGCCGCATGTGATCCCCGCGATCCCGATGGACCGGGTTTCGGACTGGCTGCACCGCCAGGTCGTGCGCTACACCGTCACCGAAGAGCCGCCCGGCACCATCGTCGTGAACTCGGACAACCGCCTGCTCTATCTGGTGATGGAGGACGGCTGGGCGCTGCGCTACGGCATCGGCGTCGGCAAGGAAGACCTCGGCTGGCGGGGCGAGGCGGTGATCTACCGCACCGCCCGTTGGCCCGGCTGGACGCCCACGCCCAGCATGATCCGACGCGATCCCTCGCTCGAACGCTGGGCCGAGGGGCAGCCGGGCGGGCCGACCAACCCGCTTGGCGCGCGCGCGCTCTATCTGGCGAACAACGGCGTCGACCAGGGCTATCGCATCCACGGCACCCCGAACTGGGCCAGCATCGGGCGCTTCGACACCTCGGGCTGCTTCCGGATGTTCCAGCATGACGTGATCGACCTGTACGGCCGGGTCGGGCGCGGCACGCGCGTCGTGGTGATCTGAGGGCCGGGCGCGCGCGCGGCCGTCAGCCCCGGCCCTGCGCCGCCAGCCGCACCGCGCAGCCCGTCAGCGCGGCGAAATCGTCCTCGATCAGCCAGACCGGGAACTGGTCCATGAAGCCGCGCATCCGGCCCTTGGCCGCGAAGGCTTCGGCAAAGCCGCCCGTGGCCAGATGCGGCCCGACCGCGCGCGCCACCCCGCCGGCAAGGTATATGCCGCCATATGGC
>Ga0213835_101551_pt1 | contig 13466 bp, 11 predicted proteins | sample SWPATP01_FD_160576 | JGI IMG/M metagenome (GOLD analysis project Ga0213835, IMG submission 160576) | Coastal seawater microbial communities from Marineland, Florida, United States - SWPA TP0 #1 | ecosystem: Environmental > Aquatic > Marine > Coastal | place: USA: Florida | collected 2016-08-05
TATAGCTCACCAGAAATTCCAGTAGATCTTTCCCCGTTGAGGCCACATAAAACGCCGCCCCAATACCCACTAAGCCCCAAATCACGATCAGGATCTGTGCAATGCGTAGAGATTGTTTTTCGCTGGCTTTAGGTTGACGGTAGCGGTCATAGAAATCGACGGTAATGCAAGTCGCGAGGGAATGGAGGGCCGAGTCAATGGAAGACATCGCTGCTGCAAAAATCGCGGCTACCAAAAAGCCAGACGCCCCTGGGGGTACTTGATTGATAATGAAGTGGGACAAAATACCGTCGGCGGGCACTTCGGTGGGCAACCCCCCATTGATGTTGTAAAACCCAAACAGCAGCACCCCTAGTAAAAGCGTGGCCGCTACCCCCACAAGACCGGAAAACCAACCGAGTAAAATCGCTTTGCGGGCTGAAGTTTCGTCGGCGCAGGAAACATAACGCTGTACAGATTGCTGATTGGTGCCAGCTACGGCAAAAGCAAGGATCCCGTAGGCAAAGAGGGCTGTCGGTAAAGACCGGATGGAGCCTGGATCCCAGGAAAAATTAAAGACTGCAAGCTTATCATTGGCCGCCGCCACTTGCCATAGCTCCCCAAAACCGCCAGGAACCCCATTCACGGCAGTCCAGATCCCTGCACCAATCCCGACAAAAATCATCGCAAACTGCAACACATCTGTCCAAACGACGGCGGTAATGCCCCCAGCGACGGTGTAGACAATCGAGACGAGCCCTACGAGCAGAATGGCGATGCTAATGGGTATATCCGTCACCGTGGCGACCACGAGGGAAGCGGCATAGAGCAATCCCCCTAGCCGGGCAATGACAAAGAGCAAAAAGCAGAGGGAGCCGAGGGAACGGGTTTTAGCATCGAAGCGTTTTTCGAGGTACTCGTAGGCGGTAGTGAGGTTCAGCCGCACAAAAAATGGGAGGAGCAGGGCGATCACGAGGCCATAGCCAAGGAGATCGCCTAGTTGGAGTTGGAGGTATAGAAAGCCATTGGTATAGCCTTCCCCTGGCCCCCCCAAGAGTGAGGCAGCAGAAAAGGAAGTGGCGATGATCGAAAAGGCGATCGCCCACCAGGGGATTTGCCGTGCACCCCGAAAATATTCGTCCGTATTGGTTTGTTTGCGGCTGGCGATGACGCCGATGGCAATGACAATCAAGCCATAGATCGCCACAATCGCCCAGTCAATTACACCCATTGTTGTTGCACCTCACAATTCGTTAGTCAGCCCCATGACGGGGGAGCCAAGCAGACTTGAACCATTGTATTGATTGGTTGCCTTGGCTCTATGTTCTTGTAACAAAATATTTTTTAGGGACGAGAATCCTCTCTAGTCGGCCTTGGTAATGCTGTTCGACGCTGGATAAACCAACCAAAGGCCGCACTGGTGATAACGCAGATACCGCCGAATCCAGTCCAAATAACTCTGATCGGTACGGTAGGAGTAATGTTCGAGACGAATAGACCTCACATACCCCATCTAACAACTTCCGCAGTGGGGCTGGTGTCATTGTCACGTAGGATTTTAGAATCTGTATATCGCCTCTAATAAAGATGCTATGCGGACTCATTCTGCTTAACACCCCATTTTCGGCTGTTTATGCAGAAACTTTCCATATAAAAGTAACAGAGAGAATTTTATACGGAAATCATCCGTATAATCACTAGTTAGGCCCACGAAATAAATAACTGTTCATTGACATAGGGAAATGCACTCCGATGATTCTCAATACCGAGGAATATCCTATATCAATAGGAAATGAGATCAAATACACTAAGGAAGTTTATGACTGCTTACAGTTGCTAAGGTTAAGAACTATATTGAAAGAATATGAGGTAAACCTTATTCTAGATGTTGGCGCAAATGAAGGTCAATTTGCTTCGGTTTTACGAGATATCGGCTACGTAGGGACAATCATCTCCTTTGAGCCATTATCCAAGGAGTATCGGTTATTGAGCCAAGCCGCTAGTAAAGACTCAAATTGGTATACTTATAATTTGGCTTTAGGCAAACAGAATAAAGAGCAAATATTACATGTTTCAGACAAGTCTACATTCTCTTCATTTCTGTTATCGAATTCTTTGTGTGAACAAAGATTTGGCAAAGAATCTATAGGTGACAAAAATGAAGTCGTTTCAGTTCGTAGATTAGACAATTTTCTCGTTGAAGTTGTAAAAAATATAGATAAAATGAGAATATACCTCAAAATGGATACTCAAGGTTACGATCTAGAAGTATTTTCTGGTGCTGGCACTCTGCTCAAAAACATAGTCGCGTTGCAAAGCGAGGTTTCTGTTGTTCCGATTTATCATAGTATGCCTGATATGTTATATAGTATCTCGCTCTTTCAAGAGGCTGGATTTAGTTTGTCGGGCATGTACCCTGTCACTTATGTAAAACCTACTCTTCAAGTAATTGAATTTGATTGCTTGATGGTCAAAGCTGACACTAAGATTTCATGAATCGTAATTGTACAATTGGTACAATTGGGAGGAATATTTATCGTGTCCAACTCATCTCTTTCATTCAGTGAAGTTTCTAAAGTAGATAAACTTGTCCTTTTTATTCAGAATCAGCTCAAAGGTTTTCAAGAAGTTAAAAGTGGGAAGAGAGATGATTGGGGGGAAGACTCAATTAAAATAGTTTTTCACAGAAAAAATTTTTCTGAGTTTCTATTGGGAAACGTAAACAAGATCATTCCAATAACTTTTGAAATGTGGCCTAGCCTATCATGCGATGCTAGATGTCCGAAGTGTACATACAGAATTAATAAGGCAAGATACGAAGATGATAAAAATGCTTCGTTAACAACATTTGCCAATACCTCGGATTACCTTCGATTGATTTCAATGCTTTCAGATGGGGGAGTAAGGTCTGTTACATTAACTGGAGGAGGAGAACCACTTTTGAATCCCGACTTTGGAAAAATAATAAAGCATGTTAAAAAGTGCGGCATGAGTTGGGGAATGTTTACACATGGCTTGCATTTAAAAGGCGAAGTAGTTAATGAGATATTAGACAATCCACCACGATTTATTAGGGTCAGCCTGAATTCAAGCTCTCCTATTACTCATCATGCAGAGTATAGAATAGGTGAAGATGCGTATTTTCAAGTAATTAATAATGTCGTTAAGTTCGCTACCAAATCTAAGGAGATTCCATCATCTGTAGGTGTAGGATACGCTATCGATCCGGTGATCTCCGATAGTGAGTTATTGGAAATTGGGCAAGCTTTAGACGTTTTGTATAGTAGAACTAATGGCGGCTTAAAATATGCCAGTTTCCGGCCAAAAGTTGTTTATTACAATAACGATACAACTCCAAAATACAACCAGTTTAGATATGAGCAGTTTGCCCTTTTACCTCAACGTGTAAAAGATATTGTAGTACCTTTCCTTACAAAAGGAAACGGAATTCGCATTGATCTAAAACATCACTTATTTCATAACATTTCTGAACGGAAAATTTTCAATAGAGCTTTAGGTTTAAGCTGGGCTTCTCAAGTAGATCACCGAGGAGTAGGGTATTTGCTTAATGAGTTGAACGGAAGTCCTTGGTCCCTAGCTTCGTATGGTAATTTTCTCAGTAAAAAAAGCTTCGAGAGTACTTGGTACTCTGAATCAAGGCTTATGTTAACTGAACAATATCAAAATGGCGACTTGTCATTACCTCTAAATATAAAAACGTCTCACGTTGAACATTTACTCAACCAAATACTCGATCAGTTTGGACTGTTTTCCACAGCAGAAGTTGAGGAGTTTTGGAAAAAAATCAATTTGGATAGTTATTACAAGCCAAGCAATTGGGATTTTCTTTGACTCATTTTTTTGTGTTCTTATTGTCTGTTATGCAAGATCAGTTTCCTATGAAAAAAATAGCTTTTGTAGTTGCACCATATGGTTTTGGCCCTACAGCTAAGACTATAGCTATTACTCAACAAATAATCAGGTTGTCCAAAATACCAAAGATAGTATTTATAAGCCAAGGTCCTGCCACTGAGATTGCGGAAGGAATTAATTTATTTTCTGAGGTTTGGAATATTGATTTCTACAATAGCCATGCTTTATGCTGTATTTCTGATGACTGTGATGTTTTGGTTTTTGTCAATACTTCGAGACATATTCTACGGTTATCATCATTTGCTTCAAAGAAACTCTACTTTGTAGACACCCTCGCTTGGGTACGCGACAAGCCGATTCAGTGCATGCATTTGTTAGATGCTTATTTTGCTCAAGAGTTTTTTGGATATGAGGTTTCTAAGCAAATAAAAAATCGTTCCAACTATATACCTACTGGGATAATCTCACAGTATATAAATGACCAAAGTACGAGATCAATCGATGATGGCTATTCTAAGAGATCTGTTGTTCATTTAGGAGGCTTTTTTTCCCCAGCAATGCTAAAAGATTCTGATATTTACTTTTTGAATATGGTATTAATAATGTTGAAGGAAATAGAGCATTTTTTTGACCTAATATTGCCACCATATATGTTGCCAAAAGCTTCAATGATTCCTGAAAATGTCAATTGTATTTCATGTTCTCCTGATGAAGTGCCTAGAATCCTACTTGATGGGTTTATCTCACTTACAACTTCTGGAATTGAGCATACATATGAAAGTATTTTATTAAATAAGCCAACTATGTTCTTGCCCCCATTTAATATGACTCAGTATTTACAGTTAGTCCATCTTAATAGAATTTTTCCAGGATCAGTAAGATTCGATTTTAGTAGTCAATTTGAAAGTATTAGCTCTAACAATTTAGACACTTCGACTTTCAGAATTCAGTCCATGGGAGTTGATGGTATTTGGGAGAAACAGTTTAATCAATTGAAAGCTTTTCTTCAAAAAAAATTTAAGTCCTCAGATTTTAAATTTTTAAAGGTTATACATGATATTCAATCAGAGATGATACGGAATATTCCTAGAGATGGAGCCCAAGTAATTACCAGTAAAGTTTTGGATTTAGATTTCTAATTTTATTCGCATATTTGGTATTGATGTGATGAGCATAGAATTTTCAAACAGGCTGGGTTTAATTAGTGAATTACAACTACAGGCTGCATTGGCTCACTTTAATCTTGGGGATTTTATTAAAGCCGAACCAATCTTATTTGGTAATTTCAGACAGAATCTCTATTTAACAAGTACAAAAGGAGAGTATGTTCTACGCGGCGTTCCCCATACCCCTTGGCAATTTGAACATGAAAAATTTTTTTATAAGTTACTTTTTGAAAAAACCAAAGTACCTGTTCCTTTACCTTTTTTAATAGATTATTCTGATGATATTTTCGGATGGAGCTACGTAATTATGCCCAGAATTAAAGGGCTTAATTTATCTGATCCAAAGGTCAAAAATAAGTTAACTGAAAATGATTTAGAAGAAATTTCAAAAGCAATGGGTGAAAACCTTATTTTAATGCAGGAGTTATATTGGGATTTTCCTGGCCATTATGATCCAAAACTTAAGTCGATCAAAAAACTAAATAAAAAATATCAAGAATGGATATTTTATCAAATTTATTATTATCTCGATCTTTCAATAAGATATTCCAAGATCACTCATGTTGATATTCTATGGGTTGATAATTTATTAAAGCAAGGTATAAAAGCAATGCAATATCCATTTAAACCTTGTTTTGTCATGCAAGATTATAAAGAAGATAATGTTGTTTTAGAGAAGAGTAATGATTGTTGGAAAGTAGCAGGTATATTTGATCTAGTAGATGCATATTTTGGCGATGGAGAGACTGACTTGTCCAGAAATATGGCAATTTACCTAGATAAAAATCCTAACTTAATTAACGCCTTTTTTAGAACTTATGCTGCTAAAAGGAAACTACGTCCAGGATTTGAGAGAAGATTTCCTATTTATATGTTAAAGGATCGTTTAATGGTCTGGGAATTTGTTCATAGAGAAAAAAAGGTATGGTGGCAAGGTTCACCATCTCTCCATGAATGGGCAGAACGCTATACGTCAATAAAACTACCCAATATATAGGCAATCATAGATGAAAATATTTTTCCTGGATTTAATCAAAGTTGTAGATAAGAGCTTTCACTCTTTCTTTAAGAATGCTCTATCTATGATTTATGCTCCGACTAAAATTTTAGACTACAAAAACTGTAGTGATTATATTCAAACATTCTCTGTGAACCTTGATAAAAATGAATATTTAGTTGTAAGTATTAATGGTGGTCGAGTGTTTACAGATCGTCTTACAAATATTACTTTTATTTCACGAAAATACTTGTGTCCCTGTGTATCATGGCAATATTTGGGTACTTATTTGTCAAGTAACGGTTTAGAGAGAAAAATTTTATCAGATCATGAGAACTTCGTTCTCAACAGAAAGATTTTAATTGATTGCTTCCCAACAAAAATAAATAGTACTGTTATTAGTCTACTTACAGGTGGAGCTGCCAACAATAATTATTTTCATTGGCTTTTTGACACTCTACCTAGAATATACATGGTAAAAGTAGCTATTGATAAACTAGATGATCATGTGAAATATTTGATCCCAGAAGACACTCAGCCTTTTCAGCGAGAATCACTCGAAGCAATTGGTATACCTTCGAGTTTACGAATTACAAGTAAGGTACATAGGCATGTTTGTGCAATTAAGATTATTGCTACAACTCATCCTCATCCTAATATTGATGAGGTTCAGTCTTGGGTTGTGAAGTTTCTTAGGAAGTCTTTTCTCAAATTGTCAGCAAATAGTCAGAAAGTAGATTTGATATATATCAGTCGAACTGATAGTCTTCATGTGCGAAAACTTCTAAATGAAGATTATTTCTTTAAACTTCTTAAGCCTATTGGTTTCCAAATTTATAGATTATCTAAGTTAACATTTTCCGAACAAGTTTCTTTGTTTTCTAACGCTAAAATGATAGTTGGAGTTCATGGGGCGGGTCTAGCAAATTTAGTGTTTTCACCAAGTCAGACAGTGGTTTATGAGCTTTTTTCAACGTGTTATCAACCATCAATGTATGAGAGGTTATCTGAACTTGTAGGACTCGACTACCGAAAGATTGTCTGCCAAGCAAATGAAAACTATGGGAGTGAACAAAAAACTAGTTTTTACATAGCAGAAAATGATATATATGCTATTGTTAAATCTGCCCAAAAAATTATAGGAAAGCAAAAATAATCAAAATGTTTACGTTAATGCCTCGTTATATTGAGATAGAGACATCTCGCTACTGTAATCGTTCATGTTTATGGTGTCCTAATTCCGTAATACGTGATCGGCATCAACAGGAACTTATGGAGTGGTCTCTTTATGCTGATTTGATTGGACAGCTAACTGAAGTGGATTATGACGGCTGGCTAGCATTTCATAATTACAATGAACCACTTGCTAATCCTCGCTTAAAACAAGAAATTTCTTTTGCTAAAGGTAGTTTACCCAGTGTTAAGTTAGCAATTTACACTAATGGAGACTTGTTTAATGAGAAAATCTATGAATACCTATGCTCAATTGAAGTTTCAGAAATTCGTATTACACGTTATCCTAATTCACATGATCTACAACAGCCAGAAAAGCATGATTTAAATCAACTATGGGAATGGCTAGAGAAAAAAGACTTTCTTAAAAATCTTGATTGGAAATATGTCGCGGCTCGTCAAGGAGATACTCTTGAATGCTATTTTCCCGTAAAAATCAGGATTATTGCTCCAAATGTGAACAATTATTATGATCGTGGGGGTATTATTTCTCACCTATCCGCAAAAAAAAGAAGTAAGCCCTGCAAGTTAACTAGTCACTCTTTATCTGTAGATTATTTAGGCAATGTAAAAATGTGCTGCAATATTCTATCCAGTAATCCTGAACACTCTCCGTATATTATTGGTAATGTTTATAAAGATCGGCTTTTGGCTATCTGGAATAATGATTTTTTTCAAAAGGTCAGAGAGTTTCATATGTCTTGTAACTGGTCTGAAACTACAATCTGTGAATCTTGTATTCAGGATATTTAATGTATGAAGCGCTTTTTAATTGGTGCTCCAGCTAGTGGTAAAAGCACGATAGGTAGCATTATTGCCAAGGGTAGTGATTATTGTCATACATCGATTGACTGTTTTGTACACTTAGTATACAGCTACTCCGTTGTGAATCGTCCAATGTTGGATTCAGAAATTGATGAGGCTCTACATAAGCTATTGCTTTTCTCTGGTAAAAATCTAATTTATGAGTTTTCCTATCATGATTATCATAAGTTATTTGGGAAACCTTATCTGCTGTTTAGTGAAGAAGATAGAGTTGTAATTGTAACTGCTCCTCTTGAAATTTGTCTGCAAAGAAATAGGTCTAGAGCAAATACTATTCCTGAAAAATACTTGATACGTTGTTGGCACAGTACAAATCAGATTTTTGAGCGATTTTTGAGTTTATCTTTATGCAATTTCATTGTTGTGAACACCTCTATTGAGTCGCAAAATGCATGTGCACAGATTGCAAGAAGCTTTTTTGATGCATAAAAGCCCACGCTACCCATACTTTTTGGTTATATGTTATCAATCAAGCAGAAATGTGTTCACATAACCTCATAAGCTGAGTTTCTTAGCAAAAGTTCTTTGTTCTTTGAAACAAGATTTATAGTCTGTTCGGTTGTTTGCGAAACCTGTTATTCGCAGGCATGTGCGAGCCTAACAATTCGCTGCACCGGAACGCCGCAAGCTGATCGGTTAGTTGCAAAGGTTGTCTGCGTCCGGTGAGCGTGACCGTTAGGCCGCGTGAGCCAACACAATGAATAGCTTGCAAAGGAGCCAAGAATGTTTGCTACACTTGTCGGCACAAATAGACAAACCAACGACCACATCGATTTGCTAAGCCAGCTTATCCCTATCGCAAAGGATCTAGGGTTCGAACCGCCTGACTTGGAACACGAAGCTGTTGCTGATCAAGGCAGTCTTGCAGGTTGGTCTTCGGAATTGCGTGGACCGTCTTCCAATACCTGTGAGTTCTTTTTGGCGGTTACTGCTCCGAATGTACCAGGGATGTCACCCATTCACCCGTTTCGTAAGACTTTTAATGGGCCAATGTTCGCCGTCGTAGTTAACGATGGCTGGTTCCTCGTTTCGCGTTCGGATCACGGTGATGTTACGGAATTCAAAACGAACTCAGATGTGGTCGATGCATTTGCAAACTATTTGGAAAAACTCTAATCGTTGTGCGCAGAACGTTAGGTGTCTCAGGTTATCGGTGAGGCAGTACCCCTTAAAATCGTCTTCGAGATAGTCGAGAGATCTCAAGCATGGCAATTTACGATAAACCAGTTAGATTTTTGATGAAGGATATGGTCGATGCCTTTGGTTTACAAAACGGACAGAGTTTCGTTAGGCAGCAGGCAATCGATTGGTTTGTACAGCATTATCCGAAGATCAAGAAGGGTACTATCACAGCTCACTTAATTCGCTTATCGGTCAACGCACCGAGCAGACTGCATTACTCCCCAAAAGTTGGTGAAGATGATTTTTTCTTCCAAATCGATAGCAACCATTTTCGCTTATATGATGCCAAGCAAGATCCATTGCCCATTCACAGCGTAACGAGTGCTGCACAACGTCAAGACTCAGAAGTTTTAGACGAAGAAATAAACCTGGGAATTTCGACAGAGTTTGCCTATGAATCAGACTTGCGTGATTATCTAGCCGAAAACCTGCAAGTTATTGAACCAGGGTTGAGGCTATATGAGGAAGAAGGAATAACAGGTGTTGAGTTTCCTGTTGGGGGACGTTTCATTGATATTCTTGCAGTGGATTGCAATGATAATTTTGTAGTTATTGAGCTTAAAGTATCTCGTGGCTATGATCGTGTAATCGGTCAACTATTGCGCTACATGGCATGGATACAGAAAAATCAAGCAGAGCCAGAGCAGAAAGTTAGAGGTATTATCGTAGCCAGGGAAATCAGTGAAGATTTGATACTCGCTTGCTCTCTGATGCCTAATGTTGAGTTATTTGAGTATGAGTTATCACTCGCCCTCAAGCAGGTTCATCCAGTTAGCAGCGACACCTAATGCCGTTGTATGGCGATCGCCACAAAAAAATAACCTGTCTCATAGATCTAGAGCCTTTGATCCATCAGCGAAGCCAAGCCCATCGCCTTGAAAGTTTGAAATATTGCAATCCATTGACGAATGCCGAGAACCCAGAGGGGATTCTGTACAATTTGGGGAGCTTAAACCTTACCTAACCCATGACTGACAGCACCCAAGTTCGCAAAGCCGACCATATCCGCATCTGTCTCGAAGAAGATGTCCAATTTCGCCACAATCGCGCCGGTTTTGAACGGTACCGTTTTGAGCACTGCTGTCTGCCTGAATTAGACTGCGCCGACATTGATTTGAATACCTCCTTTTTAGGGAAGCGCCTCGGTGCACCGATTCTGATTTCTTCGATGACCGGAGGGACAGCCCAGGCCCAGCAGATTAACTTTCGCTTGGCAGAAGTTGCCCAAACCCATCGGCTCGCCATGGGGGTTGGTTCTCAACGGGTCGCCCTCGAGAAACCAGAGGTGGCGGCTACTTTTGCAGTCCGTCAAAAAGCCCCAGATGCTCTCCTGTTTGCGAATATTGGCGCAGTGCAACTCAATTATGGGTATGGCGTAGAGGAATGCCGCAAAATTGTTGATTTGCTCGAAGCTGATGCGCTAATTCTCCATCTCAACCCCCTCCAGGAATGTATCCAACCCCAGGGGGACACGAATTTTAAGGGGCTATTGGACAAAATTGAACAGGTCTGTCACCAACTGCCCGTGCCTGTGATCGCCAAAGAAGTAGGCAATGGGATCTCCGTCAAAATGGTGCAACGCCTCCGGGAAGTGGGGGTACAAATCATTGATGTGGCTGGGGCGGGCGGCACCTCCTGGGCGAAGGTAGAAGCGGCGCGATCGCCAAACCAACTCTTGCGCAATCTGGGGCAAACCTTCGGGGACTGGGGAATTCCTACGGCGGACTGTCTGGCGGCGATCGCCCATTACGATCCCGAAATTCCCCTCATTGCTTCCGGGGGCCTGCGGAACGGTTTAGATGGGGCCAAGGCGATCGCCCTGGGAGCTGACCTCGTGGGCTATGCCCAACCCTTTCTCAAGGCGGCGAGTGAATCCCCAGAGGCTTTGGCCGAGTGGGTCGAACTGCTGCTATTGGAATTGCGGACAGTGTTGTTTTGTACGGGTAATGCTAATTTTCAGCAACTGCAACGGGCGAATTGCCTGCACAAGTTCTAAGGTAAAAACTAAGACCTCTTTCCCGAATGCCTCAACCATGAAAGATTTTTTTAAACAGGTTTTTAGCAGTTGCCTCGGTACCCTGATTGCCCTCAGCCTTCTATCGACCCTCTCTCTGTCAGCGTTTATTGCCCTGATTGCCCTCTTCTCTGCCCAGGAAGGCGGTGGCAGGCCCAAGGAAAACAGTATTTTGATCTTCAATATGGGCACGATCATCCAAGACCGAGATCCCTCTAGTTCCATTGGGAATGTCATTGCCGGGGATTTTCCCGAAACCCTCAGTCTGCGGGATGTCACTGAAAGTATCCGCGCTGCCGCCGAGGATGACAAAATTACGGGACTCTTCCTCGATGGTCGGCAAAATAGCTTGAACGGTTATGCCACGCTGCGAGAAGTGCGCCAAGCTCTCCAGGACTTTAAAGCCGCCGGGAAGAAAATCTATGCCTACGATGTGGAAATGACGGAGCGGGAATATTACCTGAGTTCCTTGGCCGATGAAATTTGGCTCAATCCCCTGGGGGTTGTGGAAATGAACGGTTTGGGTAGTGAGCAGCTTTTCTTTAAGGGAGCCCTGGATCAATATGGGATCGGGGTGCAGGTGGTGCGGGTCGGTGATTATAAAAGTGCTGTAGAACCCTTTACTCAAGAGGAATTCAGTCCTGAAAATCGCCAACAAACCGAGGCTCTGCTCAGTGATCTCTGGACAGATTTTAAAGATACGGTGGCTGGCGATCGCCCCTTTGCCGCAACCTTGCCCCAGAGCCTGGCCGACACCCAGGGGATTCTTTTGCCAGAGGTGGCCCAACAGGAGCAATTGGTGACGCGCCTGGCCTATTTTGATGAAATTCTGGCGGAGCTTAAGACCTTTACGGGGACAGAACTTGACAAAGATTTACCCCAGATGGATCTGGCCGATTACAGTCTGGAACAGGATTTAGCCCAGATCGGAGTCACCTCAGAAAATACCGTGGCGGTGGTCTATGCCGAGGGTAATATCGTCGGTGGGGAAGGGACGCCGGACACCATTGGCGGGGATTCCCTCTCGCGACAACTGCGGGAGTTGCGCCAGGATCCTGAGGTCAAAGTCGTTGTGCTGCGTATCAATAGTCCTGGGGGTAGTGCGATCGCCTCAGAAATTATCCTGCGGGAACTAAAACTGATCCGCGAGGCAGACAAACCCGTGATTGTTTCCATGGGGGATCTGGCGGCTTCTGGGGGCTATTGGATTGCCACCGAAAGCGATCGCATTTTTGCCCAGCCCAATACCATTACTGGCTCGATTGGGGTGTTTGGCATTTTGCCCAATATCCAAACCATTGGGAATAATAATGGCCTCACCTGGGATAGCGTCCAAACGGGAGAACTGGCGAATTTAGGCACGGCGTCTCGCCCGAAAACCGAAGCAGAAATGGCGATTTTTCAAAATTTTGTCAATGATATTTACGGCAAATTTTTAGACCGGGTCAGTGCGGCGCGGGGTCTTACGGAAGCTGAGGTGCGCCAAATTGCCCAGGGACGGGTCTGGTCTGGGGAAGATGCCCAGGCGATTCGGCTCGTGGATGAGTTGGGGGGGCTATCGGCGGCGATCGCCTATGCCGTGGACACCGCAGAATTAGGGGAAGATTTCACTGTTCAAGAATATCCCCGACCCCAAACTTGGGAAGAAGAAATTTTTAGTAATCTATTTGGGGCTCAGATCGAAGCGAGCGATCCCCTCTCCCAAGAATGGCTCCGGCTCCAGGCCAGTATCAAACTGTGGCGATCGCTCAATGATCCCAAGCAGGTCTATGCCCTCATGCCCTGGCAACCCCAGATCGATTAGGTCGTATATTCGGCGTTAATGCGCACATAGTCATAGCTGAGGTCACAGCCCCAGGCCGTACCTTTACCAGAACCATTGCCCACACAAACAGCAATCAACACCGTATCGTCTGTGAGATAGGCTCCGGCAGCACGATCCACGAGGTATTGACTGGCTGCTGCCCGATCAAAAGAAAGAGGTTGCCCCTGATCCATGAGTTGAAAATCCCCCAGGGAAATTTGCAGCTCTTCTTGGTTAAAGGTCACCCCAGCCCGGCCAGCGGCGGCGGCGATGCTCCCCCAGTTAGGATCTCGCCCAAAAATCGCTGATTTCACCAAAGATGATCCAGCAATGGTGCGGGCAATTTTCCGGGCCGCTTGATCATCTACGGTGCCAGACACTTGAATTTCCATT
>Ga0213835_101553_pt1 | contig 13463 bp, 11 predicted proteins | sample SWPATP01_FD_160576 | JGI IMG/M metagenome (GOLD analysis project Ga0213835, IMG submission 160576) | Coastal seawater microbial communities from Marineland, Florida, United States - SWPA TP0 #1 | ecosystem: Environmental > Aquatic > Marine > Coastal | place: USA: Florida | collected 2016-08-05
CCTCGGGCGCCAGATGGATCGCCGACGGCACCTTGCCCGAGGCGCCCGACATCCGCCCGTCCGTGACCAGCGCAACCTTGTGCCCGCGATCGAGCAGCACCGACAACAGCGGCGTCAGCGCGTGCAACTCGGGCATCCCGTTGGCGCGCGGACCCTGGAAGCGCACCACCACCACGCAGTCGCGGTCCAGCTCGCCCGCGCGAAAGGCGGCCTTGACAGCCTCCTGATCGGAAAACACCCGCGCCGGTGCCGTCACCGCCAGATGCTCGGGCTTGACCGCCGAGGTCTTGATCACCCCGCGCCCGAGGTTGCCGTTCAGCGCCCGCAACCCGCCGGTGGGCTGGAACGGATCGGAGGCCGGACGCAGCACCTTGTCGTTGTGGCTTGCGGCCGCGCCCTCAACCCAGACCAGCGCCCCGTCCTGCAACCGCGGCTCCCGGGCATAGCGGGCCAGCCCGTCGCCGGCGATGGTGCGCACGTCCTCGTGCAGAAGGCCCGCCGCCAGCAACTCGCCGATCAGGAACTGCAACCCGCCCGCCGCGTGCATGTGGTTCACGTCGGCAAGCCCGTTGGGATAGACCCGCGCCATCAGCGGCACGACGGCCGAGACATCGGCGAAATCGTCGGGATCAAGCACGATGCCCGCGGCCCGCGCCATCGCCGGCAGGTGCAGCACCAGGTTTGTCGACCCGCCCGTGGCCATCAGCCCGACCATGCCGTTGACGAAGGCGCGTTCGTCCAGCACCGCGCCCGCCGGGCGCCAGTCGTTGCCCAGCCGCGTGATCTCCAGCGCGCGGCGCACCGCGGCGTCGGTCAGCGCGTCGCGCAGCGGCGTGCCGGGGTTGACGAAGCTGGCGCCGGGCAGGTGCAACCCCATGAATTCCATCAGCATCTGGTTGGTGTTGGCGGTGCCGTAAAAGGTGCAGGTGCCGGGGCCGTGATAGCTGGCCATCTCGGCCGCCATCAGCGCCTCGCGGTCCACCTCGCCGCGGGCGAAGGCCTGGCGCACGCGCGCCTTCTCGTCGTTGGGCAGGCCCGAGGGCATCGGGCCGGCGGGCAGGAACACTGCGGGAAGGTGGCTGAAGGTCGCCGCCGCCATCACCAGCCCCGGCACGATCTTGTCGCAGATCCCGAGGAACACGACCGAGTCGAAGCAGTTGTGGCTCAGCGCCACGCCGGCCGACAGCGCGATCACGTCGCGCGAGAACAGCGACAGCTCCATCCCCGGCTGGCCCTGGGTGACGCCGTCGCACATCGCCGGCACGCCGCCGGCGACCTGCGCGGTGCCGCCTGCGGCGCGGGCGGCGCGGCGGATCGCCTCCGGGTAGGTCTCGTAGGGCTGATGGGCCGACAGCATGTCGTTGTAGGCGGTGACGATGCCCAGATGCGGCGCGCGGCCCCCGGCCAGCGATGCCTTGTCGGTGCCGGTCGCGGCATAGGCATGGGCCTGGTTGCCGCAGGACAGATGCGCGCGGGCCGGCCCTGCCTCGGCCGCGCGGTTCATTCGGTCGAGATAGGCGGCGCGGGTGGGGGCCGAGCGGTCGCGGATGCGGTCGGTGACGGCGGCGATGGCGGGATGCAGGGGCATGGCGGCTCCGGTGGGACGGGTGGCGGTATGCGGTCGTGTGCGCGGGCGGCTCCGGGTGCCGGGGGCGCGCCCGCTGCGACGAATGCCGCGTGTGTATCATGTTGTTAGCGCTAACTGAAGCCCCTCGCCGGCTCTCGCACCCTGGTCGCGGGCGCAGCAGCGTTGCGCCTTTCGCATGACGGCCTTTCCGGCCTGTCAGTTGTTGGCTGCTGCGGTGCGGCGTATTTTTTCCGTACGAGATTTCCGTTTTTCCGAAGGATACCGCCATGACCCCCGAACCCCGTTTTGTCGAGATCGAAGGCTACCGCATCGAGATGGTCGATGAGGTCGAAGCCGAACGCCGCGCCCGCGCCCTGCGCGCGCAGGTCTTCGCCGAGTTCGGCGCCGCCATCCGCGCCTGGTTCGCCGCCCGTCGTGCGGCCCGCGTCGCGGTGTCGATGGCCGGCGCCCGCGCCTGAGGCTGCGGCCTTTCCCCCGGCCGGGCGACCGGCTAGGGGAGGGGGCATGACCGCCATGCCCCCCTCCGCGCGCCCCGTGGTGCGCCTGCGCCCCAAGGCCCGCGCCGCGAACGCGCTGCGGGCCGGGTTTCCCTGGGTCTATGCCGACGAACTGGTGCTCGACCGGCGCACCCGCGCGCTGGTCCCCGGCACGCTGGCCGTTCTGGAGGATGCCGAGCGGCAGGCGCTGGGGCTGGTCACGGTCAACCCCGCCTCGCAGATCGTCGCGCGGCTGCTCGATGCCGATCCGGGCGCGCCGGTTGACGCCGGCTGGTTCGCGGCCCGGCTGCGTCGTGCGCTGGCGCTGCGCGCGCGGCTTTATCCCGACCCGTTCTACCGGCTGGTCCATGCCGAGGCCGACGGGTTGCCCGGCGTCGTCATCGACCGTTTCGGCGATGCCGCCGTCATCCAGCCCAACGCCGCATGGGCCGAGGCGCATCTGCCCGTGCTGGCCGAGGCGCTGGCGGCCGTCACCGGCGTGACCACCATCGTCAAGAACGCCGCCGGCCGCGCCCGCGCACGCGAGGGGCTGGACGATGCCGGCGGGCTGCTGCAAGGGGCCGTCGACGGGCCGGTCGCGGTGCCGATGAACGGGGCGACCTATTTCGCCGACCTCACGGGCGGACAGAAGACCGGCCTCTATTTCGACCAGCGGGACAACCACGCCTTTGCCGCCAGACTGGCGCGCGGAGGCAGCGTGCTGGATGTCTTCGCCCATGTCGGCGGCTTCGGCCTCGCGGCGCTGGCGGGTGGCGCGGCGCGGGCGCTGGCGGTCGACGGTTCGGCCCCGGCACTGGCGCTGGCCGATCGCGGCGCGCAGGCAAGCGGGGTGGCCGACCGCTTTGCCACCCGCTGCGGCGACGCGTTCGACGCGATGGCCGCGCTGGGGGCCGAGGGCGCGCGGTTCGATACGGTAATCTGCGATCCGCCGGCCTTCGCGCCCGCGAAACCGGCGCTCGAGGCGGGGTTGCGCGCCTATGCCCGGGTGGCGCGGCTGGCGGCCGGGCTGGTGGCGCCGGGCGGGTTCCTGGGGTTGTGCTCGTGTTCGCACGCCGCCGATCTGGCCCGGTTCCGCGAGGCAAGCCTGCAAGGCGTCGCGCGGGCCGGGCGCTCGGGGCAGATCGTGCACACGGGCGGCGCGGGGCCGGACCATCCGATGCACCCGCAGCTTGCCGAAAGCGGCTATCTCAAGGCGCTGTTCCTGCGGCTGGACGGATGAGCGCGCCGCCCCGCGTGGTGCTGGACGCCTGCGTGCTGTTCCCGTCGGTCCTGCGCGAAATCCTGCTGGGCGTGGCGCAGGCGGGGCGCTTCGTGCCGCTATGGTCGGACCGGTTGCTGGCGGAATGGGCGATCGCGGCGGGCCGGGCCGGGCCGGTCGCCACGGCGCAGGCGCAGGGCGAGATCGCAACCCTGCGCGCGACCTGGCCGGGCGCGTCGGTGCCCGCCGATCCGACGCTGGAGGCGCGGCTGTGGCTGCCCGATCCCGCCGACCGTCATGTGCTGGCCGCCGCCATAACCGGCGGCGCTTCGACCATCGTTACCCGAAACCTGCGCGATTTTCCTCGCGCAGCGCTTCAGGATCACGGCGTAAGCGCCATTTCCCCCGACGATTTCCTGATGCGGCTCTGGCTTGAGGACAGCCCGCCGGTGGCCGCCGCCGTGGCTGCCGCCCGCGCCGCCACCGAGGCGCATTCAGGCCGCCCCCAGCCGCTGCGGCCGCTGCTGCGCCGCGCAGGCCTTCCAAGGTTGGGAAAGTCCTTGTCCAGCGCCGAAATCGACTGAAATCGGCCGGTCCGGGTCGGACTTATGCTGGTCGATCCCCGGATTTCGCCGCCTGCCACAGCGCTTCCATCTCGTCCAGCGTAGCCTCTTGCGGGGTTCTTCCCTGCGCGGCCAGTGCCGCTTCGATGGCGCGAAAGCGGCGGGTGAACTTGGCGTTGGTGCGGCGCAACGCGGCCTCCGGGTCGACGCCGAGGTGCCGGGCGAGATTGGCCATGACGAACAGCAGGTCGCCCATCTCGTCCTCGATCCGGTCGGGGTCGCGGGCGTCGCGGGCGGCGACCAGCTCGGCCGCTTCCTCGGTCAGCTTGTCAAGCACGCGGTCCGCCGAATCCCAGTCGAACCCGACCCTTGCCGCGCGCTTCTGCAGCTTGAGCGCGCGCAGCAGCGCCGGCAGGCACAGCGCCACGTCATCCAGCACGCCCGCCTGCGCGCGCGCCGCCCGCTCGGACGCCTTGGCGGCTTCCCAGTCGGCGGTCTGCTGCGCGGCGGTCTTGTCGCGCGAGGCGTCGCCGAACACATGCGGATGGCGCGCCACCATCTTGTCCGAGATCCCGCGGATCACCGCGTCCAGCGTGAAATGTCCCGCTTCCTCAGCCATTTGTGCGTGATAGATCACCTGCAGCAGCAGGTCGCCCAACTCGCCCCGCAGCCCGTCCCAGTCGGCCCTCTCGATGGCGTCGGCGACCTCGTAGGCCTCCTCGATCGTGTAGGGCGCGATCGAGGCGAAGTCCTGCTCGATGTCCCAGGGGCAGCCTTTCGCCGGGTCGCGCAGGCGGGCCATGATCGCGCGCAACCGGGCCAGCCCGCCGTCGGGGTCGTGGAGGATCGGGTCGTCGGCGGGCATCGCGGCCTCCTGCCTCGGGATGCCGGGGGCTTAGCCGCCGGGGGCGGGGCTGTCCATGGCCGCGTCGGGCGGGCGGACGTGAAGCGCCAGCAGGCGCGGCCAGCGCGCGCGCAGCGTCCCGGCCAGGGCCGCCTCGGTCGCTTCGGGGTCGGCGCCGCCCAGGTCGACCGCGACGGCGACCGAAAAGCCCTCGTCAAAATAGCCGAGGCTCAGCGCGGCAGGGCCGGCGGAAGGCGCGAGCCGGGCCAGCCGGGCGGCGACCTCGGCGGCGATCTCGTCACGCAGGGGCGCGGCGGTGGCGCCATAGCCGTCGGCGTGGCCGGCGGGTTCGACATGGATCACGATCTGGCCGAGCGCCGGATGCGCGCCCAGCGCCCGGTCGCGCGCGGCCTCGCTGATGCGGTGCGCCTCGGTTACGGTGATGGCGGGATCGACGAGGATGCTGACATCGGCCTGCCGGTCGGCCCCGTGCCGGCGCAGCCGCAGGTCGCGCAGCCCGGCGACACCCGGCTGGTCGCGCAGGGTGCGGGCCAGTGCGGCACGCTCGCCCTCCGGCGCCTGGGCGTCCACCAGTTCCTCCACCGCCAGGCAACCGTGGCGCCAGGCCACGCGGGTCAGCATTCCGGCGATCACCACCGCCGCCAGCGGATCGAGCCACGGCCAGCCGGCCATCCCCCCCGCGATCCCCGCCGCCGCCACCACCGAGGACAGCGCGTCGGACCGGTGGTGCCAGGCATTCGCGGCAATCAGCGCCGAGCCGGTGCGCCGTCCGACCGCAGCGGTGAGGTGGTACAGCACCTCCTTCGCGGCGACCGAGGCCAGCGCGACCCACAAGGCCAGCCCCGCCGGCGCCGTGACCCCGCCCGCAAGCAGCCGCGCGCCCGCATCCCAGACGATCCCGGCCGCGGCGAGCACCAGCGCGGCTGCCACGGCAAGCGTCGCCAGCGTCTCGAAACGGCCGTGGCCCCAGGGGTGCTCGCGGTCGGGCCCGCGGGCCGAGTGGCGCAGCGCCCACAACACGGTCACGTCGCTGGCCAGGTCGGACAGCGAATGCACCCCGTCCGCGACCAGCGCCGGGCTGTTCGCCACGCTGCCCACGACGATCTTGCCCAGCGCGAGCGGCAGGTTCACCGCCAGCCCGGCCCATGTGATCCGGGCCTTGGCGCGCGCCTTCGCGGCGTCAGGGGCGACAGAATCGGTCATCGGACGGCTCCGGCGGAGGCAAGGCTGCCAGAAAACCGCGCGATCCCCGTGCGTCAACCCCCGAAGGTGGCGCGGGGCTGGCCCGGGGGCGCGCGCCGGTGCTAGACAGGGGCGTGCGCGACGGCTAGACGGGCGTCGATTTTCGTTAGCGCTAACGGCGCGCGGCAGGAGGCTTCGACATGGCGGCACGGGTGATCCCCGTCGATCCGTTCGATCTGGTGGTCTTCGGTGGCACCGGCGATCTGGCGCGGGGCAAGATCCTGCCCGGCCTGTTCCGCCGCTTCGTCGACGGCCAGATGCCCGAAGGCGCGCGCGTCATCGGCGCCGCCCGGTCGGACATGACCGCCGAGGCCTTCCGTGCCTTCGCCGCCGAGGCGATCGAGGCCGCCGTGCCGGCGGGGCGCCGCGACCCCGACCGGATGGCGGCCTTTCTGCGCGCGCTCGACTATATCGCCGTCGATGCGCGCGGCGACGGCGGCTGGCTGCAACTGGCCGATGCCATGCGCCCGGGGGTGGTGCGGGCGTTCTATTTCTCGGTCGCGCCGGCGTTGTTCGGCGAGCTGGCGGGGCGGTTGCACCATCACCGCATCGCCGGGCCCGACGCGCGGATCGTTGTCGAAAAGCCCTTCGGCCAGGACCTTGCCAGCGCGCGGGCGCTGAACGCCACGCTGGCCGCGCATTTCGACGAGACGCAGATCTACCGGATCGATCATTATCTGGGCAAGGAGACGGTCCAGAACCTGATGGCGGTGCGCTTCGCAAACATGCTGTTCGAGCCGCTGTGGAACGCGCAGTTCGTCGATCACGTCCAGATCACCGTCGCCGAGACGGTCGGCGTCGAGGGGCGCGGCAGCTACTACGACCGCTCGGGGGCGATGCGCGACATGGTGCAGAACCACCTCATGCAGCTTCTGTGCCTGATCGCGATGGAGCCGCCCCACCGGTTCGAGCCTGACGCGGTGCGGGACGAAAAGCTCAAGGTGATCCGCGCGCTCGAGCCTGTTTCGGCGCGCGACATCGTGCGGGGGCAGTACGGGGCGGGCGCGGGAAGCGCGGGCTATCTGGCCGACGCGGGCAACCCCGACAGCACCACCGAAAGCTACATCGCGCTGCGGGTGCAGGTGGCGAACTGGCGCTGGAAGGGGACGCCCTTTTACCTGCGCACCGGCAAGCGGCTGCGGGCGCGGTCGTCCGAGATCGCCGTCACCTTCCGCGAGCCGCCGCATTCGATCTTCGGCGAGGACAAGCGCTGGGCGGAAAACGTGCTGATCATCCGGTTGCAGCCCAACGAGGGGATCAAGCTGCAGGTGATGATCAAGGAGCCCGGCCCCGGCGGCATGCGGCTGGTCAGCGTGCCGCTGGACATGAGCTTTGCGCAGGCGCTGGGCACCAACGGTGCCGACATTCCCGACGCCTATGAGCGGCTGATCATGGACGTGATCCGCGGCAACCAGACCCTGTTCATGCGCGGCGACGAGGTGGAGGCCGCCTGGGCCTGGGCGGACCCGGTGATCGCCGGCTGGGAGGCGCGCGGCGACCGCCCGGCGCGCTACGACCCCGGCACCTCGGGGCCCGAGGACGCGCTGATGCTGATGCACCGCGACGGCCGCCGCTGGCGCGAGATCACCGAATAGGCGCGGGGCGGGGTCATGCAGCTTGTCGCCTATCCCGATCGCGAGACGCTGATGCAGGCCGTGGCCGACCGGCTGGCGGCCGACCTGGCCGCCGCGTTGGGGCAGGGCGGGCGGGCGAGCCTTTCGGTGCCCGGCGGCACAACCCCCGGTCCGGTGTTCGACCGGCTTGCGCGGGCCTCGCTGGACTGGGCGCGGGTGACGGTCATTCCCAACGACGACCGCTGGGTGCCCGAGACCTCTGAGCGTTCCAACGCCCGGCTGATCCGGGCGCGTCTGCTGGTCGGTCCCGCGGCGGCGGCGCGGCTGTTTTCGCTCGTCACCGCCGACCCCACCCCCGAAGAGGCCGCGCCGGCGCTGGCCGAGCAGCTCGGCTTTCACTTGCCTCTGTCGGTTCTGCTGGTCGGGATGGGGACGGACGGCCACACCGCCTCGCTGTTTCCCGACGGGGACCGGATCGCGCGGGCGCTTGCGCCCGGGGCCGAGGCCGTCACCTCGATGCGCGCCCTCGCCGCGGGCGAGCCGCGGATCACGCTGACCGGTCCGGTGCTGGCCGCGGCGCGGCACCGGCATGTCCTGATCACCGGGGCCGAAAAGCGCGCGGTGATCGAGGCGGCCGCGCAGGCCGGTCCGCTTGCCGCGCCGATTGCCTGCCTGCTGGACGGCGCGACCGTTCACTGGGCCGAATGAGAGGGACGCCATGACCGCCGCCACCGAAGCCCTCTGGACCGAGCTTGCCGCCCACCGCGCCGCCACCGCAACGGTCCCGATCGCGGCGCTGTTCGACGCGGACCCGACGCGCGCGCAGGGCTGTGCGTTGGCCCTGGACGACATGCTGCTCGACTGGTCCAAGACCGCCATCGACGCCCGCGCGCGCGACCTGCTCGTGGCGCTTGCCCGCGCAGCCGGGGTGGAGGCGTTACGCGATGCGATGTTCGCGGGGGCGCCGATCAACGCGACCGAGGGGCGCGCGGTCCTGCATACCGCCCTGCGCAGCCGCGATGCCGCGCTGGTGCTGCCCGACGGGACCGAGGTGCTGGCCGAAGTGCGCGCCACCCGCGCCCGCATGGCCGCGCTTGCCGACGGGGTGCGCACGGGCCGCATCGCCGGCCCCGGCGGGGCGTTCAGGGATGTGGTCAACATCGGCATCGGCGGCTCCGACCTCGGCCCGGCGATGGCGGTTCAGGCGCTGGCGCCCTTCCACGACGGGCCGCGCTGCCATTTCGTGTCCAACGTGGACGGCGCCCATGTCGCCGACACGCTGCGCGGCCTCGATCCCCGGCGGACGCTGGTGATCGTCGCCTCAAAGACCTTCACCACCATTGAGACGATGACCAACGCCGCCACGGTGCGCGACTGGATGGTCGCCGGCGGCGGCGATCCGGCGGGGCAGACGGTTGCGCTGTCCTCGGCGCTCGACCGTACGGCCGCCTTCGGCATCCCGCCCGAGCGGGTGTTCGGCTTTGCCGACTGGGTGGGCGGGCGTTATTCGGTCTGGGGGCCGATCGGGCTGTCGCTGATGCTGGCGATCGGACCGGAGCGGTTCGGCGCCTTCCTTGACGGAGCGGCGGCGATGGACGCGCATTTCCGCTCCGCGCCGCTGGAGCGCAACATGCCCGCGATGCTGGCGCTGGTGGGGATGTGGCACCATCAGGTCTGCGGCCATCCCACCCGCGCGGTGCTGCCCTACGACCAGCGCCTGGCCCGCTTGCCGGCCTATCTGCAACAGCTCGAGATGGAATCGAACGGCAAGCGCGTGGCAATGGACGGCACCGCCCTGTCCCGCCCCGCCGGCCCGGTGGTCTGGGGCGAGCCGGGCACGAACGGCCAGCACGCCTTCATGCAACTGGTCCATCAGGGTACCGGGGTCGTTCCTTGCGAGTTCCTGGTGGCGGCCGAGGGGCATGAGGGCGATCTTGACCATCAGCACCGGTTGCTGGTCGCGAACTGCCTTGCGCAATCCGCAGCCCTGATGCGCGGCCGCACGCAGGAGGAGGCGCGCGCGGGCCTGGTCGGGCGCGGGCTGGCGCCCGACGATCTGGAGCGGCAGGCGCGGCACCGGGTGTTTCCCGGCAACCGGCCGTCGACGACGCTGATGTATCACCGCCTCGACCCGCACACCCTCGGCCGGATCGTCGCGCTTTACGAGCATCGGGTGTTCGTGGAGGGGGTGATCCTCGGGATCAACAGCTTCGATCAGTGGGGCGTCGAGCTGGGCAAGGAACTGGCCGGCACGCTGGCTCCGCAGGTTGCGGGTCAGGCCGAAGCGCCGCCCCCGCCCGACCCCTCGACCGCCGCCCTGCTGGCACATTTCCACGGGTTGCGGGCAGGGCGGGGATGAGGGCCGGCGCCGGTCAGGTCGTGCGGGCCTATCCCTCCGGCCCCAGCCGTGCCAGCCCCTCCATCGGGCGCGACAGGCCCGGCAGCAGCGGCAGAAGGTCGGCCTGCAGCGCATGATAGATGTCGGGCTTGCCGGCGAACTGCCCGTCCGACGGGCGGCCGGCGGCGTCGATTTCCGGATACCAGCCGCCGCGATCGTGGTCGATGAACAGCCGCTCGGCCACGCCCCACAGCCGTGCATACCAGTCCGCGTCCTGCGGGCGCGGGTCGGCCTTGAGCAGCGCCGCGACGGCCCCGATGGCTTCGGTCACCGGCCACCAGTAGCGATCGGCGACCGCCACCGCCCCGGTCGGATCGAGCGTATAGGCCAGCCCCCCGTCCGGCAGCCACGCGTCGGACAGCGCGGTTTCCACAAGCGCGCGGGCGCGGGCGGGCGCGCCGTCGTCGGGCCGGCCGGACAGGTCCCAGTGCTGCAGGACGAGCCGCGCGAACTCCAGCGCGTGGCCCGGGGTGGTGCCGGCAGGGCGGAACATCGGGTTTCCGGCGTAGGCGGGGTCCACCGCCCAGGCCTCGGTATAATGCTCGGGGATGCGCCAGCCGTGCGCCGGGGCCATGCGGCCGGTGAAGAAATCCAGAATGTGCCCGGCCCGGTGCAGGTGCCGCTCGGCCCCCGTCGCCTCGAAGGCCGCCAGCAGCGCCTCGGCGCCGTGCATGTTGGCGTTCATGCCGCGATAGGTGGAAAACGCCGTCCAGTCGCGGCGGTATTCCTCGCGGAAAAGGCCGGTGCCCTCGTCGAAAAAGCGCGCCTCCAGCACCGCCTCGATGTCGGCCATCAGGCGCGGCGCGTCGTCATGCCCGGCCGCCAGCGCGCTGGACGCCGCCAGCAGCACGAAGACATGCCCGTAGGCCAGCTTGGTATCGTCGGCCACGCCCGTGCCGTCCAGCGCCCAGACATAGCCGCCGTGCCCCCCGTCGCGGTGCCGCATCCACAGCGCCGCCATGCCGGCATCGATGACCGGGGTGCAGTCGGGCGCGCCCCAGACCTGGCCCATTGCATAGGAATGCACCAACCGGGTGGTGGCGTGCAGTTCCTGCAGGGCGCCGGGGATCGGGCGGTCCTCATGATCGAGCGTGGCAAGGCCGCCGTCCGGGGTCAGGCTGGCGCGAAAGAAGACGAGTTGCGCGCGGGCATCGGCGGCAAGGCGGGCGCGGCGGGCGGGATCGGACAGGATCGCGGCGGGGTCGGTCATGGGCGGCCTCGAATGCAGGGCGGCCCCGCTTATGCCGCGGATCGCGGGCGCCGGCGAGGGGGGGTGTTGCGGTCCTGGCCGGTGCGGGGCAGGTTGCGGCCGAGGATAATCCAAGGAGCGGTCGCATGGCGGAACGGGTCGGGTTTGTCGGGCTGGGCACGATGGGGGCGCCGATGGCGGGGCACCTGCTGGCCGGAGGGGTCGACCTTGCGGTATTCTGCCGCCGGCCCGAGCAGGCGCGCGACTGGGCGGCGCGCGGTGCGACGGTGGCCCCGACGCTGGCGGAGCTTGCGGGCATCGCCGATCTGGTGGTGACCTGCGTGACCGACCATGCGGCGCTCGAGGAGGTGCTGGACGGGTTGCTGGAAAACGGCTGGCCGGGCGGGCTGCTGGTCGATTGCTCCACCATCTCGCCCGACCAGGTCCGGGCCAGCGCCGCGCGGCTGGCTGCAGCCGGGGCGTCGATGGTCGATGCGCCGGTCACGGGCGGCGAGGTCGGCGCGCAGAAGGCCGCGCTGACCATCATGTGCGGCGGCACCGAGGCCGACGTCGCCCGCGCCCGCCCGGTTCTGGCGCTGATGGGGCGCCTGATCGAGCACATGGGGCCGCTCGGCGCCGGGCAGGTCACCAAGGCCTGCAACCAGATCATGGTGACGATCAACCTGATCGGCGCGATCGAGGCTTCGGCGCTGGCGCGCGCGGGCGGCGTGGACCCGGCGCGCATGCGCGAGGTGCTGTTGTCGGGCTCGGGCGCGAGCGTGGCGCTCGAGCGTGTGCTGCCGCGCCGCCATGCCGACGGCCCGCCCGGCTTCCGGCTGGAGTTGATGCACAAGGACATCGGTCTTGCCGCCTCGACCGCACGCGCCGCCGGACTGGTCAATCCCGGAACCCAGACCGCGGCGATGATGCTGCAGGCGGCGATGAACCGGAATCTCGGGAAGCTGGACTTTGCCGCGCTGGGCGCGCTTTACGACGCCCTCGACCCGCCGGCGTGACGGGGCCGAACCCATGCCTTCCGCATCCGCTCGCCGTGCTTTGTATCGCGGCCCCCTCGTGATATTTTTACCGCATTGGGGGTCACGTCCCTGTCGGGACACGTGCAAGAGGTTACGCGATGCCGATTACATGGAACGAGATCAATCTGAACGCGCCGCAACTGTCGCTCGCCGGGCGCGGCGATGACAGGCCCGAGAACCGCGGCCAGGCTGTGGCGGCCGTTGTCAGCTTTGCCTCCGGCTGGCTGAACGAGCGGTCGCTGAACTGGCGGATCGAGCGCGAACTGGCGGCGCGGGCCGAACAGGCGGCATCCTTCTTCGCCGGCGTGCGGCCCGACGACCGCCGCCGCCTGCTGGCCGAGGTCTGGGTAGCGGCGCGCAACGTCGGCGGCATGAGCGGGCGGGTCTACATGGACATGACCTTTCACCGGCTGACCAACGATCCGCTGGGGGCGATCCGGCAGGTCCGCAACACCCCCAGCATCGGTCCGGCCCCAACCGCCCGAAGCGACCAGCGCGAAAGCCGCTGGTTCCTGGGAAGCCGTAGCTGACCTGCACCGCCGGGCTGCGCGCCCGGTGCACGCCCGGCGTTCCGGTCGGCTCAGCCGCCGACCGGCTCGCGCACCGCGAAGATGCGCAGCGTACCCGTCTGGTAATAGCCGCTGACCTCCAGCGCGGTGCCGGGGATGGGGATGCCCAGTGACATGATCTTGGGCGTGCTCTGGTCGCCGGCCATGTCCACCGCATCGCCGAATTCGACGATGCGCTTGCGGATGTCGTTCCAGTCGTCCGGGGACAGGCGCGTCAGTGTTTCCTTGTTGTCGCGCACGAACTCGACCAGCCGTTTCATGCCGCCACCACTCTGGTTCGTGCGCTCCATCAGGCGGCGCAGCTGGCGGACCTTGCCGGCCCCCTTGATCAACTCGCCCCAGCGCCCGCCAAGGGCCAGCTGGAAATCCCAGCTGGTCTGCTTGCTGCCCTGCAACTGGCGGGGCCTGCTCAGCCCGGTGATCATGACAAAGCTCAGGCCGGCGCCAGCCCCCAGCCCCGGCCCCCAGCGGTTGCGCTCGCTCTCCATCCGAAAGCTGCGGTGGTAGGTGTCCATGGAATACAACTGGGCGTACAGCGTGTTGCGCCCCCAAACGGCGAGATGACCGCCGAAATCCACCGACAGGCCGAACCAGACATTGGTGCTGATCTCGGGCTCTTCGTCGGCCGCGCGTGGCACGGGAGGCGGGGCTGGCGGACGCTTCATCCAGTCGGGCAGGCTTGCGCTTCCGGGGGTGAAGCGGGTTTCAGGCTCCAGTCGCTCCCAGGTCCTGGGGCCAAGGAT
>Ga0213835_101555_pt1 | contig 13460 bp, 11 predicted proteins | sample SWPATP01_FD_160576 | JGI IMG/M metagenome (GOLD analysis project Ga0213835, IMG submission 160576) | Coastal seawater microbial communities from Marineland, Florida, United States - SWPA TP0 #1 | ecosystem: Environmental > Aquatic > Marine > Coastal | place: USA: Florida | collected 2016-08-05
GGGCGATCACGCTCGGCGCCGCGACGGGCCCGGGCCGGGCCGGCCTCTTCCAGCGCCGCGTCGAAACCCTCGGGCAACTCGGCGCGCGGCAGTTTCTTGGACAGCATGTGCTCGATCGCCTCGAGATACTTGTCGTCCGCCGGCACCGCGAGCGTATAGGCCCGCCCCTCGCGACCCGCGCGCCCGGTGCGGCCGATGCGGTGGACATAGTCCTCGGGGTGGCTGGGCACGTCGAAGTTGAACACGTGGCTGACCGCCGGAATGTCGAGCCCGCGCGCCGCCACGTCCGAGGCGATCAGGAAGGTCACCGACCCGTCGCGGAACCCGTCCAGCGTGCGGGTGCGGATCGACTGGTCAAGGTCGCCGTGGATGGGGGCGGCGTTGAAGCCGTGCTTCTTCATCGACTTGGCCAGCGTGTCCACGTCGACCTTGCGGTTGCAGAAGATGATGGCGTTGCGGCAGGCCTCGCCCTCGGCGCGGATCAGGGCGCGCAGGGCGGCGCGCTTCTCGAGAAAGGCGCGCTCCTTCCGCGTCGGCTTGAAGAAATAGAGGGCTTGCGTGATCGTCTCGGACGCGGTCGCCTGCCGGGCCACCTCGATCCGGGCGGGGTTGGACAGGAACTGGTTGGTGATCCGCTCGATCTCGGGTGCCATGGTGGCGGAATAGAACAGCGTCTGCCGCGTGAACGGCGTCAGGCTGAAGATGCGCTCGATATCGGGGATGAACCCCATGTCGAGCATGCGGTCGGCCTCGTCCACGACCATGATCTGCACGCCGGTCAGCAACAGCTTGCCGCGCTCGAAATGGTCGAGCAAGCGGCCGGGCGTGGCGATCAGCACGTCGACGCCGCGGTCGATCAGCAGGTCCTGCTCCTTGAAGCTGACGCCGCCGATCAGCAGCGCCTTGGTCAGCTTGGTGTATTTCGCGTAGGTGTCGAAATTCTCGGCCACCTGAGCGGCCAGCTCGCGCGTGGGCGCCAGCACGAGGCTGCGCGGCATCCGCGCCCGCGCCCGGCCCCGCCCCAGCAGCGTGATCATCGGCAGCGAGAAGGACGCGGTCTTGCCGGTCCCGGTCTGGGCGATGCCCAGCACGTCGCGCCCTTCCAGCGCATGCGGGATCGCCTGCGCCTGGATCGGGGTGGGGGTTTCGTAGCCGGCTTCGATGACGGCCTTGAGGACCTTGGGGTCCAGTTTCAGGTCGGTGAATTTGGTCATGTGCGTCCAGTTCGGCGGCATCGGGCCGCGCGGAGGTGTGGGACGCAACGATCCGGGCGCCCCGGCAATCCCCTGCACCGCATGTGCAGGTTGCCCGGCAGATAGGCGAAGCGGGGCTTGACGTCAATCTTTGCAGGCGTTGCCCCTGTCCCGACGGTTCGCCCGCCCGCCGACACCCGCCCGGGATGACTGACCGGACACGGTTGCCGGGCGCCAACCCCGGGCACGCGGCGGTTGCAAAAAATGAAATTATGGTGTCATTCTGCGGGGGCCATGTTAATCATGTCGCTGTCGGGAGGAGCGTACACGGTAGAAATCGAGGAGTTTTCTGAGGATCAGGGCCGAGTCGGCCCGAGCAAATGAAACGGGGGGAGAGGAAATGAAACTTTACGTAGGGGTCGTCGCAACCGCGGCCACCTTGGCACTTGCACCCGCGTCGACGGTTCTGGCGCAGGACACCTATCCGAGCCAGCCGATCGAGTTCGTCGCACACACGAACCCCGGCGACTCGATCGACCTGTTCCTGAGGAACCTCGGGGAAATCCTGAACGGCGAAGGGCTGGTGACGCAGCCGATCCAGGTGGTCAACCGGGTCGGCGGCTCAAGCGCCGTCGCCAACGCCTATGTTGCCGGCCGCAAGGGCGATCCGCACATCCTGATCAGCAGCCAGCCCAGCCAGATCACCACGCCGCTGCGCCAGGGCCTGGACTTCAGCTGGCGCGACCACACGCCGGTCGCGAACCTGATGTACGACGAAAACACCATCGCCGTGCTCGCGGATTCGCCGCTGCAGACGATCGAGGACTGGATCGAGGCCGCGCGCGCCGCGCCCTTCGCGATCACGCACGGCACGCCCGTGTTCGGGGCCGCCGACTACATCGTGGCGAACCTGATCCAGAACGACCAGGGGATCGAACTGAACCTGATGGCCCACGAAGGCGCGGCCGAAAACATCACCAGCCTGCTGAACCGCAGCGTCGACAGCATCGGCGCGAACCCGTCCGAGCTGGTGGAGCTTGAGCGCAGCGGCCGGGTGCGCATCCTTGCGGTGGCAAGCCCGCAGCGTTCGCCCGCGATCCCGCACGTGCCCACGCTGCTGGAGTCCGGGATCGACGTCGAGTTCTTCTCGTTCCGCGGGATCATGCTGCCCGGAGAGGTGCCGCAGACGGCGGTCGACTTCTGGGTCGACGTGATCGGCAAGGCGGTGCAGACGCAGACCTGGCTCGACTTCGTCGACCGCAACAACAGCGTGCCCTACTACCTTCCGGCCGACGAGTTCCGCGCGGTGCTGGAGGCCAGCGAGGCCCAGTATTCCCAGATCTTCCGGGAACTGGGTATCATCCAGTAGCGGAGCGGCCATGCCGGCACGCTCCCGCCGGCATGGCCATCCTCCGTACGCACGGGTTTCTCCGTTCGCAACCGCCGGGGACAGGTTGTTCTGATCATGTGGAAGTCGAACGTCCTGCTGGGCCTCGCCACTGCCGGCCTGGCCCTCTACGTCCTCAACCACTCGTCCCGCCTCGCCTATCGGGTGGGCTTCGGGCCGGGGCCGGGCTTTGCGCCGTGGTGGATCGCGCTGACGCTGCTGGTCGTCTCGGCGGTGTTCGTTGCCGCGAACCTTGTGCGACGCGACGCGACCCTGCCGTTTCCGATCACCCGCGAGGCGTTGATCCGCGCGACCGGGCTGTTCGTGACCTTCGGCGCCGCGATCCTGCTCATCGAGCCGTTCGGCTTCACGATCGCCATGGCGCTGTTCCTGATCGTCGTGCTGCGGCTGTTCGAGGACCGTCCGTGGCTGTACAGCATCGGTGTCGGCGTCCTGGCCGCCGTGGCGGTGTTCGCCCTTTTCGCAATCGTCTTCGACGTCCCGCTGCCGCGCTTCGTGCGCGGTTTCATCTAAGGCCGGCGCAAGGGTAGGGGATCGCGGTGGACCATCTTGCCAACTTCATGCAGGGCCTTGGCGCGATCCTGTCGCCCTATGCCCTGATGGCCGCGCTGATCGGCACGCTGATCGGCTTTCTGGCCGGCGCCTTGCCCGGCATGACGGCGACCGCCGCCATCGCCATTGCGCTGCCGCTGACCTTCGGCATGGACCCGATCATCGGGATCGTGGTGCTGACCAGCATCTATTACGCGGCGTCCTTCGGCGGGGCGGTGCCGGCGATCCTGGTCAACACCCCCGGCGACAACCCGGCCGTCATCTCGGCCCTCGAAGGCTATCCGCTGACCCAGCAGGGTCTGGCCATCTCGACCATGCGGGTGGCGTTCATCTCGTCCTTCGTAGGCGGCACGGTGGGCCTCGGATTTGTCGTGTTCCTGGCGCCCGCCCTGGCCGAGCTTGCGCTGAACTTCGGGCCGCCGGAGTATTTCCTGATCATGGTGCTGGGCATCTCCTCGGTGCTGGCCGTCAGTTCCGGCTCGATCGTCAAGGGCCTGATCAGCGCGCTCTTGGGGGCGATCGTCGGCCTGGTCGGGATGAACCCGCTGCACGGCGCGGTGCGGATGACCTTCGGCTACTACCAGTTGCTGGAAGGCGTGCCCTTTGTCGTGCTGGCGCTGGCGCTGTTCTGCATCGCGGTGTCGATCGTCAACCTCGACCATCGCGGCGCCCGACAGATCCGGGTCAGGAATATTCGCGCGGTCCGCAACTGGCCCGACCGCGAGGAGATGCGGCTGATGGCGCCGGCCTGGACGCGCGGCACGGTGACCGGTTTCGTCATCGGCGTGCTGCCGGGCGCGGGTCCGACGATCGCGTCCTTCCTGGCCTACAGCGTCACCAAGATGACCGCGTCCGAAGCGCGCCAGGCCAAGTTCGGCAACGGCGCGGTGGAAGGCGTCGCGGCAGCGGAAAGCGCCAACAACGCGGCCACCAGCGGCTCGCTCGTGCCGATGTTGTCGCTGGGCATTCCCGGCTCGGCCGGAACAGCGGTGCTGCTGGGTGCGCTGCTGATGTTCGGGCTTCGCCCCGGCCCGATGCTGTTCACCAACCATACCGAGATCGCCTTCGCCGTGCTGGCGAGCGTGCTGATCGGCACGTTCTTCATGCTGCTGGTCGGGCTGATCCTGCCGCCGCTGTTCAGCCACATCCTTCGGGTGCCCGACAGCGTGCTGTTTCCCGTCATCCTCGTCGTGGCGGTGGCGGGCACCTACAGCGTCAACAACGACATCTTTCCGGTCTATCTGCTCTGGATCCTCGGGATCGTCGGCTACCTGATGATGAAGTTCGCGGTCCCGGCGCCGCCGGCAATCCTCGCGGCCGTGCTGATGCCGCTGATGGAGGTCAGTTTCATGCAGTCGCTGACGATGTCGCGGGGGTCGCTGAACATCTTCATCGATCGCCCGGTGTCGCTGGCGCTGCTGGTGATCTGCGTGCTGTTCCTGATCCTGCCGCCGCTGCTGATGCGCCGGCGCCGCGCCAAGGCCTGAGGCGGGGCAACCCCCGGCAGGCCGGACGGCGGCGCCTAAAGGACGTAGCGCGACAGGTCGGCCGAGCGCGACAACTCGCCCAGGTTCTTCTCGACATAGTCGGCGTCGACCGTGACGGTCTGGCCGGCGCGGTCGGGGGCGTGGAACGAAAGTTCCTCGAACACGCGCTCCATCACAGTGTAGAGGCGCCGCGCACCGATGTTCTCGACCGCGCGGTTGACCTCGGCGGCGATGCGCGCGAGCGCGGCGATGCCGTCCTCGGTAAAGGAGACCCCTACCTCCTCGGTGGCCATCAGGGCGGTGTATTGCCGGGTCAGGGCGTTGTCGGTCTCGGTCAGGATGCGCACGAAGTCGTCCTCGGTCAGCGCGCGCAACTCCACCCGGATGGGTAGCCGGCCCTGCAGTTCCGGCAGCAGGTCGGACGGCTTGGCGATGTGGAAGGCACCCGAGGCGATGAACAGGATGTGGTCGGTCCTGACCGGTCCGTACTTGGTGGAAACCGTCGTGCCCTCGATCAGCGGCAGCAGGTCGCGCTGCACCCCTTCGCGGCTGACATCGGCGCCGCGGGTCTCGGCGCGGGCGCAGACCTTGTCGATCTCGTCCAGGAAGACGATGCCGCTGGATTGCACCGCCTCCAGCGCGGCGCGGTTCACCGTCTCGTCGTCCAGCAGCTTGTCGGCTTCCTCGCCGATCAGCACCTCGTAGCTGGCGGCGACGGTCATCCGCTTGCGCACCTTGCGCCCACCGAAGGCCTTTCCCAGCATCTCGCCGATGTTCAGCATCCCGCCGGGCTGGCCGGGCATGTCCATCATCGGAAAGGGGCTGGCGGTTTCGCTGATCTCGAGGTCGATCTCGGTATTGTCGAGTTCCCCGCGCTTGAGCTTGCCGCGGAACATCTCGCGCGTGGCCGGGCGCGCGTCCTCGCCGGCGATGGCGGTGATCACGCGTTCCTCGGCGGCGGCATGGGCGCGGGCTTTCACCTCGTCGCGCATCTGTTCGCGGGTCATGGCGACGGCGGCGTCGGCAAGGTCGCGGATGATGCTTTCCACGTCGCGGCCGACATAGCCCACCTCGGTGAACTTGGTCGCCTCGACCTTCAGGAACGGCGCGCGGGCAAGGCGGGCGAGGCGGCGGCTGATCTCGGTCTTGCCCACCCCGGTGGGGCCGATCATCAGGATGTTCTTGGGGTAAACCTCGTCGCGGATGTCGTCGGCCAGCCGCTGCCGGCGCCAGCGGTTGCGCAGCGCCACCGCCACCGCCCGCTTGGCGTCGGCCTGGCCGATGATGAAGCGGTCAAGCTCCGAGACGATCTCGCGCGGGGTCAGGTCGGTCATGGGGCGCTCCGGCTGGGTCCGGGGTGATGTAAGGGGTGGGGGAGGGGAGGGGAAGGGGTTGCCTAATGTAAATACAAACAGTATATACGATAAGCCGCGCTGTTGCGGCACCGAATTCTAGTATTCAAAAATGGTGTTCAGATGATCATGGCAGACCAATCGATTGGGGCAGAAAGGGATTTCCATGCGGGATTTCGACTGGGACGAAACCAAGCGCCGCGCAACGATCGAGTAGCACAACATCGACTTTGCCGAGGCGGTGACCATCTTCCTCGGGCCACATCTGGTCCTGCCGGCCCGCAGCGAGATCGAACAGCGCCGCATTGCCGTCGGCAGCCTGGGTGGGTCGGTGGTCGCGGTCATCTTCACCCTGCGCGGCGAGACGTGCCGCGTCATCACTGCGCGAAAGGCCAGACGCGATGAGCGAGAGCAGTATCAAGCGCTACTCGATGGAGGAAATCCTTCGGATGAAGGGCGAGACCGACTTTGAGAAACTGCGCGCGGCTGGCGATCACGAAGGCCCGCAGGAGTTCGAAGTGGACTGGTCCAGGGCCGTCCTCGTCCGCCCACCGGCCAAGCCGATGGTCTCCATCCGCCTCGATCCCGAGGTGCTGGCCTTCTTCAAGGCCGGCGGCAATGGCTATCAAACCCGCATCAACGCCGTGCTGCGCGCCTACATGGAGGCACGGCTGCGCGCGGGCGAGGGCAACGAGGGGGGGTGACAGGGCCGCCTGCGGTCCCCACATTGGGGGTGTGCGGCGGCGAAGTCGCCGCGCTCATGCGGAAACCGAAACGGAGGACCCCATGACCCCGACCTTGACCGAGCGCCCCCGCAAGCCCACGCCGCAGCGTCTGCGCCGCTATCTGGAGATTGCGCGCACCGAGGGCACGCACCCAGCCATCGACAGCCTGCGCAAGCGCAAGCAGGCGGCCAGCCCCAAGCGCACGCCGGCCTTCGTTCGGATCGCTCGCGGGCAGCTCGCCTGATCCCTGCCCGGCGCCGCGCGCCCTGCGCGCGGACCTGCCCGAACAGCGCGCAAGGCCCGCGTCAGGCCCGCACCAGCGCCTCGTAGCTGGCCGCGATGTCGCGGGTCAGCGGCCCGACCTGAAAGTGGTGCGGGCCGATCTGGCCGACCGGGGTGATCTCGGCCGCCGTGCCGGTCAGGAAGCACTGCTGGAACTCGGGCAGTTCCTCGGGCAGGATGTGGCGCTCGTGCACGGTCACGCCCTGGTCGCGCAACATGCCGATCACGGTCTGGCGTGTGATGCCGTTCAGGATCGCATCGGCCAGCGGCGTGTGCACCTCGTCGTCGCGCACGAAGAACACGTTGGCGCCCGTCGCCTCGGCCACATAGCCGCGCCAGTCGAAGAACAGCGCGTCCGAGCAGCCCTTTTCCTCGGCCGCGTGCTTGGACATGGTGCAGATCATGTAAAGCCCCGCGGCCTTGGCCTGGGTCGGGATCGTCTCGGGCGAGGGGCGTTTCCATTTCGCGATATCAAGGCGCGCGCCCTGCATCTTGGCGTCGCCGTAATAGGCCCCCCACTGCCACGCCGCCACCGCGACGCGCACCGGGTTGCGGCGCGAGGCAACACCCATGTCCTCGCCCGCGCCGCGCCAGGCCACGGCGCGCACATAGGCGTCGGTCAGCCCGTTGGCCTCGAGAACGGCGGTCTTGGCGGCCTCGAGTTCGTCGACGGTGATCGGGATCGGCATGTCCAGCAACCGTCCGGATTCGAGCAGCCGGGCCGAGTGTTCGCGGCTCTTGAAGATGCGCCCGCCATAGCAGCGCTCTCCCTCGAACACCGACGAGGCATAGTGCAGCGCGTGGCTCAGCACATGCACCCGCGCGTCCCGCCACGGCACCAGGGTGCCGTCCATCCAGATCACCCCGTCGCGGTCGTCATATGCCCCGGCCATGCGCCTCTCCCCCGTTCGCTTTCCGAATATTGCGCGAATTATGCCCGGATCGGACGTAATATTGCGCGAAATCCCGGCACGGCTAGCAATTGATTCTTGGAAAGTCAACGTCTCTGACGTAAAATCACCGTCGGAGGAAAACACCCCGGAGACACCCATGGCCGAAGGCGGCGGCACGCCCGGCGGCGGCGAGAACCTGCTGTTCCTGACCGACGACCAGCTTCGCCGCGGGATCGAGGCGATGTTCTTCGCCTATCGCGGCTTTACCGCCGACCCCGACCGCATCCTGGCCGACATGGACTATGGCCGCGCCCATCACCGGGCGCTGCATTTCATCAACCGGATGCCGGGGACAACGGTGACCAACCTGCTCGCCATCCTCGGCGTGACCAAGCAGTCGCTCAACCGCGTGCTGCGTGCGCTGATCGACGACGGCCTGGTCGAAAGCCGCGTCGGCGCGCGCGACCGGCGCGAGCGGCACCTGCACCTGACCGAGGCCGGCGCCGCGCTCGAGCGTACCCTGTCCGAGGCCCAGCGCGCCCGGATGCGGGCGGCCTATCGCGCCGCCGGGCCCGAGGCCGTCGCCGGTTTCCGCCAGGTGCTGGAGGCGATGATGGACGGCGAGGTGCGCGCCCAGTACCAGGCGCTGCGCGATGCGCGCGACGCGGCCGGGGGACGCGGATGATCGCCGGGGCCGAGGCGCCTCCGCACCTGCTGGTCGTGGACGATGACGAGCGTATCCGCACCCTGTTGGCGCGGTTTCTCAAGAACAACGGCTTTCTTGTCTCGGCCGCGCGCGACGCCGGACATGCCCGGCGGTTGCTGGCCGGGCTGGAGTTCGATCTTGTCGTGCTCGACGTGATGATGCCGGGCGAGGACGGGCTGGCGCTGACCCGCAGCCTGCGCGCCGACCGCAGGATGCCGGTGATCCTGCTGACCGCGCGCGGCGAGACGGCGGACCGCATCGCCGGGCTGGAGGCGGGCGCCGACGACTACCTGCCCAAGCCCTTCGAGCCGCGCGAGCTGCTGCTGCGGATCAACGCGATCCTGCGCCGCGTCCCGCCCGACCCGGCCGCCGCCGCCAGGCCCCGGTTCCTGCACCTGGGATCGGTGCGCTACGACCCCGAAAAGGGCGAGATGTGGCGCGGCAGCGATCCGGTGCGGCTGACCGCGACCGAGGCCATGCTGATGCGGGTCTTTTCCAACCGCCCCGGCGAGGCGGTCAGCCGCGAGGCGCTGGTCGAGGAACTCGGCCGCGGCCAGCCCGGCGGCGTCCAGACCCAGGAACGTGCGGTCGACGTGCAGATCACCCGCCTGCGCCGCAAGATCGAGACCGACCCCCGCCAGCCGCGCTACCTGCAGACGGTGCGCGGCGAAGGCTACATGCTGGTGCCCGACTGAGGGGCGCCGGCACCATCGTTTAAGCGCCCGTTAACCATTTGTCGGCAGGCTGCCCGGCGGCCGGGACAGGGGTGCCCGGTGGCGGGGTGGCCTTCGCAATGGCGCTCGACTGGACACTGGCGGCTCTTATCGGACTGACCGCGCTGGGCGCGGCAGTGGCCGGGGCGGCGATACTGGGCCTCTGGGAGGCGCGCCGCCGCACGGCCCGCCCGCGGGCCTTCGATCCCGACGAACTCGATCACGCCGACCACGCCGTCTTCCTGTTCGAGGACGAGCGGCTGGTCGATGCCAGCGACGCCGGCCGCGCCCTCTTGCAGGGCGGGCCCGAGGGGACGGGGCCCTGGGCGCGGCTGTGCACGGTGCTGGCGCCGGCCTTTCCCGACATGACCGAAAGGCTGGCCACGCTGGCCCGCGACGGGCGCGTCGAACTTGCCGCCCATGACGATCCCGACCTGCGCCTGCAGGCCGAATGGCGCCGGGGCGTCGCCCGCATCACCCTGCGCCAGAACGGCAGCGGCGACGGGGCGGGTCCGATCGACCGGTTGTCGCTGCGCGCGCTCGACGACGAGGTCGCGACGCTGCGCGCCATCGTGCACGGCACCCCGGCGCCGATCTGGTGCGAACGGCCCGATGGTGCCGTGATCTGGGCCAATCGCGCCTATCTGCTGCAGGCGGTGGCGCAGGAAGGCGATGCGGGCGCGCTGACCTGGCCGCTGCCGCGCCTGTTCCCCGGCCTGCTCATCGGCCCAGAGGGCACCGCGCCGGACGAACCGGTCGCCGCCGCGCTGGCCGGCGCCGACGGCCGCGAGCGGCATTTCGAGGTCCACGCCCGGGCACGTGCCGGCGACCTCGTGCTGACCGCCTTCCCCGCCGATGCCGCCGTCCGGGCGCGTGCGGCACAGCGCCACCTGACCCAGACCCTGACCCAGACCTTTGCGCAACTGCCCGTGGGCCTGGCCATCTTCGACCGGGAGCGGCGGCTGCGCATGTTCAACCCCGCGCTGGCCGACATCACCGGCATCGGGCCCGACAGCCTCGCGTTGCGCCCCTCGCTCGAGGTGTTCCTCGACCGGTTGCGCGACCTCAAGCGCATCCCCGAGCCGCGCGACTATCGCGTCTGGCGGCAGGGCCTCGTCGCGATCGAGGCCGCCGCGGCTGGCCCCGGCTATGCCGAGGTCTGGACGCTGCCCTCGGGCCAGGTGCTGCGCGTCACCGGCCGCCCCCATCCCGACGGCGCCATCGCCTTCCTGTTCGAGGACATCTCGTCCGAGGTCTCGCTCAGCCGGCGCTTCCGGGGCGAGATCGAGACCGGCCGCGCCGTCCTGGATGCCATGGACGAGGCTGTCGTCGTATTCTCGGCCGACGGCACGCTGATCCTGACGAATGCCGCCTACGACCGGTTGTGGAACAGCAGCCCCGCCTGCCGTCCCGGCGAGATCGGCGTGCAGGCGGCGCTGCGGCTCTGGCTGGACGCGGCGCTGCCGAACCCGCTGTGGCACCGGTTGCGCCGTTATGTCACCGGCGCCGAAAGCCGGGTGCCGCTCAGCACCGTCGTCCAGATGAAGGACGGCCGCCACCTGGCCTGCCGCCTTGCCCCGCTGCCGGGCGGGGCGACGCTGATCGGTTTTGCCCGTCCGGCCGGGACCGTGCGGCCGGGAGCGACCAACGGGCGGGCGGCCGAGGTGGTGCAGCCCCCGCCGCCGGCCCGGGACATGTTCGGCCCGGGTGGCGACAGGGCCGACGGCGGCGACGCCGCGGCGGGCTGACGGGCGCCGTCCGTGCGCCCCCCCGGGGCATGCCGACATCCGGCGAGCCGCCGTCGCGCCGGTTCGGCGGGCCTTGCCCGACCGGACGCCGCCGGCGGCGGGACCGGCGGCCGCATGATCCGCCCCGCGGCGTCGCCCGAACGCGCCCGCCGCGCGTCCTGGGCCCGCCATCCCCGGCTGCGGCGGGATGGGCAAGCGCGGTCCGCCGTGGCATAGCTTGGCCATGCTTGCCGCGCCCCCCTCTGCCGTCCGCATTCCGCTGCCCGATGCGGTCGCGACCGCGGCGCTGGCCGCACGGATCGCGCCACATCTGGGCGCCGGCGACACGCTGCTGCTGTCGGGCGACCTGGGCGCCGGCAAGACCCATTTCGCCCGTGCCCTGATCCATGCCCTGCAGGCCGCCGCCGGCCAGCCGCCCGAGGACGTGCCCTCGCCCAGCTTCACGCTGGTGCAGACCTACCGCGCCGGGCCGCTGGAGATCTGGCATGCCGACCTCTATCGCCTGCACGATGCGGGCGAACTGATCGAACTGGGCCTTGATGCCGCCTTCGACGCGGCCCTGTGCCTTATCGAATGGCCCGACCGGCTGGGCCCGCACATTCCCGCCGGCGCGCTTTGCCTGACGCTGGCCGTCGCCCCCGCCGGCCCCGACCCCACGGCCGAGCCCGCGCGCACCGCGATCCTGCGCGGCGGCGCCCCCCGCCACGCGCCCCTGTTCGCCGCCCTGCGCCGGTGATCCGCCGATGTTCGCCGACGACCCCGCGCCCCGCCTGTTCGCCCTGCCCCCCGGCGCCGACTTTCCCGAGGCGCTCGCCGCCGGGCTGATCGCCCGCGCCGGGGCCGACCCGATGGCGCTGGCCCGCACGCGGGTCATCGTGAACACCCGCGGCATGCAGGCACGCCTGACCGCGGCGCTGTCGGCCACGGGCGCGCGGCTGTTGCCGCAGATGTCGGCGCTGGGCGACCTCGGCGCGGGGGCGGCGCTGCCCGGCCTGCCGCCCCCCGCCCCCGTGCTGCGCCGGCGGCTGGAGCTTGCGCGCCTCGTCGCCCGCCTGATCGAGACAGCGCCCCACCTTGCCCCCCGCGGCAGCGCCTTCGACCTGGCCGACAGCCTTGCCGCGCTCATGGACGAGATGCAGGGCGAGGGCGTCGCACCCGGCGCGCTGGCGGCGCTCGATGTCGGCCCGCACGCCGCGCACTGGGCGCGCAGCCTTGAATTCCTGCGTCTTGTCGCGGACTGGACCGCCGCCGACGGCGACGCCCCGCGCGACGCCGAGGCCCGCCAGCGTGCCGCGATCCTGGCGCTGGCCGCGCGCTGGCGCGACGACCCGCCAGCCGATCCGGTGATCGTGGCGGGTTCCACCGGCTCGCGCGGAAGCACGGTGCTGCTGATGCAGGCGGTGGCGGGGTTGCCGCAGGGGGCGCTGGTGCTGCCGGGCTTCGATTTCGACATGCCCGCACATGCCCGGGCGGCGCTCGACACAACGCCCCCGCCCGAGGACCACCCGCAGTACCGCCTGCACCGCCTGCTGCACGCCCTTGGCGCCGCGCCCGCCGAGTTGCGCCCCTGGGTGGCCGATGCCGCCCCCGCGCCGGCCCGCAACCGCCTGATCGGCCTTGCGCTGCGCCCCGCCCCCGTCACCGACCAGTGGCGGACCGAGGGGGCCATGCTGACCGACCTGCCCGCCGCCTGCGCGCGCACCGCGCTGATCGAGGCGCCCGATGCGCGCACCGAGGCGCTGGCCATCGCCCTGTGCCTGCGCCGCGCCGCCGGCGACGGGCGGACCGCCACGCTGATCACCCCCGACCGGGCGCTGGCGCGGCGCGTGACCGCGGCGCTGGATCGCTGGGGCATCCGTCCCGACGACAGCGCAGGCCGGCCGCTGGCGCTGTCGCCGCCGGGGCGGTTCCTGCGCCAGACCGCCGCGGCACTGGCCGGGCCGATCACCGCCGAGGCGCTGGTTGCGCTGCTGAAACACCCGCTGACCCACGGCGGGGCCGGGCGCGGGCCGCACCTGTTGCTGACGCGGGCCTTCGAGCGGCGCTTGCGCCGGCATGGCCCGCCCTTTCCCGACGCGGCGGCGGTGCGCGCCTTTGCCGAAGGCCAGACCGCGCCCGAGGCCGCCGCCTGGGCCGACTGGCTGGCCGGGTGCATGGCGCTGACCGGTCTGCCCGACGACCCCCTGCCGCTGGCCGACCTGGCCGCCCGCCATCGCCGCCTGTCCGAGACCCTCGCCGCCGGTGCCGCGCCGCAGGCCCCCGCCGGCGCGCTGTGGGACGAGGCCGCCGGCGCCCGCGCCCGCGCCGTGATGGACGAATTCGCGCGCGAGGCGGCGCACGGCGCGGCCCTTGCCCCGTCGGCGCTGGCCGGGCTGGTCGGCAGCCTGCTGGCCCCCCATGC
>Ga0213835_101558_pt1 | contig 13444 bp, 10 predicted proteins | sample SWPATP01_FD_160576 | JGI IMG/M metagenome (GOLD analysis project Ga0213835, IMG submission 160576) | Coastal seawater microbial communities from Marineland, Florida, United States - SWPA TP0 #1 | ecosystem: Environmental > Aquatic > Marine > Coastal | place: USA: Florida | collected 2016-08-05
ACTCCACCACCTCGGCGGTGCTGCGCACGTCCATGAACGCCGCGACGGCCGCCAGCAGCACCCGCTGCTCGAGGTTCACAAGGGCCTGCCGGGTCGCCAGCACGTTCTCGCGCGCGACATCGACGGCCATCTGGTTGCGGCCGAAATCATACAGCGTCAGGTCCGCCGACAGCCCGAGCGAGGCCGCAAGCCGGTTCGCGCCCTGCTGCAGGGGGTGGCGCGCCTCGGCGCGGGCGACAAAGTTCACCACCGGGCGCAGCGCCGCCACGGCCTGCGCGACCCCCTCGTCCGCGGCGCGCAGAACGGCGCGGTTCTGCTCGAGCAGGTTGGAATTGCGATAGGCGGCCGCCAGCGCCTCGCCCAGGGACTGCGCCGCCGCCGGCAGGGGCAGCACGAGGGACGCGGCGACGGCCAGCGCCGCACCTAGTCGCAGGAAGGTTCCGGTTCGCCGCATCTGCCTGCCATCCTCTGCTCGTTCTTTATGGTTGTTCAGTACCCTGCCCGCACCGGCCGCAGCCTAGAACTCGAACACCGGCCGGCGCGCAAAGCCCGGCAGCACCGGCGCGGAAGCGTTGAACAGCTTGCGCCAGTTCATCCGCCCGCCCAGCCGCACGCCCAGGCGCACCTCACCCAGCGCGCCGTCCATGAACAGGCAGGTCACGCGCCCGCCGTCCTTGAGTTGCGCAGCCAGCGTGTCGGGAAAGGCCTCGACGCCGCCCTGCACCATCATCGCGTCGAACGGGCCGTGCCGTGGCGCGCCGGCCTCGAGCGGCCCGGTGACCACGGCGATGTTCAGCGCCTCCTGAGCGGCGTGGATCGCCTCGGCATCGGCGGCGGTGTCGGCGTCGGCCACCAGCGCGACGACCTGCTGCGCCAACCGTGCGGCGACCGCGCTGGAATATCCCAGCCCGGCGCCGACATCGAGCACCAGATCCCCCGGCCCGAGGTCGAGGTGCTGAAGCATCAGCGCCAGCGTGCGCGGCGCCAGCACCACTTCGCCGGGGGCCGGCACGTGGTTTTCCCCCGCATAGGCGACGTCGCGCAGGCGGGCGGGCAAATAGACCTCGCGCGGGACGCGCAGCATCGCGTCGATGACCGGATACCGGGTGACGTCCGAGGGGCGCACCTGGGTATCGACCATGGTGACGCGGCGGGTGGCATAGTCGGGCATTGCGGGAGACCTGAGCGTTCGCGGAACCTGGATCGGTTGTGCCACATCGCCCGACGTGCGGCAACCGGGCGGGCCGGCCGACCGGGGGCCGTCGCGCGAAGGGCACAGTCGGGCGCGGTCCCGGGGCGGAGGGGGGCGGCGGCGATGCAAACGCTTCAGGTCGCGCCCGCCCCGCGCTAGGCTGCACACATGACGACACCCGCGCCCCTCGCCCCCGCCCCCTTCCCCGCCCCGGACGATGCCCGGCGGTTGCAGGCGGGCCGGCACGACGACCCGTTTGCCGTGCTCGGGCCGCACCGGGTCGGGCGGACCCGTCATGTCGCGGCCTTCCGGCCCGGCGTCGTGGCGCTCAATGCGGTGGTCGGCACCGTGCGCCACCCCCTCCGGCGCCACCCCGACGCGCCGGACCTGTTCTGCGGCCCGGTGCCGGGGCGGGGCGTCTACCGCCTCGAGGCCGACGACGGGCGCGGCCACGTCCGGGCGTTCGACGATCCCTACCGCTTCGGACCGGTGCTGGGCGAGGTCGACGAGTACCTCCTGGGCGAGGGCACCCACCTGCGGCTGTGGCAGGCGCTGGGCGCGCATGTGATGACGCACGAGGGCGTGGCGGGCACCCATTTCGCGGTCTGGGCGCCGAACGCGCGCCGCGTCGCGGTGGTCGGCCCGTTCAACGGCTGGGACGGACGGCGCCACCCGATGCGCCGGCGCGGGCCGACCGGTGTCTGGGAAATCTTCCTGCCCGACTTGGGCGAAGGTACGCTGTACAAGTACGAGATCGTCGGCCCGGACGGGGCGCTGGTGCCGCTCAAGGCCGACCCGGTCGCCTTCGGGTCCGAACACCCGCCGGGCACCGCCAGCGTCGTGCGCGACATCGCCGGCTACGGCTGGCGCGACGCGGCCTGGATGCACCGCCGCGCGACCGCCAACGCACATGACGCGCCGGTCTCGATCTACGAGGTGCACCTGGGAAGCTGGCGGCGCTTTGCCGAGCATGGCAACCGGCCGCTGTCCTACCGCGAGGCCGCGACCGCGCTGGTCGACTATGTCGCCGACATGGGTTTCACCCATATCGAGTTCATGCCGCTGTCCGAACATCCCTTCGACGGCTCCTGGGGCTATCAGCCCACCGGCCTCTTCGCCCCGACGATCCGCCACGGCCCCCCGCACGAGTTCCGCGACCTGATCGACGCCGCCCACGCGCGCGGCATCGGCGTGATCCTCGACTGGGTGCCGGGGCATTTCCCGACCGACGCGCACGGCCTGGCGCGCTTCGACGGCACGCCGCTTTACGAGCATGCCGACCCGCGCGAGGGGTTCCACCCGGACTGGAACACCCTGATCTACAACTACGGGCGCACCGAGGTCGCCAACTTCCTGTCCGCCAACGCCCTCTACTGGCTCGAGGAATACCACATCGACGGGCTGCGCGTGGATGCGGTGGCCTCGATGCTGTACCGGGACTATTCCCGCCCCGAGGGGGAATGGGTGCCCAACATCCACGGCGGGCGCGAGAACCTCGAGGCGATCGCGGTGCTGCAGCGGATGAACGCGCTGGTCTATGGCAGCGTGCCCGGCATCCTGACCGCGGCCGAGGAAAGCACCTCGTTTCCCGGCGTCTCGCGCCCCGTGCACGACGGCGGGCTCGGCTTCGGCTTCAAGTGGAACATGGGCTGGATGAACGACACGCTGCGCTATTTCGCGCGCGACCCGATCCACCGGCGCCACCACCACCACGAGATCACCTTCGGGCTGCTGTATGCCTTTTCCGAAAACTTCATCCTGCCGATCAGCCATGACGAGGTGGTGCACGGCAAGGGCAGCCTGCTGACGCGGATGCCGGGCACCGGGCTGGAGCAGTTCGCCCACCTGCGCGCCTTCCTCGGGCTCATGTGGGGGCATCCGGGCAAGAAGCTTCTGTTCATGGGGCAGGAATTCGCGCAGCGCGCGGAATGGAGCCACGCGGGCCAGCTTGACTGGCACCTGCTCGGGGCGCCGGCCCACGCCGGGGTGCAGGCCCTGGTGCGCGACCTCAACGCGCTGTACCGCGGCACGCCCGCGCTGCATGTGCGCGACTGCGAAGCGGCGGGCTTTGCCTGGCTCGAGGCGAACGACGCCGACGCCTCGGTCTATGCCTGGCTGCGGCAGGGCCGCGACGGCGATCCGCCCGTCGCGGTGGTCTGCAACCTGACCCCGGTCGAGCGGCCCGGCTATCGCCTCGGCCTGCCGCGGGGCGGGCGCTGGCGCGAGGTTCTGAACACCGACGCCGCCACCTACGGGGGCGCCAACCGCGGCAACCTCGGCGCGGTGATCGCCGACGGCCCCGCCCGGCACGGCCAGCCCGCCTCGGCCGCCGTCACGCTGCCGCCACTTTCGGCGGTGTTCCTGATGCCCGACGATCCCGCCTGACCCCGCCCCCGTCCAGACGACCCGAGGAGGAGCCATGGACCCCCGCACCAGCCGCCTTGCCACCCGCACGATGGCCTTCGTCCTTGCCGGCGGCCGCGGCAGCCGCCTGATGGAACTGACCGACAACCGCGCCAAGCCCGCTGTCTATTTCGGCGGCAAGGCCCGGATCATCGACTTCGCGCTGTCGAACGCGCTGAACTCGGGGATCCGCAAGATGGCGATCGCGACGCAGTACAAGGCGCATTCGCTGATCCGGCACTGCCAGCGGGGCTGGAACTTTTTCCGGGCCGAGCGCAACGAATACCTCGACATCCTGCCCGCCAGCCAGCGGGTGGACGAAATCCACTGGTACCAGGGCACGGCGGATGCGGTGACGCAGAACATCGACATCGTGGACAGCTACGGGGTCGATTACGTGCTGATCCTGGCGGGCGACCATGTCTACAAGATGGATTACATGGTGATGCTGCGCCAGCATGTCGAAAGCGGCGCGGACGTGACCGTGGGCTGCCTGACCGTGCCGCTGGAGGAAGGCAGCGCCTTCGGCATCATGGACGTGGACAGGAACGACCGGATCACCGGCTTTCTGGAAAAACCCGCCGATCCGCCCGCCCTGCCCGACGATCCGACCCGCTGCCTGGCCTCGATGGGCATCTATGCGTTCAAGTGGTCCTACCTGCGCGAGCGGCTGCTGCGCGATGCCGACGACCCCAAGTCGAGCCATGACTTCGGCAAGGACCTGATCCCCGCCATCGTCGCGCGCGGCAACGCGATGGCGCACCGCTTCGCCGATTCCTGCGTGCGCGACGTTCCCGAGGCGCCGGCCTACTGGCGCGACGTGGGCACGGTGGACGCCTTCTGGAAGGCCAATATCGACCTGACCGACTTCACGCCCGAGCTGAACCTGTGGGACCGAAACTGGCCGATCTGGACCTATTCGGAAAGCGTGCCGCCGGCCAAGTTCGTCCATGACGAAGAGGACAGGCGCGGCTCGGCGGTGTCGTCGATGGTATCGGGCGGCTGCATCATCTCGGGCACCGAGGTGCGCAACTCGCTGCTGTTCACCATGGTCAAGACCAACTCCTATTCGGTGCTGGACCATGCCATCGTGCTGCCCTACGTCGACGTGGGCCGGCATGCGCGGCTGCGCAACGTGGTGATCGACCGCGGCGTGCGCATCCCCAGCGGCCTCGTGGTGGGCGAGGATCCGGACGAGGACGCCCGCTGGTTCCGCGTCTCCAAGGGGGGGATCACCCTGATCACGCAGTCCATGCTGAATCGCCGGGCCATCGAGAAATGATCCGCGTCCTGTCGGTCGCCTCGGAATGCGTGCCGCTGGTCAAGACCGGCGGGCTGGCCGACGTTGTCGGCGCCCTGCCCGCGGCGCTGAAGGGCGCGGGCGTGGAGATGCGCGTGCTGCTGCCCGGCTATCCGGCGGTGCTGGCCGCCCTGGAAGGCTCCGAGGTGCTGGAGGAGGTGGACGCCTTCGGCGGCCGGCTGCGGCTGCTGGCGGGGCGGGCGGCGGGCCTTGACCTGCTGGTGCTCGAGGCGCCGCACCTCTACGACCGGCCGGGCGGCCCCTACCTCGATCCGCAGGGGCGCGATTGGGCCGACAATGACGCCCGCTTTGCCGCGCTGTCCTGGACGGGCGCGCGGATCGGGGCGCAGGGGGCGGGCGGCTGGATGCCGGACGTCCTGCACGGCCACGACTGGCAGGCCGGGCTGATGCCCGTCTACCTCAAGGACGCGGGCCACGACCGCCCGACGGTGCTGACCGTTCACAACATCGCCTTTCACGGCCTGACGGCGGCCGCGCGGATGGGGGCGCTGCGCCTGCCGGCCTGGGCCTTTCACCCGGACGGTTTCGAGTTCTACGGGCAGATATCGGCGCTCAAGGCCGGGCTGGTCCATGCCTGGCGGATCACCGCCGTCAGTCCCACATTCGCGCGCGAACTGGCCACGCCCGAGCATGGCGCAGGCCTCGACGGGGTGATCCGGTCGCGCGGCGGGGACGTGCGCGGCATCCTCAACGGCATCGACATGGAGGTCTGGAACCCCGCCACCGACCCCCTCGTTCACAGCTATCGCCAGCCCCGCGGCAAGGATCGCGCCCGCAAGGCCCTGTCGGACGAACTGTCGCTGCCGGACGGGCCGGGGCCGCTGTGCGTCGTCGTCTCGCGGCTGACCGCGCAAAAGGGCCTCGACCTGCTGATCGAGGCGCTTCCGGCGCTGTTGCGCCGCGACGGGCGGCTGGCGCTTCTGGGCAGCGGCGACGCCGGGCTGGAGGACGCGTGGCGCGCCGTGGCCCGCGATCATCCCGGCGTCGCGGTACGCATCGGCTATGACGAGGCGCTGGCCCACCGCATGATCGCCGGCGGCGACGCGATCCTGGTGCCCTCGCGGTTCGAGCCCTGCGGGCTGACGCAGCTTTACGGGCTGCGCTATGGCACAGTGCCGCTGGTTGCGCGCACCGGCGGACTGGCCGACACGGTGATCGACGCCAACCCCGCCGCGCTGGCCGCGGGCGTGGCCACCGGCATCCAGTTCGCGCCCGTGAACGCCGCCGCCCTGGCCGTCGCGCTGGACCGGCTGTGCGACCTGCACGCCGACGCCGAGACCTTTCGCCGGATGCAGCGCAACGGCATGCGCAGCGCCGTCGGCTGGGAAACCTCGGCAGAGGCCTACGCCGCGCTCTATCGCGAGGTCGCGATCGAGCCATGAACCTGCGCGCCACCCTGACCGCGGGGAGCCCGGACCGCCTGGGCGCCCACTACGACGGCGAGGGCGTGAACTTCGCCCTGTTTTCCGAACATGCCAGCCGCGTGACGCTGTGCCTGTTCGACGAGACCGGCCGGACCGAGATCGCCAACATCGACCTGCCCGACTGTACCGACCATGTCTGGCACGGACATATCGCCGGGCTCAAGCCGGGGCAGCACTATGGCTATCGCGTGCACGGCCCCTATCGCCCGCATGAGGGGCTGCGCTTCAACCCGTTCAAGCTGCTGGTCGATCCCTATGCCCGCCGGCTGTCCGGGCATCCGGTCTGGAACGACGCGCTGATGGGTTATGTGGTGGGCGCGCCGCAGGCCGACCTGTCCTTCGACCGGCGTGACAGCGCGGCCTACGTGCCCCGCTCCATCGTCGTGGACGACCGCTTCGACTGGGGCGACGAGCGCCCGCCGCGCACGTCCCTGACCGAGACGGTGATCTACGAGGCCCATGTGCGCGGCCTGACCATGCGCCACCCCCGCCTGCATGCGCCCGGCAACTTTCGCGCCATCGCCTCGGACGCGATGCTCGACCACCTCGTCCGGCTCGGCGTCACGGCGATCGAACTGCTGCCCGTGCAGGCCTTCGTCAACGACCGGTTCCTGGTGGACAAGGGGCTGACCAACTACTGGGGCTATCAGACCCTGGGATTCTTCGCCCCCGACACCCGCTACATGGAACGCGGCGACATCGCCGAGTTCCAGGCCATGGTCGCACGGCTGCACAAGGCGGGGATCGAGGTGATCCTCGACGTGGTCTACAACCACACCTGCGAGGGCAACCAGCTTGGCCCGACCCTGTCGTTTCGCGGCATCGACAATGCCAGCTACTATGTCCTGGCCGACGACCGCCGGCACTACATCGACCATACCGGCTGCGGCAACACGCTGAACGTGGCGCATCCGATGGTGTTGCGGATGGTGATGGACAGCTTGCGCTACTGGGTCGAGACGATGCACGTCGACGGCTTCCGCTTTGACCTGGCCCCCGCGATGGGGCGGGGCCCGGGCGGCTTCGATGCCCGGGCGCCGTTCTTCCAGGCGCTGCGGCAGGACCCGGTGCTGTCGCGCGTCAAGCTGATCGCCGAACCCTGGGATATCGGCCCCGGCGGCTATCGGCTGGGCGGCTTTCCGCCGCCGTTCCTGGAATGGAACGACCGCTATCGCGACACCGTGCGCAGCTTCTGGCGCGGCGATCCGGGCCGCGCGCCGGACATGGCCAGCCGGCTTGTCGGCTCGGCGCTGGAGTTCGACCACTCGGGCCGCGCAGCCACCAGTTCGGTCAACTTCGTCACCGCCCATGACGGCTTTACCCTGGCCGACGTGGTCAGCTACGCCCACAAGCACAACGAGGCCAACGGCGAGGGCGGGCGCGACGGGCACAACGCCAATTATTCCGACAACTTCGGCGTCGAGGGTCCGACCGCCGATCCCGCCGTCGCCGCCGCCCGCACCCGGCGTCGGCGCAACATGCTGGCCACGCTGATGCTGTCGCAGGGAACGCCGATGCTGCTGGCGGGCGACGAACTGGGCCATACCCAGCAGGGCAACAACAACGCCTACTGCCAGAACAACGCCATTTCCTGGATCGACTGGCAAAGCGCCGACCGCGACTTCATGCGCTGGGTCGGCCGGCTGATCGCCTTCCGCAAGGCGCACCCGATCCTGCGGCAGCGGCAATTCCTGCACGCCCGCGAGCGGCTTCTGGACCGGATCGAGGACCTGTTCTGGCGCCGCGCCGACGGGAAACCGATGACGCGCGAGGACTGGGAAGACCCCGAGCTGCGCCTGATCGCGGTCGAGGTGCGCACCGCCTCGGGCACGCCGCCGCATGCAAGCCTCGAATACGCGGTCTTCATCGTGCTGAACGCCGGCCGCGCCGCCGAGGTGGTGCTGCCCGAGGCCCCCGCCGGCCAGCACTGGAGCGTGCACCTGGACACCGCCCACCCCGAACGTGCGCCCACGCGCGCCGGCCTGCGACTGGAGGTGCCGGCCGAGGCGGTGCTGGCGCTGGTGCTGGAACCCGACGCGGACGCCGGCACATGATCGGGGACGCTCTGGCGGGACTGGCCGCCGCCGCGGGCATCCTGCCCTCCTACCGCGATCTGGGCGGCACCTTGCGCCCGACCGCGCCCGAGACCGCGCAGGCGCTGCTGGCCGCGACCGGGCTCGAGGCCGGAACCGAAGCCGCCGCCGCGCGCACCCTGGCCGAACTGCGCGCCCGCGAGGACGCCCGCGCCCTGCCCGACTGGCTGGTCGTCGAGGCCGGCGCCGCACCCCGTCTGACGCCGCGTCACCCCGGCGCCTGGCAGTTGCGCCTCGAGGACGGCACCATGCACGACGGCCCGGCGGGCGACGGGCCGTTGCCCCTGCCGCCGCTGCCGCTCGGCCTGCACGACCTGACGATCGGCGGCGCGACCTGCACGCTGCTGGCGGCGCCCGCGCGCCTGCCGCTGCCGGCGCGCGGCTGGGGGGTGACGCTGCCCCTTTACGGGCTGCGCGATGCCGCGACCGGGGGACTGGCCGACTACGCCGACCTGCGCGCGGCGGTCGAGGGGCTGGGCGGGATCGGTGCCGGCTTTGTCGGGATCAACCCGATCCACGCGGGCTTTCCGCTCGATCCGCGCGCGATCAGCCCCTATTCGCCCTCGAGCCGGCGCTGGCTGTCCAGCGTGCATGTCGCCGATGCGGGCCGCGCCGGACCCGGCCCCGGCGGGCGGCTGGTCGATCACGCCCCGGCGGTGGCCGCGCGGCTCAAGGCGTTGCGGCGGGCCTTCGGGGCCATCGACGCGATGGCGCGCGCCACGCTCGTCACCTTTCGCGCCGAAGCCGGCCCGGACCTTGAACGCTTCGCCCTGCATCAGGCGCTGTCGGACCGCTTCGGCCCCTACTGGCGCGACTGGCCCGCCGGGCTGCGCGACGCCGGCGGCTCGGAGGTGCGCGCCTTCGCCGCCGCGAATTCCGAGGCGATCGCCTTTCACGCCTGGCTCCAGATGCGCGCGGCGGGCCAGCTTGCGGCGGTGCGCGATGCTGCGCGGCGGGCGGGGATGGCGCAGGGCCTGTATCTCGACCTTGCCGTCGGCACCCACCCCTCGGGGGCCGAGACCTGGGCCGACCCCGGCCTGTTCGCGCGCGACGCCAGCCTGGGCGCGCCGCCCGACGCCTTTGCCCCGCAGGGCCAGAACTGGGCGCTGGCACCGATGGCGCCCGCCGCGCTGGCCACGCGCGGCTTCCGCCCGCTGGCCGCGGTGCTGCGCGCGCAACTGCGTTTTGCGGGCATGCTGCGGATCGACCATATCCTGGGCTTCTCCCGCGCCTTCTGGGTGCCCGGCGGGGCATACTCCGGCGTGCCCGGCGGCTATGTCGCGATGCCCGCCGCGGCGCTGCTGGCGGTCGCCCGGATCGAGGCCGCGCGGGCGGGCGCGGTGATCGTGGGCGAGGATCTGGGCGTGATCCCGGACGGGCTGCGCGCCGACCTCGACGCCTCGGGCATCCTGGGCTGCCGCCTTCTGATGTTCGAGCCCGACACCGCCGCCTGGCCCGAGGCGGTGCTGGCCAGCTTCGGCACCCACGACCTGCCGCCGCATGCCGGCTGGCGGGCCGGCGGCGACATCGGCTGGCACGCGCGGCTGGGCCACATCGACGCCGCCACCGCCACGCGCCTGCACGAGGAGCGGCGCACGGCCGCCGCAGACCTCGCCCGGAGGGCCGGCGGGCCGGGGACGGCGGCGATGCATGCGCTGCTGGCCGACAGCCCCGCGCGGCTGGTGGCGCTGCAGATCGAGGATCTCCTCGGGCGCCGCGCGCAGGCCAACCTGCCCGGCACCGTAGACAGCCACCCCAACTGGCGCCGCCGGATCGGCCCCGCGGCGCGCGCCCTCGCCGGGTTGCCGGCGCTGCGCGGCGCCGCGGCGGCGATGGCGCGGGCCGGGCGCGGCCGTCCGGCGCCCGGCGGCAGACCGGGGGCTTGACCGGCGCGGCTTCCCTCTCGGCCGGTGGCGGTCTATTGCGGGCGCCGAAGCATCGGAAGGAGCGCGAGACGCATGCAGACACTGATCGCGATCGGGGCGGCGCTGACGCTCGCGGGGATCGCCGGGCTGGTGTGGAGCGCGCTTGTGGCGATGCGCGCACGCCGCGAGGGCCTTGACGACGCGGCCCTGCGCGAACGGCTGCGCCGGGCGGTGGTGCTGAACATGGGCGCGCTGTTCCTGTCGGTCTTCGGCCTGATCGCGGTGATCGCGGGCATCATGCTGCGATGACGCGCAGCCTTCCGCCAAAGGCGCCGATCCGGCGAAAACATTCATATTCAATACTTGAAATATCAACCGGACCGGATATCTAGGGCTCGACGCCCCGCTGCGGGCGACTCAGGAGGATATGCGAATGATCGATCCCGACTGGATTTGGGGCCTTGCCGGGGGGCTGATGATCGGCGGCGCGGCGGCGCTGTTCCTGCTGGTCAACGGCCGCATCATGGGTGCAAGCGGCATCATCGGCGGCCTTGTCGACCGCTCGGGCTGGAACACCGCGCTCGAGCGTGGCGCCTTCCTGGCCGGCCTGCTGCTGGTGCCCGGGCTGTTCGTGCTGGCCACCGGCGTGCCGGCGCAGACCAACCTGACCGGCAACCTGTGGGCGGTGATCGCCGCAGGGCTGCTGGTGGGGCTGGGCACGCGGCTGGCCAACGGCTGCACCTCGGGCCACGGCGTCTGCGGCATCTCGCGGTTTTCGCTGCGCGGGATGGTGGCGACGGTGTTCTACCTGCTGGCGGGCGGCATCGCCGTCGTCCTGTTCAGGCACTGGCTGGAGGTGGTGTGATGCGCGCGCTTTTCGCTTTTCTTGCCGGCGGCCTGTTCGGCGCCGGCCTCTATGTCTCGGGGATGACCGACACCACCAAGGTGCAGGGCTGGCTTGACGTGTTCGGCGCCTGGGACCCGACGCTGGCCTTCGTGCTGGGCGGGGCGATCCTGCCGATGGCCCTGGCTTGGAACGTCACCACCCGCCGCGCCCGCTCCACCCTGGGGACCGAGTTTCCGTCCCGCCCGGCGCCGCGCATCGGCCACAACCTTGTCGTCGGCTCGGTCCTGTTCGGGGCCGGATGGGGCCTTGTCGGGCTCTGCCCCGGCCCGGCGGTCGCCTCGCTGTTCTGGGGCGGCACCGGCGGTCTGGTCTTTGTCGCCGCGATGCTGGCCGGCATGCTGGCCGCCCCCCCGGTGCGCGAGCGCATCGACCGCCTCGCCACCCTCTGACCCGGAGCCCCGCCATGGACATTCGCCCGCTGACCGACAGCTACGCCGTCTCGCCGCAGATCGCCCCGCAGGACGCCCCGGCCATCGCCGCCGCAGGCTACCGGACGGTGATCTGCAACCGTCCCGACGGCGAGGCCGCGCCCGACACCGCCATGGCCGCCGTCAAGGCCGCGGTCGAGGCGGCCGGGATGCACTTTGTCGCCAACCCCTTCACCGGCCCGACGCTGTCGATGGACCATGTCACCGCCCAGGGCGCGGCGCTGGACGAGGCGGACGGCCCGGTGCTGGCCTATTGCGCCTCGGGCAACCGTTCGTCCGTGGTCTGGGCGCTGGCGATGGCGGGGCGCATGCCCGTGGACGACCTGATCCGGACGCCCGCGCGCTACGGCTATCAGCTCGAGGGTCTGCGCCCGCAGATCGAGGCGCTGGCGGCCGCCCGCTACAGCCGCTGACCCGGCGCGTCCCGGCCCGCCTGCCCCTTGGCGGGCCCAAGCGCGCGATCCTTGCGGCCGGACGGCCTGTGCCCGGAACCGACCCGTCGGCGCGACCTGCGCGCCACAGCCGCGCCGGCGTCGTCACGAAGCCATGGACAGCCGCCGTCCGACCCGCTAAGGCGCTCGCATGTGCCGCGCCCTGCCCCTGTTCCGACGCCTGCGACGCCGCGCCCGCGCCTGACCGGCCGGGGCGCCCGTTACGCATTGCGCCCGCACATCCCCCTTCAGATCCGCACCACCCCGTCCGACCCGCGCAGGCCCGTTGACTTGGCGTCATCGGCTTGGCACTCCGGACCCCTCACGCGAAAGGACCGACCGATGATCCCCCCCGTCCTGCCGACCTACAACCGGGCGCCGCTTGCTTTCGAGCGCGGCGAAGGCTCCTGGCTGATCGAGGCCGACGGGCGCCGCTTTCTGGATCTGGCCGCCGGCATCGCGGTCAATTCGCTGGGCCATGCCCATCCCGCGCTGGTCGCGACGCTGACCGAACAGGCCGGCAAGCTGTGGCACGTCTCCAACCTCTACCGCATCCCGGCACAGGAGGACCTGGCCGAACGGCTGGTCGCGGCCACCTTTGCCGACAGCGTCTTTGTCTGCAACTCGGGCACCGAGGCGGCGGAACTGGCGATCAAGATGGTGCGCCGCCACTGGCACGTGAAGGGCGGGGACCGGCCGACCATCCTGACCTTCGAGGGCGCGTTTCACGGCCGCTCGATGGGGGCGATCTCGGCCGCGGGGTCGGAAAAGCTGACCGCCGGCATCGCGCCGCTGCTGCCGGGCTTCAAGGTGCTGCCCTGGGGCGATCACGACGCGCTTGAGGCCGCGCTGGACGAGACCGTCGCCGCGGTGATGGTCGAGCCGGTGCAGGGCGAGGGCGGCATCCGCCCGATGCCCGACGCCTGCCTCAAGGGGCTGCGCGCGGCCTGCGACCGGGTCGGCGCGCTGCTGGTGTTCGACGAGGTGCAGTGCGGCATGGGCCGGACCGGCAAGCTGTTCGCGCATGAATGGGCCGGCATCGCGCCCGACATCATGATGGTCGCCAAGGGCATCGGCGGCGGCTTTCCGCTGGGCGCGGTGCTCGCGACCGAGGCGGCGGCGGCGGGCATGACGCCGGGCACCCACGGCTCCACCTATGGCGGCAACCCGCTGGCCTGCGCGGTGGGGGCGAAGGTGATGGAGATCATCGCCGACCCCGACTTCCTTGCCGGCGTGCGGGCGCGCGCGAGCCGCTTCCGGCAGGGGCTGGAGGGGCTGGTCGCGGCGCATCCCGAGGTGTTCGAGGCGGTGCGCGGCTCGGGGCTGATGCTGGGGCTGAAATGCAAGGTTCCGCCGGCGGACGTGGTCACGGCGGGCTAC
>Ga0213835_101559_pt1 | contig 13439 bp, 11 predicted proteins | sample SWPATP01_FD_160576 | JGI IMG/M metagenome (GOLD analysis project Ga0213835, IMG submission 160576) | Coastal seawater microbial communities from Marineland, Florida, United States - SWPA TP0 #1 | ecosystem: Environmental > Aquatic > Marine > Coastal | place: USA: Florida | collected 2016-08-05
TCGGCGTCGCCCCGGCGATCCTGCTGTCGGGCCTCATCTGGGGGCTGTGGCACGCACCGCTCGTGCTGCTCGGCTACAACTACCCGACGGCGCCCGGCTGGCTGGGTCTGATGATGATGTGCGGCATGTGCGTCGTGGTGGGCGCCGTGTTCAGTTGGTTGCGCATCCGTTCGGGAAGCGTGTGGGCGCCGGCGCTGGCGCACGGCGCGTTCAATGCGGCAGCCGGCTTTTCGATCGTCTTCGTCGCGGCGGGCTCGGTCATCGATACGACGCAGGCGACGATTCTCGGCTGGAGCGGCTGGCTCGTGCCGCTCGTGCTTGTCGTGGTGCTCGCGGTGACAGGGCAGTTCCGCCCGGCGCCCGCCCGCGACCCCGAACCGTCGGAGGCGAGCGCCCGCTGACCGTTGCTACCGGTTGAGCGCGCCGCCCAGCAGGAACGCGCCGGCGAACACCAGCACGGCGATGATCGCAAAGATCCACAGGGTCGACGCCTTCATGCCGCCAGCGTACGCGCGCGACGTTACGGCGCGATGACGCCGGTCGGGCGAGAGCTTCCCCGCAGATAGGATCAGAGCATCCGCCCGCCGCCTGCTAGGAGCGCCCTGCCCGTGAGCGAGAACGTCGCGCCCGCCATCCCTCAGCCCGACACGGTCGACAACGCGATCGCGACGCCCGACAAGCATCAGCCGTTCGACGCGCTCGGCCTGAAGCCCGACGAGTACCAGCAGATTCGCGAGATTCTGGGGCGCCGGCCCACGAGCGGCGAACTCGCCATGTACTCGGTGATGTGGAGCGAGCACTGCTCGTACAAGTCGTCCAAAGTGCACCTGCGCCAGTTCGGCCAGAAGGTGTCGGACGAGATGCGCGAGCACCTCATGGTCGGCATGGGCGAGAACGCCGGCGTCGTCGACATCGGCGAAGGCTGGGCCGTCACCTTCAAGATCGAGAGCCACAACCACCCGAGCTACATCGAGCCCTTCCAGGGTGCCGCAACCGGCGTCGGCGGCATCGTGCGCGACATCATCTCGATGGGCGCGCGCCCCGTCGCCGTCATGGATGCTCTGCGCTTCGGCGCCATCGACCACCCCGACACCGCGCGCGTGCTTCCCGGCGTGGTGAGCGGCATCAGCTTCTACGGCAACTGCCTCGGGCTGCCCAACATCGGCGGCGAGACCTGGTTCGACCCGGTCTACCAGGCCAACCCGCTCGTCAACGCGCTCGCGGTCGGCGCCCTGCGCCACGAAGACCTGCACCTCGCTAACGCCCGCGGTGTCGGCAACAAGGTGGTGCTGTTCGGCGCCCGCACCGGCGGTGACGGCATCGGAGGCGCGTCCATCCTCGCCTCCGACACGTTCAGCGAGGGCGGGCCGACGAAGCGCCCCGCCGTGCAGGTGGGCGACCCCTTCGCCGAGAAGGTGCTCATCGAGTGCTGCCTCGAGCTGTACCGCGAGGGGCTCGTCGAGGGCATCCAAGACCTCGGCGCCGCGGGCATCTCGTGCGCGACCAGTGAGCTCGCGAGCAACGGCGACGGCGGCATGGCCGTCGACCTCGACGCCGTGCTGCTGCGCGACCCGTCGCTCACGGCCGAAGAGATTCTGATGTCCGAGAGCCAGGAGCGCATGATGGCGATCGTCGAGCCCTCGAAGCTCGACGCCTTCCTCGCCGTCACCGCCAAGTGGGATGTCGAGACAAGCGTGCTCGGCGAGGTCACCGACACGGGCCGCCTCGTCATCCACTGGCGCGGCGAGAAGATCGTCGACGTCGACCCCAAGACCGTTGCGATCGACGGCCCCGTCTACAACCGGCCCATGCAGCGCCCTGAATGGCTGGATGCTCTCAACGCGGATTCCGCGCGCGCCCTGCCCCGAGCATCCAACGATTCTGAATTGCGCGCCCAGGCGCTGCAGGTGCTCGGCGGCCCCAACCAGGCCGACGCGAGCCTCATCACCAATCAGTACGACTACTACGTCATGGGCAACACGGCGCTCGCGATGCCGGATGACGCGGGCATGATCCGCATTGACGAAGAGAGCGGGCTCGGCGTCGCGCTCGCCACCGACGCGAACGGCCGCTACTGCCAGCTCGACCCGTACGCCGGCGCGCAGCTCGCGCTCGCCGAGGCGTACCGCAACGTCGCCGCGACGGGGGCAACCCCGCGCGCGGTCAGCGACTGCCTGAACTTCGGCAGCCCCGAAAACCCCGAGGTGATGTGGCAGTTCGCCCGCGCCGTCGAGGGCCTCGCCGACGGCTGCCTCGAGCTCGGCATTCCGGTGACGGGTGGCAACGTGTCGTTCTACAACCAGACCGGCGACGTGCCAATTCACCCCACGCCGGTCGTCGCCGTCATGGGCGTCATCGACCACGTCGACCGCCGCCTGCCCTCGGGCTGGCAGGACGAGGGCGAGAACCTCTACCTGCTCGGCGTCACGCGCGACGAGCTGGACGGTTCGGCCTGGGCGGGCGTTGTGCACGACCACCTCGGCGGCGTGCCGCCGCTGGTCGACCTCGACGCCGAGAAGAACCTCGCCGGGCTGATGGCGGCCGCCGCCGAGGAGGGCCTCGTCACGAGCGCCCACGACCTCAGCGACGGCGGCCTCATCACGACGCTCGCCGAGGGCGTACTGCGCTTCGGCGTCGGCGCCCGCGTGTGGCTCACCGAGCTCATGGAGCGCGACGGAATCGACGCGACCGCCGCCCTGTTCGCCGAATCGGGTGCCCGGATGCTCGTCTCCGTCGCGCGGGAAGACGACGTCAAGTTCCGCGGGCTCTGCGAGGGGCGCCTCGTCACCGTGACCCGCATCGGCGTCACCGACGGTGAGATCGACGGCCTCGACGTGCAAGACCGCTTCGCGCTGTCGCACGCCGAGCTGGCGGCCGCCCACCGGCACACGCTGCCCGAGCGCTTCGGCGCTGTCGTCGGAGCGTGACCCCTCCCGAGGAGATGCATAGCTTCGCCGGTAGGCTCACGACGTGACGAGCGAGAACGCCACGACGCCTGCGGCTGGTGCGGCACCCGCCGCAGCACCCGGTGCGCGAGCCGACACCCCGACGGGCGCGCGCGGCCTCACCGAGGCCGAGGCCCGCGACCGCTTCGCGCGCGGGCTCGGCAACGCAATGCCGTCGAGCACTGGGCGCTCGTTCTGGCGCATCATGCAGGCGAACCTCTTCACCCTGTTCAACGGGGTGGTCGGGGGCTGCTTCATCCTGCTGCTCGTGCTCGGCTACTGGCAGGACGCCCTGTTCGGCGTCTTCGTCATCGCGAACGTCTTGATCGGTGTCGGGCAAGAGTTTCGCGCGAAGCTCACGCTGAGCAGGCTCGCGGTGCTGAACGCGCCGAATGCGACGGTGCTGCGAGATGGGGTGCCCACGAGCATCCCGTTGGCCCGCATCGTCATGGACGACGTGCTCGCTCTCGGCGCAGGCGACCAGGTCGCCGCCGACGCGATCGTCATTGAGGCGCACGGGCTGGAGGTCGACGAGTCGCTGCTCACCGGCGAGGCCGACGCGATCAACGCGCCCGTCGACCGCGAGCTGCTGAGCGGCTCGACGATCGTCGGAGGCCGCGGGCTCGCCCGCGTGGTGCGTGTCGGGGCCGAATCGTACGCCGCGAAGATCACGGCCGAGGCGAAGCAGTTCAGCCTCGTCAACTCTGAGCTGCGGCAGGCGCTCGCCCGCGTCATCACCTGGATCAGCTGGCTGCTCGTTCCCGTCGGCCTCATCGCCATCAACGGCCAGATGCAGGCGCTCGGTGGCTGGGAGACTGCGATCGCGAACGGTACCTGGCGCGAGGCGAGCGTCGGCGCGATCGCCGGGCTCATCGCAATGATCCCGCAGGGGCTCGTCTTCATGACGAGCGTCTCCCTCGCCGTGGGTGCGGTGAAACTGTCGCAGAAACAGGTGCTCGTGCAAGAGCTCGCCGCGGTCGAGGGGCTCGCCCGCGTCGACATCCTCTGCCTCGACAAGACGGGCACCCTCACCGAGGGGCAGCTCGTGCTTGACGCGGTCGAGCCGGTCGGCCGCGCACTTTCCGCCGTCGATCCGGCGCTCGCGAACTCGGGTCACGACTGGCGCGCCGTGCTCGCCGCCGTCGGCGCCGACCCGCAGGCCAACGCGACCGCCGCCGCCCTGCGTGAGCCGTTCCCAGCCGCCGTCGCACCGACCCCGGTCGCCACGATCGACTTCTCCTCCCACCGCAAGTGGAGCGCCCTCCAACTTGACGACCCCCGCGCCGCCGGCACCTGGGTGGTCGGCGCCCCCGACATCGTGCTCGCCGACTCGGTCGCGCAGCAGCTCAGCGCCGAGACACTCGGGCGCACGACGGCGCTCGCCGAAGCGGGGCGGCGGGTGCTGATTCTGGCGCGCACCGAGCATCCCCTTGCCCCCGTCGAGGACGGCGTGCAGCCGCCCCTGCCGGCGGAGCTCGCGCCGGTCGCGATCGTGTCGTTCCGCGAGAAGGTGCGCGACGACGCCCCCGAGACCCTGCGCTTCTTCGCCGAGCAGGGGGTCGATCTCTGCGTCATTTCGGGCGACGACCCACGAACCGTCGCCGCCGTCGCGCGCGAGGCGGGCGTCGCCTTCGACGGCGAAGCGATGGATGCACGCAAACTTCCCGACGACCCCGCCGCTCTCGACGCGATCATGGCCGACACCCGCGTATTCGGCCGCGTGGTGCCCGAGCAGAAGAAGCAGATGGTGCTGTCGCTGCAGCGCCTCGGCCGCACCGTCGCCATGACGGGGGACGGCGTCAACGACGCCCTCGCGCTGAAGTACGCCGACATGGGCATTGCGATGGGATCGGGCGCGCCCGCCACCCGCGCGGTCGCCCGCCTCGTGTTGCTCGACGGGCAGTTCTCGCGCCTGCCGCGCATCCTCGCCGAGGGTCGCCAGGTGATCGCGAACGTCGAGCGCCTGGCAAAACTGTTCCTGTCGAAGACCACCTACGCGGTCATGTTCGCGATCGCCTTCGGCGTGCTGCTGTGGGAGTTCCCGCTGCTACCCCGCCAGTTCTCGATCACCGACGGTCTGACGATCGGCCTGCCCGCGATCGTGTTCGCGCTACTCACGAACACCCGCGTGTACCGGCCCGGGTTCCTGACGCGGGCGGCGAGATTCTGCGTGCCGAAGGGCCTCACCGTCGGGGTGGTGCTCATCTCGGTCGTGGCGTGGGCGCGGCTCACGGGCGACTACTCGCTGGCGCAGATTCAGACGGCGGCGACCATCACCCTGACGCTCACCGCGCTGTGGGTGCTCGTGACGCTCGCCCGCCCCTTCACCTGGCTAACCTCGCTCATCATCGCCGGCTCGTACGCCGGGCTCGGGGTCGTGCTGTTCGTGCCGTGGTTCGTCGAGTTCCTGCAGTTCGAGATGCCCGATGCGACGTTGCTCGCCGTCGCGGTCGGTGCGTCGCTCGTCGGCAACGTCGTCATCGAGATCTTCCACCGCCGCGTGCCGTCGTAGGGCGCGCGCGTGCGGGCGTCCGTGCGGGACGCGCCCCGCGCATCCCGAATCAGGGGGTGCGGGCGGCGCGACGGCGGGGCAGTCGCAGCCGGCGCTGCGCCAGCAGAATGCCGAGGAAGATCAGCGCGGCGCCGACGGGCTCGTTCCAGACGAGCACCTCGCCGAGCACGAGAATGCCGAGCGCGACCCCGACGACCGGCGAGATGTAGGTGACGGTCGCGGCGCGGGTGGCGCCCCAGGCGCGCACGACGTTCTGGTTCCAGGCGTAGGCGAGGCCGGTGCCGAAGACGCCGAGCAGCACGATGCTGCCGACGATCCAGAAGTCGAGGGTGATGGGGTCGGCTCCGATGATCGGGGTGAGCGCGAGCATGATGACGGCGGCGATGCCGACGTTGAGCAGCGCCAGCATGACGCCCGACAGCCCCGTGTCGCGCAGGAAGCGCCGGAGGTACGCGAGGCTGAAGCCGTAGCAGGCGGTCGCGCCGAGAAGCGCGAGCTGTGGCACGACCCCGCCGCGCAGGTCGACTCCCGCCCACGGCGCGATGATGACGAGCACCCCGGCGAGCCCGACAACCAGGCCGAGGATCTGCTCGCGTGTCAGCCGCTCGACCCGAATCACGAGCCCCGCCATCAGCGCCGTCATCAGCGGGGTGGTCGCGTTGTAGACGCTCGCGAGCCCGCTCGACACTGACTGCTGCGCCCAGCCAAACAACAGGTACGGAATCACGCACAAGGTCAGCGCGATCACCGTCATGTGGGCCCAGATCCGCCACTCGCGGGGCAGCTTCTCGCGCGTGATGAGCACGATGATGCCGAGCGTGAGCGCGCCGAACACGGTGCGCCCGGTCGCGATCTGGGCGGGGCTCAGCCCCTGGAGCCCGACCGCGATGAACAGAAAACTCGCGCCCCACACCACGCCCGCGGCGGTGAACTGCACCGCGATGCACAGGTCACCGGATGCACGCCCTCCGCCCGCCGGCTGCGCCGGCTCGGCTGGATCGGCCGGCCCCAGCGCGCCCGCCGCCGTCGCGGGTGCGGGGAGGGTCTCGGGCTGCGGGTCTTCCGGCTGCGCTGCCGAACGTTCGTCGCTCACGAGCCGACACTACTGCCGCGCAGGGGTTGGCCCGCACCGCGCCCGGTCGCTGCTGCCCGCGATGTCCGATACCCGCGCCCGTGGCTGAGGTCTCCGCATGCCCGTGACATTTCTCAGGAGTTCAGGCCCTCCGACCGCCAGGATTCGCACCACTTCGGGCCAACGACACCCTCTACTCCTGAGAAACGTCACGCAGGGGTGACGAGCCGGGCGCAGGCGCACCACTTCTCAGGAATTTCGGGAGACCCGCCCTGCGCACGCCCGCAACCGAAGCGCCGCCCGCCCGAAATTCCTGAGAACTGGTACGCGCCTTACTCGGCGTGCGGCGTCTGCCCGGCGATCTGCTCGTGGTGGTGGATGACTTCGGCGACGATGAACGTCAGAAACTTTTCGGCGAAGGCCGGGTCGAGTTCGGCCTCTTCGGCGAGCGCCCGCAGCCGCGCGATCTGCACGCGCTCACGCTCGGGGTCGCTCGGCGCCATGCCGGTGGCGGCCTTGAGGCGCCCAACAGATTGCGTGCACTTGAAGCGCTCGGCGAGTAGGTGCACGAGCGCGGCGTCGATGTTGTCGATGCTTTTGCGTAGCGAGGCGAGCTCGGTGCGGGCGGCGTCGTCCATACGCCGAGCCTAATCGCCCCGGCCCCACATAGCAGGCGTGTCGTCTCGCCGCAGGGGGTTGACACCAGCACCGCGCGTGCACTGTCCTCGGTACCCATGTACTCCGATTCCGCACTGCCGTCGGCCGCCGACACCGGCCCTACCGAGGTGTCGCGCGGCGGCTCCGCCCGCCCCATCGCCGATCTGTCGATCGTGATTCCGGTGCGCGACGACGCCGAGTTTTTGGCCCGCTGCCTCGAGGCGATCGCCGCCCAGACGGTGGGCCCGCGCGAGGTGATCGTGGTCGACAACGACAGTTCCGACGAGACCGCGCGGGTCGCGCAGCAGGCCGGCGCGCGCGTGGTCACGCAAACCGAGGTCGGCATTCCGATTTCGAGCGCGACCGGCTACGACGCCGCGCAGGGCCGCGTGATCGCCCGCCTCGACGCCGACAGCGTTCCCGACCCGCGCTGGGTCGAGAACGTGCTCGCGGTGTTCGCTGAGCATCCCGACGCGGCGGCCGTGACTGGTTCGGGCGTGCTCGAAACGGACGACGGCGACCAGCGGCCGCACGCCAGCCGCGCCTACCTCGGCGCGTATTTTGCCCTCACCCGGCTCGCGATCGCCCACGAGCCGGTGTTCGGCTCGGCGATGGCGATCCGCCGCTGGGCGTGGCAGCGCATCAGCGGCGAGGTGTGCCGTCACGACGCGACGTTGCACGATGACATGGATCTGAGCATCCATTTGCCGCCGCAGGCGATCGTGATTCGGGATGCTCGCCTCACGATCCCGATCTCGGCTCGCCCGGTGGACTCGAAACGCTCGATGGTCTACCGAGTGTGGCGCGGCGCGTACTCGCTGGCGAAGCACTACCCGCAGGAGATGCCGATCAACCGGTGGATGCGCCGGGCGCGGGTGCACTACCGCGCCCGCACCGCCGAACCCTCGCGCTAGTCGAGCAGGTCGTGCCGCACGACGATCGCGTCGCGGCCCGGCCCGACGCCGATCGCCGAGATGCGCGCACCGCTCATCGCCTCGATGGCGAGCACGTACTTCTGCGCGTTCTCGGGCAGGTCATCGAACGACCGCGCGCCGGTGATGTCCTCCGACCAGCCGGGGAACTCTTCGTAGATCGGCTTTGCGTGGTGGAAGTCGCTCTGCGACACGGGCAGCTCGTCGAAGCGCTCGCCGTCGACCTCGTAGGCGACGCACACGGGGATGCGCTCGAGCCCGGTCAGCACGTCGAGCTTCGTCATGACGAAGTCGGTGACGCCGTTGATGCGCGCCGTGTAGCGGGCGATGGGGGCGTCGTACCAGCCGCAGCGGCGGGGGCGGCCCGTAGTGGTGCCGAACTCGAAGCCGGTCTTGCGCAGGAACTCGCCCGACTCGTCGAACAGCTCGGTCGGGAAGGGTCCGGCGCCGACGCGCGTCGTGTACGCCTTGACGATGCCGATCACGCGGTCGATGCGGTTGGGGCCGATGCCGGCTCCGGTGGACGCGCCGCCGGCGGTCGCGTTCGAGGAGGTGACGAACGGATACGTGCCGTGGTCAACATCCAGCATGGTGGCCTGTCCGCCTTCGAACAGAACCGTCTCGCCGCGCTCGAGCGCCTCGTGCAGCACGAGCGCCGTGTCGGCGACCATGGGGCGCAGGCGTTCGGCGTACGACAGCAGGTCGTCGACGACCTCGTCGACGGTGATCGCGCGGCGGTTGAACACCTTCACGAGCAGGTGGTTCTTCTGGTCGAGGGCCGCCTCGACCTTCTGGCGCAGGATGTTCTCGTCGAACAGATCCTGAATACGGATGCCCACCCGGTTGATCTTGTCGGCGTACGTCGGGCCAATGCCGCGCCCCGTCGTGCCGATCTGGCGCTTGCCGAGGAAGCGCTCGGTCACCTTGTCGAGGGTGCGGTGGTAGTGGGTGATGACGTGCGCGTTGGCGCTGATGAGCAGCTTCGACACGTCGACGCCGCGGGCGCTGAGCGCCTCGAGCTCACCGAACAGCACCTCGATGTCGATGACGACGCCGTTCGCGATGACCGGGGTGACCCCGTCGGTGAGGATGCCGCTCGGCAGCAGGTGCAGCGCGTACTTCTCGTCGCCGATCACGACGGTGTGGCCGGCGTTGTTGCCGCCGTTGAACTTCACGACGTAGTCGATGCGCCCGGCGAGCAGGTCGGTCGCCTTGCCCTTTCCTTCATCGCCCCACTGGGCGCCGATGATGACAGCGGCAGGCATGGCTGGTCCCTTTCAATAGACGGGGATGACTCCTGAGTCTATCGGGGATGCTCGGGGCCGAGCCGGGTGGGGATCACCACGGACTGAAGGGGCACCGTGACGCCGCGATGCGGCCGTCTTCACCGCCGATTTCACCCAAAGGCCAGAAGGACAGCGTGTCGCCCTGCGCCTCAAACGCGTCACGGTATGACTGATACGACGGCGGCTCGCTGATGGGATAGCCGGCTTCCTGCAAGCACGCAGTTTGTTCAATCAATCTGTCGTATCGATCACGCAGATCAGCCTCCGACGAGATTTCGACAGGCTCGCCAACCTTCACGGTGAGGCACTCCGTGAGGTCGGCTCGATACTGGTCTTCTTGCGCTGGGTCTGGGTCTTCCACGTATAGGCCCCCCTCACCGGGTGCCCCGTCGAGCCGCGCGTCCCACCCCGCTTCGACAAGACAGTCGACCATGGCCACGCTCCAGGCATCGATTCCGCCCTCAAACTCGACGCTGGGGCCAGGTGGCAATCGCAAGTCGCTATCCGCTGCCTGATCGTCGGGCGGAGTCGCCGTGCAGGCAACGAGAACGAGCGGCAACAGCAGCGCCGCAGTTCCCGTCAGCCCTAGACGCGACCCTCGAAGCCTCACATTGCACCTACCGTTCTGCCGTGGGCCAGACTATCGTGAGGATCTCACCGCAACGGAAGAGGTGGCAGTGTTTCGCTCGGGAACATCGGTACCGGCCCTACTGATTGCGGCGATTCTGTCAGGTCTTCTGGTTGGCTGCACTGCGGAGGCGACTCCTTCCTCTACGCCAATGAACCGACTCGACCTCCTCGCGGAAACGATCCGTTGCATGGAGGATCTCGGATTTGAAGCCGAGGTAGATCCCTTTGGCGGTTTCACGGGGCCCGAAACAAGCCCCGAGCTGGTAGAGCAATGGCACGCTGCAGGACAACAGTGCATCGAACAAAGCGGGTGGGGCGTTGAAGACTATGACGACGAGCAGCTCACTGAGCTCTACGCCCTCGAGGTCGCCCAGTACGAATGTCTACTCGAGCTTGGCTACAGCCCCGAAGAGCCGCCGTCAGTGCAGCAGTACATCGATTCGTGGAGCAGTAGAACCAATTCCCCGTATCAGCCCTTTGGCACGGTGATTGCCGGGCGACCACAAGCCGAAGCCCAGTCCATTCTCGAGGCCTGCCCTCCGCCCCGCTGGTCGTTCCTCGGCTAAGTGATACGCAGCTGAATGGGGAAACTTGAGCAATTCGACGACTGCACGAGCACGAATCGTTCCAGGAGCTCTCCTGACGGCCTCGATCCTCATGAGCCTATTGGCGTGTACAGGGTCGCCTTCCGATTCGTCGACGCACACGTCGCCAGAACCTTCTGAGGTCGACCCGGCCACCGCCACGATTCGGTGCATGGAAGAAAGGGGCTACGAGGCGTTTCCTGATGGAATGGGAGGGCTCAACGGGCCCGAACTTCCTCCAGGCCAGAGCGGGGAAGGCTGGGCCGAGGCGGCGAACGCCTGTCGTGAAGAGACGGGCTGGGGTATCGAGAACTATGACGACGAGCAGCTCGCGACGCTCTATGAGTTGGAGGTCGAGCACTACGAGTGCCTGGTCGGCGAGGGATTCACGCCCGAACCGCCCCCATCGGTGCATGCCTACATAGATTCATGGAGTAGCCGCACAGACCCCCCCTATCAGGCGTTCGCGACGGTAGCCCAAGGAATGGGCCAAGGCGCATACATGGGCATGATCAAGCTTTGCCCTCCACCGCGATGGACCTACACCGGCTAACCTGAGCGAATGCCAGAGCCGTCGCTCCCTTCCGAATCTCCGCCGTCACCGCGACGGCCGCGGGGTGCCCGTATCAGCGGTATCGCTTTCGGCACCGTGCTCGTGCTCGCGCTGGCTGCCGGTGTCGGGTGGGCCGTGGCCACTGCCTTTTCCCCGCCCGAGGAGGTTCTCGACGCTCGCCCCTTCACGACGGTTGAGATCGTCGAGGGCGAAGTGGGGTCGAGCCTCGCACTGAACTCGGTTGCGCAGTGGACGTCGGAACCGCTCGGGGTGAACCAGGCAAGCGGCGTGATCACCTCGGTGGCGGTCGCGCAGGGCGACGAGGTCGACGCCGGCGCAGTGTTGTTCGAGGTCGGGCTGCGACCGGTGGTGATCATCGAAGGGTCGACACCGTCGTTCCGCGCGCTCGGCCCCTCAGCGGTGGGGTCTGACGTTGAGCAGCTGCAACGGTTCCTGCAGGAGGCCGGGTTCCTCACCGGTGACCCCGACGGCCGCTACGGCCCGGCAACGGCGGAGTCGGTTCGCCAGTGGCAGCGCAGCCTCGGCCTGACCGCCACCGGAACCGTCGAGGCCGGCGATGTGATCGTCGTGCCCACCCTTCCGACACGAGTCACGTTCGACGCGGAAGCGCTGCAGGCAGGGTCGACCCTGTCGGGGGGTGAGCGCCTCGTGTCGGTGCTTCCGCTGGCGCCGCAGTTCAGCATCCCGGTGACCGACACGCAGGCCGCGCAGATACCTGCGGGAACCCGCGTGCTGATCTCCAGCCCGTCGGGCGCTGAATGGACGGCGTTTGCCACCAGTCAGGCCGCCGACGAGTTCGGCAGCATCGTCGTGTCCCTAGATGGCGACGACGGGGCGTCGATCTGCGGCGACGCGTGCGGCGAACTGCCGGTCACCGAGCAGAGCCTGCTGCGCTCACAGATCATCACCGTCGAGTCTGTCGCCGGGCTCACCGTGCCGACCGCAGCGCTGCGCGCGACGGCGAACGCGGGCACCGTCGTCGTCGACGAGGCCGGCGGCACCTACCCGGTCGAGGTGCGGGCAAGCGCCCGCGGCGTTGCTGTGATCGAGTCGAGCGACCCGGCCGTCGGAGTCGGGCTGCGCGTGCGCGTTCCGGCCGGTAGCGAGTAGGGGTTCGGCGTGAGTGACGTCGGCACGCTGCCCCGACCGGCGCGACACGACGCGCACGGCGCGCTGCTCGCCGCCGACGACGTCACCTTCGGGTACGACCGCGCGGCTCCGCTGCTGGACGGCTGGTCGCAGCGTTTCGACGCGGGCGAGGTGGTCGCCATCACCGGGCCGTCCGGTCGCGGAAAGTCGACGCTGCTCTACCTGCTGGGCCTCATGCTGAAACCCGCCGCCGGCCACATCATCGTCGACGGCGTCGAAGCGCAGGCACTGCCCGACCGTGAACGGGCACGGCTGCGCGCCCACCGGTTCGGCTTCGTCTTCCAAGACGCAGCCCTTGATGCCACGCGCACCGTGCTCGACAACGTGTGCGAGACGGCGCTGTATCGAGGCGATGACCCGCGCGAAGCCCGGATGCGCGCATCCGCCCTCATGGAACGCTTCGGCGTGCAACTGCGCGCCGCCGCGAAACCCGGGCAAGTGTCGGGCGGGCAGGCGCAGCGCATCGCCCTGTGCCGGGCGCTGCTGCACGCGCCGCAGATCCTTTTGGCCGACGAACCGACCGGCAACCTCGACCCCGACTCGTCACGGGTGGTCATGGGCGCTTTCCGTGAGCACGCCGCCGGTGGCGCCGCCGTCGTGATCGTCACCCACGACCCGAGCATCGTCGCCCAGTGCGACCGAACGGTTGAACTGTGAGGGCGCGGTTGCGCGTCGTCGGCGCGGTCCTCCGCGAGGCGGCGGCGAGCGCGTGGGCACAACCGGTCGCCTCGCTCGTGTCGGTCGTCATCGTCGCGGCGATGTGCGCGAGCGTGCTGCTCACCACGGGGCGCACCGTCGGCGCCGAAGACGCGGTGCTGTCGACCATCGACTCCACCGGAACCCGTTCGATCGTGGTGCGCGCCGAAACTGCCTCGGGCCTCGACTCGACCGTGCTCGACCGGCTCGCCAACGTTGACGGCATCGAGGCCGCCCTCGCATTCGGGCCCGCCACCGACACGCGCGCGACCGCCTTCGCCGGCGGCGCGCCCGTTCCGGTGCGCACCCTGTGGGGCGACGGCCTCGTGGATGCACGTCACGCCCCCGCAGACATCTCACCCGCGTGGGCATCACCCACTGCCCTCGACGAACTGGGGCTGC
>Ga0213835_101560_pt1 | contig 13433 bp, 11 predicted proteins | sample SWPATP01_FD_160576 | JGI IMG/M metagenome (GOLD analysis project Ga0213835, IMG submission 160576) | Coastal seawater microbial communities from Marineland, Florida, United States - SWPA TP0 #1 | ecosystem: Environmental > Aquatic > Marine > Coastal | place: USA: Florida | collected 2016-08-05
CGCACATCAACCCCGCCGTGACGATTGGACTCTGGACGAGCGGACTCGATGAGTTTGCGCCCGGCGTGGTCGTGAGTTTCGGCACCATCATGCTCTACATCGGAGCGCAGTTGCTCGGTGCCTTCCTCGGCGCAATCCTGGTGTTCTTGGCGTACAAGAAGCACTTCGATGAGGAGCCCGACGCTGGTTCAAAGCTCGCGGTGTTCTCGACCGGCCCGGCCGTTCGCAGCTACGGCTGGAACACCGTGACTGAGATCGTCGGCACGTTCGTGCTGGTCTTTGTCGTTATCGGCTTTGGTCGCGCAGAACCGGCCGGTCTCGCCGCGTTGGGCGCTTTGCCGGTCGCCCTTCTGGTTGTCGGTATCGGTGCGTCTCTTGGTGGCCCCACGGGCTACGCCATCAACCCAGCACGTGACCTCGGCCCCCGCATTGCCCACGCGCTGTTGCCCATCAAGGGCAAAGGCTCGAGCGACTGGAGCTACTCGTGGGTCCCGATCGTCGGGCCGCTCATCGGTGGTGCTCTCGCCGGTGTCGCCGCGACGGCGCTGCTGCCCGTCCTGTAATCGCCGGGGCGCGCATCCGACCGCCAGGGATGCGCGCCCGCACCCCCATCAGACCGACGCGTCGTCGGTCACCCGCCATGAAGAACGTCAACAAAGGAGTGAACAGTTATGGCTGAGTATGTACTCGCAATCGACCAGGGCACCACGTCGACCCGCGCCATCATCTTCGACAAGAAGGGCTCGATCGTCTCGACCGGGCAGATGGAGCACGAGCAGATCTTCCCGAAGGCAGGATGGGTTGAGCACGACCCGAAAGAGATCTGGAACAACACCCGCGAGGTGATCGGGTCGGCGCTGTCGAAGGCGAACCTCACCCGTCACGAGATCGCCGCAGTCGGCATCACCAACCAGCGCGAGACCGCCGTCGTGTGGGACCGCAATACCGGTGAGCCCGTCTACAACGCCATCGTGTGGCAGGACACCCGCACGCAGTCGATCGTCGACCGCCTCGCGGCCGACGGTGGCGTCGAGCGCTTCAAGAAGACCGTGGGTCTGCCGCTCGCGACCTACTTCTCGGGCACGAAGATCGTCTGGATCCTCGAGAACGTCGAGGGCGCGCGTGAGAAGGCCGACGCGGGCGATCTCATGTTCGGCACCACCGACACCTGGGTGCTCTGGAACCTCACCGGCGGCACCGACGGCGGCGTGCACGCCACCGACGTCACGAACGCCTCGCGCACGATGTTCATGGACCTCGAGACGCTGTCGTGGGACCACTCGATCCTTGAGGCCTTCGACGTTCCGGCGTCGATGCTGCCCGAGATTCGCTCCTCCAGCGAGGTGTACGGCCACGTGCACTCGTCGTCGCTGCTGCGCGAGGTTCCCGTCGCGGGCATCCTCGGCGACCAGCAGGCGGCCACCTTCGGCCAGGCGGCGTTCGATCCGGGCGAGTCGAAGAACACCTACGGCACCGGTAACTTCCTGATCTTCAACACGGGCGAAGAGATCGTTCACTCGAAGAACGGGCTGCTCACCACCCTCGGCTACAAGCTCGGCGACGACAAGCCGCACTACGCGCTCGAAGGCGCGATCGCGGTCACCGGTTCGCTCGTGCAGTGGGTGCGTGACAACCTCGGGATTATCAAGAATGCCCCCGAGATCGAGGAGCTCGCGAAGACGGTCGACGACAACGGTGGCGCGTACTTCGTGCCGGCGTTCTCGGGTCTGTTCGCCCCGTACTGGCGCTCGGACGCTCGCGGTGCCCTCGTCGGCCTCACGCGCTACGTCAACAAGGGCCACATTGCCCGCGCGGTGCTCGAGGCCACGGCCTTCCAGACCCGCGAGGTGCTCGACGCGGTCAACGCCGACTCGGGTGTTGACCTGACCGAGCTGAAGGTCGATGGCGGCATGATCGCGAACAACACGCTCATGCAGTTCCAGGCCGACATCCTCGGTGTTCCCGTTGTGCGTCCCGTCGTCGCTGAGACGACCGCGCTCGGCGCGGCCTACGCCGCGGGTCTTGCCACCGGAGTCTGGGGCTCGCTCGACGAGCTGCGCCAGAACTGGCAGGAGGACTCGCGCTGGACGCCGAACATGGACGACTCTGAGCGCGAGCGTCAGCTGCGCAACTGGAAGAAGGCCGTCACGAAGACCTTCGACTGGGTCGACGACGACGTCAACTAGTCGTCACACGTGACGCTGGCACGTCACAACGCCCCGCAGTGGTGGTAGCTGCGGGGTCGGGCGGGCGGGGTGCTTCGGCGCCCCGCCCGCTGCCGTGTGTGGGCCGGGCCGATGCCCGACCCGCGCCTGCGCTTCCGCGCCTGCGCTTTCGCGTCTGCAGCTTTCGCGCCGCCGCACTCGCCCACGCCGGTGGCGCGGGGGCGGCTTCGGTGGCCAGGAGGCAGTATGAAGTGTCTCCCGCTGGCCAGACTGGCTCCCGGCGAGAGTAGCGGTTAGTGCACGAGCGGCGGCAGGGCGGCAAGCGTGTCGACGCGGGTGACGCCCGGCGGCACCGCGCTCAGGCCTGCCGCACCGGCGATGAGCGCATCGGCCTTCCCGGCCGTCAGGTTTCGGTCGGGGCGCGCGAGCCACACGCCGCGCATCCCGGCCGCCGATGCCACGATCGCGTCAGTCGCGAGCCGGTCGCCGACGTACAGGCAGGATGCAGGGCTCACCGCAAACGCACGCGCGGCGGCCTCGAAGATGGTCGGGTCGGGCTTCGTAACGCCGAGTTCTGCCGAGGCGATCAGGCGACCGGACCTCGACGGGTCGTCGACTGCGCCGTCGGCGCGCACGGGCGTCAGCCGGAGTCGCTCCCACAGCTCGATGCGGTGCAGCTTGTCAGTCTGGAAGGAGAGATCTCCGTTCGTGATGATGCCGAACCGCACGCCTGGCACGACACTCTCAATCGCGTCGAGTGTGGGCAGCACGTCGTCGAACAGCGACCAGTTGTCGCGATAGCCGTGCAGGTATTCGGCGAACCAGCGCAGGGCGGCCTCGTCGTCGAGGTCGACTCCGTACGGCAGCAGCAGATCCCGCGCCCGCCAGATGCGCTGGCCGAGGTAGTCGAGCTCACCGTTCAGGTAGCGCGCGTAGTGCAGCTCTTCGAGGTGCCGCCAGCGGGCGCGGGTCTCAGCCGCGTCGGCCGCCGCGAAGGCTGCGAAACCCGCCGCGTCGTTGCCGGCTGCGCCCGACTCGGCGAGCTCGCCCGCGATGGCCTGCGCCCGCGCGATCGCCAGGTCGACCGACCGCGTGTGCGCCATCAGGGTGTCGTCGAGGTCGAACAGCACGACCTCGATGGCGGGGCCCGGCATCATCCGCGCGGCAGGAAGCCGACCGCGTCGTACACGCGGCGAAGGGTCGCGTCGGCGATCTCTTCGGCGCGACCGGCGTTGATGGCGAGCAGGCGGTCGAGCTCGGCCGGGTCATCGAGCAGTTCGGCCGTGCGCTCGCGGATCGGCCGGAACTCCTCCACCACGGCCTCGGCGACCGCGCCCTTCAGCGCGCCGTACTGCAGACCCTCGAAGTCGGCCTCGACAGACGGCACCGACCGCCCGCTCACGATCGCAAGGATTGAGAGCAGGTTCGACACCCCGGGCTTTTCGGCCGGGTCGAATCGCACAACCCCGTCCGAGTCGGTGACGGCCGACTTGATCTTCTTCGTCAGCGTCTTCTCGTCGTCCATCAGCCACAGGATGCCCGCGGGGCTGTCGCCCGACTTCGACATCTTCGACCCCGGGTTCTGCAGGTCGTAGATCTTCGCGGTCTCTTTCAGGATGCGCACCTCGGGCACGACGAGCGTGTCACCGAAGCGCGTATTGAATCGCCCGGCGAGGTCGCGGGTCAGCTCGATGTGCTGCCGCTGGTCTTCGCCGACCGGCACGGCGGCCGCGTCGTAGAGCAGGATGTCGGCCGCCTGCAGGATCGGGTACGTGAACAGCCCGACCGACGCGGCATCCACTCCGCCTTTCGATGACTTGTCTTTGAACTGCGTCATCCGCGACGCCTCACCAAAGCCCGTGATGGTGTTCAGCACCCACGCGAGCTCGGCGTGCGCCCGCACGTGCGATTGCACGAACAGCGTCGAGTGCTCGGGGTCGATGCCCGCGGCGATGTACTGGGCCGCGGTGCGGCGCGTGCGCTCGCGCAGCTCGGCCGGGTCTTGCGGCACGGTGATGGCGTGCAGGTCGACGACACAGAACACCGCGTCGTGGGTGGCCTGCATTTCGCGCCACTGCAGCAGTGCCCCGGCGTAGTTGCCGAGGTGCAGGCTCGACGCGGACGGCTGCATGCCAGAAAACAGGCGCGGAAGGCTCATGCGTTCGATTCTTTCACTCGGATGCGCGGGTCACGTCACGCGACGACGCTCGCGCCTCGGGGCCGGTTACGGCAGCTGGTAGTCGACGACGACGGGGGCGTGGTCGCTCCACCGGGTGTCGTACGAGGGCGCTCGGTCGACGCGGTACGCGCTGACGGTCGAGGCGAGCGCGGGGGTCGCGAGGTGGTAGTCGATGCGCCACCCAGTGTCGTTGTCGAACGCCTGGCCGCGGTTCGACCACCACGTGTACGGGCCGTCGACCTCGCCGGCCCACTGGCGTCCGACGTCGACCCAGCCGAGCCCGGTTCCCGTGGTGCCGTCGACGCACTCGACCGGTTCGCCCGCAGGCGTAAGGAAGCGGTCGAAATACGAGCGCTCTCGCGGCAGGAAGCCGGCCCTCTTGCGATTGCCGCGCCAGTTCTTGATGTCGAGCTCTCGGTGCCCGACGTTCAGGTCGCCGACGACGAGGGCGTAGTCGGCGTGCGCGGCCAGCTGCGGCAGGCGCTCTTCCATCGCGTCAAGGAAGCGCCACTTCTCTTCCTGCTTGGGGGTGTCGGCCTCGCCCGAGTGCACGTAGCAGCTGACCACGGTTAGCGCGGTGCCACCGACTGTCACGTCGGCTTCGAGCCACCGGCCGGCCGAGTCGAAGTCGGGCGGCCCCAGCTCGATGCGGTGCACATCAACCGGCTCGCGGGTCGCAATCGCGACGCCCGCTCGGCCCTTCGCCGTGGCGGCGTCGTGCAGCACGTGCCAACCGTCGCCCAGGAGGGGAACGAGGTCGCTCGTCTCGGCGCGCACCTCCTGCAGGGCGAGCACGTCGACATCGGCGGCCTCGAGCCAGTCACCCATGCCCTTGCGGTAGGCGGCGCGGACACCGTTGACGTTGACGCTGGCGACACGAATGCGGGGCATGCCCGCCATCCTACGAGCGGCCACTGACAGCTCGCCCACGCCGGGTCAGTCCCGGCATGGAGCGTCTAGGAGCGGGAGAAGCGGCGCTTGAGGCGCGCGAATATGCCGCCACGAGCATCCGCGTTGTCGTCGCCCATGCCGTGTTCGCGCACCAGCGCGCGGGCCGCCTCGAGGCGCGCCTCGAAGACCGCCTCATCAAGGATGATGTCGTCGTCCTTCACGCTCGTCGCGATCCAGGCGCCGGTGATCAAGATCACCTGACACACGAAGTTGAACCAGATCAACAGACCCAAGATCACCGCGAACGACGCGATCAGCGGGTTCGACGACGCGCCCCCGAGCAGCAGACCACCGGCGATCTTGAGTGCGCCGAGGCCCACCGCACCAATCAGTACCCCTTCGCGCAGGTGCCGCCACGGGATGCGCACCTCGCTCAAGATTCGGAACAGGGCTGCCAGCGCGACCGCGTCGACGGCGAACATGACGGTCAGGGTGACGATACGACCGAGAACACGGGCGAGCGTTGAGTCGTCAATGCCAACGAGGTCGAGCACGAAGTCCGTGGCCTGCGTGCCGACCACGCTCAAGACAGCCGACACGATGATCAGCACCCCGAATCCGAGCGCCAGCCCCAAGTCGCGCAGGCGCGCCTTGAGGAAGTTCTCGGGGGCGGGGGGAAGGTCGAACAGCTGCCGCGTGGCTCCGCGGGCGGCGTTCAAGAAGCCGAGGGCGGTGACGAGCAAGCCGACCAGGGCGATCGCGCCGGTCAGCCCAAAGACTTGAGCGTTGAGCAGCACGTCGGGGTCGATCGCACCGTTGCCGCTGCCGTCGTCGATCAGCCCGGGCACCGAGTCGGAGATGACGGCGATAACGCTGTTGCGCAGGCCGAAGTTGCCCGAGATGATCGTGCCGAGAATGGCGAAGCCGACCCAGAGCCCGGCGAACACGGCGAACAGCGCTTGGTACGCGAGCCCCGAGGCGAGGATGGGCCCGGATGTGCGCAGGTAGCGCTGGAAGGCGCGTACCGCCCGCGATCCTTTGACCTTCTCGACCAGCAGCAAGACCTTGTCTTTCAGGCCGCCGCCCGCCGCCTCGTCATCCGTGTCGACCGGGTTATCGCGCATCCCTCGACCCTAACGAAAGCGCCCCGGGCGTGAGACCCGGGGCGCTTTGTATTCTCAGGAACGGCGGACGCTACGGCTTGCCGCTCAAGATCGCCTGCTTGACCTCGGCGATCGCCTTTGTCACCTCGATGCCGCGCGGGCACGCCTCCGAGCAGTTGAAGGTCGTGCGGCAGCGCCAGACGCCCTCTTTGTCGTTGAGGATGTCGAGGCGCACCTGGGCGGCCTCGTCGCGGCTGTCGAAGATGAAGCGGTGCGCGTTGACGATCGCGGCGGGGCCGAAGTACTGCCCGTCGGTCCAGAACACCGGGCACGACGAGGTGCACGCGGCGCACAGGATGCACTTGGTCGTGTCATCGAAACGCGCCCGGTCCTCGATCGACTGGATCCGCTCCTTCTCGGGCTTGTCGCTCGCGATGAGGAACGGCTGCACGGCCCGGTACGACTCGAAGAAGGGCTCCATGTCGACGATGAGGTCCTTCTCGAGCGGCAGACCCTTGATGGCTTCGACGTAGATCGGCTTCGACACGTCGAGGTCTTTGATCAGGGTCTTGCACGCGAGACGGTTGCGGCCGTTGATGCGCATCGCGTCCGAGCCGCAGATGCCGTGGGCGCACGAGCGCCGGAACGACAGGGTGCCGTCCTGATCCCACTTGATCTTGTGCAGCGCGTCGAGCACGCGGTCGGTCGAGTACATCTCGACGTCGAAGTCTTCCCAGTACGGCTCGGTGTCCCTTTCGGGGTCGAAGCGACGCACGATGAGCGTGACGGTGAAGGCCTGGACGGCGCCGACCTCCTGCGAGGGGGCCTCAGCGGTGGCAGTCGCCATCAGTACTTCCTCTCCATGGGCTGGTAGTGGGTGATCGTGACGGGCTTCCAGTCCATGCGGATGTGGTCGCTCGCGTCGGCAGAGTGGGCGTCTCCGGTGAGGTACGCCATCGTGTGCTGCATGTAGTCAGCGTCGTTGCGGTCGGGGAAGTCGTCGCGCATGTGCCCGCCGCGGCTTTCCTTGCGGTTGCGGGCCGAGTACACGACCACCTCGGCAATGTCGAGCAGGAAGCCCAGCTCGATCGCCTCGAGCAGGTCGGTGTTGAAGCGCTTGCCGCGGTCTTGGATACCGATGTTTTGGTACCGCTCGCGCAGCTCCTGAATCGTCTCCGTTACGCTCGCGAGGCTCTCCTCGGTGCGGAAGACCTGCGCGTTCTTGTCCATCTCTTCCTGCAGCGTCCGCCGCAGGGTGGCGAGGCGCTCCTCGCCGTTGGCGGCGCGCAGGCGCTCGACGAGCTCGCGAACCTCCTTGGCCGGGTCCTCGGGCAGCGGCGCAAACTCGGCGCTGTTCGCGTACTCGACGGCGTAGCGTCCGGCACGCTTGCCGAACACGTTGATGTCGAGCAGCGAGTTGGTGCCGAGTCGGTTCGAGCCATGCACCGACACGCAGGCGCACTCCCCAGCGGCGTAGAGACCCTTCACGACGGTCTCGTTGTCGCAGAGCACCTCGGCCTTGATGTTGGTCGGAATCCCGCCCATGGCGTAGTGCGCGGTCGGCATGACGGGCACGGGCTCGTGCACGGGGTCGACGCCGAGGTAGGTGCGCGCAAACTCGGTGATGTCGGGCAGCTTCGTCTCGAGCACCTCGGCACCGAGGTGCGTGCAGTCGAGCAGCACATAGTCCTTGTTCGGCCCGGCACCGCGACCTTCGGCGACCTCCTGCACCATGCAGCGCGAGATGATGTCGCGCGGCGCGAGGTCTTTGATGGTCGGTGCGTAGCGCTCCATGAAGCGCTCACCACTGGCGTTGCGCAGGATGGCACCTTCACCGCGGGCTCCCTCGGTGAGCAGGATGCCGAGGCCGGCGAGGCCGGTCGGGTGGAACTGGAAGAACTCCATGTCTTCCAGCGGAATGCCCTTGCGCCAGATGATGCCGACGCCGTCGCCCGTGAGGGTATGGGCGTTCGATGTGGTCTTGTAGATCTTGCCGAAGCCGCCCGTGGCGAAGACGATGCTCTTGGCGTGGAAGACGTGCAGGTCACCCGTGGCGAGCTCGTACGCGACGACACCCGAGGCAACGCGCTCACCGCCGACCTCGCTCATGACGAGGTCGAGAACGTAGTACTCGTTGTAGAACTCGATGCCGAGCTTGACGCAGTTCTGGAACAGCGTCTGCAGAATCATGTGACCCGTGCGGTCGGCGGCGTAGCAGGCGCGGCGCACCGGCGCCTTGCCGTGGTCACGCGTGTGCCCACCGAAGCGGCGCTGGTCGATCTTGCCGTCGGGCGTGCGGTTGAACGGCAGGCCCATGTTCTCGAGGTCGATGATCGCGTCGATGGCCTCCTTGGCGAGGATCTCGGCCGCGTCTTGGTCGACGAGGTAGTCGCCACCCTTGACGGTGTCGAAGGTGTGCCACTCCCAGCTGTCCTCCTCGACGTTCGCCAGCGCTGCGGCCATGCCGCCCTGCGCCGCGCCCGTGTGCGAGCGGGTCGGGTAGAGCTTCGAGATGACGGCGGTCTTGGCGTTCGGTCCGGCCTCAATGGCCGCCCGCATGCCGGCGCCGCCGGCGCCCACGATGACGACGTCGAACTGGTGGTGGTGCGTGGTGACCTCCGGCGTCGCCGGAGCAGTGTCGGTCATGCTCATGGTTTACAGGCCCTCACAGAAGGATGCGACCAGCGACGGGTCAGCGCCAGCCGGGCAGGGGTCGAAGGTGTAGATGACAAGGGTGCCGAGCACCAGCAGCACGACCGTCGAGGCGGCGAGGGCGCCGTGCAGGAGGCGGCGGGTGCCGGGGCGCGAGACGTAGTCGTTGACGAGGGTGCGCATCCCGTTGGCGCCGTGAATGAGGGCGAGCCACAGCAGCAGCGTGTCCCAGATCTGCCAGAACGGGTCGGCCAGCTTTCCGGCGACGAAGCCGAAGTCGATCTGGCTGATGCCGGTGCCCGTGACGAGGTTCACGAACAGGTGGCCGAAGATCAGAACGACGAGCATGATGCCCGAGGCCCGCATGTAGATCCAGCCCCACTTCTCCCAATTGACGCCGCGCTTCGTCTGGGCGTACGGGCTGCGGGGTGCGTCGATGGTTGCAGTCATGGTCAGCCTCCGAACACGTTCATCAGGTGGCGGGGGGTGAAGCCGATCATCAGCACGGCCCACACGCCAAGGACGCCCCAGAACATGGCGCGGTGGTAACGCGTGCCCACCTTCCAGAAGTCGACGAGGATGATGCGCAGGCCGTTCAGGGCGTGGAAGCCGACCGCGCCGACGAGGAACAATTCGCCGACACCCATTACGGGGTTCTTGTAGGACTCCATGACCTGGTTGTACGCCTCGGGGCTCACGCGAATGAGCGCCGTGTCGAGAATGTGCACGAGCAGGAAGAAGTAGATCGCCACACCGGTGATGCGGTGCAGGACCCACGACCACATGCCTTCGCGGCCGCGGTACAGAGTGCCGGTCGATAAGACCGATCGGCGGGGTTCGGGTATGGACGTGGTTGCCGAGGCGTCTGTTCCCTCGGCTCCCGTTACCTTCGCTGGCACGAGAAACCCTCCTCAGGGGCGGAATGGTCGGCGTGCGGGCACGCCGGCTCCGGTAATTGCTGTTCTCGACTGGTGGCCGCCGATGTGTGTTCAGTGTAGGCGCACTTTTCTGAGTGCTTCGCCCCGGCGCGGTGGGTATTCGCCGCCTAGACCCCGGCGGGCACGAATCGCTCCTCGACACGGGCCCGCGCGGCGTCGACCACGCGCCCGTAGTGACCGATCAGCTGGTCTCCGAGCGACTCCCAGGTGCGTCCCAGAACGGCGCGGCGGCCGGCCTCGCCGAGCCGTGCGCGGGCGGCGGGGTCCGTGATGAGGGTGAGAACAGCATCCCGAATCGAATCGGGATGCGCGGGCTCGGTCAGCAGCCCCGTCTCGCCGTGCGCGATCAGATCGATCGGCCCGCCCGCACGGGGCGCGATGACGGGAAGTCCCGATGCCTGCGCCTCTTGAATGGTCTGCCCGAAGGTCTCCTCGGTGCCCGTGTGGGCGAAGATGTCGAAGGCGGCGTAGGCGTCGGCGAGTTCGGTGCCGTGCAGCGCGCCGAGAAACACCGCGTCGAGGCGGGCGAGGGCGCGGCGCACGCTCGGCATGCTGGGGCCGTCTCCGACGACCGCCACCCGCAGCCCCGGGATCCCGGCGAGGGCGGCGAGGCGCTCGACGTGCTTCTCGGGCGCGAGGCGCCCGACGTAGCCGACGACGAGCTCGCCATTCGGCGCGAGGCGCGAGCGCAGGGCCTGAGCGCCCGCCCGCTGTCGGTTGCGCGGGTGGTAGCCGTCGAGGTCAACGCCGCGGCCCCATCGCCCAAGCCGTTCGACGCCGGCCGCCTCGAGGTCGGCGAGCGCCGCGCTCGACGGCGCGAGAGTGAGGTCGGCCTTGTCGTGCACCCAGGTGACGACCTTCCACGCGAACGACGTGGCGGCCGCGAGGTTATTGCGGGCCGCATACCCGGCCAAGTCGGTCTGGAAGATCGCGACGCTCGGGATGCGCAGGCGGTGCGCGGCGCCGATCGCTGTCGCTCCGAGGAGGAAGGGGCTCGCCGCGTGCAGCACATCGGGGGCGAAGCGGGCGAGGGTGCGCTGCACGACGGGCGTGGGAAGGCCGACGGGGAAGTCGCGGTAGGGCGCGCTCGGCACCTCGACGACGCGCGCCCCCGCGTACTCGCGGGGTGCGCCAGCGGCGGGCGCAATGACGAGTGCCTCGTGTCCGCGCCGCTCGAGGTGTTCAAGCACGCGGGCGACGGAGGTGGTGACGCCGTTGACTGTAGGAAGGAAGCTTTCGGTCACGATCGCGACGCGCATGGGGCGCTCCTATCGGGCTCGGCTGCTCTCACGGTAGGAATCGGTCGTGACCTGACGGTGAACCCCGGGTAGACACGGTCGGGCGATAGGGTGACGCGCATGACCGCGCTCGACCAGACGCTGCCGCACTTTCACGCGATCATCCCGGCCGGAGGGGTCGGCTCTCGCCTATGGCCCCTGTCGCGCGCGGAGGCGCCGAAGTTCTTGCACGACCTCACGGGCAGCGGCCACACGCTGTTGCGCGACACCTGGAATCGGCTGCAGCCGCTGACGGGTGACGACGCGATCATGGTCGTGACGGGCAGGGCCCATCGGGTCGCCGTGCTCGAGCAGCTGCCTGAGCTCGCCGAGGCGAATGTCGTGCTCGAGAGCGAGCCCAAGGACTCGTCTGCAGCGATCGGGCTGGCCGCGGCGATTCTGCACCGCCGAGACCCCGACGTGGTGGTCGGGTCCTTCGCCGCCGACCACGTCATCAGCGATGCCGCTCGGTTCCGCGCCGTCGTCGCCGAGGCCGTCGAGGTCGCGCGAGCGGGCTACATCACGACCATCGGCATCGCGCCGACCGAAGCGGCCGTCGGCTTCGGCTACATCAAGACGGGCGAGACGCTCGTGGTTGACGGTGCCCCGACGGCGCACCTCGTCGACCGTTTCGTCGAGAAGCCCGACCTCGCGACCGCGACCGGGTACGTGGAGTCGGGCGACTACTTCTGGAACGCTGGCATGTTTATTGCCCGCGCCGACGTGCTGCTCGCGCAGCTGGCCGAGACCCGGCCGGGCCTGCATCACGGTCTGATGCGCATCGCCGAAGCGTGGGATACGGACGAGCGCGACGACGTCGTCGACGCCACCTGGCCGCTGCTGGAGAAGATCGCGATCGACTACTCGGTGGCTGAGCCCGCCGCTGACAAGGGTCGGCTTGCCGTGGTGCGCGGAGACTTCCCGTGGGACGACGTTGGCGACTTCTCGTCGCTGGCGAAGTTGCTGTCGGGCGGCCGCGTCGGCGATCTCGCGATCCTGGGGGAGGGAGCTCGCGTCCTTGCCGACTCCTCAAGCGGTGTCGTCGTGTCGCAGTCGCAGCGCCTCATTTCGCTCATCGGCGTGAGCGACATCGTCGTCGTTGACACCCCGGATGCCCTGCTCGTGACGACGCGTGAGAACGCTCAGCGCGTCAAGGCGGTCGTCGACGCGATCAAGCAGGCGGGCCGCAACGATCTTCTGTAGGCCGCATCGCGCATCCCGAAGCGGGGTTCACGGCTGAGCAGGGCGTGCTCATTTGAGCGACGGGATGCGCGCGGCCGGACGACTGGCGCGAATTTCCGCGGGATTCCGGGTGCGTTCCGGATTCGTAACGCTTCGGTCTCCGGGCCCTCTGGCCGGGTTAACGGGGGCCGTACGGGCGCTAACGTGGAGCCAATTCGCTCACGCGCCCCCGCGTGGGAACCCCTTTTCTGGAGGAAACCTTGACGATCATCTCCCGCAAGTCCGGCCTCGCCGGTCTCGCCCTGCTCGGCGCCAGCGCGCTCGTGCTCACGGGCTGCGCCGCGGCCCCCGAGACGGAGCCGACGACGGCCCCTGACCCCAGCACCCCGACCGAGCCCGCGCTCGACTTCCTGCCCTGCATCGTGTCTGACGCCGGTGGCTGGGACGACCGCTCGTTCAACGAGGCTGCGTACGACGGAATCGAGTCGGCCGCAAGCGACCTCGGCGTCGAGTTCGTCGCCGTCGAGTCGGCCGACGAGAACGCCTACGGCCCCAACGTGCAGGCGCTCGTCGACCAGGGCTGTGACCTGATCGTCACGGTCGGCTTCCTCCTCAACGAGGCGACCGCGACCGCATCGGCTGCGAACCCCGACGTCAATTTCGCGATCATCGACGACTTCGTCGAGGCCGACAACGTCAAGCCGATTCTGTTCGATACCGTGCAGGCGGCGTTCCTCGCCGGTTACGCGGCCGCGAGCTACACCGAGTCGGGCATCGTCGGCACCTTCGGTGGTATCCCGATCCCGCCCGTCACCATCTTCATGGACGGCTTCGTGCAGGGCGTTGACTACTACAACGAGCAGAACGGCACCTCCGTGCGCACGCTCGGCTGGGACTTCGACGCTCAGGACGGCGCGTTCACCGGCGGCTTCGCTCCCGGTACCGAGGCGCTCACCTCGGCGCAGAACCTGATCGACCAGGGTGCTGACGTGCTGATGCCCGTCGGTGGCCCGATCTACTTCAGCGCTGCTGAGGCGATTCGTGAC
>Ga0213835_101561_pt1 | contig 13420 bp, 7 predicted proteins | sample SWPATP01_FD_160576 | JGI IMG/M metagenome (GOLD analysis project Ga0213835, IMG submission 160576) | Coastal seawater microbial communities from Marineland, Florida, United States - SWPA TP0 #1 | ecosystem: Environmental > Aquatic > Marine > Coastal | place: USA: Florida | collected 2016-08-05
GCCCAGCCACCAGGCCGGCCCGTGCGAGGCAAGTCCGTCGCGGCCGAGATCCGGCCCGAGTGGCAGGCCGCGCTCCAGCTCCATCGTGGTCGTGATGGCGGCCAGACCGAAACGGCGCCCGACATAGGGGTTCTCGATCGCTGCCCCGCCACCATCCTCCACGACGCCCGCCAGCCCTGCCGACACGGCCAGCCGTCTGAGATCGACCTCGGAGGTCGTGGCACTATGGGCGCGCGCCTCGAAACCCAGCATGCGCAGATAGTTGGCGAGCAAAACGGCGGTATTGGCCGTCAACAGCGCGGCGCGCTCGGCTTGGGTACCGTGAAGCCAGTCCGTGCCCGGCTCGTCCGGCCGGGGATCGCGTGCATATTCGACCAGAAAGACAAGCGCATGCGTGTGGTGGCGTGCAGGCTGGAGGGTGGTTCTGGCCGACTCCAGTATGTCGGCATAGATCATGTCGACGCCGGCCGCATAGCTCTTCGGCTGACCGGCTTCGAGTTCTTCCTTGATCTGCTCGATAACCGGATTGCGGAAAGGTTGGGCGAGGAAGTGTCCATCTTCCAGCCGCGCGATACCCACCATCGAGGCATCAAAATAATAGCCCGCGGCCTTCAGGTGCCGGGTGCGCTCCCCCGGATCGGCCGGCACTTCCGCCTCTCCATGCACGATCGCACCGTCGCGCACCGTGTCGAACATGCCCATGAAGCGGGCCATGGCGTGGGTCAGCGACTGCGGATCGTCGGAATGGAAGGGAAGCGGCTCCATCTCCCGCAAACGATCGATCGCCGGCGCCTCCTGGCTGCGCTGCAGCCGCTCCAGCGGAAAGGGTCCGAGATGAACCGGCCTGTCCTTGTAGGAAAAGAAACGCATGGCTTTCAAAACTCCTCCCGGCCGCACTCTCGCCGGCTAAACGCCTCAAAGACGCGTGATCCCCTCGTCCTCGCCGGCGACAAGACGCTCTATGCAGGCGTGCAGCATCGCGATGTCGTCCGGCTCCAGCTTCGATGTGAAATGGGTGTTGACGTCCTCGACCGAAGGACGCGCCGCCTCCAGCAATTGCCGGCCATAGGGCGTCAGCACCACGGTCCGGCCGCGCCCGTCGGCATCGCTGCCGTTGCGGGCAATCATGTTCCTGGCCTCCATGTCGCGCAGCAGCCGCGAGGTGGCCGGACGCGTGATGCCGATATAGTCGGCCAGTTCCGACGGCGTGATCACGCCTTCTTCCCCCACGCCGGTCAGCACGCACCACATCAGCCGCGTCAGCCCCAGTTCGGCGATCATCCGCTCAAGCCACGACTGCATGATCCTCGACAGGACCGAGACCCGATAGCCCAGCCTCCTGTGCAACTCGTAATCCGGCATCGGGCTCCTCCCGCTTCTGCGCCGAGACTAGCCAGATGATTACCAATGTCAATTATCTCCGTCGTCTGGCCGACCATCTTGATGCCGATCAAGGAAGCGCATCCGCCGGCACCTATCCTCACCGGGCCGTCACGGGCGGGAAGCGCAAGCTACGGCCGGAACCGCGCGGCAATCAGAACGAAGAGGAGCGTGACATGAAGGCTGGCGACGTGATGACGACGGGCGCAGCGACCGTCCACCCCTGGGACACGGTTGGCGAAGCTGCCCGCACCATGGCGAATTACGGCGTCAGCGGCCTGCCGGTGATCGACGGCGAGGGCGGCGTCGTGGGCATGCTGACCGAACGCGATCTTCTGCGCCGCGTCGAGCTCGGCACCGAGCACCGCCGGCCCCGCTGGCTCGATCTGTGGTTCGAGCCGGGCGACCTTGCCGAGGAATATTCGCGCGCCCATGGCCGCAAGGTGGAAGACGTCATGTCCCGCGAGGTTGCCGCCATCGACACCGAAATGCCGCTGGACGAGGTTGTCGGCCTGATGGAGGAGAAAGGCTACAAGCGCCTGCCAGTGGTCCGCGACGGCAAGCTGGTCGGCATCGTCAGCCGCGCCAATCTCCTGACGGCGCTGTCACGCAGGCTGGACCCGCCGGGCACGGTCGATCGGGACGATCTCGCGCTGCGGCGGCAGATACTCGATGAACTCGCCAACAAGGCGTGGAGCAAGGGCGCCGCCATCGACGTCCAGGTAAGGGAGGGCAAAATCATCCTGCGCGGTACCGTCGAGGACGAACGCGTCGCCCGCGCCATGCAGGTGGCTGCCGAAAACACACAAGGCGCAAAGAACGTGCTGTCCCTGATCCGTGTCGCATCGACAAAGGGCTGACGGCTTCCTGTCGCGCTCGGCCGAGCTGGACGCTCGCGCCGGGTGGCGTCTTGCGCTAGACCGTCGGGCATGTCCCAACTGTCCGAAGACGGAATGAAGAAACCTCCCTGCGTCATCCTCGCGGGTGGCCTTGCCGCCCGAATGGGCGGCGTCGACAAATGCCTGCTCCCGCTGGGCCGCAGCCGCATCATCGACCACATGCTGGCCCGGCTGCAGCCTCAATGCGCCGCGGTCGCGCTCAACGCAAACGGGCCGGTTTCCCGCCTGGCCGAGTTCGGCCTGCCCGTATTGCCCGACAGTGTCGCAGGCCATCCCGGTCCTCTGGCCGGCATCCTTGCCGCGATCGATTGGGCAGCCGCGCGCGAAGCGGATGCGGTACTGACGGTGGCAGGCGACACACCGTTCCTGCCCGCAGACCTGGTCGCGCGGCTGCAAGGGGCATCAACGCCGGGCGGCATGGCCATCGCGGCTTCGCCAGACGAAGACGGCACGCTGCGGCGTCACCCGACCGTCGGATTGTGGCCCGTAATGTTGCGGGAGGATCTGCGCAGGGCGCTGGAAGACGGTGTGCGCAAGGTTGGCGCCTGGGCAGACCGGCATGAACCCGGAATAGCTGTATTCGAGGCGACGCCCTTCGATCCCTTCTTCAACATCAATGCGCCGGAAGACCTTGCTGCTGCCGAGAAGTTCGCGCGAAATCTGATCTAGTCGTTTTCGGCAGCCGCCACCGCCGTCCGACGGAGCAGCCACACATGGCCATCGGCAACGACCTCGCGCGAGATCAGCTCATGTCCCGCTTCCGCGCAGAAATGCGGCACATCGATTACCGCCATGGGGTCCGTCGTCGTCAGGCGCAGGACAGTACCGGGCTGCATCCCGTTCAGCCGCTTGCGCGCCTTCAATACCGGTAGCGGGCACTTCATGCCGGTCGTGTCGAGGTCTTCGTCCCATGCCATGACAGGGCTATGGTGCGAATTGGGGCCGGAGGCAAGACTCCCTAAAGCCTGCGACATCGACGTCACCGGGCGGCAAGCGCCGCCTCGAGCGCGCGCGAAAGCTTGTCGACGAGCTCGCCTATCTGATCCTGGTCGATGATGAAGGGTGGCGCGATGAGTATGTGGTCGCCGGCACGCCCGTCGGCGGTGCCACCGCTCGGATAGACCATAAGGCCTTGATCCATCGCCGCTGCCTTCACGTGGGCATGCAGCCTCCGGCCGGCATCGAAAGGTCTTTTCGACACCCTGTCCTCGACCAGTTCAAGTGCCAGGAACAGCCCCCTGCCCCGGATGTCGCCGACATACGGATGCTCGCCAAACTGCGCAGCAAGCGCCGTGCGAAGGCTGCTCCCCAGCTCCCGGCATCGGGCCAGAAGATCACGTTCGTCGATCACCCGTTGCACCGCGAGCGCGCCGGCCGCAGCGGCGGCGTGGGCGACATAGGTGAACCCGTGCTGGAAAGCGCCCGATCCGCCCACGATCGCATCGTGAATCTCGCGCGACAGCAGGCAGGCGCCGATCGGCTGATAGCCGGCACCCAGCCCCTTGGCGCATGTCAGGATGTCGGGCGCGACACCGTCCTGTTCGCAGGCATGAAGCGTGCCCGTGCGGCCCATGCCGCACATCACCTCATCGAGGATCAAGAGAACTCCGTAACGGTCGCAGATGTCACGGATGCGTTGCAGATACCCGGCAACCGGCGGGACGGCTCCCGCCGTCGCACCCACCACGGTCTCGGCGATGAAGGCGATCACGGTTTCCGGTCCGAGCCGCAAGATCTCGGCTTCCAGTTCGTCCGCGGCGCGAATGCCGTAGGCCTCTTCGCTCTCCTCCTCGCCGCGGTAGCGATAGGCATAACACGGGGCAATGTGGGAGGCAGGCATCAGGATGGGTTCATAGATCGCGCGACGGCCGGCATTGCCGCCGACCGAAAGCGTCGCGATCGTGTTGCCGTGATAGCTCTGCCGTCGTGCGATGAAATGGCGCCGCCCGGTTTCGCCGCGTTCCCAGAAATACTGTCGTGCCAGCTTCATGGCGGTCTCGTTCGCCTCGGAGCCGCCGGAAGCGAAATAGACATGGCCCAACCCCTTGGGCGCACGAGAAATCAGCTGCGCGGCCAGCTCCTCGGCGGGCTCGTTGGTGAAGAAGCCCGTATGGGCATAGGGCAGCCGGTCGAGCTGCGTCTTGATCGCATCGATCACGCTTCGGTCGGTATGGCCCAGACACGAAACGCCGGCACCGCCGGAAGCATCGAGATAGCGCTTGCCGTGGCCGTCGACGATATAGGGCCCGTCCCCTGCAACGGCGACTGGCAGCACGTGGCCCGGCTGGCGGTGAAAAATGCGTGTGGATGTCACCCTGCCCCCTACTCCACGAATACCCGCACGCTGGCTGCCCGGCCTGCGGCATCGATGACAGTCAGCGTCGAATGGCCGACACCATCGGGCTGCCACTGGCTGGAGCGGGCGCGGGAGAGCTCGGACAGCGGACGACCGTTCGCCAGCCAGCGGAACGGTGCGCGCCCGCCCTGCAGTTTCAGCACCAGCGGCGAAGGACGTGCCGCGCCGCCGGCAAGCTCCACCCGTGCACCGTCGGGCGGAAACACGATTTCGGGCGGCGGCTCCACCGCCAGTCTTGCCCCCGGCGCCTCACGTGCCGAAGTGAAGCGGCGCAGCGTGACAGGAAGCTCGTCGCGCACAAGCCGCACCGCGCCAGCCGGCGCGCGCGGCAATGGCGCACCAGCAACGCCCGAGCGCTGAAAAGCCTCGAACAGGATCGGCGCGGCAGTCGTGTAGCCCGAAATGCCGGGCACAGGTGCAGCATCCGCGCGCCCGACCCACACGCCGATCACGTGGCGCCCGTCGAAACCCACAGACCACGCGTCGCGATAGCCATAGGAAGTGCCGGTCTTGTAGGCGATGCCGCGACGTGCCGCGCCTTCAGGTGGATTGACGCCGGCCAGCATGTCCGCGACATGCCAGGCAGCGCGCGGTGCCAGCATCTCGCGCGGCACCGGGCGCTGGCCGGGATGCTCCGTCAGCCGCACGACACGGCCGCCATTGGCCAGACCCGTGTAAAGCTGCACGAGGTCGGAAAGGGACATGCCTGCTCCGCCCAGTGCGATGGCCAGCCCCGCCGCCTCGCCACGCGGCAGCACGGGGGTGATACCCGCCCGACGGAAACGAGCCGACAGCCGTGCCGGGCCGACCGCGTCGAGCAACCGCACGGCCGGCACGTTGAGCGAGAGCTGAAGCGCGGTGCGCACGCTGACATCGCCCTGGTAGGCCATGTCGAAATTGCGCGGCCGGTAGCCGGAAAAATTGGCAGGCCGATCCTCGATCAGGGTTTCCTGCGCGACCAGTCCTTCCTCGATCGCCAGCCCATAGATGAAGGGCTTGAGCGTGGACCCTGGCGATCGGACCGCGCGTGTCATGTCGATCCAGCCGGAACGGCGGTCGTCGAGGTACCCGGCAGAACCGACGCTTGCCAGGATCTGTCCCGTTACCGCATCCGCCATCAGGATCGCGACCGAGACGCGTGGCCCCAGCCTCTGCGCAGCTTCGCGTGCAACGGTCTCCAGGTGCGCCTGGATGGGACGGCTCAGCGTCAGGCGGTGGACACGATCGCCCGGTGCGGCCCGAACCGTCTCGTCGGCCGTATGGGCTGCAAGTGCCGGCATTGGCAGGCGGCGATCCGGCACCCTCGAATGGGCCGCGCGGGCCGCCTCGCTTTCCGGCAACAACCCGGCCACGACCATGCGCGCCAGCACCCGATCACGCGCAGCCTCGGCAGCAAGCGGGTTTCGGTCTGGCCGCCTGCGCTCCGGCAGTTGAGGCAGGGCGACCAGAAGGGCGGCTTCGCCGATTTCGAGCCGCTGCGGCTCCTTGCCGAACCATGCCAGCGAGGCCGCCCGCACCCCCTCGATATTGCCGCCATAGGGCGCCAGGGCGAGGTAGAGCTCCAGGATTTCATCCTTGGAAAGCCGCCGCTCGATCTGCAGCGCACGGACCATCTGCCGCAACTTCGCGCCCATGGACCGGGCGTCCCTGGGTTCGATCAGGCGGGCCAGCTGCATGGTGATGGTCGACCCGCCGGAAACGATGCGGCCGTTGGTCACGAACTGACCCGCTGCCCGCAGCAGTGCCAGCGGATCGATGCCGGCATGGCTTCTGAACCGCCTGTCCTCATAGGCGATCAGCATCTCGACAAAGGTCGGATCGACAGCAGCCAGATCGGCCGCGAGCCGCCATCGGCCGTCCGCGACCGCATAGGCCCGCAGAAGGCTACCGTCGCGGTCCACCACCTCGATCGAGCGCTCTCCATGGCCGTCCAGCGGCGGCGGGAAGGCATGGTCCAGCCGATCGAGCAGGACAACGCACAGGGACAGCGCCAGGAAGAGGCCGGCCGACCACAGCGTGGCTTTGCGCCAACGGGGCATTCGTATCGTCACCTCGGGGCCGCGACCTCCATGACGCCGGTCGCCGTGCGCGCGGAGAATTGCGGCCGGTACATGTCCTCCACGATGGCGGCCGGATGCGCGTAGACGCCCGGGCTGACAGCGCGGACCACATAGGCGGCCAGCTGTTCGCGCGGGCTGTTTTCCGTGCGCTCGAAGGCGGCAGTGAAACGGTCGTAGCGAAACTCGACATGGGCCGCGTCCGCTTCCCCGAGCCAGCCGAAATTGGACAGTTCCGCCGAACCGACGATACGCGGATTGTCGATCTCGAAGCCTGCCGGCAAGAGATCCGTCATCACCACCTGCGAAGGCCACTGGTTCAGTTCGGTGAAGCGCAGCACGACCACGTAGCGCTCGTTCTGCACCACCTCGCTGACGTTCACCGGCACGCCATCGAGACTGAAATAGCTCCGCTCGATCTCGAAGCCATTGCCGCCGGCCGGCAGCGGCTGGGCTGGCGCGGCTACCGTGGTCAGCATCAGGTCGACTTCTTCCTGCGAACGGTTGACCAGCGTGATGGGGTTTTCCATCAGGTCGCGGCCTTCCACACGGTGGGCGAAATTGCCCCGATGCTCGGCGCCATCGACCTCAAGCCGGATCTCGGCATCGGCCATGCGCATGGCGCGCGCGGCCAGCAGCATCCAGGCCTGTTCCTGCGTGCTGGTGTGGCTGCGGCGCTTGCGGGCGCCTTCGACCATTTCCATCATCGCCGGGATTGCCGCAGGCGCCGGCGAGGTTTCAGCTGCCAGCGCCAGCATCGCGGCCCCGTCCCTGAGCGCCGACCCGAAATCCGAGCGCCACGGATTGTCCGACTGGGCCTGGGCACGCGCCTGTCGCAAGGCCGAAGCGAAGGCGCGATCGGCCCGCTCCGCATCGCCGTAGAGGCCCAGCGCCGCGCCAAGCTGGGCACGCGCCATCGGGCTTGCGAACTCGTCGAGCCGGGTGTCGGCATAGTATCGCAAATCGCCGATCGAGGCGCGCCGGTTGCGCGCCAGCACGTAGAGCGCATAGGCGATCTCGGTGCCCTTTTCGCCGACATCCGTCGTGTAGGAGAGCTGATTCTGAAGGTTCTGGATCACCCGAGCGAGGCCCTGCGCGGGCACCGGGTGACCAAGTTCCGACGCCCTGGTGAGGAACTCGCCGACATAGGCATCGAGCCACAGATTGCCCCAGCCCGGCCCCCACAGGCCGAAACTGCCGGTCGAGGTCTGGAAGTCGAGCACGCCGGCAATAGCTTTCGCGATGCGTTCGTCGAGGCCCGGATCGACCGGCATTCCGGCCAGCCGCGACAACTCGGCGGCGTAGAGCAGCGGCATCGCGCGGCTGGTGATCTGTTCGGCACACCCATAGGGGTAGAGATCGAGCGCCATCAGCACCGATGGGATGTCGAAGGCCGACAGCGGCGAGACGCCGATACTGACAAAGGCGCCATCCAGCAGGCTATCGCCCAGCAGGCCTTCGTCGATGCGTATCGAACCCCCATTGGCAGCAAGTGTGAGGATGCGTGGCGTGGTCACCGGCATCGCCGCCGGGCGCACGGTCATGAAGACGCTGCGCTCGATCCTTGTGCCCTCGCCGTTTTCCAGCGACACGGTGATGACCGCCGCGCCTGTGCGGCTGGCGGTCACGGGAAGGGTCAGCGTTTCCTGCGCGCCCTGCCCGAGCCATACCGAGGCCGGCGGGCTGGCAATCTCGACATCGGCCGTGCCTTCGGACCGGACCGACAGCGCGTAGTCGCCCGCCGGTGCATCGGTGTTGGCGATGTCCAACCGCATCATGGTGCGATCGCCGGGTGTGAGGAACCTAGGAGCACTTGCCGTGACGACCACGGGATCGCGAACGACCACGTCGGCAGTCGCCTGACCCACGCCATCATTCGACCAGGCGACAGCCATGATGCGCGCCGTACCATTGAACTCGGGCAGGTCGAAATGCACCTCGGCGCGTCCATCGGAGTCGAGTTCGACAGGCCCCGAGAAGAAGGCGAGCAGACGCTCGGTTGGCGGCCGGCCCTGCATCATGATACCACCGTCGCCGCCCGTGCGAAGCCGCCCGGCTGCACCCAACGAGCCATCGATGAGACGCCCGTAGAGGTCCCGGATTTCCAGGCCGAGGCCACGCTGGCCGAAATACCAGCCCTCCGGATCGGGTGGGCTGTAGTTGGTCAGGTTGAGGATACCGACATCCACCGCCGCCACGGTGACATAGGCACGCTCGCCGGCAGGCAGATTGGCCACCGACACGGGAATTGTCAGCTGTTCGCGCGGGGCGGCCTGTTCCGGCGTGTCGAGGGCAAGCTCAAGGCTGCGATGGCCAGGGTCGATGGAGAGCCACTTCACCCCAATGGCACGAGACGGCATGCGCGTATCGCTGGCCTCGCCCGGGCGGTAGAGCGTCGCGGTGACGTAAGCACCTGCGCCCCAATCGCCGCCAACGGGAATATCGATTTCGCCGCCCTCTTCGGGAATTGAGGCGGTGATCTTTTCCAGCAGCCGCTCGTTGCCGACCGTGATCAGCACCTCGCCGGCGAAGCGAGGTGACACTTTCAATCTCGCCGTCTCTCCCGACCGATAGGTTTCCTTGTCGAGAGCGATCTCCAGCGCATCGGGCGTCTCGGTGGAGGTCGCCTCGACGAACCACCCGGCATCGAACTCAAGGCTCGTCATCGGACCCAACGGATCGGTAGTCTCCACCTCCAATCGGTAGCGCCCCCATTGAACCTGCATGGAAATGCGGCCGGCATCGTGGAGACCGGCATCGACTGAACCGCTCGCCACTTCGCTGGTGTAGGTGATGGGCTCGTAGTTCCATCCGCCGCCGGTGCGGTACCATTGGTAGCTTCGTTCGATCTTCTTCAGGGACCAGCGAAGTCCCTGGACTTCCTCACGCTGTCCATCCGGGTCGACAACGATCACGGAAAAGGAAGCGGTCGTGTTTTCCGGCAGCGTGTCTCCCGTAAAATCCGGCCTGATGCCGATCATTGTCGTTTCAGGCACGACCGGCAGGGAAAGCCGTCTCTCAACGGCCCGTCCGCCGGGCTCGCGCATGCGCACTGCTACGGTGGCTTCCAGAAGCCGCGTGGTCGACGGCACGTCGTTCAGCGCGACGTCGAACGTGGCGCGTCCCTCTGCATCGGTATCCGGCAGTTCGTCCAGCGTAACGATCGTGGCGCCCAGATCCTCTTCGTCTGCCATGCCGAAGCGGTAGCCGGGGAAGGTGGACCAGGTACGCGTCGTCGAAACCAGTACCTCGCCTTCAAGGCGCATTCCCTCGGCCGGCGCACCATAGAGGAAACGCCCGTCGACCTGCATGGCCACGGCACCATAGGGCTCAATGCTCTCGGCATCCGTGGTGAGATCGAATTCGATCCGGTCAGGGACGAAATCCTCGACCAGGAATGCCGCATTTGCGAGTGCCGGCCCATTGGCATCGGCATGGATGGAAAGCGACCAGGTACCGTGCATGGCCGTTTGTGATAGCGCCATCTCAAGTGCATGGCCGCCAAGCCAGCGCCCGTCGCTGGCGATGCGGCGGTCCTCAACGCCATCCGGGCGCGACAGGATGAAGGTCAGCGGAAGGTTCTCCACCGCTTCGCCGGCGTCGTCGCGCGCCAGCGCTGCCACGTGAACCGTCTCGCCTGCCCTATAGATGCCGCGCTCGGTCCAGGCAAAGACGTCGAGAGCGCCAGGAGCCGGCCGCCCTTCCACGCCGCGATCGGAGAGATCGAAACCGCCCCGTCCCAAATCAAGGAAGACGAAATCGCCATCCGCACCGGTTGCCAGCAGGGCGACGGGCGCCATGGCAGCCGTTCCGCGCATCAGGCCCGGATCGAGGCGAGCCATGCCGTCCGGGCCGCTTGTGGCCGTGCCGAGGATTTCGTTGTTACGCGCCAGGAGCTGGATCTCGACCCCTTCGATGGGAGCGGCCGATCCAAGGCTTCGCGTGAAGACGGAAAGGCCGTCCTCCCCGGCAAATGTCGTCAGCCCGATGTCGGAAACGACGAACCATTGCGTGGCGCGCGACGTCCAAGGTTCAGACGTATCGCCTTCGGGCACAGCCACCAGCACATAGACGCCAGGCCGCCGCTCAGGCAGCGCTTCATCGACCGGGAAGGAGGTGACGACCTCTCGATTGAGCTCGCTTGCCACCTCCAGCCTTCCCTGCCAGACCGGTTGACCCAGATCGTTGGCGAGGTTCTCGGCCTCCCAGCCGCCAAGCTGGCGCAGGAACTGATAGCCGGACATCAGCTGCGCCAGGGCGCGGTCACCGACCCGGTAGAGACTGATCTCGGCACTGTCGGTATTGACGCTGACCAGCGGAATACCGCGCCGCATGGTCGACGGCAGCACGAAATTGTCGCCGGTGAAGCGGATCGACGGGGACCGGTCGCGCACATAGATCGACAGCGACACATCCTGCAGAAGCGTCTCGCCGAGCGCCGAAGGCAGGCCGCGACGCAGCGTGACGCCATAGTGACGACCATGCTGCAGGCCCTCTACGCAGATCTGCTGGCCCGAGGCGTCCACCGCAGGCGCGGGCGCGCCATCGAGCGTGACGAACGAGGCGAAATCGACACCGGAGCGCGGCAGATCTTCGGAAAGCTGGACGCAGATGCGCGGCTCGGCAGCCTCGGTATCGACCGTGTGATCCATCACGCGGAAACCGCGCCGGTTGCGCAGTTCGACCTGTTCGAAACGGATGCCTTCGTCATCGACGATTTCGAGGCTCGCGTCGTAGGCCGCCATTGCCGGACGATAGAGGTCGCGACCATCCAGAGCACGCGCAAGCCATGCCAGCGCCTCCGCACGATCGGAAACAGTACGGCTCGTCTGATAGGCCATGATGGCGGCGGAGGAGGCGTCACGCGGGAGGCTGGTGCGTTCGCGCCAATCTGCCGGCGTCGCGGCCAGAAGCGCCGACGTCAGTCCGCTCCAAAGGCCGGCCTCTTCGGGAGAAAGCGCCAGAGCGGAACGGAAGGCAGCGATTGCGCCCCGCGCGTCTCCGGATTGAAGGGAACTCCACCCCGCCGAGGCCAGTATCGTCGCGCCGAGTGCGGGGTCAGCTGGTTCCATGGCCACGGCAGCCCGATACTGCCGCGCCTCGTCCATCAGTCCAGCCGACAGGAATTCCAGCGGCGGCGGCGCACCGATATCGGCCTCGCCTGCCTCGACAATCCGCCCCGCAACCGCGCCCTGGAAGGGGTTCAGCGGACCGAAATCCGATTTGAGAAAACACCATTCGGCGCGGACATTATAGGTGAAGGCCCGGCACTGGCTGTCGGCGATGCAGGCGGCCTCGCACTGTTCAAGGCTCACATCGCGTTCGGTTCGCAAATCGAAGCCGAAATAGTCGGCATCGACCGTCGTCTCGACCGTTCGCCCGCCCTGTGCCAGCGACGCTGTCGGCAAGACCAGAAGAATGGAAAGAAAAACGACGACGACACGAGCCACGTGCTGCGACATGGCGCCCTCCATTTTGTCCACCGTCCCTTGAGAGACGACACTGCGCCTCTTCCGGGGAGGTTGTCAATTCGGCTGCATGACGCAAGGTGATGCTAGCGTTTCAGCCAGCCGAAATGGCTTCATCCAGTATCGAAAGGGCGGTCATCATCTCCTGCTCGGTCACCGTCAGCGGCGGCGTCAGGGTGAGCACGTTGCCCATCGTCGTCTTGAAGGAGAGGCCACGGTCCAGCGCCCGATAGAGCACCCTTTCGGCAAGCGAGCGCGCAGGCTGCCTGGACTGCCTGTTGTCCACGAGGTCGATGCCCATCAGCAGGCCCCTGCCCCGCACGTCGCCAATAGCGGGCAGCCGATGCTTCATCTCCTCAAGTCTGGCCATGGCGGCCTCGCCAACACGGCGGGCATTCTCGACCAGCCCCTCGTCCTCGATTATCTCGATCGTGGTCAGCGCGGCACGGGCCGTCACCGGGTTCTTCTCGTGCGTGTAGTGGCCGAAAGCCCAGTCGCCACCGACGTCCAGCCCGGACCGCGCGATGACCGCTGCGATCGGCAGGATACCCCCGCCAAGAGCCTTGCCCAGAACCAGGATATCCGGCACCACCCCGTCCGGCTCGCAGGCAAACATCGATCCGGTCTTGCCGAGGCCGGTGGGGATTTCGTCGAAGATCAACAGCGCGCCGCGCCGGTCGCAGGCCTCGCGAACCGCCTGCCAGAACCCGGGCGGCGGAACATAGGGCACCGCCCGCAATGGTTCGGCGATCACCGCGGCGACGTCGCCTTCGCGCTCCAAAACGTAGTCGACCATTCTTGCGCAGGCCAGTTTGCAGGCATCCAGGTCGGGATGCCCGTCCGCATCGACCGGATGCCCGTAAGGGCAGCGGTAGCAGGCAAACGGCGCGACATGGCTGGTACCCGGCATCAAAGGTGCGGCCGGGCCCGAGCGGAACAACGCCTCACCGGACAACGAGCCAGCGCCGAGTCCCGCCCCGTGGAAAGCATCCCAGAAGGAAACCACCTTGAACCGGCCGGTCGCCGCGCGCGCGATCTTGACCGCGACCTCGACGGCGTCGGACCCGCCGGTGGTGAACAGAACCTTGGACAGGTCGCCCGGCGTGATCTCGCCGAGCTTGCGGGCCAGAGCCGTTGCGGGCTCGTTGGCATAGCGGCGCGGCGCGAAGGGCAGCGCATCCATCTGGTCCGCGATCGCCTTTTTCAGGCGTGGATGGCCGTAGCCTATATGATGGACATTGTTGCCGTGGAAATCCATGT
>Ga0213835_101562_pt1 | contig 13420 bp, 7 predicted proteins | sample SWPATP01_FD_160576 | JGI IMG/M metagenome (GOLD analysis project Ga0213835, IMG submission 160576) | Coastal seawater microbial communities from Marineland, Florida, United States - SWPA TP0 #1 | ecosystem: Environmental > Aquatic > Marine > Coastal | place: USA: Florida | collected 2016-08-05
ATGGTGACCGCCGCCGTCCTCCGAACCGCGCTCGGGCTGGAGGATGCGCACGTCGTCGCGATCGCGGGCGTGGTGCTGGGGTGCGCCGCGCTGACGGTCGCCGCCGGCGGGTTCCGCTGGCTCGACGCCGCACTCAAGGCGATGATGGTGCTGCTGCTGGTCGCGACGGTCATCGCCGCGGCTTCGGTCCTGCCCAAGCTGGACTGGTCCCACGCGCTCGCCGTCCCCGCGGGGCTCGGGATCGCGGCGATCCCCTTCATCGTCGGGCTCATCGGGTGGATGCCCGCCCCGCTGGACATCACCGTCTGGCATTCGCTCTGGACCCTCGACCGCGCCAAACAGACCGGGCACACCCCGACCCGGCGACAGTGCCGAGCCGATTTCGACCTCGGCTACGCCCTCTGCGCCGTCACCGCGTGCTGCTTTCTCCTGCTCGGCGCGGTCCTCATGCACCAGCGCGCGATCGAACCTCCCGAAGGCTCCGCCCCGTTCGTCGCCCAGCTCTTCGACCTCTACACCGAAGCGATGGGCGACTGGGTCCGACCCGTCATCGCCCTCGCCGCGTCGGCCGTCATGCTCTCCACGACCCTGACCGTCTTCGACGCGCTCCCGCGCACCGCGCAGACGCTCACCGCCGTCGCCCTCGGGCGCGAACGCCCGCGCACGCGGACCCGTCTGTACTGGGGCTTCGCGCTGGTCATCAGTTTGGGCGCGATCGCGATCATGCACACCGCGCGCCACTCGATGGTCCCCCTGGTCCACCTCGCGACGACGATCTCCTTCGTCGGCACGCCCGTGCTCGCCGCGTTCAACCACCGCGCGATCCACAGCCCCGACGTCCCGCCCGAGCACCGCCCGGGCAAAGCCATGCGCCGCGCCAGCCTCGCGTGCGTCTACCTCTGGGGCGCGTTCGCGTGCATCTACCTCTGGCAGCTGATCATCGGCTTCTAACCCGCCACGCGCAGCCGCTCGACCTCCATCGGCAGCAGGTCCGCCACCTCGCGCGCCACGGCCCCGCCGTGCGCCCCGTGCTCGCTCGCCCACCGCGACCCCGCGCGAGCGTGCGCCGTCACGCCGAGCCGGGCGGCGTCGAACAAATCCAGCGGCTTCACCCGCGATTTCGGCAGCGCCAAACGCACATCCTCGGAGAGGCCCGCCGGCTCGCCCGCGCCGACATAAGCCGCGACCAGCGCCGCGATCACACCCGCGAGCACATCCCCCGTCCCGGCCGTCGCAAGGCACGCGTCCCCATCCGGGCACGTCCACACGCGAAGCCCGTCGCTCACCACCGTGCGCGCGCCCTTGAGCACCACGACGCACCCCAGGCGCTGCGCCAATGAAGCCGCCGCCTCCGCCCGACCGCTCGGCTCCACCGGATCACCCGACGCGCGCACCGCCGACGCGAGCCGCCGCCACTCCCCCGCGTGCGGCGTCACGATCCCCCGGCACCGCCACTCCCGCGCCAGTTCGCCCACGCGCGACAATGCGTTCAACGCGTCCGCGTCCAGCACCACCGGCACGTCCTCGCACTTCACCGCGCGCAGCGCGACCGTCTCGATCTCCGCCCCGCCCCCAAGCCCCGGCCCGACCACCAGCGCATCGCACGACCGCGCCAGCGCATCCAGCACAGCCGCCGCCTCGTGCGCCAGGATCGCGCCGCCTTCGTCGGTCGGCATCACAACCCCGGTCGCCGAGGGCTCCAGCGCGATCGCCTCGCTCAGAATCCCCGCCGGGCACGCGAGCTTCACGAGCCCCGCCCCTGCGCGGAACGCGCCGCGTGCGACCAAAGCCGGCGCCCCGATCATGCGCACGCCGTGCGCGCACGCCCCGCCCACGACGCCGACCACGCCGAACGTGCCTTTGTGCCCCATCGGATCCCGCGCGGGGAGCATCGGCAGCGGGCCGCCATCATCGTGCGCATTCATCGCCCGCCCCCCGCGCGCTCGCTTACCGACTCCACCTCGATCGTCAGCCGCCCCATCAGCGGCACCAGCCTCGCAAACCCCGCGTCGGTCACGCCCTGATCCCCCAGGCTCGTCGCGAGCGCGATGTGCGTCGCATCGAACGCGACCCCGCTGCCGAGGGTGGCGTCCAGATCCACCCAGCGCGTGCGCCCATCGATCTCCACGAGCGCGCGCACCCACATGTGATACGCGAAGATCTCCCGCTCACCCGCGAACGTGTCGGCGTAGATCAGCCCGATGACCAGCTTCGACGGGATCCCGTCGGCCCGGAGCATCGCCGCGAGCAAAGCCGCGTGCTCCGTGCAATCCCCGGCTCGGCTCCGCGCCGTCTCGCTCGCCGAGCCGAACGCGACGTCGAGGTGTTTCTCCGTGATGTACCCATACACAAACCGTCGCATCGCCTCGGCCCGGGCCGCCGGGCTCGACGCGCCCGCGATCGCACGCCCCACCAGCGCGCGCACCGCCGGGTCCTCGTGATCGAGCAATGCCGTTGACGCGAGCGTTCCCGTGTTCGCCCGGTCCGGGCGAACACGGGAACGCTCCGGGAACCCGTCCGCCTCGATGCGCACGCGGACCGCATCCGGTGACAAACGCTCGACACGCTGAGCCGAGCTCTCCGGCACGTCCGGCATCGCCCCCCCGGGCACGCGCAGCACGTAGGAAGCCGACCGAACCCGACGCGCCGATTCGATCACCCGATCCGGGCGCACGAACGTGGTCGTCAGCAGCTCCGGCGGCTCGCGCTCGCCCAGCGCCTCCGACTCGGTCGCAAGACGCATCGTCAGATCAGAATCCCCAAACCGCGTCGAGCTGCGCACCAGCACGCCCTCGGCGTCGATCAGCTCCGCCGTCTCCACGCCCGGCGTCGCGTTGGTGGTCACCGTCCAGCGCACCGCCTCAAACGTGCGCCGCAGCGCTTCGGTTTCGACCGTCTCGCCGCGGACGCGCTCATACGAAACCGGCGTGAAGCCGTTCAGCGGGTCGATCGATCGGTAGCTGATCCGCTCGGCCCCGCTCGCCGCCCGCTGCTCGACGAACCGGCGCGCGCTCGCGGGGGTCAGCCAGCTCCCGCTCGGTCGCGGCTCGCGCGATTCGGTCCGTCGATCACCCTGGACCGTCACGACCGCGATCCCCTGGCGATCGAACACGCCCTCGCGCACGACTTCGCCCCCGCCCACGAACTGGCGCGAGCCCATGCGGATCGGCTCGCCCGCGTCGGTCTCTTCGAACCAGCTTTCGAAACGGAGCTCGACGACCGCTCCGTCCCGGCGGACTTCCAGCAGCATCGCCTGCTCCGTGCGCACGCCGCCTTCGATCGGGGTTTCCGTGCTCCGCATCCACCCGGCGTGCGCCCCGCCCAGTTCCACGACGTACCAGTTCGTCCCCGCCTGCCCGCGCGGGGTCAGCCCCAGCGCGAGCACGATCCCGATCACCAGGCGCAGCGTGTTCCGCATCACGCGGGAAGTTTACCGCCCCGGGCGGCGTATGCTCGGGTCGTGATCGACACGCACTGCCACCTGACGTTCAAGGACTTCCGCGACCGCGTGCCGGAGACGCTCGCCGACGCCGCCCAGCGGGGCGTCACCGGCGCGATCACGATCAGCACCACCACCCGCGACTGCCTGGACGCGCTCGCCCTGGCGCGTGCGCACGACCGCGTCTGGTGCTCCTCGGGGATCCACCCGCTGCACAGCCACGAGGGCCCGCACGTCTGGGAGAACCTCCGCACCGTCGCGAGCGATCCCCGGTGCGTCGCGTGGGGCGAGCTCGGGCTGGATCTGCACTACGACGGCGAGCACCGCGCGGTGCAGCATGCCGTGCTCGCCGAGCAGCTCGCGTTTATCGACGCCTGCGCGCGCTCGGACGCGGCGCTGGACCTGCCGATCATCATCCACTGCCGCGAGGCGTTCGACGAGTTGCTGCCGATCCTGCGTGCGGCCCCGTTCCGGGGCGATCGTTACGTCTTTCACTGCTTCACGGGTTCGACCGGCGACGTGCGCAAGGTGCTGGACTTCGGCGCATATGTCAGCTTCACCGGCGTGGTGACCTACAAGAACGCGCGCGAAGTCGCCGAGGCGGCGCGGCTTGTCCCGGACGACCGCGTCATGGTCGAGACCGACGCCCCGTTCCTGAGCCCGGAGCCGCACCGCGGCACGCGCCCCTGCCGCCCCGCCTTCAGCCGCGACACCGCCGAGCACCTCGCCAGGATCCGCGGGACGCCCTGGAACGCGTTCCACGAGCGGATCAACGCGAACACCCGCACCTTCTTCGGCATCGACGCGCGCTGACCGGTCGGTGCGGTCCGCTGCGGATCGCCGAGGCTGCCCCGGTCCGTACACTTGCCCGATGCCGACGACCCTTGCCGCCTGGCTGCACGACTGGAGCCCGATCATCTTCCCCATCGCGGGGGACTTCGCGATCCGCTGGTACGGGCTCGCGTACGTGCTGGGGTTCGCGGCGGGGTATCTGCTGCTGCGGACGATGGCGCGCCGCGGGCTGACGCCGATCCCCGCCGACCGGGTCTTGGACGTCATCATCATCGTCGCGATCGCGGGTGTGCTCGGCGGGCGGCTGGGGTACGTCGTGTTCTACCAGCCCTCGCTGCTCTGGAGCTTCAGCGCTGGGTTCCCGTGGTGGGGGGCGCTGGCGATCAACAAGGGTGGCATGGCGAGCCACGGCGGGATGATCGGGGTGATCGTCGGCGCGTGGTGGGTGAGCCGAGGGTTCGCCGCGCCGACGCCCTCGGGCGAACTCGAACGCGCCGGGCGGAGCCCCGTGCTCCACGTCTGCGACGTCTTCGCGGCGATCGCCCCGCCGGGCTTGCTGCTGGGGCGGTTCGCGAACTTCATCAACGGCGAGTTGCTCGGGCGCGTCGTCGCCAAGCCCGGCGAGCCCGGGGCGTGGTGGAGCGTCCGCTTCCCGCAGGAGCACCTGACCGAGCACGCGCCGGATCTGGACCCGGCCCAGGAGCGCGCGCTCGCACGCCTCGTGCAGGACGTCGCGCCCGGGGCGGGCTCGTTCGAAGACGGCTACCAGCGCGTGCTGGCGATGGTGCAGAGCGGGCACCGGGAAGTCGCCGAGCGTCTGGAGCCGCTGCTGAGCGCGCGCCACCCGTCGCAGCTCTACCAGGCGCTGTGCGAAGGGCTGATCGTCGGGCTCGTGGTCTGGTTCGTGTGGCGCAAGCCGCGGACGCCGGGCGTGGTCACGGCTTGGTTCCTCATCACCTACGGGGTGCTTCGGATTGCGACCGAGTTCGTCCGATTGCCGGACGCGAATCTCGGGGTCGCGCGTCTCGCCGGGCTGAGCCGGGGGCAGTGGCTGAGCGTGGTGATGGTCGTCGCGGGGGTCGGGCTGCTGGTCTGGGTCTCCCGCACCGCGGGGGCGAAGCTCGGCGGGTGGGCGCGTGCCCGGGGCGGATGAGCTCTGCCCTTCCCCGCCGGGTTCGCGGATCGACCCTAAACTCCGCGGATGGACGCGTTGCTTGAGCGATTGTCGGATTGGAAGCCCTTCACCGCGCTCGTGGTGGGGGACTTCATGCTGGATCAGTTGCTCTCGGGCGACGCCGAGCGGCTGAGCGCGGACGCGCCGGTGCCGATCCTGCACGTGCGTCAGAGCGAGAGCCGTCCGGGCGGGGCCGCGAACCTGTGCCTGGACCTGGTCGCGATGCGGGCGAAGGTCGAAGCCTTCGGCGTGACCGGGGACGACCACGAGGCGCGCCTGCTCCACGAGGCCTTGGCGAAAGAGGGTGTCGAAGCCTCGGGGCTGATCGCCGACGCGTCGCGCCCGACGACGGTGAAGCGGAGCCTGATCGGGCTGGCGCAGCAGCGCCACCCGCAGAAGATGTTCCGCGTGGATTTTGAAAGCCGCGAGGCGCTGGCCGACGAGGTGACCGACCGTCTCGTGCGCACGTTCGAGGCGCGTCTGGGCTCGGCCGACGTGGTCTGCATCGAGGATTACAACAAGGGCGTGTGCACGCCGGCGTTGTGCGCGCGGGTGATCGAGGCGTCGCGGCGCGCGGGCGTGCCGGTGTTCGTCGATCCGGCGGCGATCGAGGACTACGCGCGGTACCGCGGCGCGACGGCGATCACGCCGAACCGGACCGAGGCGGAACTGGCGACCGACCTGCCGACCGACGCCGCGGGCTCGCCGGCGCACAACGCGCGACTTGCAACGGTTTTGCGTGATGATCTGGAACTGGAAGCCGTCGTGCTGACGCTGGATCGGCACGGGGCGCTCTTGCTGGAGGGCGCGGGGGAGCCGGTCGCGGTGCCGACGGTGGCGCGACAGGTGTACGACGTCACCGGCGCGGGCGACATGATGCTCGCGGCTCTCGCGGCGGCACGCGCCAACGGGTGCTCCTGGCTCGACAGTGTTCGCTTCGCCAACGCGGCGGCGGGGCTGGAGGTCGAGGTCTTCGGCGTGCAGCCGATCCCGCTCGACAAGATCCACCACGAGATCCTTGTCCGCCACGGGCGGCTCGATGGCAAGCTGCGCACGCCGAAACAGCTCGAACTCGAACTCCGCTTCCGGCGCGAGGCGGGCGAGCGGATCGTGTTCACCAACGGGTGCTTTGACGTGCTGCACGCCGGGCACGTGCGCACGCTGGCGGGCGCGAAAAGCTTCGGCGATTTTCTGGTCGTCGGGCTCAACTCCGACGCGAGCACGCGCGGGCTCAAGGGCGAGGGTCGCCCGGTGAACTGCGAAGCGGACCGGGCCGCCGTGCTGGGCGCGATGGAGGCGGTCGGCGCGGTGGTGATCTTCGACGAGCCGACGCCGGAGGCGATCCTGTCGGTGGTGAAGCCCGACGTCCACGTCAAGGGCGCGGACTACCGCGACAAGCCGATCCCGGAGCGCGCCCTAGTCGAATCCTTCGGCGGGCGCGTCGAGCTTGTGGAACTCTTGCCGGGGCGCAGCACGACCGGCACCATCGAACGCATGCGCACACCCGCGGCTCGGTAACCGTCCGCTCAGGTACCAGGAGCCAGTGACCAGGCGCCGGTGTTGCCTGCCGCGGTCTGGTGCCCGGTGCCCGGCTCCCGGTGCCTGATCTATGCCAATCCGAGCGCTTCGGCGTCGCGGTCGCTGAGGGTGCCGCCGTCGGCGCGGGGCTTGACGGTGCCGTCGCGTTTCCAGCTTCGCTCGCAGCGCGGCTCGGCCCGCAGATCGACCGCGGCGACGCCGACGACGGTGTGATCGAGGCTCACTCGGCTCACGCCGCAGAGGTCGGCGAGGTCGGCGGCTTCGAACCGCGCGAGCACGCCGTGCGGGTCGCTCGCCGATAAACCCGCGTCGAGCGGGTTGTCGAGCGCCAAGCCGCCGTTCTGCTCGGGCTGCTTCGCCCGCTCGATCGCGCGCATCGCCTGCTCGCGGAACTCGAGCACGCGCTGCCAATCGTCCGAACTCGTGCGCACGCCCGGGGTTTCGGGGAACGTCTGCACGTGCACGGTCGCGGCGTGGTCATCGTCGCCCGCGCGGTGCAGCACGCGGTACGCCTCGTCGGCGGTGTGGCAGAGGATCGGCGCGAGCAGCGTGCACAGCCCGTCGGCGACGGTCCACATCGCCGCCTGTGCGCGCCGGCGCCGGGCGCTGTCCGGGCGGTCGCAGTACATCCGGTCCTTGACGGCCGCGAGGTACGTTGCGCTCAGCGTCTCGTTGCAGAAGTTGTACACCGCCTTGTGCACCGCGTGGAACTGGTACTGCTCGTACGCCTGCACGCACGCGTCGCGCAGCACGCCGAACTCGTGCAGGAGCCACGCCTCCAGCGAAGTCGGCGGGTAGTCCGCGTCCGCGACGGCGTGCGCCTTGGGATCAAAATCGTCCAGGTTGCTCAGCAGGAAGCGGATCGTGTTGCGGACTTTGCGGTAGCTCTCGCCGGCGAGCTGGAAGAACTCGTCGTCGACCTTCACGTCGTTCTCGTAGCTCAGCGAGCTGACCCACCAGCGCAGGACGTCGGCCCCGTACTTCTGGAACAGGTCCTCCACGCTGTCGCCGCTGGATTTGCTGAGCTTCTTGCCCTCCTTGTTGACCATGAAGCCGTGGGTGAGCACGGTCTTGAACGGCGGCTTGCCCGTCACGCCGATCGCCGGGAGCAGCGAGAGCTGGAACCACCCGCGGTGCTGGTCGCTGCCTTCCAGGTACAGATCCACCGGCACAGCGTCCGCCCCGAACCGCTGGCGCATCACCGCGTTCCACGAGCTCCCGCTCTCGAACCAGACGTCAAGGATGTCGCCACCCTTGCGGAGCGACGCCTTGTCGAGCCCGCGCGGCGCGTCGGCGTCGCTCGCCGGGTCGTAGCCCGCGAGCAACTCCTCCGGCGGCAACCGGAACCACGCGTCCGAACCCTTCTCGCGCACAACGTCCGCCACCGCGCGCACGCTCGCAGCCGTCAGCAGCGTCTGCCCGTGTGCGTCGTGGAACGCCGGGATCGGCAAGCCCCACGCACGCTGGCGGCTGATGCACCAGTCCGGGCGGCTCTCCAGCATGCCGCGCATCCGGTTCCGCCCCCATTCGGGCACGAACTTCACCTGCGGGTTCTCACCCGCGGCGACCGCGCTCAGCGAGCGATCGCGCAGGTTCCCCTCGCCGCCGTCCTGGTCGAACGCCTTGCCGACACTCACGAACCACTGCTCGGTCGCGCGGAAGATCACCGGCGTCTTGCTCCGCCAGTCGTGTGGGTAGCTGTGCATGAAGCGTTCGTCGTGGAAGAGATGCCCGCTGGCGCGGAGGCGCTCGGTGACGAGCTCGTTCGCTTCCCAGACGCTCTTGCCGACGAGCCACTCGGGCGCGGTGTCGTCGTACTTACCGCTCGCAAGGACGGGGCAGTAGACGGGCAGCCCGACGCGGAGCCCCGTCTGGTAGTCCTCGACGCCGTGCCCGGTCGCGGTGTGGACGAGCCCGGTGCCGTCTTCGAGTGTGACGTAGTCGGCCGAAACAATCGTCCAGACCGCCTCGGTCCGTACCTCGCCCGAGCCCCCGGTCGAGGCCGACGCGTCGAAGCGGGGGAGCTCGGCTCGGAACGGGTGCTTGTAGCGCAAGCCGACGAGCGCCTCGCCCCGGCAGGTCGCGAGCACCTCCACGTCCTCGGCTTTCGCCTGCTTGGTCACCTTCTCGACGAGCTGTCGCGCGATGACCGTGATGTTCCCGTCCACGCGGACCAGCGCGTACTCAAAATCGGTGTGCACCGCGACCGCGAGGTTGGCCGGGAGTGTCCAGGGCGTGGTGGTCCAGATCATGAAGCTCGGCGTCTGCCCGGGCCGCCGTGGCACGGGCGTCCCGCCCGTGCTCTGCTCGTTGTCGTCATCTTCGTCGCTGCTCGAATCCTCAAGCCCGAAAGCCGAGTACACCGCGTGCGCATCGGCCGCTTCAAAATCCACGAACACGCTGATGTCCTCGCGGTCCTGATACTCCAGTTCCGCGTCGGCGAGCGCCGTCTCGTTCTCCAGCGACCAGTGCACCGGCTTGAGCTGGCGGTAGACCAATCCCTTCTCCACCAGCCCCGCGAGCACCTCCAGCACGGCCGCCTCGTACCGCGGCTGCATCGTCAGGTACGGGTCCGCGTAGTCGCCCAGCGTCAGCAGACGCTCCATCTGCCCGCTCTGGAGCTCGTGCGATTTCTCCGCGTGGCGCTGGCACTCGCTCCGGATCGCGAGGCGTCGGGCGTCCTCGGGCAGAGCCGCGAGCTTGTCCATCTTGCCCTTCGCGACCAGGTCGCTGACCACCTTGTGCTCGATCGGCAGCCCGTGACAGTCCCACCCCGGCACGAACGGGCAGTCCTTGCCCATCATCGTCTGCGAGCGCACGACGAAGTCCTTCAGCGACTTGTTCATCAGGTGCCCGAGGTGCAGCGACGCGTTCGCGTACGGCGGGCCGTCGTGGAAGACGAACTTCGGCGACCCGGTGCGTGCCTCGCGGATCTTGCGGTAGAGCCCCGCAGCGGACCAGCGCCGGAGCGTCTGCGGCTCGTTCTGCACCAGGTTCGCCCGCATCGCGAAGCTGGTCTTGGGCAGGTTCAGCGTCTGCTTGTAATTCGGCTTGGTTTCGGTCTTGGGCTGCGGCTGGGTGTCGGTCATGGTGTTCGGCTTTCAGGGTCGCCCGCGTGGGCCGCCGGTTGGGGCTTGTCGGGGCGGATGCAATCCGGATCAGGGCATCACTCTACGAGCCCGACGCCCGCGGCATCGCCGAGGGTGGGGGAGCGTGAGCGGTCACGAATGGTCGGCTTGGCGGCAAGGGGTCGCGCGGTGCCGAGCGATGAGACGCCCCCGGCGACGGATCGGATCAGGCCCCGTCAGCGGGGCGTGGTAATTCGCTCCGGACGCAACGCCCAGAGCCCACGCGACGGGTTGACCAGCAGATGCGGCATCATGAGCAGTATACACCCCGTCACCTGACCACCAAAAAACGAGCCCCTCGCGTGAGCAAGGGGCCTTCCGGCATCGGTCTGTATTACCCATCGCGACCGCATCTCGCCCCGAAGCCCGCCCGCCCGGGGTGTCTTGTCGGTTTACCGCAGCTCGAAGATCGTCTGCGTGCGGAGGACGACGCCGCCGGGGGCGAGGAGGTGGTACGCCTGGATGTGGGCTTCCTTCGCGTACTTCTGGACGTCGAGGAGGCTGAGGCAGGGCCCGGCGTCGGTCTGCCAGGTGTGGGTGAGCCCGCCGACCTCCCGGGCGTGGGCCGCCATTTCCTGATGGGTCGCGGCGAACAGGTTCTCGCTGAGCGTTTCGGTCTGGACGGCGGTCATGTAGGTGAGGCGGTCCTTGGGGAACTCGTGCTCGATCTCGCGTTCGCCGGCACACATGAAGGCGGTCACCACGCCGAGCTCGGGTAGGTTGTCCTCCTGATCGGTGACGAGCTCGCTTGCGACGATCGCGTGGTGCTCGAAGCGGAGCAGGTGCCCGCCGGGCATGAGCCAGAGCTCCAGCTCCCACGGCCCGTGCTTGACGACGCGCCGGGCTTTGAGGTTGAACAGCTCCGGGTGGAGGGCTCGGTTGTAGAGGATGGTCTGGTAGGTCTGGAGGCTGTTGGTTTTCGGGGTGTTGTTCATGTTGCACCGTGCTGGCGGGTGTGTTGCCCCGCGGTTGGGTTGCGCCCGTGGGCTGCGAACAGCCGGTCGCTCACGGTCGGGTTGGGCTGCGTCCGAGCGGGTTCGCGTGCGTCCGTGCGGCGCAGGGCGGGCGACGTGCCCGTTGCTGGAAGACGCCGAAGGGCCCCGGTGGGCAAGGAAGGGGGGAAGGGGTCGTCCGTGCCCGGGTCAGGCAGTCCTTAGCGTAGACCCGGTGCGGCAAGAGGATGATACCCGCAAGTCGTCCCATTTCCTCCAAAATTTTCAACGGGCACGAGATCTATGGGGTACGCTGTGGGCAGCCACGATCCGTAGGAGGATGCCGCCCCGTGCCGCCCGATCCCGACGGTTCGAAGAACGGTCCGCCCCGAAGACGGGGTCGGTTCCAGCCGCCCGCAGGCGATCCGATCCCGTTGCCGAAACCGGGCAAGACGGGGCGGGGGCATCGCCCCGTGCGGGGTCCGTCGGCTTCACAAGCTCGTCAAGATGGGCAAGCGCCGGCGGAGCCGCCGGTGCGATGGCCGAGTGTTGCGGAGGCGATCGGCGCGCTCCGCGGCTCCTCGCCCGCGGCTCGACAGGCGGCCCTTGCCGACGCGATCCGTGCCGCCACGCCCGAAGAAGCCGAACTGCTCGCGCCGGAACTGCTCGAGATCGCGGCGGCGTTTCCGCCCGACCCCGGCGGCGCGTCGCTGCTGCACGCGTGGCGCGCGCGCGGGGATCGGCAGCGGGCCGAGGCTGCGGACGCGGCGTTGGTTGCCCTGCTGCGCGCCTGGTCGAAGCTGCCCGCCCCGGTTCGACGCGCGCTCCCGGGCGTGGCCGACGGGCGATGGGGCTCGATCCCGCGGTCGAGCCTGGAGGGCGCGACGGCGGCGGAGTGGGCGAGTGTGGCCGACGCGGTGGGCACGCTCGACGGGCGTCCGGCGTGCGCGCTGCTCGTCGGCGCGCTGCTCGCCGGGGACGAGGCGGCGACGGCTGCCGAGCGCGCACTCTCGCGGATCGTCGCGCGTTTGGACCGCGAGCTGCGCGAGTCGCCCGCGCATGAGCGCGAGCGTGTGGCTGCCGAGGGCTGCCTCGCGCCGGTCGCTCGCGCGGTCGCGACGGCTCTGGAGACGCTGGGCGAGCACAAACGCCGGCGCGTGGGTGACGCGGCGGCCCGCCTGCTGATCGCCCCTGGGCGCGCGCTCGTGCGCGACCCGGAAGCCGCCCGCGCCCTGGCGGCGATCGCGGAGCTCGCCCGCCGAGCCGATCACCCCGCCGGCGTCGCGATCCGGGGCGCGATCCGTCACGACGCCGACCCGGCGGCCCGCGAGCGGGCGTGGGTGCTCCTCCGCGATCGCGCGTTCGCGGCCCCGGCCCTGGACCGGCTCCATCACGCGGAGGACGACGCGGAGCACGTCGGCTTGCTCCGGCGCGCGCACCTGGCGTTGCACCCCCGTCGCCCCGCCCATCTCGGCGCGGTCCGCGCCAAGGGCGCCGGCGCCCGACCGGTGATCGATTGGCCGTCGCCGGACCTGCTCGCGCGACTCGATCCTGAAGCCCGCGCGGGCTTTGTGCGTCTGGTGGCGATGCTGGAGCCGCGGAGCGGCACGCGGGACGGGCTCCTGAGCCCGCTGGTCGCGGACGAGGACGCGGGCGTGCGCTTGCGCGTGGTCGGTGTTGCGGGCAGCGCGGAGCTTGAGGACTACCTGTTCGACGCGGCGCGCCCGGTCGCGCGCGGGGCGGCTTGGCGCTGGTCGACCGTTGGCGAGAGCGCGGGGCTCGGGGCGGGGGCGATGGATCGGCGCGCGCGCCTCGCGAGGCGGCTGTGCCGAGCCGCCGAGCCTGTGATGCGAGCCTTCGGGGATGACGAACGAGCGCGGGGCGATGAGTTGGATCCATCGGCTCACGGTCGCTTGCTCGCGCGGCGGCGTTGGGCGGCGGACCGCGCGGGCGTGCTGGCGCGGTGGGGCGAGTGGATCCGCGCGGGCGTCGGGGGGGACGCGGCGAGCGAGCTTCGGGGCGTGCGCGCGATCGGTGCGCTGCGAGCCGTGCTGGGCGAGGCTGATGCGAGCGATTTGCTGCTGGACGTCGCTGAACGGCTCCAGGGCTCGGCGCAGGGGCGATTGGCGGCGACGGTCGCGTCGGCGCTGGCGCGCGTGCCGAGCGCTTCGGCGGCGGCGCGCCTGGCGAGTTGGGTCGAGCAATCGCCCGATCACCGCGTCCGCGCCAACGCGATGGAGGCGTTGATCCGGCGCGCACGCCTCGGCGTCGGCGCGGGGGAGCGTGGGGGGTGGGGGGCGGCTTGGCGGGATCGCGTGGTGGAGCTGCGCGCCGACGCGGGGCATCGGGTGCGGGGCGGGGCCGTGCGCGTGATGCTGCGGGAGTCGCCGGGCGGGTCCGGGGGCGAGGGTGGGAT
>Ga0213835_101566_pt1 | contig 13375 bp, 13 predicted proteins | sample SWPATP01_FD_160576 | JGI IMG/M metagenome (GOLD analysis project Ga0213835, IMG submission 160576) | Coastal seawater microbial communities from Marineland, Florida, United States - SWPA TP0 #1 | ecosystem: Environmental > Aquatic > Marine > Coastal | place: USA: Florida | collected 2016-08-05
GGATCTGCTCTTCCCTGCGGCGTGCGCCCCCTCCACCATGCTGCGCATGGTCCCCCTCCCCCGTGAACGGGGGAGGATCAAGGTCGAGGTCGTCCGCAGCGCCATATCCTCCCCTGCGAAGCGGGGGAGGGGGACCGCCGAAGGCGGTGGAGGGGGCGTCTGGCATCGGTGGAGGGGGCGCAGGTAAGCGCCATCCCCTCACCCCTCCTCCACCACCGCGCGAAAGCTCAGCCGTGCGTGGTGCGTGTCGATGTCGTCGATGAAGCCGGTATCGGCGCGCTCCGCCCGGAGATTAACGAGGCCGTACCCGTCAAGCTCCAGCCCCGCCTCGTGCAGCAGCGTCCGCGCGCGCTCCACGATCGCCAGCGCCTCGCTCTTGCCGCGCGCCTTCGACCAGGCGTGAAGAGAGAAGAAGAGTTCCGCGCCCGCGCCCTCGTCGACGCTCCAGTCGAACACGCTGATGCGCCCGAAGGTCAGATAGGGAAACGCCACCCCCGCCGGCGCGTGGTCGTAGATTTTCGGCCCGCCCAGAAGCGCCGCCAGGGCAGCGTCGCTGGCAAGTCTCGCAAACACCGCCTTTTGCAGTTCAATCGCCGCCGACATGAGCCATCCTCCTTCCGGCTTCGCGGATACGCATGATCTCGGCTGCAACCTCGCCGGGTTCGTCCGGCAGCTGCGTCTCGACGTCGTCGGCCAGCCGGTGCGCCTGCGCGCGCAGCGCGCGAATGAGCCCCTCCAGCGTCAGTCGGAATGTCAGTTTCACGGCCGGTCCTCCCGCGTGCGGCAGACGAGGTAGCGCCCGGTCTCGTCGGGGTCGTGCACGGTCATGATCTGGAAGGCGCGGCCGTTCCTGCGAAACCGCATGCCGGCCGCAACGCCTGCCCGGTTGCGCAGGGTCACGCGGTGGGTGATCCGTTCCAGCCCCTGGTCTGCGCCGAACCGGGCACTTGCTGTGACCGGCTCCAGCCGCGCAAACACGGTCGCCACCTCCTGCCAGTCCTCGCCATGCCCGCCCGCCCCGTCCGACACGGGCGTTGCCGCCTCGAGCGCCAGTTCGGTGCGCAGCGCGCCGGGGTCGATGAATTCGGTCGCCATCAAAGTCTGCCCCTGGTCCAGGGCGCGATCAGCCGCCGATAGCCGGAGGGAAAGGCAACCGGCTGGTCGTCGGCCCCGAAGGAAGCGCGAAACTCGAACCAGTGCGCGACCAGCGCCAGCATCGCGCGCTTCAGCAGATCCGGCACATCCGGCCCCGCCTCGCCGAAACCGGCTGCCAGATCTATCTCGACGCCGTTCATCACCCGCTTGGCCAGCGGCCGCTCTGCAAACCAGAGCCTCGCCGGCCGCGAATGCGGGTCGAGCCGATAGGTCGCCGGATCGACCACGAACCCCTCGCCATCGGCGCCGAACACCGTCACCGAAAGGATTTCCTTCACCGGATGGCGCGCGATCCGCACCACCCCGGTCACCGGCACCCGGTCCAGTGTCAGGCGCCAGGTCTGGTCGATCAGGGCAAGCCCGGTTGCGGCCTCCACCTCTTCCCGCGCGGCGCGGATCAGCCCCTCGATCAGGCCATCCTCGCCGTCATGGTCGAGTCTGAGATGCTGTTTGGCCTCGGCCAGCGTCACCGGCTCGGCCGCGGGGGCCGTGGTCCTGAAAAGCGCCATCAATCTTGTCCTGGTTCTTGAAAAGGAAGCGGCCCCGGCAGGAGGGGACCGGGGCCGCACCAGCGCGAGCAGCGGCGGCAGGCAAGGGGTCACCCGCCACCACCGACCCGCACCGGATGGGATGTGTGCGTTGCTTCAATCGTCGTGCTGCAAGCCCCCCTCTTGCGTTTTCCAAGCACTTGCTCGGGGACGAGCCCACTCGCAAATGCAGGAAAACGCTTTCTCCCCCTCAAGGGGGGAGATCAGGCGCGGCGATGCAGCGTCCTCTTTTGAACGCCGGCGATTGGCGAAGCCCGGCATGACGTCCAATCTCCCCCCTTGAGGGGGAGATGGCTGGCAAGCCAGAGGGGGGTGTTAACGACTCGGCCTTGGCCGTCCGATCTCCACCCCGACGACAGCAGATGTCCGCCGGAGTGGAATTATCGGGCAATCTCCTACGCCGTGCCGAACTTCAAGAGCTTGATCGCGTCAAAATCCTGCACCCCGCCACCGACGCGCTTGGTCGTGTAGAACAGCACGTAGGGCTTGGCCGAATAGGGATCGCGCAACACGCGCACGCCGGCCCGGTCGACCACCAGATAGCCGCGGCCGAAATCGCCGAAGGCGATGGGCGTGGCATCGGTGGCGATATCGGGCATGTCCTCGGCCTCGACCAGGCCGAACCCCATCAGCATGGCGCGCCCGCCCGGCACCGCCGGCGGCTGCCACAGATAGTTGCCGTCCTCGTCCTTCAGCTTGCGGATCGCGGCCTGCGTGCGCCGGTTCATCACCCAGTTGGCATTCTGCCGATAGCCGGCCTTGAGCGCGTAGATCGTATCGATCAGCACGTCGGAGGGATGATCTTCCGGCAATTCGCCGGCTACGCCCGTCGCCACATAGCCGAGCTTGCCCCACTCCCAGGCGGATTCCGCCACCTGGTCATAGTGCAGGAACCCGGTCGGCTTGTTGGTGCCGTTACCGGTCACGAAGGCCGTGCCCTCCTGCTCGGCGAAGGACGCCTCCACCTCGCCCACGATCCACTGGTCGAGATCGACGGCGGCATCGTCGAGCAGCGTCGCGGTCGCCGCCGGCATGGCATAGAGTTCCATGGTCGGGAACTGCAGCTCGTCGAGGTTCGACGTGTCGGTCTGCGGCCTGGCCGCCGTCTCGCCCACCCAGCCGACAGCCGGCCCGGTGACCTGGAACGGCTTCTTGAACACCGCGCCCGAGACCTGCCTGACCGAGGCGATGGCGCGGATCGGCGACAGGCTGGCGAGCCTCGTGCCGATGCCCGTCTCCACCTCGTCGGGCACCAGATAGCCGCCATCCTGCGGCGAGCCATAGCTCATCGCCTTGGCCTCCAGCGCGCGCAGCCCCCGTTCGTCGCCGGAGCGCAGATAGGCGTCGAAAGCCTGCTTGCGTTCGGGCGAACCCGAGGCCGGTCCATCGCCGCCACGAGCCGGCCGCGCCCGCTTCAGCACCAGCTCGTCGAGCGCCTTCTTCTGCTGGTCGAGCGCGTCCGAGATGCGGTCGACCTTCTCGACCGTCACCACGTCAGCGCTCATGCGCCGCTCGAGGCTCGAAAGCCGCTCGTCATTGGCCTCGCGAAAGGCCGAAAACGCGCTCATGAACTCGCCGAAGGCGTTGTTCAGATCGCCGTCCGGCGGCAGCGCCTTCACTTCCGGCGCGCGCATGTCCTTGGTCGTCATGTGGATTTTTCCTTTCTTCTCATTGCAAATGCCGCCAGCCGCAGCCGCGCGGCCAGCCCGCCCGCGCCGCGCGCGGCCTTCACCGTCTCCACCCTGGCGCCCGCCAGCATGGGAAACGTCACCACCGAGATCTCCCAGAGATCGGCCTCCAGAATGCGCCGTACGCCGGACTTGGCGTCGGTGCGCGCCCTGACGGTGCGAAAGCCGATCGACAGCCCGTCCAGCGCGCCTGCCCGCATCAGCTCCAGCACCTCGCGCGCCTTGGCAACGCCTGTCGCCAGCCGCCCGTGCACCAACAGCCCGCGCCCGTCCTCGACCACGCTCAGCCAGTGGCCGATGGGCTGGTTCGGGTCGTGCTGGAACAGCATGCGGATGCCCGCTGCCCCGCGCGCTGCGATTGCTGCCGAAAACGCCCCGCGCTCGACCATGTCACGCGCCATGTCGACCTTGCCGAACAGGCTCGCATAACCGCAAAACTCTCCCCCCGCCTCGACCTTCTTCAGGTCGAGCCGCGCGAATTTCTTCTCGCCATTCATTGGGTTTTCCTGGTGTTTGTTGTTCGTCCCGCCCTTCCTTCTCCCCTTGTGGGAGAAGGTGGCCGAGCGAAGCGAGGTCGGATGAGGGGTCCTTTTCCCCTATGCCTTCACCCCTCGCCCCTTCGCTTCACCGCCCGTATCGCCAGCCCCAGCACCCACCAGGCGAAGAGGCTCGCGGCCGCCGAGCCGGTCAGCATCGCCTCGACCGGACCGATCGCATCCGCGATGCCCAGCTCGGCCGCGATCTTGAGGCCCGCCGCGCCGCCGAAGACGAGGCCCGCCACCAGCCCGACGGCGAAACGAAGTGCCGCCTCGCGGCGGTTTGCCGGCATCATGCAGGCCAGCGAAATGGCCGAACCCGCCACCGCGCCCGCCCCCCGCGCGCCCCACATCCAGGCATCCGGTGCGTCGGTCATTCCTGCATCCTCCGTCCATAGCCCACCGCCTCGCGCTTCTCGTCCTCGGTGAGGAAATCGGCGCGGCCGACCCGGCGCCATAGCGCCTCGCGCTCGACGGAAAGTCCCTCGATCTGGTCGGGGTCGGGCTTCATCAAAAGCGTCCGGCCGAAAACCGGCCCCAGCCAGGCGGCGAATTCGCCGGCCGTGCGCGCCACCATCGGCATGACGGTGAAGCGGTAGAAGGCGCGGTTGGCCTCCTGATAGTTGGAATAGGTATTGTCGCCGGGAATGCCGAGCACCATCGGCGGCACGCCGAAGGCGAGTGCGATGTCGCGGCTGGCGGCGTTCTTGGCCTCGATGAAGTCCATGTCCTTGGGCGTCAGCCCCATCGCCTTCCAGTCGAGCCCGCCATCGAGCAGCAGCGGGCGGCCGGCCCGCGTTACCCCCGCATAGCCCTCCTCCAGCTCCGCCTTCAGCCGCTCATACTGGTCCTCCGACAGGTTCCCGCCTTCCTTGGGCGCATAGACCAGCGCGCCAGACGGCCTTGCCGAATTGTCGAGCAGCGCCTTGTTCCAGCGCGCCGCCGCATTGTGGATGTCGAGCGCCATGAGGGCTGCCCTCAGCGGCGCAAAACCGTAATGGTCGTCGAGCGGGTGGAAGAGCGACAGATGAAGCGCTGCCCCGCCGGCCAGATCGATCCGCCGCTTGCGGCTTCCCTCCCGGTGCTCCAGCGCCACCGGCCAGCCGGCGGCGTCGGTGGCGACACTCACCCGGTCGGGCCGCAACAGATGCAGTTCGCGCGCCCCGCCCGGCCCCTCGATCTTTTCCACATAGGCATTGCCGGCCATCAGCAGGTGCCCGTACAGCGCCTCGAAAAAGACCGAACCCGCCTGCAGCCGGTTCGGCCGTGCCAGAAGCGCCAGCAGGGGATGGCCGGACAATTCCCGCCCGTCCTCATAGACCGCCCACGGCACCGAGGCTCGCTCGCCAGCGCGCCGTAATCCTGCCTGGTCCAGCGCGCCGTCTCTGCCATGTGCAGCGCCACGAAACCGGTCGCCGCCTGCTTGGTCTCGGCCGGCGCCATCCTTCCCGGACGCTTCGCCCAGGGCCAGTTGATCTGCATCGTCGTGTCCTCTGGTTCTGGTGTTCACAGCGCCCGCACATGCGGTTCGCCCCGGCCCTTCAGCATCAGTTCGCTCAGCGCCCAGACCAGCGCGTCGAGCCGGTCCGGCGAACGCCCGCCCGACAGCCCGTCGGGACCGAAATCGCACATCTCGTCTTCCAGTGCGGGAAACCGCCTTGCATGGCTCACCTTGCCCGCCTCGTAGAGCGCGGCCACCGGCTCGGCGCGCATCCACTTGCCCCGGCTGGCGCGCACCTGGCGCACCGGCACGGCCGCGTCGACCGCCTTCAGCACCGAGACCACCATCTCGCCGCCCTGGTTCACCTCCGCCACGATCGCGTCGGCGCCGAACCGGTGATAGAGCGCGACCGCCTTCATCGCCCAGGCTTTCGGGCTGGCGGCCTCGATCGTGCCGTCCTCCAGCACCACCGCCCTGCCCTCGCCGGCATTGCCCGCCACCACGATGCCGCAGGCGCTCGAGGTCCGTCTCGAGGTTGCCGGCGGGTCGACCGCCACCACGATGCGCAGAAGCGTCCCCGCCGCCGGTCCTGCCAGCGCCTTTTCGATCGTCTCGCGCGACCACAGCGCGTCCTCGCGGTCGGCCACGATCTCGCCCTCGATCTCCTGGCGCCCGAGCCTTGAATCCCCGTAGCGCTTCATCAGCGCCGGCAGGAAACCCGGCGCCAGGTTTGCCGCATTGTCTGCCGTGCGCATGTCGGTCCGGAAATAGGCCGCGTCCTCGATCAGCCGCATCAGAAGCGGGATCGGCCTCGGCGTGGTGGTGATCAGCTGCGCCGGCCTTGTCCCCAGTCTCAGCCCGAACTGCAGCATGTCGAAGGTCGCCTCGACATTCTTCCACTTGGCCAGCTCGTCGCACCAGGCCGCCTCGAATTGCGGCCCGCGCAGGCTGTCGGGGTCCTCCGACGAGAAGGCCTGCGCCACCGCGCCATTGTCGAAGAGCAGCCGCCGGCGGCTTGCCTCGTAGCGTGGCCTGCCCATGCGGGCCACCGAGACGATGCCCGAAGGCCCCTCCACCATCACCTCGCGCACATCCGACAGCGTCTCGCCCACCAGCGCGATGCGCCCTGCCCGCCCCTCGGCAAAGGGCGAGATGCCATTGGCCAGCGCGTTGACCCATTCCGCGCCGAGCCTGGTCTTGCCCGCCCCGCGCCCGCCGATCACCAGCCAGCCGTCCGGCTGCCCGTCCTCGTAGCGCCACAGGCCCTGCTGCTGCAGCCGGCCGCGAAAATGCCACTCCTCAGCCAGTCTCTCCACCAGCCTCTCGACCCCACCCGGCGGCAACAAGCCGCTCGGCTTCTTCCCGAGCCAGTTCGACGGTGCGTCGCTGGATGAAGCGGATGGCTTCGGCAAGCTCTTCATCGCTCTTCTTCTCGTCCTTCCTCGCCCGTTCTTGCGCGAGCGTTTCCCAGCGTTCGATCATGCGCGCCATGGCGGCCAGCCCGTCGAACTCGGCCTTGTTCAGCCGCCCGCCTTTGTCGGCGCGGCTGATCAGTGTGCCCAGCCTCTTGGCCAGCACGCTGGTGCCGCGCGCCACCATCTCCAGCGGGTCTTCTTCCGGTGCCGTCTCCGGATCGGCGATCGCCTCCTCGGTCTCCGCCTCCTGCGCCTGCTCCTCTTCCTCAAAGCCCTCCTCGCCGCGATGGCTTTCGGCCAGCGCGATCAGGTGCCGCTGCGTCTCGCGCACATCGGCGCGGCGAAAGTCGAGCCGCTTCCAGCCCTCGGCCGAGGCCCTGGCATAGACCGCGCTCACGTCGCAGCCGAGCAGTGTGGCGATGCGCGCATGGGTCTGCGCCGCGCCCTCCGCCATCTCGCGCGCGGCGATCCACTGCGCAGCCGAAATCGCCCGGCGCCTGCCGGTGTCCTTTTCCATCTCGTGATCCTCTCGTTGAAGAAGAAGCCGATCCTCGCCCGGCCACGCCGCCTCGCCTCACCCCCGCTTGCGGGAGAGGTGGCCCGCGCAGCGGGTCGTTGAGGGGCAAGCGCCAGCGCCCGCAGGGTGCGGCTTCAATGCCCCGATCTGTTTTTGAGAACCCGGCCGCCGTGCGCCACCCGCACTTTTCCGACCGTAGCCGAAACCTATCAGGTGACCGTCACGGTGTCAAGGACTATTTTCCTATTTTTTCGAAAGCGGTCACTCCGGGAGCCAGGTCTTCAATCCCCGCGCTAGCCATCCGCGCCGATACACGCAACCAGTTAGTTGCATATTAAGATTCCTGCGTGACCCTGATTGTGTCCGCAATTCGCCTCCGCGGGCCAAGCAACATTGTCTCAGGAGTAACATTCATGATTGCCAACATACTTCGTGCCTGTCCCGCGGCCGCCATCGGGCTTGGTGTCGCCGTTTTCATGCTGGGTGCTTCCCCGGCTGCCGCCAGCGCCCCCGAAAACATCAACGGTGCCACCACCGTCGATGCCGACGGCGTGATCGAACTCGTCTCGACCCGCACTGATCTGGTCATCCTCGACAACCGGCGTGAAGCCGACTACGCCGCCGGCCATATCGAGGGCGCGGTCCGGCTGATCGACAGCGACATCACCGGTCCGGACGTGCTCGCCCAGTTCGTCCCGAGCGCCGACACGCCGGTCCTGTTCTACTGCAATGGCCTGTCATGCGGTCGCGCTGCAGCCGCGGTCGAGATGGCCGTCGGTTGGGACTATTCCAACGTCTACTATTACGCCCTGGGCATGGAAGAGTGGCGGGACCTGGGTCTGCCGCTGGTCTCCCAGTAGCTGCACAAGGGCGCCAAGCGGCGCTCCTGACATCGCCTGCTCCCCGCCGGGGGGCAGGCTGATCTTCTCCCGTCCCCGAGGTGTATGATGGCCCGTTTCGATCCCGGAAAATACCGCCGGCTCCTCATTGGCCTCGCCATGGCGCAGGCTGTGGTGCTTGGCATCATGCTGGCAACCGGTCTGCTGACCACCCGCAGCTATGAGCGGCTCATCGGCGACTACCTGGCCGAGCGGCAGGGAGCCGCCGCGCTTGCTGCGGTCGATGTGCTCTTGTGGGACGAACATATCGCGCTGGCCGGCCGGGTCGCCGGCGAGATCGCCCGCGAGGTGCAGCCGACCCTGGCCGCTGGAGACACCGCCGCGCTGGCTGGCGAACTGGCCGAAGTCTATCGTCGCGGTGCGATCAGCAGCGGACAGATCCTCGTGTCGGGTGTTTCCGTCCACGGGCTTGATGGAACCGTTCTTTCCGAAGACTGGCGCGACAGCTCCGCCACCGAACTGGCGCGCGCATTGTCACAGCCGCTCGGTGCGCGCACGGACGCCGAGCGTCTTCGCCCGCTTCTGCAGAGCCAGCGCGTCGACGGTCGCCCCGTCACCAGCCTCGCGGTTCCGGCCGGCGGGTTGCGACCAATCGGTTATGTGGCGCTGCATTTCGATCCGGTTGGCGCGCTGACCGGGCTTGATACCCGTCTTGCCACCGACGTGCGCATCGAAACGATCGAGGGCGAGCCGCTGCTGCATCCCGGCAATGTCGCCATGGCCGAGGACGCGACCATCGGCGATTCACGCGTCGTGATCGAGGCGCCGGAAGGTGGTGCGCTTTTCGCCGTCGAGGTACTGTACGACACCACGTCGCTGTCCGGCGGACTTGTGTCGACGCGCAACCTGTCGCTGATGACGATCCTGATTGCCGGCGGAGGGCTTGCGCTGGTTTTGGTGGGCGTGTTCTGGGTCTACCTGGCGCGGGCCAATGCCCGCGAGGAAGAGGCCAACGCCCGCGAGGAAACGCTGGCGCAGGAGGTCGCGGCCCGCAACGCGGATGAAGTCGCCCGCGCAGCCGAGCGCGAGCGCGAACAGCAGGCCGCCGCCGAGACCACCGCCCGCGAAGCCGCCGTCACCACCCGTGTGGTGAACGAACTGGGCGCGGCCTTGTCGCGGCTGGCGGAAGGCGATCTGACCGTGCGTATTGCAAGTCTGGAATCCGACCCCTTCCCGCAGCATTACGACTCGCTGCGCGGTGCCTTCAACGACGCCGTGGAACAATTGGAGATCCTGGTCGCTCAACTCGGCGAGGTCGCGGGAAACATCAAGTCGGGGTCCGCCGAGATCAGTGGCGCATCGGGCGAGCTCGCCCGTCGGGCAGAGACCCAGGCCGCAACACTGGAACAGTCCAGCGCGGCTCTCCACGAACTCACCGAGAGCGTTCGGGCCACCGCCGACCGGGTGGCGTCGGCCGAGGGTGCAAGCCAGGATAACCGCCTCCGCGCCGAAGGCGGCGTGCAGGTGGTGCGCGATGCCGTCACCGCCATGAGCGAGATCGAGCAGAGCAGTGCACGCATCAGCCAGATTATCGGCGTGATCGAGGACATCGCCTTCCAGACGAACCTCTTGGCACTGAACGCAGGCGTCGAGGCGGCGCGTGCAGGCGATGCCGGTCGTGGCTTTGCCGTGGTTGCCTCCGAAGTCCGGCTGCTCGCCCAAAAGACCTCGGAAAACGCGAGCGAGATCAAGTCGCTGATTTCCGAAAGTGTGGCCCAGGTCGAAAACGGCTCGACATTGGTGCGCCGAACCGGCGAAAGCCTCGAGGGCATCCTCGGCCGGGCAGCCGAAGTGCAGCATCTGCTGGTGGAAATCGCCTCCGCTGCCGGCGAACAGGCAACCGGCATCGACGAGATCAACACCAGCGTCGGCCAGTTGGACAATGTCACCCAGCACAATGCAGCCGCCGCCGAGGAAGCCGCCGCCGCCGCTGTCAACCTGTCGCGCAGTGCCGACGATCTGGCCGAGGCGATTGGACGGTTCCGCATCGCCTTGACGTCCCGCCAACACGGGGCGCCTGCCGAGCAAGACCTTCCGCATCTCCGCGCCGTCGGCTGACGTCTGGCGGAGCCGATTTTGCAGGCGGCAACGACCACCGCCGCCTGCATCCACCCCGGCACCCCACCTCGCGCCCTTCAGGGCGAGGTGGCCCGCCAGGCGGCTCGAACAACCAGCGTCAAGACGCCATTGTGCACCGCCGGCTTCTGTCTTTCCTGACCTGAGCAAAAACCCGTCCACTGGCCGTCAAGGCTTAAGGGACTGTTCTTCTGTAGTTGCAGCCCGCATTTCGAGGCTGGCCGGCGCCCTCATGGCTGGGTGCGGAGCGAGGCCTCGAACCACTAAGGCGCTGTCCCTCCGATGGCTGGCTGGACGTGTGGGTGGGCACGCATGACGGCGAATATTGCAACGCCCGCATGACCATGCGCACCTCGCGTCGCTGAGGCGATATCCAGACCCCCTCACGAGGCAGAAGGCGCTCGGCATCAGCTTCGGCTCAGCGAAGCCACCCCGCACCGTTGCGCTGCCGCAACAGCCCTGCCCCATCGCATCTCGCCCGGGAACAACCCGCATCCGGGCGCGGTTAACGATCACGGAGTGTTTCCCGCTTTATTCCTTGTGGCAGGGGTGACAAAGGGAGTAGCTTCGCAACCCGGCCGGGCGCGCCCGAATTTCGCCCGTTTGGCCATGATTGATGCGCGAGGGACGCGTGGGCTTTAGGGGCAATGAAGGATCCGTTCGAGACCAGCAAGGCCAAGGGACCAAAACCGTCGAAGCTCCTCGAGATCGACGCCTGGATCGATTCGACGCTATATGATTCCGGTTTCCGCGCCGGCCAATGGTGGGAATCGGTCACCATCTTCTTCCGCCGCTTCCGGGTAAAGGGCTGGCGGCGCGGGCTGGTCGAGCTGTTTTCGGAAGGCTTCACGCTTGGCACCGCCGCCTCGATCGTTTTCCTGGCGCTTGCCATCCCCGCCTTTGACGAAACCCAGCGCGACTGGCTGTCCCAGGGCGATTATGCCGTCACCTTCCTCGACCGTTACGGCAACGAGATCGGTCAGCGTGGCATCATCCAGCGCGATTCCGTACCTGTCGACGAATTGCCCGATCATGTCATCAACGCGGTGCTGGCCACCGAGGACCGCCGCTTCTTCGAGCATTTCGGCATCGACTTCATCGGCCTTGGCCGCGCCTTCAACGAGAACATGCGCGCCAACGGCGTCGTCCAGGGCGGCTCCACCCTCACCCAGCAATTGGCCAAGAACCTGTTCTTGACCAACGAGCGCTCGATGGAGCGCAAGATCAAGGAGGCCTATCTGGCGCTCTGGCTGGAGATGAACCTCACCAAGACCGAGATCCTGCAGCTCTATCTCGACCGCAACTATCTGGGCGGCGGCACGTTCGGCATCGCGGCCGCGGCCGATTTCTATTTCGACAAGTCGATCAAGGACGTCACGCTCGCCGAGGCGGCGATGATCGCGGGCCTGTTCAAGGCACCGGGCCATCTGGCGCCCCACATCAACCTGCCGGCCGCGCGCGGGCGCGCCAATGTCGTCTTGTCCAACATGGTCGATGCGGGCTTTGCCACCGAGGGCCAGGTGCTGCACGCTCGCCTCAACCCGGCCACCGCCGTCGACCGGGGCGGGCGCGAGAGCCCGGATTATTTCCTCGACTGGGCCTTCGAGGAGGTCAAGAAGCTCGCGCGGCGCGACGGGCCGACCTCGATCGTGGCGCGCACGACGATCGATCTCGACCTGCAGCGGGCCGCCGAGGAATCGCTTGAATTCCATCTGCGCCAGTATGGCAGCGACTACGGGGCCAGCCAGGGCGCCATCGTGCTTCTGGAAAACAACGGCGCGGTGCGCGCCATTGTCGGCGGGCGCGACTATGCGCGCAGCCAGTTCAACCGCGCCACGCGCGCTTTGCGCCAGACCGGTTCCTCGTTCAAGGTCTATGTCTATGCCGCCGCCATGGAGGCGGGCTTCACGCCCAATTCGGTGGTCACCGACGGGCCGATCACCTGGGCCGGCTGGTCGCCGCAGAACTACACGCGCGGCTTTTCAGGCAACGTCACCCTGACCAATGCGCTGGTGCGCTCGCTCAACACCGTGCCGGTGCGGCTGACGCGCGACCATCTGGGCGTGGATACGGTCAAGAACATGACCATCGCGATGGGGGTGGAGGCTGATCTCGGTAATCACCGCACCATGGTTCTGGGCACGTCCGGCATCACCGTGATGGACCAGGCGACCGGCTACGGGACGCTTGCCAATGGCGGCTATGCGGGCATGCGCCACGGCATCTCGCAGATGACGACGCATGGCGGCGAGGTGCTCTACGACCGCGAGCGCGACGCGCCGGCGCCGGTGCGGGTCCTGTCGGAGGAGGCGGTGGCGGCGATGAACACCATCATGGTGCAGATCCCCGAATGGGGCACCGGCCGCCGCGCCGCACTGCAAGGAATACAGTCCGGCGGCAAGACGGGCACGACTCAGGCCTACCGAGATGGCTGGTATGTCGGCTATACCGGCAACTACACGGCCGCAGTCTGGTTCGGCAATGATGACTATTCGCCGACACGCCGCATGACGGGCGGTTCGCTGCCGGCGATGACTTGGCAGCGCCTGATGACGTATGCCCATCAAAATGCGGAACTTCGGCCGATCCCTGGAATAACGGCGCCGGATGGCATTGCAACTGCAGCCACGGCGAGTGCCCAGGAAGACGATCGAGAATCGAATCGTCCACCAGTGTTGAGCCCACGAACAACTCGACTGCTAGATAACATGAGCACCCTCTTCCGTTCAGCCCCTAAGCTGACCGTACCCCGCGAACCCGAGGCCTTGTCGTTCCTGTGATTGGCAGATACGAGGCCTGGGTACTACTCGGCCTGCACGCAGCGCCACACCCCGTATGGTCCAGGTAAGTAAGGATGCTCAGAACAGTCTTTCTGATATCGCTCTCTTTGTCGGTGGCGATTGGGGGGGGGGCCGCCAGCGCATGGTATCTCATCGATCGCGGTTTCGGCTTCGGTGCGGTCAGTGTCGGCCCCTGGACAGCCTATCCGGACCGTGGCACGCCGATTGCCGATCCCTATTCGAGGGCCCGCTTCTCACGACAGGGCAAACTGGCCATTGGTCAGGCCGAAGGCATAGTGTTTTCGGCCTTGCGTGACAGT
>Ga0213835_101568_pt1 | contig 13371 bp, 11 predicted proteins | sample SWPATP01_FD_160576 | JGI IMG/M metagenome (GOLD analysis project Ga0213835, IMG submission 160576) | Coastal seawater microbial communities from Marineland, Florida, United States - SWPA TP0 #1 | ecosystem: Environmental > Aquatic > Marine > Coastal | place: USA: Florida | collected 2016-08-05
TGACGCTCTCGTCGCGTTGCTGCTCTCGGCTCGCGCACGGTGGAGCCCCCAGAGCTGGGAGCTGCACGAGCTGCTCGAGCAGGGCCTCACCCAGGCCGCCTCCGCCGAGCAGCTCGGCATCAGTCCGCAAGCCGTGAGCAAGCGGGCCCGCGCGGCGGCCCTGGCGATCGACGCCGCCGCCCGCGTCGCGATTGGCCGCGTTATGCACTCCGCCGATACCGAGCAATCGCCAGTAGGGTGACGGCCATGTTTGCCGCCGCCTGGATCACCGTCATCGGCTGGCTCGCCCTGTCGGGAGCCGTCGCCGTCGTGCTCGCCCTCGCCATCGTCGGCGGAATACAGCGCAAAGACCACTACGCCCTCCCCGCCGTCGGCCTCGTCGCCACGGGGCTCGTGGTCGTCAGTGTCGCGACCGTCACCCCCGTCGGGCTCGGTGGCCTCATCACCCAGCTGCTGATCATCGCGCTCGCCATTGCGGGAGGCGCCCCCGTTGTGCGCGGGGTGCTGCGCTTCGCCGACCGCCGCTCGCGCGCCGTGACTCCTGAGACCGACGACGCGCACGCGCCGGCCACGCCGACCACCCCGACCACCGACGACGCCGCCGAGGTGCTGCGCGGCGGCGCGACCATCGGCTACCTCGAACGCGCCGCCGTCGTCGCCGCCGTGCTGCTCGCCCGGTGGGAGATTCTCGCCGTGCTCGTCGCCATCAAGAGCGTCGGCCGCTTCCGCGACCTCGACGCCGGGCACCACGTCACCGAGCGCTTCATCATCGGCACGCTCGCGAGCCTGCTCTGGGCGGGCGCGACCGCCGCGCTCATCGCCCTGGCGTAACCCCGCGGCCGGGCCGGTAGGCAGACACCGTCGGGTCTGCGGGAATCCAGAAGCGCCACGGGTACGCGCCCCCTCCCCCGGGATGCGCGACACCGACGCGCGGGCCCGTCGCGATCGCGGGCGCGAGCCCGGCGGCAGGTGAGAGGTCGACGGCGCCGTCGCCGAGCATCCGACCGTCGTCGTCGAGGCGGACCCCGAGCGCGCGGGCCAGCCGAGCGGGGCCGCGGGCAAGGTCGCGGTCGGTCACCCGGGGTGTGCGACCGTCGTCGCGCGGGCGACGCCCCGCCAGCGCCCGCTCACGTGCCAGCTCGAGGCCGGCGACCACCTCACCCGCGCGCACCAGCACGGCGGCGGCCGTGCCGGACTCGCCGGTGACGAGATTCAGGCAGTGGTGCATTCCGTAGCTCAGGTACACGTACAGGGTTCCGGCCTCGGCGAACATCGGCGCGGTGCGGCGCGTGAGGCCGCGAAAGGCGTGCGAGCCGGGGTCGTCGCCCGCGCCGCGGTAGGCCTCCACCTCGGTTAGGCGCACGCTCACGCCGCGGCCGTGCAGCACGGCGCCGAGCAGCCGGGGGGCGACCACGACGGCGTCGTCAGCGAGCAGAGCAGCAGCAGAGGGCGCGGCGCCTCCGACCGGGGCGCCGGGCGCGTTGTCGGCCACGGCGCGTCCCGCTAGTCGAGCTCGGCGCGCAGCGCGGCGAGGCGCTCGTCGAGCAGGGCGCGCTGCCGGGCCACCGCGACCGGAGCCGTGCCTCCCGCGCCCGAGCGCGACGCAATCGAGCCCTCGACCGTGAGGACCCCGCGCACGGCGCCCGTCAGTCGAGGGTCGATGGCCGCGTAGTCGTCGTCGCTCGGCTCGTCGAGCTCCAGGCCCGCGCGCTCGCAGTGTGCGACGAGCGCGCCCGAAATCTCGTGGGCCTCCCGGAACGGCACTCCCTGCCGCACCAGCCAGTCAGCGACGTCGGTCGCGAGCGAGAAGCCCTGCGGGGCGAGGGCGGCCATGCGTTCGGTGTCGAACCGCAGGGTGGCGACCATGCCGGTGAACGCCGGCAGCAGCACCTCGAGGGTTTCGACCGCGTCGAAGACCGGCTCTTTGTCTTCCTGCAGGTCGCGGTTGTAGGCGAGCGGCAGGCCCTTCAAGGTGGTCAGCAGCGCCGTCAGATCGCCGATCAGCCGGCCCGCCTTGCCGCGGGCGAGCTCGGCGATGTCGGGGTTTTTCTTCTGCGGCATGATCGACGACCCCGTCGAGTAGCCGTCGTCGAGCGTGACAAAGCCGAACTCGCGCGTGTTCCAGAGGATGATCTCTTCGGCCAGCCGCGACAGGTCGACTCCCAGCTGGGCGGCGATGTACGCGAACTCGGCGATCAGGTCGCGCGCGCTCGTGGCGTCGATCGAGTTCTCGGTCGGGCCGGCGAAACCCAGCTGATCGGCGACGAGCGCCGGGTCCAGACCGAGCGAGCTTCCGGCGAGGGCGCCCGCGCCGTACGGCGAGCGGTCGGCACGCACGGCCCAATCGCGCAGGCGCTCAAGGTCGCGCACGAGCGGCCAGGTGTGCGCCAACAGGTGGTGGGCAAGCAGCACCGGTTGGGCGTGCTGCAAGTGCGTGCGGCCGGGCATCACGGCGGCCGGATGCGCGTCGGCCTGGGCGACGAGCGCGCCGATCAGGGCGTGCACCTCACCCGCGATCGTGCGGCCGTGGTCGCGCAGGTACAGCCGAATCAGCGTCGCGATCTGGTCGTTGCGGCTGCGGCCCGCCCGCAGCTTGCCACCCAACTCGGGCCCCGCCTCGGCCACCAGCGCTGCCTCGAGCGCGCCGTGCACGTCTTCATCCTCGGGACGGGGCTGAAGCGAGCCGTCAGCGAAACGGGACTCGACGGCGTCGAGCGCCGCGAGCATCCGCGTGAGTTCGTCGTCTGTCAGGTAGCCGGCCGCGGCGAGCGCCGCCGCGTGCGCGCGCGAGCCGGCGAGGTCGTACGGGGCGAGCTGCCAGTCGAAGTGCGTCGAACGACTGAGGCGCTGCAACTCGGGTGACGGGCCCCCGCTGAAGCGACCGCCCCAGAGCGAGCCCTCGTTCGTGGCGCCGCTCATGCGCCCGCCCCCGAGCCACCCGTGGAGCGCTCGAGCAGCCAGACCAGCAGCGCCTTCTGGGCGTGCAGGCGGTTCTCGCTCTCGTCCCAAATGACGCTCTGCGGGCCGTCGATCACCTCGGCGGTGACCTCGTAGCCGCGGTCGGCGGGCAGGCAGTGCAGGAAGATCGCGTCGGGATTCGCGAGCGACATCATCTCGTCGTCGACGCGGTAGCGGGCCAGGGTCGCAACGCGCGCCGCCTTCTCTTCTTCTTTGCCCATCGAGACCCAGGTGTCGGTGACGACGACGTCGGCCCCGGCAACCGCCTCGAGCGGGTCGGTGAAGATCGTGATCGAGCCGCCGGTCTCTGCCGCGATGCGGTCGGCGTCGGCGATCACCGCATCCTTGGGGCTGTACTCGGCGGGGCAGCCGACGCGCACGTGCATGCCCGCGGTCGCTCCGGCCAGAAGGTAGGAGTGCACCATGTTGTCGGCGCCGTCGCCGATGAAGGCGACCGTGAGGCCCGCCAGCTCGCCCTTGTGCTCGCGGATCGTCAGCAGGTCGGCAAGCAATTGGCAGGGGTGGAAGTCGTCGCTCAGCGCGTTGATGACGGGAACCGTCGTGCCGGCCGCCATCTCTTCCAGGCCCGCCTGACCGTAGGTGCGCCAGACGATCGCCGACACCATGCGCTCGAGCACGCGCGCCGTGTCCGACGGGGTCTCTTTGCCGCCGAGCTGGCTCGAGGCGGTAGAGATGATCAGCGGCTGGCCGCCCAGGTCGGCGATGCCGACCGCGAAACTGACCCGCGTGCGGGTGGAGGACTTGTCGAAGATGACCGCGACCGTCTGCGGCCCCTCGAGGGGGCGCACCTGGAAGCGGTCGGTCTTCAGCTGTTCGGCGAGGTCGAGAATCTCGCGCTGCTCGGCCGGCGTGATGTCGTCGTCGCGCAGGAAGTGGCGGGTGGCGGGGGCGGCGGTCATGCGGCGGCCTTCAAGGAGTCGGCGAACAGGGTCAAAAACTCAGCGATCTCGGCGTCGCCGATGATCAACGGCGGGGCCAGACGGATGGTCGTGGCGTTCGGGGCGTTCACGATCAGACCGCGGCGCATCGCCTCGTCGACGACGCGCTGCGCGACATCGTCCGACAGCCCGACGCCGAGCAGCAGTCCGCGGCCGCACACCTCGGTGACGAGTGGCGAGCCGAGGCCCAGGATCGCCTCGAGCAGTTCGGCGCCGCGGCGGCGGGCGTTGCCGACGAGGTCGGCGCGCTCGATCTCGGCGAGCACGGCGGAGGCGGCGCCGGTCGCGAGCGGATTGCCGCCGAAGGTCGAGCCGTGCTGGCCGAGCGTGAACAGCTCGCTGGCGACGCCCGTCGTCACGAGAGCGCCGACGGGAACTCCCCCGCCGATTCCCTTGGCGAGCACCCAGGCGTCGGGCGTGACGCCCTCGTGCTGCACGGCGAACCAGTCGCCCGTGCGGCCCGCGCCGGTCTGAATCTCGTCGGCGATCAGGAGCGCGCCGTGACGGCGGGTCAGCTCGCGCGCCGCGGTGAGGAAGCCGTCGGGCAGCGGGACGACACCCGCCTCCCCCTTGATGGGTTCGAGCAGCACGGCGGCGACGTCGTCACCCATGGCGGCCTCGAGCGCGTCGAGATCGGTCGGCAGGTGTTCAACCCCGGGCAGCATCGGTTCGAACGGCGCGCGCAGCGCCGGCTTGCCGGTCACGGCGAGTGCGCCCATCGTGCGGCCGTGGAAGCCGTTCTCGAAGGCGAGGATGCGCGGGCGGCCGGTTCGCCGCGCAAGCTTGACGGCGGCCTCGATCGCCTCGGCACCCGAGTTGGCCGGGTACACCCGCCCGGTCGCGCCCGCGCCGGTGAGCCTCACCAGCCGCTCGGCGAAGTCGACGCCCTGCGGGGTCGTCACGTAGTTCGACACGTGGATGAGGCGCGCCGCCTGATCGGCGAGCGCCCCGACGAGAGCCGGATGCGCGTGGCCGAGCGCGTTCACCGCGATGCCGGCGAGAAAATCGAGATAGCGCCGGCCGTCGACGTCCCAGACGTACGCGCCCTCGCCGCGGTCGAACACGGCCTGCGGGACGGGCGCCGAGCGCATCGCGACGCGCGCGAACCGCTCGCGCAGAGCATCCGAGTGCGGGGTGTTCTCGGGAAGGAGCGGGCTCACGAGGACACCACCTCGGTGCCGAAGCCCTGCGTCGTGAAGATCTCGAGCAGGATCGAGTGCGGCTGGCGGCCGTCGATGATCGCCGCGCGATTGACGCCCCCGTCGACCGCGTCGAGGCACGCGGTCATCTTCGGGATCATGCCGGATTCGAGCCGCGGCAGCAGCTCGCGCAATTCGGCGGCCGTGATGCTCGACACGAGCGACTCACGGTTGGGCCAATCGCTGTACAGCCCCGGCACGTCGGTCAGCACGACGAGCTTCTCGGCCTGCAGCGCCACGGCGAGCGCCGCGGCCGCCGCGTCAGCGTTCACGTTCAGGCTGTGGCCCGGGTGATCGATGTCGGGCGCCAGGGAGGAGACGACGGGAATGCGCCCCGCGTCGAGGTGGGCGAACACGACCGAGGGGTCGACGTGCACGATGTCGCCGACGTGCCCCAGGTCGACCTCTTCGCCATTGACGACGACGCCGCGCCGGCGGCCGTGAAAGAGCCCCGCGTCTTCGCCGCTGACGGCGGCGGCAAGCCCGGCACCGCTCTGATTGATGAGGCCGACCAGTTCGCGGCTGATCTGCCCAGCGAGCACCATGCGCACCACGTCGATCGCCTCGGTGTTCGTCACCCGGTAGCCGCCGCGGAACTCGCTCTCGATGCCGAACTTGTTCAGCATCGCCGAGATCTGCGGGCCGCCGCCGTGCACGACGACCGGCTTGAGGCCCACCGTGCGTAGGTACACCATGTCTTCGGCGAACGCCGCCTGCAGCTCGGGGCTCACCATGGCGTTGCCGCCGAACTTGACGACGATGACGCGGTCGCGGAAGCGCCGCAACCACGGCAGCGACTCGATGAGGGTCTGCGCCTTCTCGGTCGCGAGGGCGAAGTCGGAGGAATCGTGAAGGGTCGACATCAGCTCGAGTATGCGCTGTTCTCGTGGACGTAGTCGTGCGTCAGATCGTTGGTCAGAATCATCGCGGCCTCGGAGCCCGACTTCAGGTCGATCTCGAGCGTCACCACCCGGGGGCTCAGGTCGACCTCGTCGCGCGGCCGATCGGGCCCGCCCGCGGTGCAGACGCGCACCCCGTTCATGGTCACGTCGACGTCGTACGGGTCGAACGCGGCCTGCGTGGTGCCGATCGCGGCGAGCACCCGCCCCCAGTTGGGGTCGTTGCCGAAGATCGCGGCCTTGAACAGGTTGTTGCGGGCGACCGATCGACCGACCTCGACGGCGTCGTCTTCGCTCGCGGCGCCTCGCACGTGAATCTGGATGTCGTGGCTCGCTCCCTCGGCATCGCGCTGCAGTTGCAGGGCGAGCGACATGCAGACGTCGACAAGCGCGAGGGTGAAGTCGTGCTCGTCGGGGGTGACCCCGGAAGCGCCGCTCGCCATGAGCGTCACCTGGTCGTTGGTCGACATGCAGCCGTCGGAATCGAGCCGGTCGAAACTCAGCCGCGTCGCCTCGCGGAGGCTGCGATCGAGCGCGGCCGAATCGAGCGCGGCATCGGTCGTGATTACGACGAGCATGGTGGCGAGGCCCGGCGCGAGCATGCCCGCGCCCTTGGCGATGCCGCCGATCGACCAACCCGCGTCGTCGCGGTGCTCAGCCGTTTTCGGAACGGAGTCGGTCGTCATGATGGCGCGCGCAGCATCCGCGCCGCCATCGTCGGTGAGCGCCTCCGCGGCCGCAGCGACGCCCGCCAGCAGGCGCTCGCGATCGAGCTGCTCGCCGATCAGGCCCGTCGAGCAGACGAGCACCTCGCCGGCGCCGACGCTGAGCTGCTCGGCGACGGCCTCGGCCGTGGCGTGCGTGGTTTGGAAGCCCTGGTGCCCCGTGAAGCAGTTGGCGCCGCCGGAGTTCAGCACGATGGCGCGGGCCCGGCCATCAGCGATCGCTTGACGCGACCAGATGATGGGGTTCGCCTGGGCGCGGTTCGACGTGAACACGGCGGCGGCGGAATCGAGCGGGCCAGTGTTCACCACGAGGGCGAGGTCGAGCCCGCCCGAGCTCTTCAGCCCGCACGCAACGCCCGCCGCCCTGAATCCGGCCGGCGTCGTCACGGTCACGGCGCGACTCCGTCGATGGGCAGACCCGTGGTCTCGTCGAGCCCGAGGGCGAGGTTCAGCGACTGCACGGCGGCGCCGGCCGTGCCCTTCACGAGGTTGTCGAGGGCGGCGATGATGACGGCGCGACCGGCGTCGGCGTCGAGGCCGACCCCGACGAGCGCCGTGTTCGCCCCCACCGTCTCGGCCGTCGACGGGTAGCGGCCCGCCGGCAGCACGTGCACGAAGGGCTCGTCGGCGTAGCGCTCCACGTAGGCGGCGTGCAGCTGCTCGGCGCTCACGCCGTCGGCGACGCGGGCGGTGATCGTCGCGAGGATTCCCCGCGCCATGGGCACGAGAACGGGCGTGAACGAGAGCGTCGGATGCTCGGCGCCAGCCAGGCGCAGATTCTGCAGGATCTCGGGGATGTGCCGGTGGACACCGCCGACGGCGTACGGCTGCGCCGAGCCCAGCAGCTCGCTCGCGAGCAGGTTGGTCTTCAGCGCGCGCCCGGCGCCCGACGGACCGACCGCGAGAGCCGCGGTGAGGTCGCGCTCGTCGATGAGCCCCGCGAGGATGCCCGGGGCGAGTCCCAGCGACACAGCCGTCACGTTGCACCCCGGCACCGCGATGCGACGGGCGCCCGCGAGCTCGGCGCCGTGGCGCGAACCGTCGGCGTGCGGCAGCTCGGGCAGGCCGTAGCTCCACGCGCCGTGGTATTCGCCGCCGTAGTAGCGCGCCCAGTCGTCGGCGCTCGTCAGTCGGTGGTCGGCGCCGCAGTCGAGCACGATGACGTCGTCGTCGAGCTCGGCGGCGATCGCGCCGGAGGTGCCGTGGGGCAGCGCGAGCACCACGATGTCGTGGCCGCGCAGCGTGTCGGGCGAGGTCTCGACAAAGGTCAGGTGCGCGAGCGAGCGCAGGTGCGGGTGTACGTCGATGAGCGCGGACCCGGCGTTCGAGTGCGCCGTGACGGTGCGCACCTCAAGCTCGGGGTGGCGCGCCATCATGCGCAGCACCTCGCCGCCGGCGTAGCCGCTCGCACCGGCGATGGCGACGGAATACGGCATTGCTCTAGCTTAGGCCCGCAGGCTCGCCCCGAATCGCTCGGCGGCGACCGCGAGGCCCGCCATCTTGGCCTCGGTGGCCTCGGCCTGCGTCAGGGTGCGATCGGTGGCCCGGAATCGCAGCGCGAGCGTGATCGACTTCGTGCCCGCCTCGAGCCCGTCGCCCCGGTAGTCGTCGACAAGCGTGGCGGCCTCGAGAAGCTCGCCGGCACCCTCAACGACCGCCGCGCGGAGCTCGCCGGCGGGGACGTCGATGGGCACGACGAGCGACAGGTCTTGCGTCGCCGCGGGGTAGGCCGAGAGGCTCTCGGCGACGAGCTCGCCCTCGCCTGCCTCGATGAGGGCGTCGAGGTCGAGCTCGAGCACGCCCACGCGGCGGGGAAGGTCGTGGTCGACGGCGAGGCTCGGCATCAGTTCGCCGGCGACGCCGACCACGCGATCGCCGACAAGCAGCTCGGCGGTGCGGCCCGGGTGCAGGGCGCCGTGCTGGCCCTGGCGCACGCTCAGGCTCACGCCCGCGGCGTTGGCGACGAGGTGCGCGGCGTCAAGCACGTCGGCAATGCCGGCCTGCTCGCCCGACTGGCCGATTCCGCGACCGCGACGCTCGCCGACGACGAGCGCGGCAACGCGCCAGGGCTGCGGCGGGATGCTCGCGTTGAGGTCGGCGAGGACGTCATCGCTCGGGCGCGCCGAACCGAAGGGCACCGCGTCGACGCCGTACGAGCCGTCGGCCTCGGGAAGGAAGACGCGGCCGATCTCGAAGATCGCAAGGTCGTTCAGGCCGCGCGAACGGTTGCGGTGCGCAGTGGCGACAAGGGCGGGCAGCAGGCTGCGCCGCAGGTGCGCCGCCTCGGCGTCGAGGGCGTTCGCGAGACGCATCGTGGCCGCATCCTCACCGTCGATCATCGCCACCTGCTCGGCGGTCGAGAACGGGTAGTTCAGCACCTCGCTGAGACCCGACGCGGCGAGGGCGGCGCCGACGGCGCGGCGAACCCGCTGCGAGCGGGTGAGCCCGCGGCCGGGCGGGGCGACCGGCAGCGCCGCAGGGATGCGGTCGTAGCCGACGATGCGGGCGACCTCCTCGGCGAGCGACGGGGCGTCGACGAGGTCGGGCCGCCAGCTGGGCGGCTCGACCATCCAGCCGTCGCCCTCGAGGCGGATGTGGCAGCCGATGGCACCGAGCGAGTCCGTCACCTCGTCGAGCGAGTAGTCGACGCCGACGAGGCTATCGACGTAGCCCTCGGGCAGGGCGATCTCGGCGGGGCGCTTGGCCTCGATCCACTCGGAGCCGAGCGTGTCGATGGTGCCGCCGGCGTGCTCGACGAGCAGCTCGGCCACACGCTGTGCGGCCGGTGCCGCGACGAGCGGGTCGACGCCGCGCGCGAAGCGCTTCGATGCCTCGCTCGGCAGCTTGTGCCGCCGCGCCGTGCGGCTGATCGCCACGGGGTCGAAGTTGGCGGCCTCGATGAGCACATCGGTCGTTGTCTCGCTGACCTCGGTCGAGGCTCCCCCCATCACGCCGGCAAGCCCAATCGGACCCGAGGCGTCGGTGATCAGCAGATCTTCCGTGTCGAGGGTGCGGGTCTGATCGTCGAGGGTGACGAGCGTCTCACCGACCACGGCGCGGCGAACCGTGATGCCGCCCGCGATCTTCTCGAGGTCGTAGGCGTGAATCGGCTGGCCGAGCTCGAGCATGACGTAGTTCGTGATGTCGACCGGCAGCGAGATCGACCGAATGCCGGCGAGCGCGAGGCGGGCGACCATCCAGCCGGGGGTGGGGCGCGACGGGTCGATGTCACGCACGACGCGCGTGACGAAGACGTCGCAGCCGCGCCGCCCGCGGATGGGGTGGTTGTCGCGCACCTCAACGCTGAAGCCGTCGGCTTCGCCGACCTCGAGCGCCTTCGCCGGGTCGCGGAACTCGGCTCCGGTCGCGTGCGAGTACTCGCGGGCGATGCCGCGAATCGAGAGCGTGTAGCCGCGGTCGGGGGTGACGTTCACCTCGACAGCGACGTCGTCGAGGCCGAGCAGCGCGATCGCGTCGTCGCCCGGCTCGGGGTCGAGGCCGAGCGTCACGAGGCGGAGGATACCGTCGTGCTCGTCGCCGAGGCCCAGCTCGCGCGCGCTCGCGATCATGCCGTCGGACACGTGGCCGTACGTCTTGCGGGCGCTGATCGGGAACGGGCCAGGAAGCACGGCGCCCGGAAGCGCCACGACGACCTTGTCGCCGACGTGGAAGTTGTGGGCCCCGCAGACGATGCCGCGCACCTCGGGCTCGCCGTCATCACCCGTGCCCGTGCGCACCTGGCACCAGCGAATCGTCTTGCCGTTCGACTGCGGCTCGTCGACGTACTCGAGGACCTCGCCCACGACGACCGGGCCCGAGATTGCGGTGCCGTGCACCGCCTCCTCCTCGAGCCCGACCTGAACGAGGGCGGCGTGAACGTGGTCGGCGTCGGCGCGCTCGGGCAGCTCGACCCATTCGCGCAGCCACGACAGGGGAACGCGCATCAGGCACTCACTCCGAACTGCTGGCTGAAGCGCACATCGCCCTCGACCATGTCGCGCATGTCGTGCACCTCATTACGGAACATCAGGGTGCGTTCGATCCCCATGCCGAACGCGAAGCCTTGGTACACCTCGGGGTCGACGCCGGCCGCGCGCAGCACGTTCGGGTTGACCATGCCGCAGCCGCCCCACTCGATCCAGCGCGCCCCGCCGCGGAAGGTGGGGTGCCAGACGTCGAGCTCGGCGCTCGGCTCGGTGAAGGGGAAATAGCTGGGACGCAGACGGATGCGCGAGCCCTCGCCGAACATGGTGCGTGCCATGTGCTCGAGCGTGCCGCGCAGGTGGGCCATCGTGAGGCCCTTATCGATCGCGATGCCCTCCATCTGGTGGAACACGGGGGTGTGCGTGGCATCGAGCTCGTCGGTGCGGAAGACGCGCCCCGGCGCGACGACGTACAGTGGCAGCCCCCGCTCAAGCAGTGCGCGCACCTGCACGGGGCTCGTGTGGGTGCGCATGACGAGGTGGGCGTCTTCCGGCTCAACGAAGAAGGTGTCTTGCATCGCGCGCGCCGGGTGGTCGGGGTCGAAGTTCAGGGCGTCGAAGTTGTACCACTCGTTCTCGAGCTCGGGGCCCTCCGCGACCTCCCACCCCATGGCAACGAAGATGTCGCTCATCTGTTCCATCAGCGTGGTGAGCGGGTGCCGGCCCCCGCGCAGCCCGAGCGGCGCAATTGCCGTCACGTCGATTGCCTCGGCGGCCAGGGCGCGCGCCTCTTCCTGCGCGGCGAGCTCTGCCTCGCGGGCGACGAACGCCTGCTGCACGCGGCCGCGCGCCTGCCCCACCAGTTTTCCGAGCGCCGCCTTCTGATCGGCGGGAACGTCGCGCAGGCTCGCGTTCAGGCGCGCAAGCGTCGACTGCTCGCCAGCATGCTGACCGCGTGCGGCCTTGAGCGCGGCCGTGTCAGTCGCCGCGGCGATGGCGGCGAGCGCCTGGTCAACCGCGTCGGCGACGGCAGGTTCGGTGATGGAAAGGCTGTCGGGCACGAGCACCGAGTCTAGTCGGGCCCGGCCGCGCCTCCTGCTTTACCGCTCGCCGTCGCGGTGGCTGCCCCGCCGGTGGGCCCCGTCACGGTTGCGTCGACGACCGCGGGCCGGGTTCGGGATGCAGTTCGTCGCGACACGACGCGCGCCACCCACGACAGGATCAGGTTCATCACGAGGTACATCGCCAAGACGATGAAGAAGAACGAGAAGTTGTAGCGGTTGCCGAAGAAGTTGGTCAGGTTCTGACCCGTGCGCAGCAGCTCGCTGTAGCCGACGATGTAGGCGAGCGAGGTGTCCTTCAGCAGCACGACGAGTTGGGCAATGATGATCGGCAGCATCTGACGGAATGCCTGCGGAAACTCGATGATGAGCCGCGTGCGGATGGGGTGCAAGCCGATCGAGAGCCCGGCCTCGCGCTGCCCGGCGGGCAGAGACCGGATGCCGGCACGCAGGGCCTCGCCAATGATCGCGCCGTTGTACACCGCGAGTGCGCTCACACCGGCCCAGTACGTGCCCGTTGAAAAGACGAGCAGCACGAACAGCATCATGAGCAGCACCGGCATGCCGCGGAAGAACTCCAGCAGCACGGCGACGGGGAACCGGATCCAGCGGCTTCGGGCCGTGCGGCCGAAGCTGAACAGAACGCCAATGATGAGAGCGAGCACGGCGGCGACCCCGGCCATGCCGAGCGTGTTGAGCGCTCCACGGCCGAGGCTTTGCCACACGACGGGGTCGGCGAAGATGTCCCACCGGCTCGCATCGAAGAGACCGGGCAGGACCGCGCCGGCTGCCGTGGTGCGCTCGGCGGCGAGCGTTGAGACGAGCCAGGCGGCAAGGGCGAGCAAGACGACGGCCCCGACAACCGAGGTCATGGCCGAGCGACGCCGGGCGACGGGGCCGGGCGCGTCGTAGAGAACGGAGGTGGTCATCGCAGCACCGCCACCTTCTTCTCAATGCGTCCGGCGATGAGCCCGAGCGGAACGGTGACGAGCAGGTAGAAGAATGCGACGCCGAGCAGGATCGGGATGACCGCGTCTCCGCGATCGTTCGCAAGCCGGCGGCCGGCGGCAAAGAGTTCGAAGACGAAGAACGCGCCGGCGACCGAGGTGTTCTTCGTCAGCGCGATCAGCACGTTGATGAGCGGCGGCACCACCATGCGCACCGCCTGCGGGAGCACGATGAGCGTCAGCACCTGGCCGAAGCCGAGACCGATGCTGCGGGCGGCCTCGGCCTGACCCACCGGCACCCCGTTGATGCCCGAGCGCACGGCCTCGGCCACGAAGGGAGACGTGTACGCCGTCAGGCCGATGACGGCGAGCGGGAAGTAGCCGGGATTGAACTGCAGGTACGGCAGGAGCGTGGCGCAGAAGAACAGCGCAAGCGTGAGCGGGGTGTTGCGCAGCAGCTCGGTATAGACCGTCGCGAAGGCGCGCAGCGACGCCACCGGTGAGATACGCATGGCCGCGATGATCACGCCCAGGACGAGGGCGCCGACGCCGGAGAGCGCCAGCAACTGCACGGTGCCGCCGAACGCGCTGAGGAACGTCGGCAGATTGTCAATCACCGCGTCGATCGCTCTGCTCCTTATCGTCAAGGTCGAGTGTGCGCGCGGGCCGTGACCTGCACGGCCCGCGCGCGTCGTAGTTG
>Ga0213835_101569_pt1 | contig 13351 bp, 11 predicted proteins | sample SWPATP01_FD_160576 | JGI IMG/M metagenome (GOLD analysis project Ga0213835, IMG submission 160576) | Coastal seawater microbial communities from Marineland, Florida, United States - SWPA TP0 #1 | ecosystem: Environmental > Aquatic > Marine > Coastal | place: USA: Florida | collected 2016-08-05
GGTTCATTAATTCGAGGCCCTGACGACCTAAAGCAACTGCCCGGAGCGTACGAGCCGGCTGAACGAAGATCATCTCGACGGCGTACTCGACATTTTGCAAGGCCGCGGTCCCTATCCCGTCAAGCGTGCTTGAATGCCAACTGCGTCGCGGCAGACGGCACCTCAACGAAGAAGCTCGTGCACATCTATAACCCGGACGCGGTGAGCCGGGGATGGTCGCTGCTTGCTTTTGACGGGCGATGCTCCGACGCCCTGCCGCGCCTGAGGGGCGCAGTCGACGCGATCCGACAAGGGTCATGAATGCGCCCGAGGTTGACTTTGGGAGCGGCCGTACCAGTAGACGACGACGTTACCACTTCGTCTGACCTCGACGGTGTCGCGCATGCCTTTTACGGCGTTGCTTCTTCATCAAGGAGTGAGCTAAAGGCCTGTAGTGCCCCGATAAATTTGATATAACCGTCTTCGCCGATAACGTCCTTGATACGGCCGCGCGCCCGCGCCGATGCGGCGGTCACGTTCTCCAGCATTTCTTCACCCAAGGGCGTGATATACAAAAGCCGCGCACGCTTATCTCTCCGATCGACCTCACGACGTATGAGACCTCGGTTCTCTATTCCCTCGACACATTTTGTAACGGAAGAACGATCTAGAGCGATCCGTTCGCCAAGGGTGTTTTGATGAATGCCTGGCTCGATATGGATAAATGCCAGGGCGCTATATTGTGTTGGAGAGAACTCGTATTCGGCCGCTTCCTGAGTGAAAATGGCAAGTGCCACCTGCTGGCAGCGACGAAGAAGAATGCCATGGGTCCTGAGCATTTCGTCGGACGTTACGATCACGTGGCGTGGGCTCCTAAGCCTAATTGACAAGCCGATATTAGTGGCGTAGCTGATCATCAGCTATCCAACTATTTCGGCGCGGTGGGGAGGACTGTGCTGTCGCAAGACAGCCGCAGTGTATCCGCTCGCGCCTTCTGTGTGACTTTCTATGATTGAAAACAAGCGTTTCCCGAAAATTTCGCGTCGAATGCTGGCTCAGGCGACACTTGCGGCGGAAAGTCCGCAAGTACGAGGCAATCCCTGATGTCACGTCCAAAAAACCTCCGTCTATGCCTTCGTCACCGCTTCTTCCTCTGCGGCGCCGATATCCATGTCTCATCTCTCCTTTAAGGTCGGGAAACAATGAACAGTCAACCACAAGACCCGACGCACAGATTTACGCTTTCTAGACGTAGCCTGCTGCGCGGCAGCGCGAGCATCCTGGCAGCCGGTATAGTCGCCGCGCTTTGCCCCACGCTGTCGCTTGCCGCAATCGACGGCGACATACGGACAAAGTTCATGCAGTTGTCGAACCTTCTGATCAATCACGAACTAAGCCCGGCGGTCGGCGGACGCATCGTCGAGACGGCGGAGCGACAGTACAAGAACCTCCCGGACATGCTGGACGCGATTATCAAGGTTGCTCAAAGCAGGAATGCTATCGTCGTCGAAGATTTCTTCGCCGACATCCCGGATGGCGAGCTCAAGGACTTCGCCCATTGGGTGATCGCCTCTTGGTATAGCGGTTGCTCGTCGGACAAGCGCGACGCCATCGTCTTCACCTACGAGGAAGCGCTGACCTTCAAGACCACCAGCGACGTCATCACCATCCCGTCCTACGGCATTTCCGGCCCCAACCTGTGGACGCGCCCGACGGTCCCCTTATCAGCACCGATGCCGCGCTTCTGAAGAACCCGCAATAGAAAGTCATTTACATGGTTGCCAAGACAAGTGCCGATGTCGTGATTGTCGGAACGGGCGTCGTCGGCGTCGTGATCGCCGAACAGCTGCTCGATGCAGGCCATTCCGTTCTGATGATCGAGGCCGGGCCCCGTGTGACGCGGGCGGAAGTCGTAGAGAACTGGCGCAATGCGCCACTGTCAGTAAAGGGCGACACCTCGGTCGCCTATCCGCCTCGCCCCTGGGCACCGCATCCGACTGGCGCCGAGAAGCCGGAAGACGCCTATCTGCAGCTCAGGGGTCCAGACAGCTACGGACAGACCTTTATCCGCTATGCCGGCGGCTCGACGTGGCACTGGGCCGGCACCTCTTGGCGCATGACGCCCGAAGACATGCGGCTGAACTCGCTTTACGGCGTCGGCCGCGACTGGGCCTTCGACTACGACACACTCGAGCCGTATTACGTGCGCACCGAGAACAAGCTCGGCATCTGTGGTCCGGCCGATCCGGCTCAGCAATGGCCGGCGCGGCGCTCTGCTCCATATCCGATGCCCGAGTTACCGTTTTCGCCTGGCGAAGTCCGCTTCACTGAAATCGCCAAGACACTGGGATACAACAACATACCGGTGACCCAGGCGCGCAACAGCGGCATACCTTACGACGGCCGTCCCGCCTGTTGTGCCAACAATAACTGTGTCCCGGTCTGTCCGGTTGCCGCGAAATACGACGCCGAGACGGCCCTGAACCGCCTCGAAAAGAAGGGTGCGACGATTCTGGTCGATTCTGTCGTCTACCAGGTCGAGACCAACGCCCAGAACAAGATCGAGGCTGTCAGTTATTTTGACCAACACAAACAGAGCCACCGGATCAGCGGCAAGCTGTTTGTGCTTGCCTGCAACGGGCTGGAAAATCCTAAACTGCTGTTGATGTCGAAGAACGACCGCAACCCGAACGGCGTTGCCAACTCTTCCGACCAGGTTGGCCGCAACATGATGGACCACCCGCAGCTGACGCTGACGGTAACCACCAAGGAACCGTTCTGGTCCGGCGTCGGCCCGGTCGTCAATTCGGGCATCATGGAAACCTCGCAGGGCGATTTCCGATCACAGCATGCCGGCGCCTATTTCCGATACAACAACTTCGCCCGCAACCGCTTTGTTACCTTCGCGGCGTTGAAGAAGGGCTTGGTCGGAAAGGCACTAGACGCGGAAATCCGCCGCATGACCGCCTGCACCGCTGATATCGTCGCGGCGCACGAAGTGTTGCCCGACGCCAACAATCGCCTGACGCTGTCCGAGAAGACCGACTGGCTGGGCCTGCCGAAACCGTCGATTTACTACGATGTCGGCGACTACACCCGCCGCTCCGCCGAAGTCTATTCGTTGCCGATCGCCAAGCGCATTGCCGAGGCCATGGGCGCCATCGACGTGAAGATCAGCCCCAAATTCAACCAGAGCAAGCACATCATGGGCGGTACGATCATGGGCAACGATGCCGCAACCTCGGTGGTCGATGCCGACTGCCGCGCCCATGACCACGAAAACCTGTTTATCCCGGGCGGCGGCGCCATGGCCTCCACCGCCTGCGGCAACAGCACCATCACCATGGTAGCACTCGCCATCAAGGCCGGCGATGCCATCGTCAGCCAGATGCGAGGCGCATGATCATGAAATTCATCCAGTCGCTCGCCGTAATCGCGCCGCTGGCGCTCGCGCCAACCCTTATGCCTGCCGTGGTGTCGGCACAGGAATATTCCAAGGGGCTGATCGACAAGGGCCGTTACCTTGCAACCGCCTCCGACTGCGTTGCCTGTCACACCAACCATGCCGGCGGCAAGCCAATGGCCGGCGGGCTCGCCATGGCATCGCCGGTCGGCACCATCGTGTCGACCAATATCACCCCGTCGAAAGCGTTCGGCATTGGCAACTACAGCGAGCCTGAGTTTGCGGATGCGGTGCGAAAGGGCGTCCGCGCCGACGGCGCCAACCTCTACCCGGCCATGCCTTATGTCTCTTATGCGGTGATGAGCGACGACGACATCCATGCGCTTTACGCCTATTTCATGCAAGGCGTTGAGCCGGTCGATGAAAAGGCCCCTGACACCAGCCTACCTTTCCCAATGAACATCCGCGCGTCGATGATGGGCTGGAACATGCTGTTCCGTCCGAGTGGACCGCTGGCCGACGATCCCAAGCAGTCGGCGGAATGGAACCGCGGTCGGTATCTGGCCGAGGGGGCCGCCCATTGCAGTACCTGTCACACGCCGCGCGGCGCGTTGATGCAGGAACAGAAAAGCCGTCACCTGTCCGGTGGCCAAGTCGGAGCGTGGTACGCGCCCGACATCACCAATGATAAGGTGCATGGTATCGGCAGCTGGAGCCAGGAGGATCTCGTCACCTACCTCAAGACTGGCCGGCTGGATCACCGGGCGCAAGCGGCTGGCAGCATGGCGGAGGCGATCAGCTATTCATTCCAGCACCTGACCGAAGCCGATCTCAACGCTATCGCTACCTATGTGCGCAGCGTGCCTTCCTCCGACCCGACCGCGGTGTCGAGCATGACGCGCTTCGACCGGGGTGAGGCAGACAACAACCTTTCGGGCTTCCGTGGGAAGGGTTTCGCGGCCGGCATAAAGGGCGACCATTCCGGCGCGCAGATCTTTACCGCCAATTGCGCATCCTGCCACGGGTTCAATGCCCAGGGCACGACTGACGGTTATTATCCGAGCCTATTCCACAATGCGGCGACCGCGGGCGACAACAGCGTTAACCTGATTTCCGCGATCCTTAATGGCGTCGATCGTCACACGCAGGACGGCCATGTGTTCATGCCGCCTTTTGGCGACGAGGCCAATGCCGTGGTGTCGCTTGACAACGTTCAAGTGGCCTCGCTCGCGAACTACATCCTCAGGGATTACGGCAACATCAAGCTGACCGTGAACCCGGAAGATGTTCAAGTGGTCCGCGACGGCGGACCGCGTTCTAACATCGTGACGCTCGCCCGCATCGGCATTGCCGCCGGAGCCGTTGTCCTGGTGGCCGTACTTCTGCTTGTTGGCTTGCTGGTACGCGGGCGCCGCAAGGTGGCTGACCTCAAGTCGACGTGAGGTTGTTTTACTGTTGACACCATGGGTAGAGCCGTCGAGCCGCCTGAACGATTGTTTGGAACTCAGTGCCATTGGCACTCAGATCTGGCTCTTAAAAAGCGTTCGAGAAATAGGCGTTAGCCTATGAGATAGGTCTATTCCATGGGCCTATGGTATGTGACCAACAGGTTTTAAAATCGATTCCTATCAAGAGCGCGATATACTCGTAGCAAAACGTCCTGAAAGGCATATTCCGTCTATAGGAGCCTATATTCGTTGCATAGGTCGGCTTACCGCCTCTGCCGGCGATCTTCCGTTACAGTGGGATGAGGGGATCAGGCTTGTACTGGGCAGGCGCAACGATAATCGCGCAGAGCAATTCCGGCGCAATCGTAATAGAAGAGCACACGCGTTTCAAAGACCGGAACGAAGTCGGTCACGAAGGCGTCCAGCCTTTCCTTGTAGACATCGGAGCCAACCGGAAGCCATCAGCAGCAGCTTGCCCAGATGCATTCCAACGACCATGTGGCGAGCGATACCAGGTCTCCAATGCTATCGTCTGTTTGGGCCGGGTAAACAAAGCGCGATGCTTTCCGGCTCAGGTATCTGATCGTACTCTTGGGACGGACCTTCATTGGGTCCGCAACTTTGAGCCTCCGCTAACGCGCTGACACGGCCGGACTTGGGCCTGCCGCTCGTATCACCCGCCTCATGGTCTCAGACCAGTTCACCGAGTTCGCCTGCGCTAAATCCCTTGAGGCTGCCGGTGTCGCCTTCGCGCACCTTGTTGGCCCAATCCGGATTGCTGATCAGAGCACGCCCGACCGCGATGAGGTCAAACTCTTTTCGCTCCATGCGCGCCAAGAGCGTATCGATCCCAACGCTGGTCGAGCTCTCGCCTGCAAAGGCTTTGAGGAATTCACCAGATAGACCAACCGAGCCCACGCTGATAGTGGCGGCGCCTGTCAGCTTCTTTGCCCAGCCCGCGAAGTTGAGACCGTTTTCACCGTCGAGTTCCGGGAACTCGGGTTCCCAGAAACGCCTCTGCGAGCAATGCAGGATATCGACGCCTGCATCGATCAGCGGCTGCAGCCACTTGGACATCAGGTCCGGCGTGTCTACCAGACGAACCGAATAGTCCTGCTGCTTCCACTGGCTGACCCGAAGAATGATCGGGAAGTCTACGCCAACCGCCGCCCGGGTGGCGCGAACGACTTCTGCTGCAAAGCGAGAGCGCTCCCCGATCGAAGAGCCACCCCATCGATCGTCGCGCTTGTTCGTGCCGCTCCAGAAAAATTCGTCGATGAGATAACCGTGTGCTCCATGGATTTCGATTGTGTCGAAACCCAGCCGCTTGGCATCTGCGGCCGCTTGGGCAAATGCCGCGATCGTGTCGGCGATCGCCTCGTCCGACATTTCGACACCACGTGGCTGGTCAGGTGCCAACAGGCCAGATGGGCTTTCGACCGAGGTCTGGGGCTGCCATCCGCTAATCCCGGCAGTCGATCCTGTGTGCCAGAGCTGCGGCCCCATGAAGCCGCCAGCCTGATGCACCTCGTCAATTACCGTCTTCCAACCCGCCAAAGCCTGCTCCCCGTGGAAAAACGGAATTCCCGGCTCGTTGCGCGATGACGGGCGGTTCACGACGGTTCCCTCGGACAGGATGAGGCCGACACCGCCTTCGGCTCGACGGCGGTAATAGGCGGCGTTTGCGGCCCCGGGGATACCTTCAGGCGCAAACGTTCGCGTCATAGGGGCCATGACGATACGGTTGGGAAGATCGAGCGACTTCAGACGAAAAGGTTCAAACAGGATATCGGTGAGAGGCATGGTTACTCCAGGGCTATGAGATCAGTCAGATGGATCGAAAGGGCCTAATGAACCTGAACCGGTCCACTCTTGGTCGCCCTAGTCTTTGGCATCAACAAGGCAACGACGAGACCCAGCGCCACCATCGCAAAGCCCGCCAGATGCGATTGCTGCGCACCCTGCGCCATAGCGGGCTGCACAGCTTCCCCGGTGGACGTGAGAGCCGCAGTGGTCGCTATCATGATCGAAAAGGCGATTGCGATACCAGCAGCTCCGGAAAGCTGCTGGATCGTGTTCATGATGGCGCTACCGTGGGGTAGAAGGTGCTTATCGAGCGCACCGAGCGAGGCCGCGTATGTCGGGGTCCACAGGAATGCCTGTCCGACGATGATGAACATGTAGGTGGCAAGCAGAAGCCAGATAGGGGTGCCGGGCGCGAGCGTCGACAGGAACCACAGGCCAGCGCCATCGATGATGGCACCCGCCACCATAAGCGGACGCGCCCCGAGGCGGTCGTAGTAACGTCCGACGACGACGGAAATCACGGTGATAGTCAATCCGCCCGGCAGCATGAACAGGCCAGTCTGGAGCGGGGTGAGCCCGTAGGATGCCTGGAGTATTACTGGCATCAGCGTCATCATTCCTGTCGCCGCTGTCATGAAGAACACTGCAAGCAAGGCAGGGACAGCAAAGCTTCGCACTGCGAACGGACGCATGTCGAGTAGTGCTCGATCGGTTTTCTGCAGCGACATCTGCCGAGCGACGAAAACGGCAACGACTACTATACCGATACACAGCGCCGTCCATGGCGATATGATCGTATGATCTTCGGAAGCCTCGCCAAACGAAGCCAGTCCGTAGACAAGGCTGGCGAAGCCGATGGCCGAGAGGAGTACTGACAGGCCGTCGACCTCGGTCTTGCGCGGCGTGCTCGGCACACGGATCATCATGTTGCCGACAACGAGGGCGATCACGGCAACTGGCAGGATGAACACGAATAGCCAGCGCCACCCGGCCACTGACAAAATGGCCCCCGCCATTGCCGGGCCGAATGCCGGAGCAGTCGATACGGATACCGTCAGCAGTGCCATCATGCGGCCGGCCCTCGACGGAGGCACCAAGGCGGTGACCGCGGTAAACGCCAGAGGTGTGGCGATCGCCGTGCCGACCGCCTGGATGATACGGCCGATCAGCAGGACTTCGAATCCAGGTGCGGCGATTGCGACCATCGTGCCTAACGTGAACAAGGACATCGCGAGCGTGTAGACCGTTCGCATGCGGAACCGTTCGGTGAGAAACCCCGTCGCTGGGATGACCACGGCCATCGTCAGCATATAGGCGGTCGTGAGCCACTGCCCGGTCGAAGCGGTGATCCCAAGGTCCGCCATCACGGTCGGCAGAGCCACACCCATCAGCATCTCGTTGAGGATGACCGTGAAGGTTGAGGCAAACAGTACGCTGATCGCGATCCTGGATTCTGGGGTCAGCTTATCACTGGCCGTCGGGCTTTGTGAGTTAACATCGAGAGGTGTGGCAACGGCCGACATAAGCCAGGCTTTCTGTTTCTTGGGCGAAAGATAAGGGATGGAGGGTAGTCTGACTTATCCGAAGTTAGACGTCGTCATGAACGGCACGAGGATAATCCGTGTAGCCCTTGCTGCCACCGCCATAGAACGTGTCGCGGTCAGGCTTCGCAACGACGACGTCGTCACGATAGCGCTCCACCAAGTCCGGGTTTGCGATGAACGGCTGCCCGAACGCAGGCAGGTCGATGAGCCCGGATTGCACGAGTTGCTCGCCTCGTTCGAAAGTCATCGCACCTGCCAGGATGATGGTTCCGGGGAAGTGTGCCCCGAAGGATTTCAGGAACGCATCGTCCAGGGATGGGTTGCCGCCGATCCTGCTATCGTTGAGGTGGATGTAGGCGATCCGGCGCTTTGCCAATTCGTCGGCGAGATAATTGTAAGTTTCCTCGATCCAGCCATTCTGCGCAGTATCGTCCTGATTGTGCGGCGACAGGCGGATGCCAACCCGATCTGCTCCGAGTTCTTCGACCACTGCGTCAATAGTCTCCAGAGCGAAGCGGGCTCGGTTTTCGACGGAGCCGCCATATCGGTCGGTACGATCGTTCATGACCGGGTTGAGAAACTGTTCAAAAAGGTAGTTGTTGGCCGCATGAAGTTCGACCCCGTCGAAGCCGGCGGACGAAGCGTTGCGGGCTGCGTGCCTGAAGTCGGACGTTACCCGCGCGACCTCGTCGGTCTCCAGCGAGCGCGGCGCGGATGGGTCCACGCGGCCTTCGGAGCCATCCTCCTTGTAGATGAAGGCCTGGAACTTGGGATTTGCAATCGGTTTGGCGGACGAACTCACAGGTGACTGCCCGTTTGGCTGAAGTGAGGTGTGGGAGATGCGACCGACATGCCACAACTGAGCGAACATCGTCCCGCCCGCCTCGTGCACGGCATCCGTCACGATCGTCCATCCCGCAACCTGCTCGTCGGTCCAGATACCGGGAACAGCGATGTATCCCTGAGCTTCCGGTGATACGGGCAGCCCTTCGCTGATAATCAGACCAGCACTTGCCCTCTGGCGGTAGTAGACAGCGGTCTCTTCGTTCGGGACGTTGTCAGGGCGACGGGCACGGGTCATGGGTGCCATCACAAAATGATTGCGGAGTTCACGACCACTCAGATCGTATTTTTCGAGAAGTGTTTTCATAGTCGGTACTTTCAAGGGATCACGAGTAGCGGGGGACACTTTCGTCCGGGGATGCGTCACGCCTGCGGCTGATCTACAAATGACAGCAATTGGGTCTTGTGCATCTGCGCCCACTTGCGGACGCTGGTTGCGGGTCGTCCAAGCAAGTACGGAACGTCGTCCTTGACAGTGCCCATGTAGCCCATCCGTCCATCGGCGAACTGCGTCAGAAGATCGAGAGAGCTGCGAGCGTACCAGTCTTCGACCGCGATGGTACCTTTCTTGAAATGTGCCTCCATGTCCGAAGCGTCTAAGGAGTTGTAACGGATGTCGCGGCCAAGTACTTCGCTGAGTGCCGTGGCCAGTTCCGAGCTCGTCATGGTTTCAGTGCTGAGATAGTAGTCCTTTGAGCCGTGACGGTCAGGACCGTCCCGAAGGACCTTGGCTGTTACAGCGGCCAGGTCATGGAGCGCGACGTAACCGACGCGGTTCTCGCCCCAGAAGGTGGAAAAAGTGCCGCCGATAGGGCGGGACACACTAAGAAAGCTTTCAAGAAATACGTTGGGATGCAGGTGCGTCCATGCAATACCACTGGCCTCGATGTAGGCTTCGACAAGCGCGAACCAACAGAACTTTGAGTCTGTCGCATCTTCGGCCGCAAAGACCCCTTGATTGACGATGTGCTTTACGCCGGCCTTCTTCGCCGCGTCGACCACGGTCTTGGTCTGATGGGTCATGGCGATGGTGTAGCCTGTGAGAATGTTCATGCGGTCTACGCCGCACAGCGCTGGGCCGAAGGTACGCGGGTCGTCGAGATCGAAAAGAACGGCATCGCGACCTTCGGCACGCAGTCGTTGAAGGTCAGCCTCTTTGCGCACGCCAATACGAATGCGCACGCCTTCAGGCTTCTTGTCGAAATCTTCCAGGATAAGTCGCCCCGTCTGGCCCGTCGTGCCCATGAGGAAGATTAGCGGGGTAGTGGTATCGGTGGTCACTGATGCTCTCCAGTCGTTGAGGTGCTGATTGGCCGTGAAGCCACGGTGTCGGGCCGGCGGATGATGACCTCACATGAACAGGACGCGGGTCAGGCGCACCGCGTAGTCCGAGTCAGGATTGGTGGTGCTGTCGCCGACGCGTTCGGCGATCGCTTCGATCGCCAGGTCACGGCGTTTCGGTAAACGGGAACGATCCGTCGCCGCCAATGCGGCGGGCAATTCTTCGCGTGTCAGGTCCGTGCAGTAGCTTGGCGCGCCGGGCTGCTGACGCCACGATTCAATGAGCGGTCCACCATAAACGGCGTCGAGGCCCGTCTCGTTGACGAGTGCCGTCGCGACCTCGCGTTCCCGGTCACCATCGGCAGCAATGGGAATGGCGATCCGCCCCGGCGTCCCGGCAACCACGCCTTTTTCGGCAAAGGATGCAGAGGTGATGGCGTTCCAAGCTTTAGCAATAGGGCGGCCAAGCTGTCCTGCGACCCATTCGCTCTCGGCTTGCCCGGCTTCGATCGCTGCGATCACGCCGTCGCGTCCGGGGTAGTAGTTGGACGTGTCGATCACGACCGTGTCGGATGGTACGTCGGCCAGCAAGGGCGAGATCTGTGGAATTGCCCCCAGCGGGGTCGACAGGATAACGACGTCGACACCTACCACCGCTTCGGCGGACGTCACCGCGCGGGCGCCGTTGACGAGAATGTCTTCATCAATCGTGTGGGGGCCGCGCGAGTTGGCGACCTTGACGTCGTGACCAGCGGCACTGAGTTTCCGGACCAATGTCTTGCCGATATGGCCTGTGCCTAGAATGCCGATTCTCATGAATGATTCCTTTCGATGAACGGTCGCCGCCGGAGACGCGAAAGACCGTATGACCGGGCCATATGGCCGACGTGCCTGAGGTGGTGAGGGAGTTGGAAAGCGGGCCGCCACGCCTTGTGCGGTTCAGGCGTGGAAGGTCACGCTCGTGTCCACCGGAACCCGGTCCATGTAGATGCGGTTGCCAGGCGCTGCCTCATCCACGTAACCGAACGAGATCCCGAACAGCATCTTCAGCTCTTCGGGGATGCCGAGGAACTCGCGGATCGTTCCGGCGAAGAACCCGAGCGCGGTCTGTGGAATTCCACCGAGACCCCGCGCCGCAAGCGACAGAAGGAGGGTTTGGCCATACATGCCCATGTCTCCTGCGACCCGGACATTGTCACCGAACGAGGGCATGAACAGGAACGCGGCCTGCGGAGCATTGAAGAACGAATAGTTCATCCCACCCACGCGCCGCCGGCCCTCCTTGTCCTCTCGCATGATACTCATCGCTTCGTAATAGGCTTTGCCGAGCGCGTCGTTACGCTTGCGATATTCGCCATAGAAGTCGTTCTGGTCGAATGTGAAGTCCGGAGTGAACTTGCCTGCATCGTTCTTGGCATGCAGGAGCGTTGAAAGCTGCTTGAGTTTGTCACCCAGAACCACGTGCGTATTCCAGGGCTGTGTGTTGCAGTTAGAGGGCGCGTATTGCCCGTCCTGTAGCACTTCGCGAATGACGCTCTCCGGAACGGGCTTGTCGAGAAAGCCGCGGATCGAGCGCCTCATGCGGGTCGTTTCCCTGAACGAAAGCGTCTCGTCGACTGTATGTTCTGGCTGGGATCGTGCGGGGTTCGTAGTCATGGATCCTTCCTTCATTATGCGGCGGCTTCGATAATTGGTTGGTAGTTCACAGATGGAACTGATTTTACTAGCCAGCTATAATATAGCGCACTAGAGAATCGATCGTAATTTTCTGTTTTGTCATTGCTCTACTCCCGCCGCGGTCGACTGAGATCAGTCAGTGTGTCGCGGAGGTCGATCAATCCCTGCTCATCAAGCTTGCAGGCACTTTTGATTTTCTGGCCGATGCCCCAGATTTCATCCCGGATGCTCTCAGCACGCGCTGTCAGTCCAACGAGCACGCGTCGTTCATCTTCCGGGTCACGAGTCCGGGTCACGAACCCACCAGCTTCGAGCCGTTTGATAAGTGGTGTAATGGTACCTGTGTCCATGTCGAGACGTGTACCAAGCGTTCCTACGGATAAAGGTGACCCATTCAGCAATTCAAGCATCACTAGATACTGCGGGAATGTCAGGCCGAGCGGTTCTAGGAACGGCTTGTGCATTCGCGCCATGCGGTTCGCAGCTCCGTAGAGCGCAAATGAAAGCTGCATACCAACGCTATGAGACTTCGACATAGTATCCGACCTAGTAATCTAGTGCGCTAGATAAAGCGTTGGTGCGACGAGTTCAAGAGGCTGAAGGCTCACTGTAGCTGCTCAATCCTTAAAGCCCAGCAATGGCAAAGGCGACGAGCCGCTCCGATAGACGAATATGCACTGCAGAAGACTGGCAATAAACTCCCGTGGCGGGAGTTTTGGTAGGGCGGGCCGTAGGTTCGTATCCGCTCGAGGCGTAAGACGCAGATCGCTTCGGCAGCTTGGCGCCAATTTCGTGAAAAACTCGCTGGAAGGTCTACTTATCCTCCCTTTCTGCTTTTGGGAGAGCGGGTTTGCAGGTCCGCCACGCGGCAATGCAAGAGATATCGATTTTTGCCGCTCTCAAGTGGCAACGACGCCGTGGCGTGGCTTGCGTTTGACCAGCCACCTGAAGTTTGGGGCGGTTGCTGCAAGGAGGAACTCGTCTCGGGAAGCGAGCGGTCGTCGAAGTCTCAAAAGGGCCATCCGTAGGATGCGCATGAGGTGTGCACACAGCAGCTCCACTTTCTTTCTGTGTTTAGGCGATGGCGTGATTGTACGCATGCACGTCTCGAGCATCTTCGTTGAAATCGCGCGGCACCTTGCGTAATCTCGAAAACCACCAGACGCTGCTGCGTGATGGTCATGACATCAAGGCCGTGACCGTCGAGGCATTAATGCACCCGGAAACCAGTGCGCTTTTCGTTGTCGCCCGACCGTTAGGCCGCAGCAGAAAGCATCGCCTTCGCGGAAGCCGGGATGGCGAGGTGTTCGAAGCTTGGCTTGGCGAGCAGGTAGCCCTGGATGAGGGACACGCCCAAATCCCGCAGGGCC
>Ga0213835_101570_pt1 | contig 13347 bp, 9 predicted proteins | sample SWPATP01_FD_160576 | JGI IMG/M metagenome (GOLD analysis project Ga0213835, IMG submission 160576) | Coastal seawater microbial communities from Marineland, Florida, United States - SWPA TP0 #1 | ecosystem: Environmental > Aquatic > Marine > Coastal | place: USA: Florida | collected 2016-08-05
CGCGCAGCGGCGGCTCGGGGCGCAGCGGGGCAGGGGGGCGCGGCGGGGCAGGGGGGCGGCGCAGGATCAGGCTGGGCGCGGTGCGGCGGCGGCTGCGGATCACGTCGGCGATGCGCGCGCGGATGCGGTCCTCGGAGGGGGCTTCGGCGGGGGTGTCGAGGGGGCCGTTGCGGGGGCTGGGCTCGACCAGTTCGGGCTCGACCATGTCGGCGTCGTGGTCGGCCGCAGGTTCGGCCGGGCGGCGGACCAGGTCGGGCAGCAGCGACAGGAGCCCGCCGCCGCTGCGGCTGCGGGGGTCGGCGGCGGGGTGGGGCGGGCTGTCGGGCATGGCGTCGTCCGGGGCGGCCCGGCGGGCGGTGCGCGGCGCGGGAGGGGGGGGGGCGTCCTCGGCACCATGGGAAAGGTCGGGGACATGGGCGCCCGGCCGGTCGGCGGGGTGGGCGCGCAGGATGGGGGTGGTCCGGCGCATCGGCGGCTCGGCCGGTGCGTTGTCCCGGGCCCGGCGCGACCGCGGGCGGGGGGCGTCCCGGACGGGCTCGGCGGGCGGTTCGGCGGGCGGTTCGGCGGCGGGGGCGCCGCGACGCTCGGCCAGATGGGCGGCGAGGGCGGCGGAGCGGTCCGCCACCCCGGCGCCGGCGCGCCGGCCCATCCCGAGCGCCGTGCGCATCCCGGCGCCCATGAGGGCGAGCACCCCGGCATAGACCATCACCAGCCCGACCAGCAGCAACCGGCCGAAGCGGCGCAGCTCCGGCACCGTCCAGCCGGTGACGTAGAGCCCCATCGCGACCGCACCCGCCCCCGAGAGGACCGACATCGCCCTGAGCCCGGCGCCGGGCGGCATCGGCATGACACCGAGCAGCGCGCCCAGCACCGTGTCGCCGAAGAGCCCTCCCAGGCCGAAGGAATGCGCCCAGCCCGGCCCGGGCACCAGCGTGGCGGCATGGACCGCGACGACCGCGATGGCGATGGGGGCGAAGATCGCCCGCGACAGGGCGCGGTCGCCGCCCTGGTGCAGCGCCAGCCGCAGCCCCCAGGCCGCCAGCACCACCGGCACCCCCCAGGCGCCATGCCCGGTGATGATGAACAGCGCCGAGGCGATGCCGGCGCCGAGCCGGCCCAGCAGGTTCTGTGCCGGGGCGTCGGTGGCGGCCATCCAGTTGGGATCGTCCGGGCTGTAGCTGCCCAGCATCAGCACCGCCAGGACCGCCAGCGCGAGGAGGGTGAGACCGGCCAGTTCCTTGCCGCGGCGTTCCAGCGTGGCGCGGGTGGCGCTGTCGAGGAGGGGGTCGCGCTGTCGGGCGTTCCAGGATGCCATGCGTGCCTCGCTCCTCAACCGTACAGGCAGGCGACGAGCCGCGTCAGGCCCTCGCGAAGTTCGCCCTCGTCCGCCACCATGGCGACGCGGATGTACCGCGCGCCCGGGTTCTCGCCGGCCACGGTGCGGCCGAGATAGGCGCCCGGCAGGACCTTGACGCCGGCCTCGCGCCAGAGCCGGGTGGCGGCGGCCTCACCGTCGCCGACCGTCTCGGGCACCGGCAGCCAGAGAAAGAAGCCGGCCTCGGGGGCGAGGTAGCCCGGCATGCGGTCGCGGACGGGGGCGAGGATCTCGTCTGCGGCGGCGTATTTCGCGGCGTAGAGGGCGCGCGAGGCGGCGACATGGCCCTCGTCGCGCCAGGCGGCCTCGGCCACCGCCATGAGTGGCAGCGGCAGGGGCGCGCCGGCATAGGCGCGCAGCCGCTTCATCGCCGCCAGCGCCTGTGGCCCGCCGGCCGCGAAGCCCGAGCGCAGGCCGGGCATGTTCGAGCGTTTGGACAGCGAGTTGAACACCACCACCCGCTCGGGGTCGACGCCGGCCTCGGACACGAGCTCGAGCCCCCCCGGCGGCGGCGCGCTGCGCCAGATCTCGGAGTAGCATTCGTCCGACAGGATGCGGAAGTCGTGCTTTTCGGCCAGCCGCAGGAGGTCGTGCCACCACTGTCGCGAGGCCACCGCGCCCTGCGGGTTCGAGGGCGAGCAGACGAAGACGAGGGCGGTACGGTCCAGCACCTCGGGCGGCAGGCCGGCGTAATCGGGCAGGTTGCCGGTGGCGGCGGTGGCGGGCACATGGACGGGTTCGGCGCCGGCCGCGAGCGCGCCCACGGCGTAGACCTGATAGAAGGGGTTGGGGATCAGCACCAGCGGGCGCTTGCCGCGCCGGGTTTCGGGGCAGAGCGCCAGGACGGCGTTGAACAGCCCCTCGCGGGTGCCGTTCAGCGCCATGATCTGGCTGGCGGGGTCGAGGGCGATGTCGTAGCGCGCCTCGGCCCAGTCGGCGATCGCCTGCAGCAGGCCCGGCGTGCCATCGTTCGGCGGGTAGACCGCCAGGCCCCGGACATGGGCGGCGAGGATCTCGGCGATGCCCCCGGGCATGGGGTGGCGCGGCTCGCCGATGGTCATGGTGATGTCGGGCGACTGCCCCGCGGGGATGCCGTGCAAGAGCGCCCGGAGGCGCGGAAAGGCATACTCCGGCAGCGATGCGAAGCGCTCGGGGAAGGTCATGCTCTGCCTCGTTCGTCGGGGCCGTCACCGCCCCGTTGCGCGGCAGCATAGCGGGCGAATGCGGCCGGGTCCAGAAAAGCGCGGCCGCACCGGCGGTTGCGCTGCGATGTTTGTGGCTTTTGCGTCCCGCTGCCGGGGCGGCGCCCTGCCTGTCCGGTCCCGCCCGGGGGCGCGCGCCCCGCTCGGCGGTCGTCCCACCCACCCACCCCCGCCCGCCGACCGGGCCGCGCGCCCCCGGGCGGGACCTCGCCGCCTGCCGCGAGGGGGCGTCAGACGCGCAGGGCGGCCTCGGCGGCGGCGGCGAGGTGCAGCAGGCGTCCGTCGGTGCCGGCCCGGCCCATCAGCATGAGGCCGGTGGAGGGCACCCCGGTGGGCAGCGTCACCGCGCACAGCCCCATGAGGTTGCCGATGCGGGTGTTGCGCAGCGTCAGGAGGTTTTCGGCGACGTAGTGGTCGGCATCAGCGAGGAGGCGGGCGGTCTCGGGCGGCAGGTTCGCGGTGGTGGGGGCGAGGACGGCGTCGAAGCCGGCGGTGGCCTCGGCCCAGGCGGCGCGCAGGCGCTCGAGCCGGGCGCGGGCGGCCACGAGGTCGGGGGCGGAGAAGCCCGCGCCGGCGCGGAAGCGTTCGAGGATGCGGGGGTACATGCGCTCGGGCGCGGCCTCGATGGTGTCGCGCCAGAGCCCGTAGGCCTCGGCGGTGTAGAGGACGGCCGAGAGCGGCATCGCCTCGGCCACGGCCGGGACCGCGCGCTCCTCGATCCGGGCGCCGGCGGCTGCGAGGCGGGCGAGGGCCTGTTCGAAGCCGCGGGCGGGGGCGTCGCGGACATCGTCCAGGGCGACGGTGGCCAGCACCATCAGCCGCACGCCCGACAGGCTGGCGGGGGCCGGTGCGGAGGAGGGCGCGCGGCGGCCGGCGAGGACGGCGAACATCAGCGCGGCGTCCTCGACGCTGCGGGCGATGGGGCCGGCGGTGTCGAAGGCGGGCGCGAGGGGCACGGCGCCGACCATGGGCAGCACGCCGTGGGTGGGCTTGAAGCCGACGAGGTCGTTCCAGGCCGCCGGCACGCGGATGGAGCCGCCGGTGTCCGAGCCGACCGTGGCCGCCGCGAGCCCCATCGCCACCGACACCGCCGAGCCCGAGGACGAGCCCCCCGGCACCCGCGCGGGGTCGTTGACGTTGGGCGGCGTCGCGGCCATCGGGTTCAGCCCGAGGCCGGAGAAGGCCAGCTCGCTCATCTGCGTCTTGCCGAGGCAGACGAGCCCGCCCAGCGTTGCGGTCTCCAGCAGCGTGGCGTCGCGCCGGGGCAGGCGGCCGGCGAGCAGGCGCGAGCCGGCCTCGGTGGCGGTGCCGGCGCTGTCGAAGAGGTCCTTCCAGGAGACCGGCACGCCGTCGAGCGGGCCGCGGCGCAGGCCCAGTTTCGCCCGGCCACGGGCCGCCATCGCCTCGGCCCGGGCGCGGGCACGGGTGGCGACGGTATAGATGCTCGGGCCCGCGGGGTGCCGCTCGATCGCGTCGAGGAAGGTCTCGGCCAGCTCCACCGGGCAGGCGCGGCCGGCCTCGATCGCGCGGCCCAGCGCGGCGGCGCCCATGCTCCCGACATCGTTCATTGTCCGTCTCCCCTGCGTCTGCGCAGCCTGCGACGTTAGCGGCGGCGGCGCGCATGGACAAGGCGCGCGCCACGCCCTAGACCCACGGGCATGATGCGCGATGCCGATATCCTGATCGTGGGCGGGGGCCTGAACGGGCCGCTGCTGTCGCTGGCCCTGGCGCGGGCGGGGCTGAGCTCGGTGGTTGTGGATGCGCTGGGCGCGGAGCCGCGGGCGCGGGCCGATTTCGACGGTCGGGCCTATGCGCTGGCGCTGGCCTCGGTGCGGATGCTGGGGGCGCTGGGGCTGTGGGAGGGGCTTGCCGATCGGGCGCAGCCGATCCTGAAGGTGGTGGCGGCGGATGGCCGGCCGGGCGAGGCGCCCTCGGCCTGGATGCTGGCGCTCGACCATGCCGAGATCGAGGAGGGGCCGCTGGGGCAGATGCTGGAGGACCGGCATCTGCGGCGCACGCTGTTGCAGGCGATGGCCGGGACCGGGGGGGTGACGCATCTGCCCGGGGCCGAGGTGGTGACGCAGGCGGTGGCCCCCGGGGGGGTGGAGCTCGGGCTGGCGGATGGGCGGCGGCTGCGCGGCCGGGTGCTGGTGGGCTGTGACGGGCGGGCCAGCGGGACGGCGCGGCGCGCGGGCATCCGCCGGATCGGCTGGAGCTATGGGCAGACGGCGCTGGTCTGTGCGCTGGAGCATGCGCGCCCGCATGGCGGCGTGGCGCGGCAGCTCTTCCTGCCGGCGGGGCCGCTGGCGGTGCTGCCGCTGCCCGAGGGCCGGTCGTCGATCGTCTGGACCGAGGCGGCGGCGGTGGCCGAGGGGATCGCGCGGCTGGACGATGCGGGGTACCTGGCGGCGCTGCGGCTGCGGCTGGGGCCCGGGCTGGGCGAGGCGCTGGGAGAGATGCGGCTGGCGGGCGGGCGCTGGGCCTATCCGCTGGGGCTGTCGCTGGCGCAGGAGTTCGTGGCCGAGCGGGTGGCGCTGGTGGGCGATGCGGCGCATGGCATCCACCCGATCGCGGGGCAGGGGCTGAACCTCGGGCTGCGCGACATCGCCGCGCTGGCCGAGGTGCTGGCCGAGGCCGCCCGGCGGGGCGAGGACATCGCCGCCGCGCCGGTGCTCGCGCGCTATCAGCAGTGGCGGCGGTTCGACACGGTGGCGATGGCGCTGGCGACCGATGGGTTCAACCGCCTCTTTTCCAACGACAATGCGCTGGTTCGCGGGGTGCGCGACCTGGGGATGGCGGCGGCGGGGGCGGTGCCGGGGCTGCGGCGGTTCTTCATCCGCGAGGCGGCGGGGCTGACCGGCGAGGTGCCGCGGCTGTTGCGGGGGCGGGCGCTGTGAGGCCTCTGCGGGGCTGAGGGGACGGCGCACCCGGTCGTGGCGTCGCCGGGGGGCCGTCTGCCCCCCGTCTCCCTGCGGGAGACTCCCCCCGAGGATATTTTCGGAAAGATGAAGAAGGGGAGGGTGGCGCGAGGTGCGGCCGCCGGGGGCGTGCCCCTGCGTGGGGCGAGCCGGGCTCCGGCGCGGCAGGGCCGGGCGTCCGGCCGGGGGGGGACGGCGGGGGGGGGGCGGCCGGGGCGCCTTCGGCTGCGGGGCGGTGGCCTCAGGCGATCAGGCCGGCGTGGCGCATGGCGGCGTCGATCTCGGCGGCGACGCCGGGGGTGACGGGCAGGAGCGGCAGGCGCACCTCGTTGGGGCAGCGCCCGAGCCGCGACAGCGCGTATTTCGCGCCGGCCACCCCGGGTTCGAGAAAGATCGCCCGGTGCAGCGGCATCAGCCGGTCCTGGAATTCCAGCGCGCGGGCGTAGTCGCCGGCGAGCGTCGCCTCCTGGAAGCGGGCGCAGAGATGCGGCGCCACATTGGCCGTCACCGAGATGCAGCCGACCCCGCCATGGGCGTTGAAGCCCAGCGCCGAGGCGTCCTCGCCCGAGAGCTGGACGAACTGTGCCCCGCAGAGCTGGCGCTGGCGCGAGACGCGGACGATGTCGCCGGTGGCGTCCTTGACGCCGATGATGCGGGGCAGCCTTGCGAGTTCGGCCATGGTCTCGGGAGCCATGTCCACCACCGACCGGCCGGGGATGTTGTAGATGACGATGGGCAGCTCGCAGGCATCGTGCAGGGCGGTGTAATGCGCGATGAGGCCGGCCTGGGTGGGCTTGTTGTAATAGGGGGTGACCACGAGGGCGGCATCGGCGCCGACCCGTTCGGCGTGGCGCAGGAAGCGCACCGCCTCGGCCGTGCTGTTCGAGCCGGCGCCGGCGATGACGGGGATGCGGCCGGCGGTGGCCCGCACCACCGCCTCGATCACCGTCTCGTGTTCCTCGTGGCTCAGCGTCGGGCTCTCGCCGGTGGTGCCGACGGGCACGAGGCCGTGGCTGCCCTCGGACACATGCCACTCCACCAGCGCCTCGAGTGCCGCGAGATCGAGCGCGCCGTCGCGAAAGGGGGTGACAAGGGCGGGGATCGAACCTCGGAACATTGCGCCTCTCCTTCGGCGGGCATAAGGGCGGGTGGCGGGCGTTCGGGCGGGGTGTCGCAGACGTGTCTGGCGCGCGCCTGGGCGCCGGTTAGACTTGGCGTGCCGAATGATCAAGCGGAATGATCCGTCGGAGGGATCCAGCCGGAGGGCGGCCGATGCCCGAGACCAACTGTGTGCGCCGGGTGCTGGCGGTGGCGCTGCTGCTGGCGGTGGCGGTGCCTGCGGAGGCGCGCAACACGCCGCCGCCCGAGCGGGCGGCCGGGCTCTATGGTCGCGCCCTCGCCGAGGGGCGGGCGGGGGACTGGGCGGCGGCGGCGGCGACGGCGGCGCGGGCCGGGCCGGTGGCGGCGGCACTGGTGGAGTGGCACCGGCTGCGCAGCGGTGCAGGCGACTGGCGCGCGGTGGCGGCCTTTGCCGCGGCGCATCCCGACTGGCCCGACCTTGCCCGGCTGCGGGCTGCGGCCGAGCCGACGCTGGCCGGCACCGCTCCGCCCACGGCGGTGGCCGGGTTCTTTGCCGAGACCCCGCCGGCGACGGGGGTGGGGGCGGTCGCGCTGGTGGCGGCGCTGGGTGCGCTGGGCCGGGCCGAGGCGGCCGAGGCGGCGGCGCTGCGGGCGTGGCGGGAGCTGCCGCTCGGTGCCGCGCAGGAGGCCGCGCTGATCGCCGCGCATGGGCCGGCGCTGGCCGCGGCGGATGCCGAGCGGCTGGACATGCTGCTGTGGCGCCGGCTTGCGCCGGCGGCCGAGCGGCAGGCGGCGCGGATGGGGGGCGGGTGGCCGGCGCTGGCGGCGGCGCGGCTGGCGCTGGCGGCGCGCGAGGACGGGGTGAATGCGCTGGTTGCGGCGGTGCCGGCGGCGCTGGCCGACGATCCGGGCCTCGCGTTCGAGCGCTTCGACTGGCGAATGAACCGGCGGCTCCACGAGAGCGCGGCCGAGCTGCTGCTGGAGCGCTCCGAGGCCGGCACGCTGGGCCGGCCCGAGGCCTGGGGGCGGGGCCGCGCCTTTCTGGCGCGGCAGGCGCTGGCGGCGGGGGAGGCGGCGCTGGCCCATCGTCTCGCCGCGGGGCACGGGCTGGAGTCGGGCGCGAGCTTTGCCGACATGGAGTGGTTCGCGGGCTTCGTCGCGCTGCGCTTTCTGGACGAGCCGGAGCAGGCGCTCAGGCACTTCCGCCGCCTGCGGGCGGGGGTGGGCACGCCGATCAGCCTCGCACGCGCGGGCTACTGGGAGGGGCGCGCCCACGAGGCGCTGGGCGATCCGGTCAATGCCGCGGCCGCCCATGCCTTTGCGGCCGAGTTCCAGACCACCTTCTACGGGCTGCTCGCGGCCGAACGCGCGGGGCTCGCGATGGACCCGGCGCTTGCCGGCACCAGTGCGGTGGCGTGGCGGGGCCGCGACTTCGTCGAGGCGCCGCTGATGCGGGCGGTTCATCTGCTGCGCGGCGCCGGCGAGTGGCATCTGGCGCGGCGCTTCCTTCTGCACGTGGCCGAGGGGCTGGGGGCCGAGGATCTGGAGGCGCTGGGTGAGTATGTGCTCGACCTCGGCGAGCCGAACTGGGCGGTCAATGTCGCGCGCGTGGCCGGCGCGCAGGGGATCGAGCTGGTGCGGGCGGGCTATCCGCTGACCTCGCTGGCCGAGGCCGAGCTGCGGGCGCCGGCCGATCTGGTCCTCGCCATCGCCCGTCGCGAGAGCGAGTTCGACCCGGAGGTGATCAGCCCGGCCGATGCGCGCGGGCTGATGCAACTCCTGCCGGCGACGGCGCGGCAGATGGCGGCGCGGCTGGGCGAGGGGTTCGAGGAAAGCCGGCTCCTGAGCGATCCCGACCAGAACGCCCGCCTGGGCGCGGCCTATCTCGCGGTGCTGATCGACGAGTTCGGGCCGGGGGTGGCGCTGGTGGCTGCGGGCTACAACGCCGGGCCGGGGCGGCCGCGCACCTGGATCGGCACGCTGGGCGACCCGCGGACGATGGATGCCGACGCGTTGATCGACTGGGTGGAGCGGGTGCCCTTTGCCGAGACGCGCAACTACATCATGCGGGTGACCGAGTCGCTCATGGTCTACCGCGCCCGGCTGAACGGCGCGCCCGTCGCCCCGGCGGTCAGCACCGTGCTGCGGGGCCGATAGGGGGCTCACCGCCTCCGCCGGGCGCGCCAGCAAATTTCTTGAGAAAGAAATTTGCCAAGATCCTTCTTCAAGGATCTTGTACGCCCTGCGTCGGAGCGCAGCGCGAGAGGAGGCGTGCACAGGTCTCCTGCGTTCAGCGCTCGGTCAGCTTCAGCTCGATGCGGCGGTTCTGGGCCCGGCCGGCCTCGGTGGCATTGTTGGCCACGGGCCGATATTCGCCGAAGCCCGCGGCGGCGAGGCGGTGCGGGGGAAAGCCCAGCTCCTCGGTCATGTAGCGCACGACCGACAGGGCCCGGGCCTGGCTGAGCGCCCAGTTGTCGGCGAAGGTGCCGCCGCCGCCGAGGGGGACGTTGTCGGTGTGCCCGTCCACGCGGACGATCCAGTCGATGCCCGAGGGGATCTCCTGCGACACCTCGCGCAGGAGCGCGACAACGCCTGCGATCTGCGCCTGGCCCTCGGGCGAGAGCTCGGCCCGGGCCGGCGGGAACAGCACCTCGGAGGAGAAGACGAAGCGGTCGCCCACCACCTGCACGCCTTCGCGGCCCGCCAGTACCTCGACCAGCCGGCCGAAGAACTCGGAGGCGTAGCGTTCCAGCCGCTCGGCCTCTTCCTGCAGGCGGCGGCGTTCGGCTTCTTCCAGACGGCGCGCCTCGGCCTCGGCCTCGGCGCGGCGACGTTCCTCGGCGGCGACGCGGGCCAGCGCGACGTTGAGTTGTGCGCCCAGCGCCTGGATCTCGATCTGCGCCTCGACGTCGCGGGCGATGGAGTCGTCGAGCAGCGCCTGCAGATCGCCCATGCGCGCCGAGAGCTGGGCGACCTGGGTGTTCAGGAGCGCCAGCCGCCGCTGGTCCTCGGTGCTGCGCGCCTCTTCGCCCGCCAGCGCCTCCTGGGCCGCCGCCAGCAGCGCCGCGCGGCGCTCGGCCTCGGTGAGGGCGCGTGCGGCCTCGGCCTCGGCGCTGTCGCGGGCGCGCTCGGCCGCGGCCAGCAGGGTCAGCGTCTCTTCGGCCCGGGCGCGCTGTTCCTCGAGCGCGAGCGACAGCGCGGTCAGCTCGGCGTCGGCCGCGGCGAGCCGGGCGCGCAGCGCCTCGGCGGCGGCGGCGTCGGCCAGCCGCGCCGCCTCCTCCTCGGACAGTTGCGCTTCCACCCCGGCCAGCCGCGCGCGCAGCGCCGCCGCCGCCGCCGCCTCGGCCAGGCGCGCGGCCTCCTCGGCCGACAGCTCGGCCTCCAGCGCGGCGAGGCGGTCGCGCAGCCGCGCCTCCAGCGCCGCGGCGGCCGCAGCTCGCGCGGCAGCCTCGGCTTCGACCAGGCTGCGGGCGTCCTCCTCCGCCGCCAGCGCCCCGCGCAGGGCCTCGGCCGTGGCGGCCTCCTCGGCGAGCGCCCCGCGCAGCGCTGCGGCCGCGGCCTCCTCCGACGCCAGCGCCTCGCGCAGCGCCGCCGCCGCGGCGTCGGTCTCGGCCAGCGCGGCCAGCGCGGCGAGGCGCGCGGCGGCCTCGGCCTCCAGCTCCACGGCCAGCCGGCTGCCCGTGTCCTCGGCCGCCGTCAGCCGGGCCAGCGTCTCGGCCAGCGTCGCCTCCCGGGCCTCCACCGTGGCCCGCGCCTCGGCCAGCGCCGCCTCCACCGCAGCCGCCCGCGCCGCGGCCAGACGCGCGGCCTCGGCTTCGGCGTCGATCTCGTCGCGCGCACGGGCGAGGGCGAGCTGCAGCGCGTCCTGCTCCGAGATCAGCCGCACCTGCGCCGCCTCCAGCTCGGCCACCTCCGCTGCCAGAATTGCGCCCGTGTCCCGCGCGGCGTCCCGCTCGGCCAGGAGCGTCGCCACCTGCGCCTCGAAGCTCGCGATGTCGCTCTGCGCCGCCGCCAGCGCCGCCTCGCGCTGCGACAGCTGCGCCGAGAGCCCCGCCAGCAGCGCCGCCTGCTCGGCCTCGCGCGCCGAGGCCGCCTCCAGCGCCCCCTCCAGCCCCGCCACCTCGGTCTGCAACGCCCCCACCTGGGCCCGCGACAGGCCCAGCGCCTGCGTCAGGCTCGCGACCTGACCGGCCAGCGCATCGAGTTCGGTGTCCTGCACCGTGATGCGGTCTCGCAGCACGAACTGCACGATCATGAAGATCGACAGCACGAAGAACAGCACCAGCAGCAGCGCCGTCATCGCATCGACGAAGCCCGGCCAGATCGAGGCACTGACGCGTTGCGAGCCGCGGCGGGACAGCGCCATCGCTCAGCTTCCCCGCCCGGGCAGCCCCGCACCCACCGTCGTGCGGCCCGACTGCCGCACCGCCTGGGTGAGATGGGCGATGTCGCTGCGCAGGTCGGTCAATGTCTCCTCGCGGCCCGCCGCCATCTCCTCGAGGATGCGGAGCAGATGCACGTCGATGGAGCGCAGCCGCATCCGCGCCTCGGCATCCATGCCCTCGCCCTCCAGCCCGCCCTGCGTCTCGATCAGCTGCGCCAGCCGCTCCTGCCCCTCGGCCACCCGCATCATCGCCGCGCTCATCTCGGCGCCGCCCCCGGCCGCAAGCCGCTCCACCGCCTCGGTCAGCCGCATCATCCGGTCGTCGAGCTGGGCACGGTCGGTGGCCATGCGCTCCTGCATCTCCTGCATCGCCTCCAGCCGCTCGGCCAGCTGCTCGAACATCGCCACCAGCGTGGACTGGTCGGCCCCGCCCTCGCCCTCGCCCGCCGCGATCCCGAGCCGGGTGATGGACGAGAGCCATTCCTCCAGCTGGCGGTAGAAGCGGCTCTGTCCGTGCCCGACGAAGAGCTCCAGCAGCCCCACCACCAGCGAGCCGGCGAGGCCCAGAAGCGAGGTGGAGAACGCCGTGCCCATGCCGCCGAGCTGCGCCTCGAGCCCGGTCATCAGCCGGTCGAACACCGCGATGGAGCTTTCGCCCTCGGTGGGCGCGAGCGAGCGGATGGTCTCCACCACCGCCGGCACGGTAATGGCGAGACCATAGAAGGTCCCCAGAAGCCCGAGAAAGATCAGGAGGTTGATGATGTAGCGGGTGATGTCGCGCTCTTCCTCGATCCGGGCGGCGACGGAGTCGAGGATGGAGCGGGCCGAGGTGGCGGTGATGCGGGTGCGCGCGCCCCGCGGGCCCAGCAGCGTCGCGAGCGGCGCCAGCAGCCGCGGCGCGGCCCCCGGCTCGTGGCCCGGCCGGTCGGCGGCGAAGCCCTCGATCCAGGCGACCGAGCGCGACAGCTGCACCACCTGCCACAGGCAGGCCAGCACGCCGATGGCAAAGACCAGCAGGATGAAGCCGTTGAGCCAGGGGTTGGCGAGGAACAGGCTCGAGACCCGCGGCAGCGCCACCCAGGCGCCCGCCGCCACCAGCGCCATGACGACGAGCATCAGCAGGATCTGCCGCACCGGGTGGGAAAATTGCGGTGCGGTCGCGCGCGTGGGGCGCTTCATGGCGCGGACCTCACTGGCCGGTTTGCAGTTGCGGCAAGATAAGCGGCCGTGCGGGCGCTGCCAACCGCCATTCGCCTGCGCTCGGGTCAGCTTGTGGTGAGAGCCGGCGGGGCAGGCGGCGCGGGCTCAGTCCGGGTCGGCCCAGACGCGAAAGGCCACCAGCTCGTGCCGGCCGAAGGAGTGCAGGAGCGCCGTGTCGGCGGCGTCGCGGCCGCGGGCAACGAGGATGCGGCCGATGCGGGGGACGTTGTTGCGCGGGTCGAACGCCACCCAGCGGCCGCCGAGCCAGACCTCCATCGCCGCGCTGAAGTCCATCGGCCCGGCCGGCGGCACGCCGATGTCGCCCAGATAGGCCGAGGTTCAGCGCGCGGGGATGTTCAGCGCCCGGCAGAGCGCGATGGCGAGATGGGCATGGTCGCGGCACACGCCGGTGCCCTCGCGCAGCGCCTCGCGCGCGGTGCGGTCGGCCCGGGCGGCGGCATGGTCGAAGCGGATATGGTGGTGGACGAAGTCGCAGACCGCCTGCACCCGCCCCCAGCCCGGCGCCAGCGTGCCGAAGCGCTCCCAGGCGAGCTCCGCCAGCAGGTCGCTCTCGCAATAGCGGCTGGGCAGCAGGTCATGCAGCACCGCATCGGGCAGCCCCGCCACGGGCGTCTCGGGCAGGTCGCGGGCGGGGGAGGGCGCGCGGCCGCTGCTCCGGGCACCCCCCTCGGCGGTCAGCGTCAGCCGCCCGGCCGGGGCCACGAGGCGCAGGCAGGCGTTGCCATAAAGGTCGCGCCCCAGGCGCAGCGGCACCGCCGGCTCGGTGACGATGCGCTCGGGCACGGCCACGAAGGGCTCCGCCCCCGGCAGCGCATGGTCGGGGTGCGTCGAGAGCCGGCAGACCAGCGGCGTCGGCTGCGCGCAGGCGATGGTGATCTCGTGGCCGAAGCGGATGCGCATGGCGCGAGCCTATCGCACCCCTCCACCACGCGACAGCACCCACCGCGCCCCCGTCCGCACGACCGGGCCTGACCCGGCGATCGCCCCCCTCGCACGCGTCAGCGCCCATCTCGCGGCCGCGCTCGCCCCGATGATCGCCCCTCGCCGCACGCGTCGTCGCCGTCCCCGCAGCGCCCGCCACCGTCGCCCGCTCCCCCCGCACCGGCGCGCCCTCCCGTCCCGCCCCCGCGGCACCGCCTTGCCCCGCGCTCCTGCGACCCGCCCGCC
>Ga0213835_101571_pt1 | contig 13346 bp, 10 predicted proteins | sample SWPATP01_FD_160576 | JGI IMG/M metagenome (GOLD analysis project Ga0213835, IMG submission 160576) | Coastal seawater microbial communities from Marineland, Florida, United States - SWPA TP0 #1 | ecosystem: Environmental > Aquatic > Marine > Coastal | place: USA: Florida | collected 2016-08-05
GACAGCGTCCGAACCGTGGACGGCGTTGGCGTCGATCGAATCGGCGAAATCGGCGCGGATCGTGCCTTTTTCTGCTTTCTTCGGATCGGTCGCGCCCATCAGGTCGCGGTGCTTCAGGACGGCGTTCTCGCCTTCCAGGGCCTGGATCATGACAGGACCGGACACCATGAAGTCGACCAGGTCTTTGAAGAAGCCGCGCTCTTTGTGGGCAGCGTAGAAGCCTTCAGCCTGCTCGCGCGACAGCTGGGTCATGCGGGCTGCGACGATCTTCAGGCCAGCTTGTTCGAAGCGGGTGTAGATTTGGCCGATGACGTTTTTTGCAACTGCGTCAGGTTTGATGATCGACAGGGTGCGTTCGATTGCCATGTAAAAACTCCAATAAAAAGAAAGGTTTAAATCGAGAAGAAGAGAACTCAATCAACCTTTGATTTTACCATAGCTCGCCCCATCTAGCCCATATTGCGGCGGCGAGGCCCAAAGTGGTAGAGTGGCGGCGAAAAACCGCCTTGTCAAATGCGCACGTCCACGCGGGCACGCTTATGGATCACTTAAGACTGCTGCTGCCGGCGCACGCGCCATGCTATGCTTGACTGGCAATACATATTTATCCAACCGGAGGCAACATGAACCCCATCCTGCAAAAGCAACCCGCTTACGACGTGGCCATCGGCCAGGTCGCGCGCAACAAAGTCCTGCGCAATACCTTCTGGCTGCTTGCGCTGTCGATGATCCCGACCGTGCTCGGCGCCTTTGTCGGCATCACGATGAACGTGGCCCTGCCGGGCGGCTTCATCGGCATGGCGATCTTCCTGGCGATCGCCTTCGGCTTCATGTTCGCGATCGAAAAAACGAAGGAGTCGGCCGCGGGCGTGTTCGTCCTGCTCGGCTTCACCTTCTTCATGGGCCTGATGCTCACCCCGCTGCTGCGCCACACGCTCGGCTTTTCCAACGGCGGCTCGCTGATCATGACCGCTTTCGGCGGCACCGCGGTCGTGTTCGCCGTGATGGCCAGCATCGCCACCACCAGCAAGCGCGACTTCTCGGGCATGGGCAGCTGGCTGACGGCCGGCGCGGTCGTGATCCTGCTGGCGATCGTCGCCAACGTCTTCCTGCAAATGCCGGTGCTGACCATCGTGATCTCGGTGCTGATGATCGCCGTGTTCTCGGCCTTCCTGCTGTACGATGTGCAGCGTGTCGTGAACGGCGGCGAAACCAACTACATCAGCGCCACGCTGGCCATCTACCTGGACGTGTTCAACGTCTTCACGGGCCTGCTGCGTTTGCTGGGCATCGTGGGCGGCGACGACTGATCGTCCCAGCGCGACGTAAAAAAACCGACCCGCGGGTCGGTTTTTTTACGTCCGTCGCTTACGCGTCGGGCAAGTCGAATACGCCGATCGATTCGACGTGCGAGGTATGCGGGAACATGTTCACCACGCCCGCCTTCTTCATCACGTAGCCGGCGCGGTGCACCAGCACGCCGGCGTCGCGCGCCAGGGTCGAGGGGCTGCAGGAGACGTAGACGATACGCTTGGGCAGGAAGGCGGCCTTGCCGGTTTCGCGCAGCTCGGCCAGCGCCTCGGCCAGCGCGATGGCGCCATCGCGCGGCGGGTCGATCAGCATGCGGTCGAAACGGCCCAGCGCGACGAGATCAGAGGCGGTCGCTTCGAACAGGTTGCGCGTGTAGAAGGTCGTCTTGTCCGCCAGCCCGTTCGCTTTCGCATTCTCGAGGGCGCGCGCGGACAGGATCTCGCTGCCCTCGATACCGACGACTTCGCGCGCCTGCGTCGCCAGCGGCAGCGTGAAGTTGCCCAGGCCGCAGAACAGGTCGGCCACGCGGTCGTTCGGCTGCACGTCGAGCAGGCCGAGCGCCTTGTGCACCAGGGCGCGGTTGATCTGGTGGTTCACCTGGGTGAAATCGGTCGGCTTGAAGGGCATGCGCACGCCGAACTCGGGTAGCGTGTAGTACAGCTCCTTCTCCAGCGGATAGAACGGCGTCACCGTCTCCGGGCCCTTCGGCTGCAGCCACCACTGGATCTGCCACTCGTCGGCGAAGGCCTTGAGCAGCACTTCATCGTTTTTGCTGAGCGGCGCCATGATGCGCAGCACCAGCGCGGTGCTCTCCTCGCCCACCGCGACCTCGATCTGCGGCACCTGGCTGTAGATCGACAGCGCGCCGATCAATCCGCGCAGCGGCACCAGCATGCCGCCCAGGTGCGGCGGCAGGATGTGGCAGAAGGTGATGTCGGCAACGTAGCCCGAAGCGCGCTCGTGGAAACCCACCAGCACGGTTTCCTTCTTGGGCACCCAGCGCACCGAGAGACGGGCGCGGAAACGGTAACCCCAGGTCGGCCCGTACATCGGGCGCATGATGTTGTCCGCTTTCACCTTCGACAGGTGCCACAGGTTGTCTTCCAGCGTGCGCTGCTTCATCGCGACCTGGGCCGTCGGCTCCAGGTGCTGCATCGAGCAGCCGCCGCAGTAACCGAAATGCCGGCAGCGCGGCTCGACCCGCATCGACGACGCGCGCTGGAGCGTGACCATGGTCCCCGCTTCCCAGTTCTTTTTCTTCTTCTTGACGTCGTAGCTGACGCGTTCGCCCGGCAGCGCATCCTCGACGAAGACGACCTTGCCCTGGCTGCCGTCCTCGTTTTCGAGGTGGCCGACGCCGCGCGCATCCGCGTCGAGCGATTTGATTTCGATGAAAGTTTCTTGCATTGGTAGGGTAGGCACTCGTGCCCACGCGGGAAACGTGAATATTGAAAAACGGAAGTGGAAAGCAAGCCCGATCAGCTCACAAACCCGGCGGCATCATAACAAGGAATCGCGCACCACGCCACGGGCCGCCATCGCCCGCTTCAGCTTGACCAGCGCCTCCTGCTGGATCTGGCGCACGCGCTCGCGCGTCACGCCCATCTCCTCGGCCAGGGTCTCGAGCGTGGCCGGATCGTCGTTGTCCAGCCCGAAGCGGCGCATCACCACCAGGCGCTGCTTTTCCGGCAGCCGGGTCAGCCAGTCGCGCACCAGCACGGTCATCTCGTGCTGCTCGGCGCGGGCGTCGGGGCCGTCGTCGAGCTCGCCCGGCAGCATGTCCATCAGGCTTGAGCCGGGATCGTTGTCGAGCGGCGCGTCGAGCGAAGCGGCGTGCTCGGACAGCGCCAGGATGTCCTGCACTTCTTCCGGCGGACGGCCGAGCAGGCTGGCGATGTCCTCGATGCTGGCGTCCTTGCCGTCGTGGTGCTGGGCTTCGAGGTGGTATTTGGCGCGCAGCACGCCGTTCAGTTCGCGCACCATGTGCACCGGCAGGCGCACCGTGCGCGCCTGGTTCATGATGGCGCGCTCGATGCTCTGGCGGATCCACCAGGTGGCATACGTGGAAAAGCGGAATCCGCGCTCCGGCTCGAACTTGTCGATGGCGCGCATCAGGCCGATGTTGCCCTCCTCGATCAGGTCGAGCAGCACCACGCCGCGGTTGATGTAGTGTTTGGCGATCGAGACGACGAGCCGCAGATTATGCTCGATCATCTTCTGGCGCGAGTCGAAGTCGCCCGCCTTGGCCAGGGTCGCGAAGTGCGATTCCTGCTGGGCAGACAGCAGCGGCCGGGTGCCGATCTGGTTCAGGTAATGCTGGGTGGTGTCGGTCGACAGCTCGGCGGCGAGCACTTTCTTGAGCTCGTCGACGCTGTCGACCTCGGCGGCGGCGCCCGGCAGCAGGGCCTCGCCCTCTGCGCCGTCGCATGCCGCCGCCCCGAAACCCGACGCGCCCTCGCCTTCCATCTCTTCAGGAAGTTCGTCCGAAACGTCTTGATCCCCGGAGTGCGGCGGCAGCGTCATTGGCCCTCTCTACGACCGTGTTCTAACGGCTGGGCAAGAACCTCGACGGATCGACTGGCTTGCCCTGCTGGCGAATCTCGAAATGCAGCTTCACCGTCTCGGCGTCGGAATCGCCCATCTCGGCGATTACCTGGCCCTTGGCCACGTTATCGCCTTCCTTGACGACGATTGCGCGGTTGTGGGCGTAAGCCGACAGCAAGCTGTTGCTGTGTTTGACGATGACGAGGTTACCATAACCTCGAATTCCGCTCCCAGCGTACATTACTTTGCCGGCGCCCGCCGCCATGACTTGCTGTCCCGCGCGGCCTGCGATGTCGATGCCCTTGCTCTTGCCTTCGTCAAAGGTGGCGATGATGCGTCCGTCGGACGGCCACATCCAGCTCAGTTTTTCGTCGTCGAGCGCGGTGACGGTGCTGCCGATGCGCGATCCGGCCGCGGCCGCTGCCGCCGGCGATGGCGCGGCGGCGGCCGCAGCGGCGGCGACGACCTCGGCGCGCTCGCCGGCCCGCTCGCCGCGCGGCGCCTCGGCGGTGTCGTCGCTGACGGCCTTCTTGTCGGCGCGCGGCAAGCTCTTGCGCGGCACGGCTGGACGGCTGTCCGGCGGCATCGGCACCGGCTGGGTCACGACGGCCGTGCTCGATGAGCGCTCGGGCGCCACGCGCAGCACCTGACCGACCTTGATGTCGTCCGGATCGGACAGGTTGTTCCAGGTGACCAGGTCGCGGTAGCTCTGGCCATGGTCGAAAGCGATGCGCAGCAGCGTATCGCCGCGGCGCACGGTGTAGGTGCCTTTGGCATCCTGGCGCGGCTCTTCGCTGCGGACAGGCGCGGGACGTGGCTTGTTGGAGGAACCGGTGGTGCGTTCGACGATCGGCGCCTGGCGGGGAGTGGTGCTGCAGCCGGCAACCAGGCCGAGCGTGAGGGTCAGGAGGACTAAACGGGGTGTTTGATTCATTCTCATCTATATCTTTTTTTACTTGTACAGCGCTCAGGCGGTGCCTGGGCGCAGCGGCACGAAATGGCAGGATTCCAGGGTTTCGCTGATCCACTCCGATTTGCCGGTGCGGGTGATCCGCTGCAAATGTTGAACCTGGCCGCCGACGGGAGCCACCAGGCGCGCGCCGATGGCGAGCTGTTCCAACAGGGCGCGCGGCACTTCCATACCGGCCGCGGCGAGGATAATACCGTCGAATGGCGCAACCTGCGCGAGCCCGAGCATACCATCTCCGTAGTGCAAACGCAGATTGGGCAGGCGCAGCGAGCGCAGATTGGCCTTCGCCAGTTCGTGTAGCGGCTTGATGCGCTCGATCGAATACACCTCCTGCGCGACCCGCGCCAGCACCGCCGCCTGGTAGCCGCAACCGGTGCCGATCTCGAGCACGCGGCCCATCGGTTTACCGTCGCGCATCGCTTCTATCATGCGCGCCACGATATACGGCTGGGAAATCGTCTGGTGGTGGCCGATCGGCAGCGAGGCGTCGATATACGCCTGGCTCGACAGCGCAGGTTCGATGAACAGGTGGCGCGGCACCGCTTCCAGCGCGGCCAGCACCTGCGCGTCGCGCACGCCCTGCCCGGCGACGCGCGCCACCATGGCGCGCCGGATCGCTTCGGTCGCCATCAGGTCGGAGCGCTGCGCGGTGGGCGCGCTTTGCGCGGCGGGCGCCGCATACCCGGGCAGCTTCGGACTCGGCTGCGGCGCTTTCGGGGCCTGGGCGCCGCCCACCGCGCGCGCGGCATTCTGGGTCGCGGTCTGGGGCGTGGCGAACGAGGCCGGGGTCGCCGGCTTGCGCGCCCCGCTGGTCACCGACGACAGCGGCAGGGGAAAGGTGCTGCCCGGGCGGTCTTTCATGCGAGTCCCTGTGCCAACAGTTCGAGCTGGGTTTTATGCGTCAGGTCCACCTGCAGCGGGGTGACTGAGACTTGCCCCTGCGCGGTGGCGTGGAAATCGGTGCCTTCGCCGGCGTCGCGGCAGGCGCCGGGCGCGCCGATCCAGTAGATCTCGCGCCCGCGCGGATCCTGCGCGCGGATCACGGGCTCGGCCTGGTGGCGGCGCCCGAGCCGGGTCGGCGTCAGGGCGCCGAGCGCCTCGTAAGGCAGGTTCGGGATGTTCACGTTCAGCAGATACGGCGACGGCAGCATGTCGAAGCGGCGCTGGACGACGTCGCGCGCCACCCTGGCGGCGGCATCGAGGTGTTCCCAGCCGTGGTTGACCTGGGAAAAGGCGATGGCGGGAATGCCGAACAGGTAAGCCTCGGTCGCGGCGGCGACGGTGCCGGAATACAGGGTGTCGTCGCCCATGTTCTGGCCGTTGTTGATGCCGGAGACGACCAGGTCGGGCAGCGCGTCGCCCATACCGGTCAGGGCGATGTGCACGCAATCGGTGGGCGTGCCGTTGACGAAATAGAAACCATTGGCGGCGCGCGTGACCGTCAGCGGACGGTCGAGCGACAGCGAGTTGGACGCGCCCGAGCGGTTGCTGTCGGGGGCGACCACAATGATTTCGGCGATGCTCGCCAGGGCTTGCGCCAGGGCGTTGATACCAGGGGCGAGATAGCCGTCGTCGTTACTGATAAGAATTCGCATCCGGAGATTTTACCTGAAGCAACGCTTTGAACGCGCATTCAGGGGAGATAATTTCTATCCCGCGGGGCGTGGCCGGCGTGACCCCTTGCTCCGCTACGCCCCGCCGTGTTCCACTTCGCTCCGGCCCGGCGGCGTTGTCCTGAAGCGACGCCACGCCCCTGCTGAGCTCGCTTCATTCGCGGCGCGGCGTTGTCGATCCGACACCAGCGCCGGCCACAATCTTGCACTTCCGGCAAGCCTCATCGCAAGGCCAGCGGGCGCCCCCCGGCCGCTTCGATCAGTGCGCCTTCGAGCGAAGCGACCTCGTCCTCGGCGAAGGCCAGCAGCGCATCCTTGTCGCCGTCGTCCAGGTAGACCTGCTTGATGAGCGCCACGCCGCGCCGCCGCAGCGGCTGGGAAACCGCCGGGCGCAGGATGATTTCGCGCAGGCTGTCGGCCAGCTGGCGCGCTTCGCGGGCGCGGCCGCCTTCGAGCAGCTTGTGCAACTGGCTGAGCTTGTGTTCGATCGGTTCCTGCTGCGCCGCACGGCTGGGGCCGGAGCCGGGCCGTGCGCCAGCCTGCCCCATGGCGCCGGGGAAGGAAGTGAAGGGCATGCCTGCGGCGCCCGGCGAAGCGTCGCCCGGCGAGGCGTCGCCCGGCGCCGCAAGGCCTGCGTCATCATGCAAACCGGCCGACATTGCACGCAGCTGCGACAGGCGGTGGCCGCCCTCCTCGACGCTTTGCTCGAGGCGGCGCGCGGCCGCGCTGTTGCCCTGGCTCGACAGGGTCTGGGCCAGCATCCGCTTGCTGCGCAGCGTTTCCTGGTCATCCATGCCGCGCAAGCGTTCGTGCAGGGTGACCACATGCTGCTGGAGGCGGCGGGCCTCCTCGAATTCGCCCTGCTGGCCCAGGGTCGTGGCCAGCCGCAGCAGCACGCCGAGGGTGTCGGGATGTTCGGAACCGAGGCGCCGCTCGCGCGCCATGGCGAGCGAGCGCTGCATGTCGCGCACCGCGCCGAGGTCGCCCTGGGCGGCGAAAATCTCGGCCAGCGCCTCGCGCGCCTGCAGGGTCAGCGCGGCGTCCATCCCGGCCAGGCGCTCGCGCACCCGCACCACGCTTTCCTGCAGCTTGCGGGCGTTGCCGAGGTCGCCCATGTCGCGCAGCAGCGCGGCCAGCTGCTGGGTGCAGCGCAGCGTGTCTTCGTGTTCGGTGCCGAGCACGCGCTGGCGCCCTTCCAGCACGCGCTCGTAGAGCATGCGCGCGCGCGAATACTCGCCCTGCAAGGCAAGCGTGCGGGCCTGGCCGGCCACGGCGTCGAGCGTGGCGATATGGTCGGGGCCATACAGGCGCTCGCAGGTGTCGAGCACGAGGTCGTGCAGCGACAGCGCCGCGCCGAATTCGCCCTGGCGCGCCAGCGTGGCGGCCAGGCCCGAGCGCGCGGCCAGGGTTTCGGGATGGTCGGGCCCGGCGGCGCAGATGCAGTGTTCGAGCAGCGCGTCGTATTGCTGGCGGGCCTCAGGCAGCCGTCCGCTGTCGCGCAGCACCGCGGCCAGGGCGGCGCGGCTGGCGCGGGTATCGGGGTGGTCGTCGCCCAGCAGGCGCTGGCGCAGGGTGGTGCTCTCGGCGAAGCAGTCGCAGGCGTCGTGCAGGCGCGCGCCCTGCAGGTACAGCTCGCCCAGGCGCAGCAGCTCGCGCGCCAGCAGCACCGCGTTGGGGTCGAAGCTGAGCGGCGCATTCCCGTGCGCCTGCTGCTGCGCCTGCGCCAGGCGCGCGCGTGCGCCGTCGACGGCGTCGGCGAGCTCGATCTCGAGCCGTGACTGCCATGGGAAGCGGCTGGCTGCCGCCCAGCCCAGCAGCGCCTCGATGGCGCGCGTTTGCGAGAGGCGGTCGGCATCGCGTTCCGGCAGCGCGCCCAGGTGCTGCACCGCGCCCGCCGCCAGTGCGCCGTGCAGCTGGACGTCGTCGAGGTAGTTGTCGAGCGAGAGCTGGGCAATGCCGTAGCATTCGCGCAGCAGTTGTTCGAGGCGCGGCTGGTAGCCGGTGACGCCCTTGTGCGGATCGCCGCGGCGCCACAGCAGGCGGCGCTCGGCATCGAAACCGTCGACGCCGCAGGGCACCGGGTACACCAGAAGCGGACGCTGGGCCTCCTCGTGGCTGCAGCGGTAGTCGATGGCGCGCGTGACGACACCGGCCAGGCCCTCGAGGCTGCGCGCGTTCGGCGTGAACACGCCGACCAGGCGGTCGGGCAGCAGCGTGGTGCAGACGCTCACGGCCGCCGAGCGCCCGCCGCGGCAGTCGACCAGCACGTGGCGGAAGTGGCGCGTCAGGTGGGCCGCGAAGGCCCGGAACAGGGCCGGACAGGCGGCGAACAGGCCGTCCCAGTCCATGCGGTCGGCGCGCTCGCCATAGCTGTCGTCGAAACTGCCGGCGCGCATCAGATACAGCGTGCGGCCCTGGTCGACGCGCTCGACATAGGCTTCCCAGTCGATCGCTTCGAGCACCAGCCGGGCGCGCTCCTCGTGGTCGTCGCCCCCGGTGCGTCCCAGCGCCTTGAGCTGCTCGCGGCACGCCTCGAAGTATTCGAGCAGGCCGGGACGATCCGCCTCCGCGCGCGCCGCTTCGTAGCGCTCGTCGCGGCTCGGGAACAGGTGGTGCAGGCCGGGGGCCTCGGTGTCCCAGTCGATCATCAGCACCGGCAGGGTCGCGTTCTGGCGGCTGGCGAGCAGCACGGCGCTGTCGGCCAGCGCGATGCTGCGCGCGGCCCCGCTTTCGAAGGAGTAGAAGGTGGTGACTTCGCCGGGACCGCCACTGGGCGGAAGCGTTAAACGATTAATTTCCATGGAGCTCCTCATTTTTTCGGGAAACTGAGATCCGGGACGGCACGCCACTCCGGTGGGACATCGGGGAGCACGAATTGGTTGCAGTCATGCCCGGGTGGCATGGTCTTTTTCTGATACTGATAGTGCGTGGCGATCCGCTTCACCATCTTGCCGATATCGGGGAGAAAGTCCGGGTTGGATTTCAGGTCGGCCGTGGCCATCGTGAAATGGGAAAAATCGACATAGAAAGTGGAGTTCGCGATCTGGGGCGGCAGCCGGTCGGGATGCTGGGTCATGATGACGGGAATGATCAGGTGGCTGGGCAGCGTGTACCACTTGCCGCGCTCGGCCTCGATCAGGCGCATGGCCTCGTATTCGCGGCGCGTGTAGGCATGCGCTTCGTACTTCGGCGTATAAATCAGCACCATGCATACGCTCTCGCACATCGCGCGCGCGATTTTCCTGTCGAGGTCGTCGCCGCCGCCGAGCTGCTCGGTGTCGACGAAGAGTTCTTCCTCGGTGTCGAAATAAGGTTCGAGATAGCAGTGCAGCGCCTCCGCCAACGCGCTCTTGAAGCGCTGCATCAACGCGTGCTTTCCATGAGCGTAGCTAAAGAAACAGCCGTACTTGATCGCCATTTCCATTCCTCTCGTCAATACGCCCGCCGGCCGCATGCGCATCCATCACTCTAGCGCCGCGTTACCTCATCATTTTGCGGGCGGACAAACGGGCCAGCCTCCCCGGCAGGAGCGTTACCTGAGGCATAATCGTCCGACACCAACAGGAGGAGACGACATGAAAGCGATCGTATGCAGGGCGTGGGGACCACCGGACAGTCTGGCGGTGGAGGACGTGCCCGACCTGGCGCCGGGTGCTGGCCAGGTCGTGGTCGACGTGCGCGCGGCCGGGGTGAATTTCCCCGATGTGCTGACGGTGCAGGGCAAATACCAGGTGCGCCCGCCCTTTCCCTTCACGCCGGGGAACGAGTTCGCCGGCACCGTACGCGCGGTCGGCGAAGGCGCGACCGGCTTCGCGGCCGGCGACCGCGTGATCGGCTTCACCCAGACTGGCGCCTTTGCCGAGCAGGCGCTGGCGCCCGCCGCGGCCCTGATGCCGATGCCGCCCGGGATGGATTTCGAGACCGCCGCCGCGATCACCCTCACCTACGGCACGTCCCACCATGCGGTGGTCGACCGCGGCCAGCTGAAGGCGGGCGAGACGATGCTGGTGCTGGGCGCGGCTGGCGGCGTCGGCCTGGCGGCGATCGAGATCGGCAAGGCGCTGGGCGCGCGCGTGATCGCGGCGGCGTCCAGCGCGGAAAAGCTGGAGGTGTGCCGCGCACATGGGGCGGACGTCCTGATCAACTACACGAGCGAGGACTTGCGCGAGGCGATCAAGGCGGCAACCGGCGGCAAGGGCCCGGACGTGATCTACGATCCGGTCGGCGGCCCATACAGCGAACCGGCGCTGCGCTCGATCGCCTACCGCGGGCGCCACCTGGTGATCGGTTTTGCCGCAGGCGATATCCCGAAGCTGCCGTGGAATCTGATGCTGCTGAAAAGCGCCTCGGTGGTGGGCGTGTTCTGGGGCGATTTCGCACGCCGCGAGCCGCAGGCGAACCTGGCCGCGATGCGCGAGATGCTGGGCTGGATGGCGGAAGGTAAATTGAAACCGCTGGTGTCGAAGCGGTATGCGCTGGCGGAGACGCCGCAGGCGCTGAACGACATGGCCGAGCGCAAGGTGACGGGCAAGGTCGTGATCGTGCCGTAGGACGTTTAGTGGACGGGGGCCCGTCCACCAAACGGGTCTATTCCACCGGTTTGAAGAAAGCCAGCACTTCTTCCTGCACGCGGGTGCGTTTGAACGGCGGCAGACTCTGCCAGATCCTGCGTCCGTAGGGCTTGCTGATCAGGCGCGGATCGCAAATCATCAGCACCCCGCGGTCATCGACATCGCGAATCAAGCGCCCTGCCCCCTGCTTCAAGGTGATGATCGCTTCCGGCAGCTGGTGGTGCATGAAGCCGTTCAATCCCTGCTTTTCCATCACTTCGATGCGGGCGGCCAGCACCGGGTCGTCCGGCGGCGCGAACGGCAGCTTGTCGATGATGACGAGCGAGAGCGCCTCGCCGCGCACGTCGACGCCTTCCCAGAAACTCTGGCTGCCCACCAGCACGGCATTCCCCGCATTCCTGAACGAGTCCAGTAGTTCGGTGCGTCCGCGCTCGCCCTGCACGAAAAGGGGGAAGTCGAGTCCGCGGTCGGCGAACTCGGTGCGCAGGCGTTCGGCCACGCGGTTCACGGCGCGAATCGTCGTGCACAGGAAGAAGGTACGTCCACCGGCCGCTTCGATCACCGGCAGCGCGGCATCGACGACGGCGTCGGTGTAGCCCATGGAATTCGGTTCCGGCATGCCGGTCGGCACGTACAGCACGCCCTGCTCGCCATAATCGAAGGGACTCGGCCAGGTAAGGGCCGGTTCGCCGGTCAAGCCCATCTGGTCGGCGAAGTGCTTGAAGTCGTTCTTCACCGCCAGCGTCGCCGAGGTGAAGATCCAGGTGCGCGGCGTGCCTTCGCGCTGGTTCGAAAAGATCGGCGCGATCGACAGCGGCGTCTTGTGCAGCTGGAGCGAGGAATTGAAGGCTTCGACCCAGAGCACGGCCGCCTGGTCGCCTTCGACGACTTTCCCTTTTGGATCGGCCTTCCAGGCGTCGTAGGCGGCCTTGATCTCGACCGCGCGCACGCGGCAGGCTTCCAGGGTTTCGGCACGCTGGGCCTGTTCCTCCAGCACGTCGATCAGGCCGTCGAGCTCGTCCTTCAGGGTCTGCAGCGCCGGGAAGAAGCTTGATGCCGGCGGCACCTGCGGCAGCGACATGCGCGTGCCGCCTTCCGGGAAGGTCAGGCGCAGGTCGCGCGCCGCCTTCTCGACCACGGTCACGATCTTGGCCCAGTCCGGTCCGCGCGCATGCGCCAGGCCTTCGGCCAGCACGTCGCGGCACAATTCCAGCACCTGCGAGGTCGAGATCGACTGGCCGAAGAACAGGGTCGCGGTGTCGGGCAGCTGGTGCGCCTCGTCGAAGATGATGGTGTTGGCCGACGGCAGCAGCTCGGCCACGCCGGTGTCATTCAGCGCCACGTCGGCGAAGAACAGGTGGTGGTTGACCACGACCACGTCCGCCTGCTGGGCTTCACGCCGCGCCTTCATCACGAAGCAATCCTGGTAGTACTGGCACTCGGCGCCCATGCAGGTGTCGCGCGTGGACGTGACGAGGTTCCAGACCGAGGCGGTTTCCGGCACCTTGGCCAGTTCGGCCTTGTCGCCGGAACTGGTCATCTTGATGAAGCGGGAAATCTCGCGCAGGTGGCCGACGTCGTCGCGCGAGGTCAGGCGGCCGTTCTGCAGCGTGCGCTCGAGGTGGAAATGGCAGACGTAGTTTGAGCGGCCTTTCAGCAGCGCGACCGACACCGGGGCCTTCAGGGCCTGGCGGATGGTCGGGATGTCGCGCAGGAACAATTGATCCTGCAAGTTCTTGGTGCCGGTCGAGACGATGGTCTTGCCGCCCCAGAGCAGCGCCGGCACCAGGTAGGCGAAGGTCTTGCCGGTGCCGGTGCCGGCCTCGGCCATGAGAACCTTCTGGCCGTCGATCGCGGTGGCGATGGCTTTCGCCATTTCGGTCTGCGAGGTGCGCGGTTTGAAGGTGCCGACGGCGGGCGCGAGCGGGCCGCCGGCACCGAACAGGCGGTCGAGCTCGGCATCGTACTTGCCGGGCGGCGCTTGTGGAAGGTCGTCGGCGGGCGAGTCAGCGCCGGCGGCGCCTGGCACAGGGAGGTGATCGGTCAAAATGGGGGCGATTCTAGATTCTGGGTTCGGGAGTGCGAAGCAATCAGGCCGGCACGTCCGGCACGAGTTGCATTTTCAGCAGGGTGATATGGTCTTTCAGCTGCAATTTACGCTTTTTCAGGCGGCGCAGCTGGAGCTGGTCGGCATGGCCGTCCGCGGTCAGTACGGCGATGACTGCGTCCAGGTCGCGGTGTTCGACGTCGAGTTCAACAATACGGCGCTGGATGTCTTGGACATCGGTCATGATGGCGGTTCCAAACGAGTTTTTTAACAACGACGGTGGGGCGGTG